>Ga0209805_1000149_pt1 | contig 40453 bp, 41 predicted proteins | sample GraSoiAngelo_148_FD_185905 | JGI IMG/M metagenome (GOLD analysis project Ga0209805, IMG submission 185905) | Grasslands soil microbial communities from the Angelo Coastal Reserve, California, USA - 14_1009_09_20cm (SPAdes) (version 2) | ecosystem: Environmental > Terrestrial > Soil > Grasslands ...
AATCGGGAGATCGGTTTCGTTTTTCAAACCTTCAACCTGCTTCCGCGCGCGACCAGCCTGCGCAACGTTGAGTTGCCTTTGATTTATGCGGGAATGGATCCTGAGGCGCGCCAGGAACGGGCCACGCAAGCGCTCACCGACGTTGGTTTGGGTGATCGCATTCAGCACAAGCCTAACGAATTGTCCGGCGGTCAACGTCAACGCGTCGCGATCGCCCGCGCGCTGGTGAACAATCCGTCCATCATTTTGGCTGACGAACCAACCGGCAACCTCGATTCAAAGACGGGCGAGGAAATCATGGCGCTGCTTGAGGATCTTTATCAACGAGGTCATACCATTATTTTGGTAACGCACGAGCGTGACATTGCCGCGCATGCGCGCCGCACGATTCACCTGCGTGACGGTGTCATCGAAATGGATCACCCCGGCTTTATTCCCGAACTCGATGCTGCAGTCGCCAGCTAGGGTCCGAGCCGGACTGGCAACATGAAACGTTTTCTCTATGAACTCGAAGAAAGTTGGAGGATCGCTTATGCGCAGATGCGCTCGAATCTGACGCGGTCGACGTTAACGGCGCTCGGCGTCATCATCGGGATTGTCGCTGTAACATTGATGGGCACGGCGATTGGCGGGATTCAAGTCGGTTTCGACAAAAGCATGGCGGTTCTCGGCGACGACGTGCTTTACGTGACGCAATGGCCATGGAAACCGGTGGACGATTGGTGGAATTATCGCGACCGGAAAAAAATCCAGACCGAATACGCCGAAACGATCAACCGCATGATTGCGGCGACGCCGAATTCGAACCTGATGGTCGCGGTGCCGACATCGAGCCTGATGCGCTCAATCAAATATGGCGGAAACGAAGTGGAGAATGTTTTCACACTTGGAACCACGTCCGATTTCACCGTCACATCGACAATCGACTGCAAGGAAGGCCGCTTCTTTAACGAAATCGAATCACGCACTGGCGCGCAAGTTGTCGTGATCGGTTACGACGTGGCGAACGTTTTGTTTCCATCGGAGAGCCCGATCGACAAATTTGTTCTCATCAGCGGTCATCTGTTCAAAGTGATTGGCGTGAACGCTCGCCAGGGAACTTTCCTTGGATTGTTCAGTTGGGACTCAATGGTGGCGATGCCGTTGGCGGCCTTTAACAAATACTTCAACCTCAAAAACGAAGTGGACGTGCGTGGGCAGAACCAAGGCGAATCGGACGTGCGGGTGAAGGTGAAGGACAAAATAAAACTCGCCGAGGCCAAGGATGAGCTGACCGGAATGATGCGGCGCGTGCGCGGTTTGGCGCCGGAGAAGAAGGAGGATTTTTCGATCAACGAGCAGCAGGCGTTCAAGAGCACGCTCGATCCGGTAAAAAATACCATCGCTATCGCCGGTCTCTTCATTACCGGCCTTTCGCTGTTCGTCGGCGCGATTGGCATCATGAACATCACGTTCGTGAGCGTGAAAGAGCGGACGAAAGAAATTGGAACACGAAAAGCGCTCGGCGCGCGTCGTCGCACGATTTTGTTGCAGTTCCTGATCGAATCGACCGCGCTTTGTCTGCTCGGCGGATTTATCGGCCTGACTCTCGCCTATTTCATGTGCTTCGGAATCGGCAAAGCCTTTCCTTCGTTTCCAATTCAGTTTTCCTTCGGGCTAGTCGTTGCCAGCATGATAGTCTCGGTGCTGACGGGTTTGATTTCAGGTTTCGCGCCGGCTTGGTCGGCGTCGCGTCTCGATCCGGTTACCGCGCTGCGTTACGAATAAAGGTCGACATGCAATTTGGCGAAATCATCACGATGGCGCTGAGCTCGCTAGGCGTGAACAAACTCCGCTCCGGCCTGACGATGTTTGGGATCACCATCGGCGTCTTCTCAGTCATTTCGGTCATGACCGCGATTGGCGCGCTCCAATATTCAATTGAGAACGGCCTGAGTTTTCTCGGTTCGAACATTTTCCAGTTCGCGAAGTATCCGGCGAACGTGTCCGCAGGCGGCAATGTTAAGAAAAAATATCAGAACCGCCGCAACATTACTTATCAGCAGGCGCTGCATTACCAGCGGCTGATGGAAGGAAACGCGCGCGAAATTTGTCTGAAGAGTTTCGGCTACGAAGTAAAGGGCCAGGCGGTTTACAACGGCATTAAAACGACACCGAGCCTCCTCATTGTCGGCGCAAACCGAGGTTTCTTGACGGCCAACGCTTACACGCTCGGTTACGGAAGAAATATAAACGACGAAGATGTCGAACTTGCCCGCAATGTCATCGTCGTAGGGAAAATGATCGAGAAGCGTTTGTTTCCTCACGAAACGCCAATCGGCAAAATGGTGCGCGTGACCGGTCACACTTACACAATCATCGGAGTCCTGGCCGAGAAAGGAACGGCGTTCGGTCAAAGTCAGGACAATCTTTGCATCATGCCGATCACCCGCTTCTTCGAAGATTTCGGCTCGGCAAAACGAACGGTGAACATCGCGACCCAGGCGTTTTCAACCGAGACATATAATGGGACCTTCGACAAGGCTGTTGGCGCGATGCGGACCGCGCGGGGGTTGCGCGCCGAGCAGGAAAACGATTTTGAAATTTATTCCAACGATTCGCTCAAGAGCGCGTTCGTTTCCGTGGCAGGCATCGTTCGGGTCGGCGCGTTCGTGATTAGTTTTATCGCACTCGTCGCCGCGGGCATCGGGATCATGAACATCATGTTGGTGAGCGTGACCGAGCGAACCAAAGAAATCGGCGTCCGGAAATCGATTGGCGCACGCAGCAAAGACATTTTGCGGCAATTCTTGACCGAGGCGGTCTTCATTTCGGAAGCCGGCGGCATTTTGGGAATCATTCTCGGAATCGTCGTCGGCGATTTGCTGGCCGCCTGGCTAAAGGTCGAACTGATTTTCCCTTACGGATGGGCAATCGCCGGATTACTCGTTTGCTCGGCGATCGGCATTGGGTTCGGCCTTTACCCGGCCTACCGCGCGGCCAGCCTCGATCCAATCGAAGCGCTGCGCTACGAATAATAGACCGACATCCGACCGCATGTCGTCTGTCCGAGGGCATGCAACCTGCGCGTGCTTCCCTTTGACCAGTCATTCAGCTTTGTCATACCCTAGAAATTTTGAGGTCTTGCCCAAGTGCCTGTTCGTCGTAAACCTGCCCGCGCGGATGTGCCGCAACGCAACATTCTTCTTCTCGAAGAGTACGACGCGCTGGCCGCAGCGATCAGCTCGGCGCTAAAAAAATTCGCGCCCCAACATTTCGGCGCAGTCGCCCGTTCTCTCGCCGAAGCCGAGAAGCTGGCTTCCGATCTCGATCCCGAGCTTTTCATTCTCGATGTCGATCCACCTTGGGCGGGCCTGACGAATTTCCTCGAGAAAATTCGCGCCGCGCACCCGAACGCGCGCGCACTCGTGATCGGCGGCGCGGTCCCTTCCGAGATTGCCGCGGAACGCGGATCGTCTGGCGCGCTGCAATTCGTTGAAAAGCCGTTTGATCTGGCGGCGTTCGGTGCAGCGGTGCAGGCTTTGCTCGGCCCGTGGCGGGAACAGGAAGGTCGTGGGACGCTTGGCGCGCTCAACGCGATTGATGTCGTCCTTTCACATTGCGCCGCCAACTCCAGCGTCATTGTCGATCTACACTCCGGTAGCAGAACGGGCGAAATCCATATTGCCGGTGGACAGGTATTGCATGCCGCCACCGGTAAACTTCAAGGCGAAGATGCGTTGCGCGAGATGCTGAACTGGTCCAAACCGCGCCCCAGCGAAAAGAAGCCATCCGCCCCTCCCCGTCGAACAATCACGAAATGGCAAGTGATTGTAGTTGAGGCATTGCGCGGAGCCGAGACCGAGATTTCCGAACCGCGCAAAGCGCAACCAGAAAGAATTCCGCCGCCCGCCGGGAAAACAGTCGTTGTAGTCGACGACACCGAGATGCTCTTAATTTTCGTGGAAGACATTCTCACAACCGCCGATCCGAAATTGCGGATCACGACTGCGCTCAGTGCGAGCGAAGGATTGCGAGAAATCGAACGATTAATCCCTGATCTGGTGCTGCTCGATTACAGTCTGCCTGATTTTAACGGCGATGAACTTTGCGAACGACTTCTAGAAAATGAACGGACCGCGCACGTGCCGGTGTTAATGATGTCCGGGCACGTTGTGGAAATGAATGCCGCAGCAGCGCGGTTTCCCAACATCGTGGCAAAAATTGAAAAACCGTTTTTCTCCGACGCATTTGTCGATCTTGTCCAGCGAACACTCGAAACCGAGCAGGTATTCGAACGGCTGGCGGATGAGGAACCAGTGGCGCCGACGATCTTCGAATCCAAACCAACGCCACTGCCGTCGCCCAAAAAAGAAATTGCGCCGAGGCCGTCAGCTAGAACACCCGCTACTCTTGCCCCCGTTGAGCCTCACATCGACGAGCCTGCGCCGGTTGCTGCTCCGACAATCCGAGTCGCGCCGACCGACGGCAACGCTGCCGTGCTCGGACTTTTTCTGGAAGTGCTCTCGATACAACTCACGTCGCAGCTTCAAATGGGCGCAATTCTCGCGCGCCCAGCATCGCTGACGGCTTCCCTTCGGTTGCAATCGGCCTCAGCGCGCAAGACCATTCCGACCGAGTTAGGATTTCAGCTTGGCCGGGCAAAATTGAATGCCGAAGGCCGCATTTTCACGCTGCGATTGGTTCCCACTTTAAAGCCTTTTCAACCTTCGCAAATGCGGACGGCTTTTGAGATCGGTGGCGTCGCTCTCATTCCAAATGAAACACGGGCGCGTGTTCAACTCACTCCTGCCGGCACGACGCCGATGACGATGGAATTGCGAGCTCATCTCGAACTAAACGCGGTTGAGCTGTCACCCAATTTTCAAGTGGCGCAGTTGATCTTGAACTGCAGCACAAATGTTGTGCGCGTCACGCTGAATCCGAAAGCGCCAGAACAAACCGCAGCAAAATTCGAACTGCGGGTTTTAAAACTCGACGACTCAGGGCGCATTGCCGAGCTGCTTCTCAACCCGATCAAGTAATTCGCAACCGCGGCTTACTGCTGCGGACGTCCAGTAGCGTTTTCCGACACGGTCAGGTCCTCAGCGGCGACAATTTCCCAGCGGCCGTTCCGGTGAATCCAAGTATCGGTCCAAACGAAGCGACCACGCTCGCCGGTTCGGCGCTCCCACGATTCGCTCCCCTGAGCGACGGCCGTATCCCCATAAAATCTGATCTTCACTTCGTTCAGATGGTTCGAGGCGAAAAACTTTTGGCCCTCGCGCGTTTCGGAAATCATCTTGGCTTTGTCATAAAGCCGGCGTGCGGATCGACGCCGATAAAATCGTTGGCCAGAATTCGTTCCACCACGCTTGCGTCGCCACTTGCCACTGATTCGGCCCACTGCCGCTCGCTATCTCTTATGTAAAGCTCGTCTGCTTTTTGATCGAAGGGCTTCGCGCATTGACAGAGGAGGAGGCAAGAAAACGCGGCGACTGCCAAGATGTCGATCTTCGACGTTGTCGATCTACTCCAAGCCGAGCGCTTTGAATGTCTCATCGATATGTTCGAAGTGGACGTCGAGCGAGCAAAGTCGATCGATCTCCTTCGCGGAAAGTTTGGCGCTGATTTCCGGTTCGACTTTCACGTTTTCGGCGAAAGTCCCCTCGCCTTTCCAAGTTTTCATCGCCGCGCGTTGCACCGCTTCATAAGCCGTTTTGCGTTGCGCTCCAGCGCGGGTGAGCGCGAGCAAGACCGATTGGCTGAAGTAAAGTCCTTTTGTGACTTCAAGGTTCTGTCGCATTCGCTCGGGATAAACCTGCAGCCGCTCGACTAAATTGCGCAATTCCGCCAGCATGAAATCCAGCAGAATGCACGAGTCGGGCAAGATAATCCGCTCGGCGCTCGAATGGCTTATATCGCGCTCGTGCCAAAGCGGGACGTTTTCAAGCGCCACCATCGCGTTACCGCGAATCACGCGCGCGAGTCCACTCAATCGCTCGCTCGTTATCGGGTTGCGTTTGTGCGGCATGGCCGAGCTCCCTTTCTGGCCTTCGCCAAAATATTCCTCCACTTCGAGAACTTCAGTCCGTTGAAGATGACGAAATTCTGTTGCCCAGCGATCGATACTGGAAGCGATCACGGCCAGCATCGTCATGAATTCGGCGTGGCGGTCGCGTTGCACGATCTGCGTCGAGAGCGTTGCTGGCTTTAATCCCAGCTTTTCACACACTGCGCGTTCAACTTTTGGATCGACATGTGCGTGCGTGCCGACGGCGCCACTGATTTTCCCGACGCGGATGCGCTCGAGCGTTTGTCCCAGTCGCTCTTCCGCTCGGCCGAATTCGTCGAACATCAGCGCCAGCTTTAGTCCAAACGTGATCGGCTCCGCGTGCACACCGTGGCTGCGACCGATCATCGGCGTCATTTTGTAACGGCGCGCTTGCGCGGCAATGACGCTGCGCAATTGCTTCAAATCATCTGCCAGGATTTTAGTCGATTCCGTGAGTTGAACGGACAACGTCGTGTCGAGAATGTCCGACGACGTTAATCCTTGATGAATCCAACGCGCCGCCGGACCAACCGATGCCGCAACATTTTCGAGGAAAGCGATGACATCGTGATTGGTACGCTTCTCGATTTCGAGAATTTCCGGAATGGAAAAGCGCGCCCGCTTTCGGATTTCAGTCGCGTCCTTTTCCGGAATCTGACCTAGCTCGGCCATCGCCTCGCAGGCGAGCAGTTCAACCTCGAGCCAGATGTCGAATTTGCGCTCGTCTGCCCAAATGTCGCGCATTTGCGGCCGCGAATAACGATCGATCACGCCGCAAGATAGAATGGCGCACCAAACACGAAAGTGTTTTGTGGCGCAAAAGAAAATCGCTCCGGCAGACAAACCACCGGAGCGACTTTCGAAAGTCGAATTATCTTAGCAAACCTTGGCGCGCAGGAACTTGCCGTCGCTCTGCACACGCACTTTTCCGCTGGCCAACAGATCAGCCACGGTCGCGACCGTTTCTTTCGTGTTCCCGGCGCAGGAACTGACCGCGAGGACGAGATCGCCAAGAGAAAGTTTCGGACGCGGTTTCAAGATCTGGCTGTTTTTCTTCATTGCTTTGTATTCCTTTGACAGCAGCTTCAATGCCTTTGTTCAATCAAAGTTCGCCCGTCGCGGTTCAGACGGTTCGATTAATTTTGCTTGTCGAAAAGTCAGTTAGATTTCCGTTTGGAAAGCCAAACTGACACGATGTAAAGAGCTGCAAATGCAACAACTACCAGAAGCAGCCACTTCGATTGGCCGCGCACGAATTGGATCATCGCGTCAGGATCCTTAAGTAAATCGGGCGCAACATGCTGAGCGCGAACCCCAAGATAAGCAAGAATTGAACAGGAAATCGCTGACCCGATGATCGTCCAAATGCTGAAAATCGTAAAATTCATCCGCACAATGCCGGCTGGGATGGAAATCAGATGCCGCACTCCGGGCAAAAGTCGCGCAAAAAAAACGCCCCCGGCTTCGTAACGGGCCAGCCAATGCTCCGCTTCCTCCAATTTCTTCGGCGGAAAGAGAATGAACCGGCCGAACCGCACGACTAACGGACGGCCGAGCCAAAGTGAGAGCCAGTACATCAACGCCGCGCCAAGATATGCACCGAGCGTGCTCGCCAGGATTACACCCGCCAGACTCAACCGGCCTTGCGCGGCCAGAAAAGCAGCCGGTGGCACGACCACTTCAGCCGGCAACGGTAACGGCGTGCTCCCCATCGCCATCAACACGATAATTCCGAGATAACCCCCGGTCAGGACCCATTGCGACCAAAATTGAAGCAAATGATGCATGCGAAGAATTTCGGATTTCGGATTTCCGATTTCGGATTTAGCCTGAGCGGAAATTCGAGCGTGTGTAGTTCAATCTGAAATCGGCAATCTGCAATCTTAAATTATCATGTCGATCTACCGGCGCGTCTTTCGTTATTACCGCCCATTCCTTCCACAGACGACTGCGGGATTGCTCCTCTCCCTAATCGGCATCGGTCTAAATCTGCTCAAACCATGGCCGTTCAAAATTATTGTAGACGATTTTCTGCGCCCGAACCCGACACCACGGGGCGATTGGCACACTTCGATTCCCCTACTCTGCCTTGCGCTTGTCGTAATCCAATTTCTGTGGGGCCTCGTCAATTGGATTACGAACTACATTTTTGTGAAGATTGGACTGCAGACGCTGCTCAAACTCCGCACCGATCTTTATGCGTATTTACAATCGCTCTCGCTCAAATATCACGATGTCCGCCGTTCGAGCGATTCCAGTTTTCGCGTCGCCTACGATTCACAATCGATCCAGACGATTTATAACAAAGGCTTCACCGGCATCTTCGGATCGGTCGTCACCTTGATCGGCACATTTGCGATCATGGTTCGGCTCGATTGGCAACTCACATTGCTTTCGTTAGGCATCGTGCCGCTCATCATCGTGGCGATTTATTTTTTCGCGCACCGCATTCGCCGCGAATCGACATTCATTCAAGAACAGGAAAGCGCGGTGCTGGCGCAGGCGCAGGAAGGGCTCAGCTCCATACGCATGGTCCACGCGTTTGGTCGCGAACAATTCGAAGTGATGCAATTTCATCAGCAAGCCCGGCAAAGTTTGCAGGCGAACCTGCGCCTCACGCTCACAAACGTGAACAGTGCGCTGGTAATCAGCACGCTGATGGTTTTCGGGACGGCGGCGATGTATTACGTCGGAACGCTGCACGTTCTCGCCGACACGCTGACGCTCGGAACACTGCTCGTTTTCAGCGCTTACTTGCTGATGCTTTATCAACCGCTGGAATCGATCACTTATACCGCGTGGGCGATGGAGGGCGCAACCGCCGGCGCGAAACGTTGCTTCGAAGTGCTCGATAGAGAAGACGACGTGGTCGATTCGCCGAATGCAGTCGCAATCGAATCTGCCAAAGGCGCTATCGGATTTCACAACGTATCGTTCGGCTACGCGCAAGATCGACAGGTGCTGCACGCTGTCGACCTTCGGATCGAACCGAATCAAATGATCGCCGTAGTCGGCGGCACTGGCGCCGGCAAAAGTACGCTGTTGAGTTTGGTCCCGCGCTTTTACGATCCGACGTCCGGCTCGGTCACGCTCGACGGCCGCGATGTCCGGGAGATCAAAAAGAAATCTTTGCGCGCCCAAATCGGCATCGTTCTTCAGGACACACTGCTCTTTTCGACGACAATTCGGGAAAACATTGCTTACGGCCGACCCGAGGCAACTGACGACGAAATCATTGACGCCGCCAAACGGGCCCAGGCCGACGAGTTCATCCAGCAACTGCCAAACGGTTACGGCAGCACTGTGGGCGAGCGCGGTGGACAATTGAGTGTTGGCCAGCGTCAACGCATCGGCATCGCGCGCGCATTTTTGAAAAACGCACCGGTGCTGCTTCTCGATGAACCGACTTCGGCACTCGATCCAGCGACTGAAGCGGCGATCATGGAAACGATCAAAGAGTTGATGCGCGGCCGGACGACTTTGATCGCCACGCATCGGCTCGCCACCATTCACGACGTCGATCGGATTGTCGTGATCGAACACGGGCGCATTGTTGAACAAGGCCGCGGAACGGAATTGCTCGCGCGCGGCGGCGTTTACGCGAAACTGTTCGCCTCTGGAAAATTTCCAACGTGAGCAACGTCAAACAAGATCGACATGTGGAGGAAGATTGGTGGCCGCACCCGATCCCGCCAAACGTCGAATTCGGCGAAGGTTTCTACTGCGAGAGCGCGCAGATCTTTCGCAAACTCGTCAGCACGAAGCCGCACGCAGTTGTTATCGGCAAACATGTTTCCTGCTATGCCGGCTGCTCGTTCGCGATTGGCGAAGAAGGCCGCTGCACCATCGGCGATTTCACTTTGCTCAATGGCGCGCTCATCATGGCCGAGGAAAAGATCGACATCGGCTCGCATTGCCTCATCTCCTGGAATGTCGGGATCGCCGATTCCGATTTTCATCCGCTCGAACCGGCGCAGCGAATTATCGATGCGCAAGCGCTCGCACCTTATTTCAAGGGTCGACCGCCGCGCCCGAAATTGAAAACCGGCCCGGTAAAAATCGGCGCCAACGTTTGGATCGGAATGAACGCGGTGATTCTGAAAGGCGTAACCATTGGCGACAACTCCGTAGTTGCAGCTGGCGCGGTCGTGACGAAGTCGATCGCGCCAAATACGATTGTAGCCGGAAATCCCGCCGTCGTTGTTAAGACATTTTGAAACGCAAGCGCATCGTCGTGATGGGCTTCATGGGGTCGATGCCGATTGCCGGCGTGATCTGGCAGCATGTTCATTATGTCGTCGGACTGCAACGCCTTGGGCATGACGTTTACTACATCGAAGATTCGGCGCGGCTTCCCTACAACCCGGAGACGTTTGAGGTAAACAACGAGTTCGATTACGCGGCGAAAGTTCTCAATCGCTTGGCAGGCGAATTCGACTTCAAGAATCGCTGGGCGTTCTGTGCGCGTTATTTAAAAAGGAATCCCACGGCCGGGCTGCCGTTAAAAAAAATTCGTCAGCTTTATCGCGACGCTGACGCCATCCTCAATATTTGCGGCACGCAGGAGTTCAACGACGATCTGCTCAAGAGCGATCGAATCATTTACGTCGAGAGCGACCCAGGCGTCGAACAAATCAAGATCGATAAAGGCGTAAGATCGACGATCGACTACTTGAGCCGGCATCACGCGCTTTTCACCTTCGGCGAAAACGTCGGCACGAAAAAATTTCCGGTCCCTCCGCACGGATTGAAATGGCACGCGACCCGGCAACCGGTTGTGACCGATCTTTGGAAGACTAACCAAGCACCCAAACCGGCGGCTGTTCTCACTTCGATCGCGAATTGGTCCACCAGTGGATTGAAAGACATTACCTGGCGCGGCCGGAAATATCTCTGGAGCAAATCGCGCGAATTTTTGCGCTTCGTGGCCGCGCCGAGAAGATCCGGCGAAACTTTCGAACTAGCGACAAACATTCAGGACCGAAAGACGCGAGAGAAATTTGAGAGCAACGGTTGGCGTTTCACTTCGCCGCTGCAAATGAGCGTCGATTACTGGCTCTACCGCGATTACATCCAGCAATCGAAAGGCGAGTTCACCGTGGCGAAGGACCAGTACGTCCAGTTGAACACAGGCTGGTTCAGTGATCGGAGCGCGTGCTATCTCGCCGCCGGACGCCCTGTGATCATGCAGGAAACCGGGTTCACAAAAAATTATGGCGCCGATGCCGGCCTGCTGGCATTCCGCTCGTTAGGCGAAATCGCCGAGGCGGTAAAAATGATCAACGCTGACTATTCGAAACACTCAGGTGCGGCCCGACAAATCGCGCGCGAAATTTTCGAGGCTGAGAAAGTTGTGAAATCGTTGCTCGACCGCGCCGGAATTTGAGCGGTTGCTTTTCAATTAGTTCGTTTCATCTTCCAGACTTTCCGACATGAAGGGTATTTCCATTTTTATTTCTGTTATCGTGCTCGCTGGATCGACATTGTTGGGTCAGGAGAACGCTCCGGAGCCATCCACTTCGCCGGGACAGCCGCGACCGCCGGGAATTGGAACGAAACCAGGAACGCCTCCACAAAACATCGTTACGGTGCCGGTGCCGATGGCGCCTCCACAACCCAATGGGCCGGTCCAAAAAAGCCTAGTCCGCATCACCGCGACCGAAGTTGCGCCCGATTATCGAGCGCCGTGGAATGCAGGGATGCTCGGCCGCGGCATCGGCGCAGGCTTCGTCATTGAAGGCAATCGCATCATGACTAACGCGCACGTGGTCAGCAACAGTCGCTATCTCACGGTCGAACGCGACGGCGACCCGAACAAGTATCCGGCCAAAGTCCTCTTTGTCGCGCACGATTGCGATTTAGCGCTCATCACTGTTGATTCGCCCAACTTCTTCAAGAACATGGTGCCGCTGAAGTTTGGCGGCATTCCCGAGCTCGAATCGACGGTTTCGGCTTACGGTTATCCGATTGGCGGCGAACGGATGTCGGTCACGACCGGCATTGTTTCGCGAATCGATTTCCAACTTTATACCCACTCGTCGATCGATCAGCACCTCGCGATTCAAATCAGCGCTCAAATCAACCCGGGGAACAGCGGCGGCCCAGTGATGCAAAAGACGAAAGTGGTCGGCGTCGCGTTTCAAGGTTACAGCGGCGACGTCGCGCAGGGTGTCGCTTACATGGTGCCTACTCCGGTGATCAATCGTTTTCTCAAGGACGTGAGCGACGGCCGTTACGACGGGTATGTCGATCTTGGAATCACTTACGGAAAATTACAAAATCCGGCCCAGCGAAAATTTCTTGGATTGAAAGACGATGGCCGCGGCGTGCTGGTCGAGACGGTAGTGGCAGCAGGGCCGTGCGCAAAAATTTTGCGGCCGGGCGACGTTTTGCTTGCAATCGATAATCATCCGATCGCGAGCGACGGAAACGTGGAGCTGGAAGGTGAACGGGTGGAGATGCCCGAGGTGGTGGAGCGAAAGTTCAAGCACGACAGCGTGAAGTTCGACATCTGGCGCGATAAGCAATCGACCAGCGGGAGCGTGCAGCTCGACACGGTGCCGCCGTATTTAATGCAAAGTCATAAGTACGATGTCCGACCGCGATATGTTGTTTACGGCGGGTTGCTTTTTCAACCGCTGACGCTTGATTTGCTCGAAGCGTATCAGCCGACCGATCTCCGGCTCCGGCATTTCTTCGATTTCTATGTGATCGACCAACTTTATCTCGAGCACCCGGATGTGATCGTGCTGACGAACATTTTGCCGGACCCGATCAATACCTATCTCGCGCCGTATCGCGGCCAGATTGTCGATCAAATCAACGGTAAAAAAATTCACACTCTGGAGGAGCTAACAAAAGTCCTGGCCGAGCCGGCCGACCGATTTGTGATCGACATGATTGGCGACGGCCCGCCGCTGGTGCTCGATCCCAAACAAATCGAAGCCGCGCGCGAACGAATCAGGATGCGTTACAACGTCGTCCGGGAACAAAATCTCCAGGAGCAGCCAACCGCAAAAGCGCCTGATCTCCAGACAAAGACTTAGAAATGCGAACATTATTCATCAGTCTTGCTTTGGTTTTCTTTGTCGCCACTGGCGCGACAGCGAAAAAGGAGTCGGCTTCGCCGCCACCGAACAAAGACCTTAAGCAAAAGCTGCTCTCGCTGGTGCGCGTGAACGTGACCGGTCAGCCTTATGATTATTTTCGACCGTGGCAAAAGAAAGCGCCGCTGTCGAAACGCGCGCTCGGCGCAGTTTTATCAAAAGGACGCGTGCTCGTGACCGCGGACCTGGTTACGAACCAGAATTATGTCGAACTTGAGCGCGCAGAATCGGGCGAGAAAACGGCGGCCAACGTCGAGGTGATTGATTACGAAGCGAACCTCGCGTTACTCGAACCCAGTGAGAAAAATTTCCTCGATGGAATTGCGCCGCTCGACATCGCTGGCGATACCGTCGTCGGCGATCGTTTGGCGGCGTGGCAATTAGAACAAACCGGCGCGCTCGTCGCAACTGAAGGTTTGGTCACCACGATCCAGGTCACACACTACCCGGTCGATATTGGGCAGTTTCTCACTTACCGCATCAGCATACCGATGCAGTATCGCGAAAACAGTTACACCATTCCGCTGGTCAAAAACAACAAACTCGCCGGTTTGCTTTTACGCTACGATCCGCGCTCGCAATTAATCGATGCCATCCCGGCGCCGATCATCACCCATTTTTTGAAGGAAGCCGAGAGCGAGCATTACCGCGGATTTCCCGCGGCCGGTTTTTCATTTTTTCCAACGCGCGATCCGCAATTGCGAAAATACGCCGGTCAGACAGGCAAAGCGGGCGGCGTTTACGTCACGAATGTCGAGCCGAACACGCCCGCGATGAAAGCCGGAATGCAAGTCGGTGACGTTATCATGTCCATCGGCAATCACGAGATCGACCAGAACGGCAACTATGTCGACCCACTTTACGGCAAAATCGATTTCACAAATTTGCTCAGTGCGCATTCATATGCTGGCGACGTGGTCGCGTTTCAAATTCAGCGTGAAGGAAAACCGATGGAGTTGAAAGTCACACTCGAGCATCGCGACCCGAAAGATTACGTCAGCCCGCCCTATGCGCTGGATGAAGCGCCGAAATATCTCGTGCTCGGCGGTCTCATTTTTCAGGAACTCTCAAGACAGTATCTCAAGGAATGGGGACCGAACTGGCAGCGCGAAGCGCCGCAGCGCTTCGTTTATCTCGACCGGTTTCAATCCGAGCTTTTTCCCGGCGAACACCGCCGCATCGTCATCCTGAGCCAGGTCCTGCCCGCCAATAACACCATTGGCTACGATGAATTTTCTTATCTCACCGTCACCAAAGTGAACGGAAAAGAGATCAAATCGTTAAATGATTTGTCCGACGCGGTGAAACAACCGATCGAAGGCGGTTTCATCAAAATCGAGACCGAAGAGGACCCGAAACAAATCGAGCTCGACGCCAGCAGCATTGCTGCGGAAGCACCCAACCTTCAGGAAAACTACGGCATCCAATCGCTGCAGCGGCTTGATTAACTCCTTCCGCGCGCTAGTGCCAGCCGGAAGCGACATAGAGACTGAGCTTTTCGGCCGGGCTGATCTGCTCTTTCTCTGGCAGTGGAACGTCTCGCCCGTCGCGCGCGTGTTGCCCGATGAAGTAAGTGACTTGTTCTCTCCAATTGGTCAGATACGACTCCAACTTCCAGCCATACCTTGTTAAAGGCGCTGCATCATTGAATCTTTGACCAGATCCCACCGAAACAGGCTGTAATCCGAAATGTCCGGAATTCCGTGCCACGCCACTGAGCCACGATAATAGCGCTGAAAAGTAATACCGTAGGCAAACCGAGTTAGAATGATCGCGTCATTCGGCTCGGCGATTTCGGCAACAGCCGCTGCGGCCATGTCGCAATTGGTCAGTCGCATTTTTGTGTAGTCGAAGCTGGAATGACAAAACGCTGCTGCCAGTGAGACTGATGCGAGCAGCGTTGCTAATCGCGCAACAATCCATGATCGCAAAGCCGCGGCCAGCACGCCGCCGGAGAGCGCCATCACGGCTATAGGCGGCAGAAAATACCTGTCCTGCATTGGGAACTTAAGCACCCAAAGAAAACCAATTGTCCAAACGATCGCAGACACAGACGCCATCGCTGCGAAAAGAAAATGGCCGCCTGTTTCACCTGCTCGACCAGTACCACCCCTGCCTAAACACAGGACCACGATCGCCGCCAAACTGGCCGCTACCAAAACAAGACACACGCCGCCCGCAATTGGATTGTTGGTCGTTAAAGTCCAGACAAACAACCGCGCGATGTACCCGACCGTGTGGTCGGCAGCTCGGATGCTATTCCACTGCTGCGCCTTGATGATCATCGGAACGTAGGGCAACAGAGATAACGCTGCGATGAAACCGATGCCGAAGATCCACGCCGCGGTTTGCCACGCTTTTTTTACAGCTAAAACCGCGATGCTGCCGGCACAGATCGCTCCCAGCAGGAACGCATTCAAAAAAACGGTCTGAACACTTAAAACCGCCGCAGTTGTGGCCAGGATAACCGTTCGCGTTCGTCGCGGTTGAAATGTTAGTTGCCAGATAAAAGCGAAAGCCAGGGTAATCCAGACCAGGGCAAGACCATGCGGCCGCAATGAATCAGCCCGCAGAGTATATTTGTTCAAGGCAAACAGCGCCAGGGGCAGGAGCGGGGCAGACCTGTTGAAAATCCAGCCTGATATCCAAAGCGCTGAAACCAATAAAAAGCTAATGATCAAACCGAGAACCCGAAGGCCGAGATCGGTCGCACCGAACCCAAGCGCGCACCAGCCCCGCAAAACGAGATAGTGGACAACGGGTTGATTTTCGAAAGCGAGCAGATCCCAGCCCCTTTTTAGCGTCGGGATTGTTGCGACATGGAAGCTGCAAACTTCGTCCCGCCAGAGCGGACCTGCGGACTGACAGAATCGAATATGGGAAAAGAGAACAAGCAATGTGAGCAACCCGGCGACTGCGAACTCGCACCATCGAAGCACACTTCGACCTGGAGAAAATTTTATGCCCACGCTCTTGGAAATTGGAGGGCGTCCGCCACTGCAGAGGCCTCGGATTTTAACGCCTACTTTGGCTGCACGAAGTTCACGTCCTGCACGTAAAGAAATTTGCGCACCGCTGGAAAAAAGGCGACAGCCTTGTTATCCGAACGCTGCCATGATCTATCGTCACTGGTACTCGGAATTGAGTGCCAACTTGTTCCTTCCGGCGCGCTCATTCGCAATATTTGCTCAACGCTCTCGGATGATAACGGTGACGTGTCCGGGTTGGCAAATCCTTCGCGTTGGCTGATTCCGTTGACAAAATCGACCAGAATCATGAACCCGCCCGACAGGTAACCGAACTCGTGCACATCGCCGTGAGTGCCCATGTCCTTCCCCGGTTTCCCGTAGCGCGCCTCGATCTGTTTCTCGTCTTCGCCGATGCCACCAAACCCGGTCGCCACCAAAGCGAGCCACAGCAGACTCGTAATCGTCAGTGCTTTCATTTTCTTTTTAGTTGGAATTGTGTCGGAAACCTGCCCGAACCCGTTGTTTGCGCAACCCGCCTCTGCAAGATCGACATCCATTTCATTCGCTACTTTGTAATTTCCCATGGCACGCCGGAGCATCGGCGTAGGCGGCTACTTCCTATTTTGGACCTTCTTCCAGTATTCGGCCGTACTCAGTCGTCTTCCCGCGCATCTGGAAGTAACGAAACGCTTCGAGTGCAACCTCACTGATTGCGTGCTCGGCCGCACGCTCATCGCGATCGTACGCAGTCATCACGCTGATAGCGAACGGGCGATTCTTCGCGAAGATGATCCCTGAGTCCGTCCTCACGCCATCGAGACTGCCGGGCTTGTCGGCAATCTCAACGCCGGGCGGCAATTCGTAAGACAGGTAGCTGTCCTTCTTCAATGCCTTTAGTTGTTTGATGAAACCGGCGGTCAACTCCGTGCTCAGCGCTTTGCCTTTGTAGATCGTTTCCAATAACCGCGCCATCTCTTGTGGTGTAGAAACATTTTCGTCGCCGCGTTTCGCTGCGGCGATGTCCATCATTTTGCGGCGCAACATTGTCTTCGTTAGGCCAAGGCCGCGCAGCGTCGCGTTCACGTTATCTTTCCCGACGCGATCGATCAGAACATTAGTGGCGGCATTATCACTCACCGCGATCATGAACTGCGCGAGGTCACGATTCGTGACTCGCGTTACGCCCGCAGTAAGACCAGCCATGATTTGGCTGTCTTCGACCAAGTCTTTTGGATCGAACGTGTAAACGTCGTCCAGCTTCGCTTTACCTTGCGCACCGCCGCGAGCTTCCTGTTCCTGACGATACAACTCGAGTAAGATCGCGATCTTAATCGAGCTCGCGGTCGGAAACACGCGGTCCTCATTTTTGAAAATCGTTCGCCCGTCTGTAAGATCGACAATCGCCACGCCCATTACGCCTTCAAATCGCTCGACCATTTCTCCAGCGCGCGCGTCCAGCTTCTCCCACAACAGATCGTCAGTTGGCGCTGTTGGCTTCTGGCCGTTAGCGCCAACGACTAACGCCAACATGACGATAACTGCGGCGGGCTTGATAATGTTCATTGCGCCGGCGGGACGTAATACCAGATTCGCTTGCCCGCGTCGAATTGCAGGTTAATCGCAGTTAATCGCCAGCTCCGCCTCGGACTCATTTGCGGATATCGATCCGGAGAATTTCGCCATTGTAGTAGTAAATTCGACTTCGCTATTGTAGGTCTCGAACGTGTCGTTCATGGTCAGTTGGGTTGATCAGCGCGGCGCATCAGCGCGTTCGAGGGCAACTTCGGATCGAGAGCTTTGTGCGCGGTTTCGACACCTACCACCGGTAACCTGCCAGCGTCGAGCAAGCCGAGTTGGACCAGCACGGACGCTTGGTCCCAGTAAATGTGTTCGTGAGCCAGCTTGCCATCGCGGAACTGGACAATCGCGACCAGCGGCACTTCTACTCGCTTTCCGGTTGGAGCAATCCCGGGAAGCATCCAATCCATCCGAATACTGTGGGTGAATTTGAAAACCATTTCGTCCACTAGCTGGTTGTCGCCAATCGTTCGCGAGATCGGAATCATCTCCGTGTCCGGAGGCATCTGCGGAATGAAACGCTTGGAGTAGAACTCACGCAGTTCGTCGCGACCAACGCCTCCGGTCAGAACAGGAATATGATTTACGTAGGCGTCCTCAACCATGGTGGCGAGAGTGTCTTCAGTGTTATGGGTCGCGAACTCGTGGCGCACATGCTCCTCCCAAAGTTGGCTCAGGGACTCCTGAGCGGCAGTTAGGCTGCCGCGAGACGGTTTCCGTTTTCGCCTCATTCGTGCTCGTCTTGAGTCCTGACCGGGCGCGGTTTGGAGAGGAACTTGTCGACTTCTTCGTTGTAGGTTTCGAAGGGGTCGCCCATGACCAGGAAATCGCGACTATCGTGTGCGATTGAGTCCCAGTTGATGACGTAAGGTTGATGTCGATCTTGAAAATAGGCGACGGCGCGGGCGCGGCCGGATGCGCGCGTGTTCGCAGGCGGAACGCGAATCGCGGTCGCTGGCTGAAAACTATTGTTCCATTCCGCGACGCGTTTGCCGGGCGTGACACTGAAGAACAATCCGCGCTGCGGATCGATGTTGTGATATTCGAGATCCAAACTTTGCAGCCAGGGATCGTCCCAGCCGATTTTTTCCGAGGCCATGAAAGTCTCGAGCAACCATTTCTTCGTGATCCAATCGACGCCGCCGATCAGCGCCTGGGGATTTTGTTCGAGTGATTCGAGAACAAAACTCCAGGTCTCGAGCAACCAATCGGTCTCCGGATCTTTCCCGCGCAAATGCCGCTGCGCCAGATCGTGGAACTCCCATTGAACATCGAGCGCGCCAATGGTCTTACCGTTCTCAAGATCGACAATCCACTTGCGGGTCGGATCGCGCGAGATGTCGCGCGTGCTGCGGACGGCGTCGTTGAGAACGAAATTGCGCGGCAACTGGCGCTGCTCTAGCAGTGAGAGCACGGCCGCCGTCGTGCCGATCTTCAGCGCGTTGGCGAACGGACTCATGTTGGAATCGCCGATGAGCAAGTGGAGCCGGCGGTATTTGCGATAATCAGCCAATGGCTCGTCGCGCGCGTTGATGATGGCGCGATTAAACTGCACCCACTGGTAGATGTCGTTAACGATGTGGTCGGCGCGCTGGCTCAACTGAAATGCGACCGGCGTTTCCGCTTGCGGCGGTTCGAAATCGAACGCGAGTGGGTTGGCCTGCCCCACTCTGCCGGCGCCGGTGAAAATCTGGCGCGTCGCGAGAAATGTGAGCAACGTGCCGAGCACCGACGGGGTGAATTGCGCCTCACGTTTCATTAAATAATTTTCGTGGCAACCGAACGTCGCGCCGGTGTGATGATCAACATTGTTCTTGATGAAGGTGACGCGGTCACCCGCTTCGAGCGCGACGAGTGAGCTGCGCAACAGTTCGTCGCCCGCCATCTCATAAGTCACGAGATCGTGGAGATGCAAACATTCGGGCGAGGCGTACTCAATGTGGCCCATGTCGAGATAAAGCCGGCCGCCGTTCAAAAGAAAGCCGCCGTTGCCAGGCGGTTCTTCGTAATCGCGATAGTGAAGATCGATCGTCCCGGCGCGCGCCTTGTTAAAGAGATAATTCTTTACTTTGGCCGGCCACACCTCGGAGTTACAGTGCAACTCTTCGCTGCTCATCAGGCAGCCATATTCGGTTTCGACTCCAACGATGCGATCCATCGCCTAACGAGCATCCGACAGACTGCCAAGATCGACAACCTCGAATTGGAGGAACACGCGCTGTTGTGCTCCATCAGCGAAAAAAATGGAGGCGTTCGAGCGGCGGCGGTTTCGAGCGATTGTGCGCTTACTTGCGTCATCATGCGCCTGTCGCCAAATCGGGTCATTCGATCTTCGTGTTCGATCTGAATGACGGCGAGAGAATCGCGCACTCTACTGGCCAACCGTGGAAACCGACGCGAGAGATCTGCGTGAGCGGCTTTTAGACATCACCGAGCGCAGGCTTGAAAGTCGCGTCAAAAAAGCACAAACTCGCCGCCGGATGAGAGAGTTAGGCTTGCGCAGCCCGGCGTCGAAAGTCGGCGGCATTGTTTATTTCGGGCGACTGATCGATAAAATTCGACAGCACGCGAAAGGACAATTGCCTTCCGATTATCAGGCGAATCTCGGGCGCGGCTTTGATTCCGCCTGCACCACATTTTTGCGCATCGATTACAATCGACTTGTCGAACGCGTCAAGCAGGGCGGCACCGACGAAGAAATTTTGCAATGGTGCTTCGGTATGGGGCATCGCCCGGCAGACGATGAGGTCTACGTCTGGAATGAATTTATGCGAAAGCGCGGGTGGAACGATGAGCTTTCCGAAATCCTCAAGCGCCGGAAGAAAGAAGCCGGGATGGCCGGGCGGTCGGAGATCCAGACGATGTTCACCTTTATCGACGCCGACGAAGGCCGCTTGTTGGTGGGGAACCAAAAACTCCAGCCGGCCCCGGATTAAAGCTGTATTTGCTGTCGCGACCGCGTCTCGCCTGCATTTTAAATCGTTGACATGCAGCGGAGACGGCTACCTCCACAGAACAACCGTCACTCTGGTCCAGAGTCAGGGCGTCGGTGCCGGCACCGGGATCACAATCTTATTTGGGGGCGGAGGCGGTCGCATCCGGTAATCGATAAATTTCCAGACTGCGATGACGACCAGAATTACCGCGATCGTCGCAAGCCAAACCCGAAGACTGCCGTGACTTCGACTCGTCACTTGTCACCAGTCACTCGCCACTGTGTCTATTCAGAAAGCGTGTCGATTCGCTCGGCCAATGCAAAATCGAGCTCGGTCACGCCGCCCTTGCTGTGCGTTGAAAGCACGAGCCGCACTTTGTTAAAGCGAATGTCGATGTCGGGATGATGCTCTTCCTCCTCGGCCACTTCCGCGACCGTGTTGACAAAATCGATGGCATCAACAAAATCGTCGAACTCAAAAGTGCGTTCGATGTGTTTCTTCTCCAATTCCCATTCCGGGATCTTTTTCATGCGCTCCTTAAGCTCAGGCGCTTTCATCAAATCGGCCATAACGGGACAACGAGTAACACCCGAAAATCGTTTTGCAACGCCAAAACGAGCAGCTCAAAGACCGAGAATTTTCCGGAGATTTTTCGCCGAATCGAAGACTTCGACCGCAGATGCTCGCGCCTCGCGCGAGCGACGTGGCCAGTTCGCCAGCAGATCTTCGATCGCAGCCACGGCTTCGTCCAATTTACCAACAAAATGAAAGCCGCTCGCAGGCGGCAAATATTTTGCCGCAGCTGTGTCCTCCGTCACAACTGATCGGCCCATGGCGAGAAATGCCGCCGCGCGATCGCTCAACCAACCGGTTTTCCAGCTCACATCGACGCCCTTGATTGCGGTGAACTCGCCGAGAGCGCTCGCCAAATAGCTTCTGTATTTTTTCGGCGTTCGCGCAACGCGGTGTGGATCAACAATATGCCAGCCACGTTTTCGCAATCGTTCACGCTCGGGGTCGTCCGGATTCATGTGCATCGCGAGTTCGAATTTCGCTTCGGCTACGCGTTTGGGAAGATCGAGGTACCGTTCGAACGCGTATTTTTTTGAAAGATCGGGAAACGTTCCATCAATTTCCACCGCCCCGCCCCAATACCATTGACCGATCGTGGTAAACTTCGGCGAGCGCGGACGCGGCTGTGCCCGATACAATTTGGTGTCGACCAGCGGATAAAACGTCTTCCAACGGATCTTCTGTAGGGGCAAATGCCAGTCCGGCTCCGACCGCGTCGCCTGCGATTGGGAAGGGGCAGCTGTGAGGGCTGCCGCCACCGTTTTCAACAGTTTGCAATCCGGGTCGTTCACATTTAGACCGATTGTCCAAAACTCGTGATGAGAAGACTGACCCATCTCCATCTGCGTCATCCAATAAATGATCTCGCTCGGATCGAGGTCGCAGAAAATGCGGCGCTCGAATTTCAGCAGCAGCGGCGGATGAATTGAATAACTGAGATTGAGCAGCGTGTTAGGCCCGGCAAGTCGATCGAGCAATTCCTGTTTTGAAATTCCGATGCAGCGAAGCACGTTGAGGTCGTGCGTGGTGTCTGGCGTTTTCTGGTATAGCAGACAATAGCGTCCGCCAAGTCCGTGCGCTCGGAGTTGTCGCTGGAAGTTGTCGATCTTGCGCTGATCGACACGAGAGTTTCGCTCGCTCGGCAGATGCTCAAGCCAGATCGCGTCCAGCTTCAGTCGACGCAGACCGAGCATCCATTGCAGCGGCACTGAAAAATTGCCGCCACCCTCAAGATATTTCGCCGCAAATCCGCCGCCAAGAAAAACAGTCACGCGAGCAGAGTGTTCAATCTGCTCGCCTGCTCAAGTCAGATTATGTCGATCTTAGAAGATTCGCCCATGCGGCAGATGTTGTTTGCCCTGCGGTTGATGCGGCTGAGTGCACAATCCCGCGTTCGGAATCGGCTGAATTGCGCCGAGGAACTGCGGTTGTTGCCGCGCATTCAACGCTGGCTCAAGATCGTAGGCCATCGCGATCAATTGCGCCTCCCGGAAGGCGGTGCTGTACATCAACATCCCCGCCGGTCTGCCCGATGAACGAATGCCAACCGGCATCGAGAAGTTCGGATAACCGGCAACCGCTGGTCCGGTTGAGTTCGTCAGATGCGGTGCGACGATCGCGTCGAGGTGATGGCGGGCCATTGCACCATCAATTCCGGCGCGCGCCGCGCCTGTCGCGTGATTCCGAGCCGCAACGTACGTCGGATCATTTGGATAACCCGGAAGCTGGTCAGCGATTTCAAAAATCTCCTGTCCATAATAAACGAGTTCCTGCGGGCAATGCGCATTGTTGAACGCGATGAGATCGGCCAATGTGCGCATACTTGTCTTGCTCAAAGTTTGTAGATAATCGGCGATTTGCGCCCTGAACTCGTAAAGCAGCGCGGTGAACTCGTCGTCGGTATAGGCGAAGACGTTGCCCGTATCGGTATTGATAATCGTCGCGCCGAGGCTCCGCATGACGTCGAGTGCGTGGTCCGCGAACGCGACGGTTTCCTCATCGCCGGGAATTCCGCTGCCGTAGTAGCTGTAATCGAAATAGCGCACGTCGCGGCCGATGCGTTTGCCAGCAAGCGCGCCGCGCTGAAGGAGCGGCGTGTAATCGGTCTGCGGCGATTGCATGATACCTAGAAGGATGGCGATATCGGTGACGGACCGCCCCATTGGACCGGCGCTGTCTTGTTGATGACTGATCGGAATAATCCCGTCTTGCGAGATCAGCCCAAGCGTCGGTTTTAATCCAAAGATGTTTTCGACCGCCGACGGGCCGGTAATTGAACCGTCGGTTTCGGTTCCGACCGCAGCTGCACAAAGATTGGCGGCAGCGCCCGCGCCCGAACCGGAGCTCGAGCCCCACGATGTGTAGCCCAGGTCGTAAGCATTTTTGGTGTCTCCCCCGCGAGCGCTCCAACCGACGGCCAGCGGATAGGCGAAATCAAACCCGCGGAAATTTGCCCACTCGCCAAGGTTCGACTTGCCGAGAATGATCGCTCCGGCCGCGCGGAGCCGCTGAATGATCGGCGCATCGGCGGGAACTTGACTTCCATAGATTGCGAGCGACCCGGCGGTCGTCTGCATGTTGTCGAGAGTGGCGATATTGTCTTTCACCAACAGCGGAATGCCATGGAGCGGACCGCGCACGATGCCGCGGCTGCGCTCGTTATCGAGCGAGCTGGCGATTGCGACCGCATTCGAATTTGTTTCGATGACGGCGTGCAATGTAGGGTTAAGTGATTGAATACGCTGGAGATAACCGAGCACGAGATCGTGCGCGGTGAGCTGACCAGCAGCCATCGCTGCTTGTAGCTGAGGAATTGTCGCTTCAACGAATGGAAAACTGCTTCCGCCAAGCGCAGTCTCTTTGAACAGTGTGGCGAGCCCGCCGGTCAGCAGCGCCGCGCCGCCAGCTGCGGTCGTTCCGAGAAAGCTTCTCCGCGTGATGTGATGATTGTCGATCTTTGGCGGTTTAGCCGATCCGTGTGACGTCATAAGTGATCCTCCTTATTTGCAAACGCATTAGATGCGGAATTTTGGTGTGTGAAACTTCGCACGCAGCAAAATTTTCTGACAAAGGGCTCCGAATGGTTAACGTGAATTATAAGGGAGTGTCAGATTTCGCCGCACAACACCGCTACATTGTGTAAAATCGAGCGCTTTGTTGACGGCATGCGCTTCCTCCGCAAATTACACGCTCTCTTTGGCGCCCGTAGCTCAACTGGATAGAGCATCTGACTACGGATCAGAAGGTTAGTGGTTCGAATCCTCTCGGGCGCGTTTTGCCTAATTAAAATTCGGCGGACTTTTTCAAGAGCCGCCTGCGATGTGCGTCTCCTCTTCCGCCGAGATCATCGGTTCGCTTTCCGACAAGTGTGCTACCGATCCACGCAGCGCATTAATCGCGTCAGCCACCGTGCCGCTGCTGGTCGCGGTATCAAGTTGAGTCTGAACGAGGTCAGCAAAAACGACTATCAGAAGACTGACAAAACCTGTAGCAAACAATCCAATTACGATCCGCGAAGTTGCTGACAGCCAAATGCTTTTCTGCGCCAAAATCGCTGCGCGATACTTATCGCGCTCGGCCGAATCAAGGTCGGCTACCTGCTCGAACGTATCATCAAGAGTCCATGATGTAAGCAACATCTGGCGGACTCCGCCGCGAAGCTTCTCTAGCTGGCGAGCAACGCGCTCGGAGGGCAAGATCTTGCCGTCCTGTTCTAGTCGCGGGTTCTTCGAGGCGGCTGTTGTCGTATCCGGTTGTGCCGCGGTTGATGCGTCGAATCTTTCCGGCAGCAGCTTGGCCAAATGCTCAAGTTGATCTGCCGCCTCGCCGAGTATGACACGATTGTCGGCGTTCTCGGCTTTAGCCGCAAGCACCTTAAGAAATTCCTTTCGCTCCTTCAGATTTGCGTTCCGCTCATTCGCGTTGGAAGTGCCGAGCTGGGATGAAAACAAAGATTGTTCCCGAGACGTAGGCGAAGGCGTGGCGTTGGAGATGAGATTCTGAGTGGTTGCGGGTGTTGGCGACGGCGACGACTGCAACACGGCTGCGTAGGCATGAAGTTTTTCCTCGATGCTCTTAACGAAAGTTTCAAACCGGCTCACAATTGACTCTTTCAACTGTTGCCGCTCGTGGTCGACTCTGGAGAGCTCGGAGCGAATTCGGGCAAAATCATCGTCTGAGTTAATCACCAGCGGAAAACGCGGCGCCTGAACATTCGGTGTCGTTGATTGATTGCCGGCGTTAAACGACTCGATAATTTGTTCGGTAGCCAAAAAGGCATCTCTCAACCTGTCGAGTGCATGTCGTAGATGGGGCGAAGGCTGATAGGCAACTGCGCCGGCCGCAATGCTGGCTTGGTAATATCGCAGTCCGCAAAATCCGATTCCGATCCACATCACAAGCAGAGCAAGTCCTTTTGCTGCTCGGACAAAAAGGCAGGCGAAGAAATACTGTTGCTTCACAACCCGAGACTGTTCCTCTGGAGTTGACGGATCTTTTCGGTTGTAGCCGGATTCGGGAATATCCGATAAGCTTCCTGATATTCCCGGATTGCGTCCCCGGTTCTACCTGCCGAAGCAAATGCTCCTGCTCGCTGCAAGTGGGTCTCAGCCTGCTTCTCTAATCGGCTGCACAACAACCGCATTGACGTCAGATAGCGCCATAACGGTCTCTGAGCGTCGATCAGTGGTTCGGGATTATTTTTTAGAAAATCGGTCAGTCCCGAGTTCGCCGCAGAAGCGTCGCTGCCCGCAATATTGCGTGTGCTCCGAACAACCGCTGACAGCGCGTCAACTGTTTCAGTCTCGCTTCGGCATTCGCTCAGAGCAGTTTCGTATCCGAGCTTCGCCCGAAAGTCACGCGCCCGATCGACAAGCGACGCTACACTTTCAGATACCGCCGCAGGCAACCGTTGCACCGAATCGAGCCGGTCGATCTCTTGAAAATCTCCCGTCGCATCGCCTACTCGAGCCAAAACAACTTGGGTTTGTTCCTTGAAGTCCATGATCATGCGGTTCTTTACCTCAGGTTCGACGGCTGCCGGAGTTGAAGGCGCAGTTGCTGAAGGCTCGGGTGTGAACGGTCGAGTTAATACCGCCGCTGCAAAATGCGGTGGCCCTTCGGCTGGCGGTTGCGGGTTGACCGCGCTTCTGGAAACACGTTCACTCAACTGTTGATCGGTGCGTGGCAGCGGTCCGGCCACCCAGTCATTGGCTTTGGTCCCCTTAACAAGCGTGCCGTGAAACATTTTCCCGCTCGCGTCGACATTAACCACGGGCCCATCAAATTTCCCGCGGACCATTTTGCCGGAAAAACGGTTGATGACGACGGCGCGTCCTCTGGCGGACGGAATGTTGGAGCCAGTCACGATTGCTGGCTGAACTTTATACCACGTCAATGTGCCATATCCCGTGGCGAATCCGTTCGAGTCTCGCTGACCCGACCACGTCGCCTCATGATCCCGTCTGGGAGAATTGTTCCAGATGAGCGTCCGTCTGTCTCTGGTATGCTGGTAGGTGCCGCTACCATACGCGCCGTTGGCAAACAGCAGCAGCAGCGTAGTGCAAACGAAAAGACATCGCGCGGTCACGGTCTTCTTTTTTCCCAGCTCAATCTCCAGCAACCTAGCGAAGATTTAACGCGTTCGAAAAACCAAAGGCAAGATCAAACCCAACGAGCACGTTCTGCTTCGCTCTAATTCTGCGGCACTTCGAACTGACTCATCAGTTTAAAAGCTTCGTAACGCTCGTTGATCTGGTCCATCGTTAAATTGCGCAAGCGCTCGAGGCTGAATGCTTCCACGCAAAAACTCGCCAGCACGCTGCCATAGATCATCGCTTTGCGCAGATCGGTGAAGGTCACTTTCTTGACCGTGCCCGCCAAATAACCGGCCATGCCACCGGCGAACGTGTCCCCCGCCCCGGTCGGGTCGTGAATGTCTTCGAGCGGATATGCGCCGCAGCTGAAGAATTCGTTTTCGCCAAAAAGGAGCGCGCCGTGCTCGCCTTTTTTGATTGCGACGTAGCGCGGACCCATTTTGCGAATCGCGCGCCCGGCTTTGATCAAACTTGTCTCCTTCGTCATCTCGCGCGCTTCGCTGTCGTTGAGGATCAAAAGATCGACATCTGGCAGAAGTGCGTCGAGGTCCGCACGGGTCGTTTCAATCCAAAGATCCATTGTGTCGGCGACGACAAAGCGCGGCTTCTCCATTTGCTTGAGCACATGCGATTGCAAAGCCGGCGCGATGTTGGCCAGCAAAGCGAAATCGGTTTGTCGATATGACATAGGCAGCTCCGGCTCAAAATTTTCAAAAACATTGAGCGCGACCGAACGCGTCTCGCGTGTGTTCAGATCCCAGGAATACTCCCCTGACCAGCGAAAAGTTTTGCCCTCGACGCGCTGTACGCCCGTGCTGTCGATCTTTCGCGATTTCCAAAAATCGAACTCGGCCTGCGGAAAATCGCCGCCGACCACGCCGACCAAATTGACAGGCGAAAAATAGCTCGCGGCTGCGGCAGCGTACGAGGCCGAGCCGCCTAACAAGTCGCCATGTTCTTCGACCGGCGTTTTTACGGTGTCGAGCGCGATGGAACCAACAACGAGAAGAGACATCAGGTTTCGGGATTGAGCAGAGCTTTACACGCCCGCGCGTACTTGGCGATGTCGGGCGCTTTCAGCAAACCGGAAACAATTGCGACGCGTCGCGCGCCCGCCGCGATCACTTGCCCGAGATTGTCGATCTTAATTCCGCCGATGCAAAAAGTCGGGACGGTGATTTCGTTATGAACCCGTTTGATGCCCGTCAGTCCGATCGGCTGATAATCCGGCTTCGTTGGCGTCGCGAAAATTGGGCCGAAGCCGACGTAATCCGCGCCTTCGCGTTCCGCCTCAACCGCCTGCTCCAAACTGTGCGTCGATTTTCCCACCAGAACGTGGCGGCCCGCTTTCTTTCGTGCGTGCGCAAGCGAGTCGTCATCCTGGCCGAGGTGAACGCCTTCTACTGGAACCTTGGCCGCAACTTCCGCGTGATCGTTCACGATTAGAGGAACTCCAGCCGCAGAGGTGACTTGGTGCAGCTTGCCGGCAAGATCGACAATTTCTTCGACCGAATGTTCCTTGGCGCGCAGTTGGATTAGATCGACATCCCCGTCAATCATCGACTTCGTCACCCGTTCGGCGTCGTCGATACCAACGTAACCGAGATCTAGAATACCGTAGAGGCGGCAGTCGCTAAGATTTCGCAAAGCTGTTATTCGTGGAGGCGGACCCGCGGGGGCTTCAGTTCAAAAGCGTCCGAGTTCATCATCCGCTCGACGAAGCCGGTATCGTACTTCCCATCGCGGAACTCGCCGCGGCGCATGATCGCGGCATGAAAAGGAACCGTCGTCTTGATTCCGGTAACATAGTATTCGTCGAGCGCGCGACGCATGCGATCGATGGCCGAATTCCGCGTCGCTCCGATCGTGATTATTTTTCCAATCAGCGAATCGTAATACGGCGGCACCACATAACCGGTGTAAGCATGCGAATCGATCCGAACGCCGCGACCGCCGGGTGCATAGTAAAACGCGATCCGCCCGGGCGACGGCTGAAAATTGTTTTCCGGATCCTCGGCGTTGATCCGGCATTGAATCGCATGCGAGCGCGGCACAGCGTGGGCAACGTGCGGCGATAACGGTTCACCGGCAGCGATGCGGATTTGTTCCTTCACCAGGTCGCATCCGTAAACTTCTTCCGTGATCGTGTGCTCGACCTGAAGTCGCGTGTTCATTTCCATGAAATAGAAATGTCGATCTTCATCGACCAGAAACTCGATCGTGCCGGTGTTTTGGTAGCCAACCGACTTCGCCAGCTTGACCGCGGCGTTCCCCATTTTTCTTCGAAGACCGGCGCTCACGATCGGCGACGGACATTCTTCGATCACTTTTTGGTTCCGCCGTTGAATCGAACAATCGCGCTCGCCGAGGTGCACCACGCGACCGTGGCTGTCAGCCACGATTTGAAATTCGATATGGTGCGGATTCACAATCAGCTTCTCGATATAAACCTCGGGCGTTCCGAAGGCCTTCTCCGCTTCAAGACGCGCACTGTGGAATCCGGCGACTAAACTGGTCTCGTTGTGCGCCGCGCGCATTCCGCGGCCGCCGCCGCCCGCGACCGCCTTAATCATCACCGGATAGCCGAGTTTTCTCGCAAGCTTGACCGCATCTTTGTCGCTTTGGACAACGCCGTCACTGCCCGGCGTTATTGGCACGCCGGCTTTGCGAGCGCACGCCCGCGCCATGTCCTTGTCCCCCATTTTTTGAATTACGTCCGACGGCGGCCCGATGAATTTGATTTTGCAGCTTTCAACCACTTCCGCGAAATGCGCGTTCTCGGCCAAGAAACCGTAGCCGGGATGAATCGCGTCGACGTCGCCCACCTCGGCCGCGCTCATGATGCGATCGATCTTTAAATAACTTTCAGAGCTCGGCGCCGCTCCGATGCAAATCGCTTCGTCGGCCAACTGGACGTGCAACGAATCAACATCCGCGTCTGAATAAACCGCCAGCGTGCGAATGCCGAGTTCCTTGCATGCGCGAATCACGCGCAGGGCGATCTCACCGCGATTGGCAATCAGGACTTTTTCGAACATGCGTTGCTCCCGCGATTCGGCGGGTCGCACTCAAATTATCGCACGCGGAATAACACCTGACCGAACTGCACTGGTTTACTGTTCTCGGCCACGACCTCGGCAATGACTCCGCTGGTTTCCGCTTTAATTTCATTCATCACTTTCATCGCCTCGATAATGCAAACCACCGTGTCCTCGTCCACTTTTGTTCCAACATCGACAAACGGCGAAGCGTCGGGTGATGCCGCCCGGAAAAAAGTACCGACCATCGGGGAAACGATATCTTTGGTCGACGCCCTTTCGGCGGAAGCGGTTGCCCCTGGAGCATTGGCCGCCGCCGGCCCGGTCGTCGATGTCACGATCGGTTCATCGCCCAAACCTTTTTGCAGTCTTAGACGAAAACCGTTCTTCTCCATTTCGAAAACGGAGAGATCGTTCTTCTTCATCAAATCGATGATGGCTTTGATGTCTTTAAGATCCACGGCGCAGCTCTCCCTGAGTCAAAAGTGAGACATTTACGTAAAGCGGTTTTCCCAGCGAGGTCAAGTCAACGAATTGTGGCGGCCGTCTATCACCGTCGCACTTTTTCGGCGATGAGACATCGCGGCTACAACGGCTTAATAGTTAGGCTAGTTTCAGAATCGAAATTTGTATGCTCAAACATGTCGATCGCGATTTTCGAATCATCGATGAAACCGACGATTACATTGTCGTCGACAAACCAGCGTTTTTGTTAACGCACCCAACAAAACCAGACCAAAGGACAACACTTTGGAAAGAATTGCGCGAACTGCTCGCGTTTGAGATCGCCAATGGTGGCCAGGTTTCAATCGTGAATCGATTGGACCGCGAAACAAGCGGACTTGTCCTCGTGGCAAAAACTTCCGCGGCCGCGCGGCGATTCGGATTGCTTATGCAGGAGCATCGTTTGCGCAAAGAATATCTGGCGATCGTTTTGGGTTGGCCGGAATGGGAAACAAAAATTGTCGACGCGCCGATGGATCGGCAGGGCAAACATCAGCCGTCAGTGATTTGGTTGAAGCAAATGATTCATCCAGATGGCGCGCCCGCGCAGACGGAATTTCGAGTCGAACAGCGCATCACGCGATCGGCATCCACACCCTCACCTGCCGCTTCGCCACTTCCTCTCCCTGCTCAGGGAGAGGATGGAGATGAGGGTCGAATTAAGTTTCCGAAACAAAATTGCGCGTTTTCTGAAAACAAGTTCGCACTGGTTCACGCAATTCCGAAGACGGGACGCACACATCAGATTCGGGTGCATCTCGCCTCGCTTGGCCATCCAGTCGTCGGCGACAAGATTTACGGGCCTAACGAGCAACTCTATCTCGAATTTATCGAAACGGGTTGGACCCCGAAGCTTGAACGTGAGCTACTCCTGCCGCGCCATGCGCTTCAGTCGTCCAAGCTCGCGATCGAAAACGAACATGAATGGACGAGCCAATTGCCGGCAGAGCTCGCTCGGTTCGTCGACAATTCTTTGTAGGGCGCCGCTCCGGTTGCCGCGTTCTAGAATGGCAGGGTCACCGCGGCGACCGCCTGCCCCTGCACTTTGCTCCGCGACTGGAAGACTTCGGTCTTACTTGCGAAATCAGAGATATTTCCAGTTCTGCGGTTTACCCTGGGACAGCCATTGAATCGCAGTTTCCAATCGCCGCCCACGCGTTTCGTCGCGCTTCGCATCAGTGATCCAGTCCACGTATTCCTTTTTGTGACTGTAACTGAAATTTTCAAACGTCTTTCGCGCTTTCGAGTTTTTCTGCAGCGCCACATTCAGATCGGGCGGAACGCGAACCTTTTGTTTCGCGCGCAATCGCGGGCGCGATCTCTTAACGCCGGCTTCGTTTAACTGCACCGCTTTACGAACAAAGCCGATCAATTGTTTGTCGTTAGGCAAATCGTCCATCGACCGGATCTGGCCGAACTGCCGCATCGCGCCCTTGTGTTTCCCGCCAAAAATCAGCGAACCTTTCCAGAAACCGAAGACGCCGTGCTGTTTGAACGCCGCCATGAAACAAATGATTCCCTTGCGTTCGAAAAACGGCGACTGCCACTTGATCGTTTCTTCGACATCCGGACAGCCGATGTGCACGATTTTGCGCAGATGTTTCAGGATCGGCCGGGCAAATGGCTCGGCGCGCTTGATGTAATCGTCGACTCGCGGATCTTTTTTGGCCATCGGAGCTATTCGGTTTCGCGCGGGTGCTGAGAAGGCGTCGCAGCTGTATAAGCAAGCCGGCGTTTACGAATCAGCATCAAATTGCGGATGTAGATGATTGAGTTCGGCAGATAAGCGAGGATTCCGACTGGATCGCGCCGAAAAAGAAAATACAAAAACATGAGAAGACTGCCGCCGATGCTCCAGTACCAAAACGAAACTGGAATCACGCTTTCGCCCTGACGTTCCGACGCCCACCATTGCACGAGGAACCGCATTGAGAAGGTGGCGTTTCCAATTAGACCGAGGATGACAAGATAATTCCAGTCCAGACCGAGAACGCGATGTTCCTGGCCGAACCATGTTGCGGCGATAAAGATTGAAGTATTCATGGGTTATTGAGGGACTCAGCGATTTTGTAGCGCAATTTTCTCGATTTCATCCAACGAACCGCGAGCAAGTCGCGGAAAGATTTGAACAGGCGATTCCAAACACCGTAATGACTTTTTCCTGCGCGGCGCGGATTGTTCGACACCGGCACTTCCGTAACGGTGAAGCCTTCGAGCTTGATCAATGTTGGAAGGAAACGATGCGCGCCGTTGAAGAATTTTACGTTGGCGATGCATTCGCGCTTGAACACGCGATAGGTGCAGCCCGCGTCCGTGACGTTCTCGCCGGACAATTTGTTGCGCACCCAGTTGGCAATGCGCGACGAAACAATTCGAAGCCAACTGTCTCCTTCGCCGCGCGTTTCAACCCGCGTGCCGCAGACGCAATCAGAGCCGCTCAGCGCTTCCATCATCGCAGGCAAATCTTTGGGGTCGTTTTGTAAATCGGCATCGAGCGTAGCGATGTAGCCGCCCCGCGCCGCTTGCATTCCGGCCCAGCTCGCGGCCGATTCACCGCAATTGAATTTGAAACGTTGCGCGCGCAAGCGCGGATCGGTCGCGGCCAGCTCCTGCAAAATGCGCCATGAATCGTCGGTGCTGCAATCGTCCGTGATCACAACCTCAAAATCCAAACCGAGCGGATCAACAGCTGCGTGAATCGCCGAAAGCAACGGGCGAAGGTTTTCCGCTTCGTTGTGACAGGGAACGACAACGCTCAGTTCCGGCGTCGTCATTTCTTGCCGAAGAATTCCAGGACGGCGTCGCAAACATAATCGACATCTTCCATCGGAAGATCGCCGTAAATCGGGAGCGAAAGAATTTCGTTCACGGCCGCTTCCGTTTTCGGCAACCGCGGCAAATCGGAATAAAGTTTCATGATCGCGGGCTGCTGATGGTTCGGCACTGGATAATGAATTCCGGTGCCGATGCCTTTGCCTTTTAAGAATTCAGCCAGTTTGTCGCGCCGCTCGGTTCGAATCACATGCATGTGATAAACCGCGCGGGCCCACGGTCTTTCCGGCGGAATTTGCACGACACCATCCAACCGGTCGTTGTAACGCGCGGCAACGCCTCGCCGATGTTCATTCAAGTTGTCGATGTTGCGCAGCTCGACTCGGCCGACCGCAGCTTGAATTTCGTTGAAGCGGAAATTGTAACCAACGAAGTCGTGCACGTATTTCGATTTTCGGCCGTGATCGCGCAGCATTCGCAGTTTTCCAGCCAACCCTGAATCGCTCGTCGTGATGCAACCACCGTCCCCCATGACAGTGAGATTCTTCGATGGAAAAAAAGAAAACGCGCCCGCGCCCGCAATCGAGCCGACGCGTTGGCCGCGATACTGTGCGCCGAAGGCTTGGGCGCAATCTTCTACCACCCAAAGCCCGTGTTTCTTCGCGGCCAGGAAAATTCCATCCATGTTGGCGGGATGTCCGTAAAGATGGACCGGAAGAATTCCGACCGTGCGCGAAGTCATCGACGCTTCCAGAAGATCGACATCGATGCAGTAAGTCTCGTCGATGTCGATGAAGACCGGTCGCGCGCCGCGATGAATCATGGGCTCGATCGATGGAAACGCGGTATGCGACGGAACCAGAATCTCGTCGCCGGGACAAAGGCCCATCGCGTGATGCAACATCAGGGCGCCCGCCGTCCACGACGAACAGAGCACTGCTTCTTTCGTCCCAACGTACGCCGCCAGCTCGGCTTCGAACGCTTCGCATTCCTTCGCCAGGATGTACCAGCCGGAATTCATTGCGCGAATTCCGGCCTCGCGGACTTCGTCGTTCACGAACACGCGGGAAAGCGGAACCTTTTTCATTTTGTTCGAGCGCGACTTACTCGGAGATGTCGATCCACTTTGCAGCGCGCGCCGATTCGACCGCGGCTTCCACCACTCGCACGGCTTCCATTCCATCCGCGCCATCAACCAACGGCCGGCTCCGCGTTTCAATCGCATCGAGAAAGGCAGCCAACTCCGCGCGCAGTGGTTCTTCCGGAGGAAACTCGAGTTGATGCATCGCGCCTTCCATCGCTTTTATTTCCGCGCCGTCCCTGACGTGCCGGTTTTCGAATGTTTTAATTTTGTATTGGGCCACGTTGTAATCGCAGACCGCGGAAGAATCTTTACCCACAATCGTCAGCTCGCGCATTTTCCCGGGTAAATGGTAACCGGCCTCGATTGTCGCCAAAATCGGAGCGCCGCCGCCGCGATCGTATTCCAGGACAATGAGTGATTCGTCATCCATCTCGCCATCGCGTCCCAGAAAATTCCGCATCACCGCATGAACGCGCCGCGGCGATTTTCCGAGAAGAAACTTGAACAGATCGATAAAATGAATGCTGTCGGCGAACGTTACGCCGGTGTCCTGGCGTGGACGCTTAAAGCCGCTGAAATTTGCGCGCAGCATTTTGATCTCGCCGAAGCGCTCCTGCGCAATCGCGTCGCGCATCCAGACCGAGGCCGGATCGAACCGGAATATGTGTCCCACCTGCAAAATCAGTCCGTTGCGTTTCGCCAGCTCCACCAATTCCTTTGCCTGTGTCGATTTTAAACTGATCGGCTTTTCGACAAACACGTCCTTGCCGCCTTCGAGCAAGTCGCGGCAGATTTCAAAATGAGTCTGCGCCGGAGTAACAACGACCGCTGCATCGACGACCGGAAAAAGAGAATGCCCATCCGCGCTGCGACGGCTTTGGGCAACGCCGGAAGAATTCAATCGTTTCGGATCGTGCTCAGCCACGAAAAGTTCGATTGGCATCGATTGCAAAACCCGGAGATGATTCGCACCCCAACGCCCGAGGCCGATGAGAAGAATTCGTTTCGCTTGTTGCATCTGTTACCCCTGATCAGCAAAGTCCGTCATTTAGCGCGCAGCATTAGTTGGCAGGCGATTGACACACTTTCTGCACTAGCCTCCACCGCCAGAATATCACAAATGCGCGAGCGATGCCGCCCTTGAAAAGTTTTGCTGTGGAGGCCAGCGCACAAAGTGCGCCAACATACCGGCTCAAGGCCGTTATCGCCCCGCGTGCTACGCCGCGTGACGCTGTAGATTTTCTTGTCATATATCAACGCCGGATGCTATCACAGCGCAGCAGACGCGAACAGGGTACCGCGGGTCGAGCGCTCGCGTGCGGAGCTAAGCGTGGCCGCCGCTGGACGGCCCTGCGAGCCTCTGACAAGCCAAGTGTGCTCTCGCACCCTCCTGCGCAGTCCACGCGCCTGACGTGTAGTGTTATAGATGAGGTAATCTAGCAATGAGATTCTCACGCAAGCTTCAGAAGTTACTTTCGCCTGATCTATTCGCCAGCGCGTTCGAACATCTCAGTCGTCGGACGCATCCCGTCAACCGGCGTCCCATTCTCGACACCCTTGATCGCGCACAATTCGAAAAGTTGCGCGAACAATACCCTTATCGGCCAGGCTCGCCGCGGATCAATCGTTTCGAGGACGTCGTTTATTGGATCGAGATCAACATCGAGCGCGCGCAAGACCTTTGGCTCGACCGCACCCCGCCGATGCGCATTGTCGATCTCGGCTGCGGCGCCGGTTACTTTCTTTATGTCTGCAAATTCTTCGGCCATCAGGTCCTCGGCTTCGACACCGATAACGAGCCGCTTTTCCGCGCCACGACCGCGCTACTCGATGTTCCACGCGTCATCGGTCGGATCCAACGGCAAACTCCCCTGCCTGATCTCGGCGGAAGATTCGATCTCGTGACGGCGCACCGGATTTGTTTTCACCGGATCGGCCGGGTCCGCGATGGTGTTGAATGGTCACCCGCCGATTGGGAATTTTTCATCAACGACATTCGAACGCGCCTCTTGAATGAGAACGGCCGTTTGCTCCTCGATTTTAACCCGCGGCCGGATGGTTCCTCCTTTTTGACTCCTGAGCTGCGCACTTTTTTTTTATCGCAAGGCGCCCGCATTTTTCGCTCGAAAGCATTGTTGGGCGGCAATGCAAATAAAAAGCCGCGCTTTAAGCAACGAAGTGACGGGTGACGAGTGATGAGCGAAGAGTTATTGGCGCGCGACAAGTTTGCGCCGCAGAACGTTTAACATTCGACGAAGCTCGTCTATTAACGCGAAAACCGGAGCTGTGCTGACGTGGTCGCAAAACCTCAACTCGTTGCTAAGAATGAGTTGAGTATCGAGTTCTGCAACTAAGCCTTCGGCGTGCGAAATGAATTGGACAAACTCACCCGTAGTATGCCGGGCTTGACCCTCCGCAGGTTCGATCGGATGGAAACCGCCGCACGCCGCATTTGCGAAACCAATCCAAACTTTTCTGCCGACGGGAAGTTCTGTGTTAGCCCGTATACGATTTTCGCTAACGCAATTCCCTTCTGCCAAACAACAAGGTCTTTATAATTCTGGGGTTTTGTTTTCATGCCAGCGGTTCTATCCGAAACCTCGTCACCCGTCACTCATCACTTGTCACTCGCCTTCCAATCCGAGCAATTCCAGCCGAGCATTTGCTCGAGCTTCGCGATCTCAACGGCAAAAATCGTCGAAAGATATTTTCGTTCCTCCGGCGTCATCGCGCGCTCGTACGGGACAACATTTCGATCTTTGTCGCGAACAGCGCGCAGCGGTTTCACGCCAAGAAATTCGAAAATTCCATTCAGCGTTTCCTGCTTGCGATCGCGAAAATCTTCGAACTTCACGATTCTGACTTGTTCTCGCGGAAAAAATTGGAGGACGCGTTCGAGTTGTTCGGAATAAAAACCGCGATCGACATAGCCAAAGCGCCGCGATTCGATCGTCAACGGCTGCGCGATCCGTCTCGGCTCTTCTTTGAGCGCATCCAGAAAATCGAGCGGCTCCCGGTCTTTGAAGCGTTGCATGTTCCAGTGAGCGAATGCGCGATCGATCGGACTTCGCAGCAGGATGATGAGTTTGATCAGCGGATTGTAATTTCGAATCCGTTCCATCGCCGGTTTCCAATACAAATAACTCGGCGTCACTTCACCTGCGATTGGTCCGAGCCGGACTGGCAGTAGCCAAGACTGAACCCTTCCGATCGGCCGGAAGTGTCGGTGCAACAATTCGTAATCGACCGGACGCGCAAAAATTTCCTCGTCGTCAAAGAAATGCATTTCCTGCTGGTCCGGGAGCGCGATCTGCGGATGCATCTTCAAAAAATAATGCAGCGCGGTCGTTCCCGATTTTTGCGCTCCAGCAACAATGAAATCGAGTCGCATCAACCCGCTCACCCCGTGAGATACCTTCGTAGTCGCGTTTCTTCAAAAAATAATGCAGCGCTGTCGTTCCCGATTTTTGCGCTCCAGCAACAATGAAATCGAGTCGCATCAGCCCGCTCACCCCGTGAGATACCTTCGTAGTCGCGTTTTCAGATAGCGTTTGCCCCAAGCGGTCTTAAGGTATTTCTCCCGTTGCGCGGCGTCGCTCCGATTTAAACACCCTTCCCAATAGATAAGCTCTAAGGGCTGCAATCTGGTCGAAGTTACGAGTCCTGCGTTATGTGTCTCTAATCGCGCTGGCAGGTTACTGGTTAGTCCCACATAAAACTGTCCATCTGCCAGCGAGCGCAAAACGTATACGTACTGCTTCACTTTATCTCACGGGGTTAACGCGGAGACGATAGCTGCGGCTGGGAAATGGGAGATCGACCATTTCCAGTCTGAGTCGTTGTCCGGTCCGGTGATTTACGAGCGAGAGAGTGTAATGCGCAGGATCCGTCGACGATGGGGCCATATTCCCCTCCTATCGAAGGGAACGAAGTCTGACCAGCCAGAAATGGATTTGAGCCGTGCATTTTCATTTTCACGTGCATTTGTAAATTTATAGGTCTACTTCTCGTTAGACCTCAATGACGCGCGTTCTCCGCATTACATCTGCCATTCTTGCCGCATATCTCGCCGGCGAGTTCGTAGTGCCCGCGCGTGCTCAGACCAGTGAAGATCGCGCCGCGGTGGAGCGACAGATCAGGCAGGCAATCGAGGCTTGGAGGGCCGCCGCCAATCGCAGCGACGCCGCGGGCCAAGCCAAAATTTGGGCAGCTGGTGTGCAGGGGTGGTTTCCGTCTGCCCCTGAGTTTAAGAACGACGCCGCCTTTGACGGTGCGGTGGACGGCAACGCCCTTCGCAGCACTTACACAGTCACCATCAATGAGGTTCTTGTCTCGAACGATCTAGCCGTCGTTCGCGACACTTGGCAAGAGACGGTGCACTCACCCGATGGCCGGATGGCTCATCGTGTCATCCAAAGCTTCGAGGTCTGGCAGCCGCAACCAGGCGGTGAGTGGAAGATTTCGCGATGGATTAGCGCGCCAGGGCCATGGCAGCGGGAGAAGGTCTAACCAGGCGATGCAGCGAACCGCAGACCGTCCTCATGCTTAGATTTCAGACCATGCGAACGTCATTCGTGATTCGCGCGGTCGCTGATCTTGTGTCTCGTTAGACAAAATCGAAGTAAACCCGATGTGGAGTTGCCCGAAGTGCAAGCGTGTGTTCTCCCGGAGGAATCAACGTCACGCGTGTGGCACTGGTAATCGAGCGGAGGTCATTCGAGGCCGTCCTGAGTCGCTCGTACAGCTCTTGTCCGCAATTGAAGAGTTCGCTCGATCACTGGGGCCGATCGAGGTTGTCACCCGTGAGCGATACGTCCTCTTGCGCAGCACTCGCATCTTCGTCGACCTGGTGATGATGTCAGATGCAGTACGAATAGCTATTCATCTTCGACAGAAGGTTGCTCATCCTCTCTTCTTCAAAGTTGGTGCCAATGATCGGGGCGGCGTCACACACGTGGCGAAAATCCGGGATCACCAAGAGTTCGAAAGCCTGAAGAGTTATCTGAAAGAGGCTTACGTCGTATCGCTCGCCTCGAGTCCCAAACCTGCCTAACCAGGCGATGCAGCTAACCGCGCCCCGTTCTGTTTCCTTGCTTTGCGTAGCTACAACCTTCAACTTGCAGCGACGCGCGCTGACGGGCGCGGTAGCTGATCTTGTCGCGGTCGTAATCGTGCTTTCCGACTCCATCGCCACTCTGCTTACGCTTCGGCTCGATCCAGTGCGCAATGCCGAGTGGGCCTTCGGTATCATTGGGACGATCTACATGACTGTCATCGGTTGGATTTGCTTTTCCGTAGGCTATGCCGCTAGGCTGCTTGCACGCAAATGGATCTAACCAATCGACGAAGCCAACGGCCCCATTCCGAAATAAGTTCCGCATGTTTGCCACGACACCCTGCCGTGGCTTATCTCTTTCTCGTTAGGCTAAAATGCACTGCCACTGGAGGGAAGCCGATCAATAGTTGAGCTACATCTCGCTAGGCCGAGGCTTTCCACATGGGCGACACAACACCGATCTATGGCGATGACGCAGAGATGAACGCCGCGATGGGAGAGGCACGGCGCGCTCGCCATGGTCTCCGCGTAGAACTGCAACGCTTAGGTGCCCGGTCCACACTGATTGCGATTCTGCTCGCCTGTGCCGCCATGCTCCAGCCAAACGCGCTATTCGCAGAGATGATCCCTGTGCGCCACACGGAAGGCCTGATCCATGGCTTTCTTCTGGTGTTGACCTTTGAAGGCAAGGCCCTCGCCGATGGTCAGATGACGCAGGACGCACACGGCGATCACGTAAGCAACCATCTGATATTTCGTTTCAAAGATGGTTCGATCTATGAGGACACGACCGTATTCTCTCAACGCGGCACATTCCGGCTCTTGAGCGACCACCTTATTCTGAAAGGTCCGTCGTTCAAGCAACCGATGGACACCTTGATCGACGCTTCTACAGGCCAAGTTAAGGTCCGTTACACCGACGACAGGGGCAGAGAGAAAGTCATTGCCCAGCGGATGGAGCTCCCGCCAGACATCGCCAACGGCTTGCGACAGGGGCAAAGAGAAAGTCATTGCCCAGCGGATGGAGCTGCCACCAGACCTCGCCAACGGCTTGCTTTTCACGCTGATGAAGGACGTAAACCCGAGTGTGCCGCGGACGACAGTGTCAATGGTGGCGACCACGCCAAAGCCGCTGCTTGTGAAGCTTGCGATCCTTCCGCAAGGGAAGGAACCGTTCACGATTGGAAGCTTCCGTCATGAAGCCATGCA
>Ga0209805_1000153_pt1 | contig 39829 bp, 39 predicted proteins | sample GraSoiAngelo_148_FD_185905 | JGI IMG/M metagenome (GOLD analysis project Ga0209805, IMG submission 185905) | Grasslands soil microbial communities from the Angelo Coastal Reserve, California, USA - 14_1009_09_20cm (SPAdes) (version 2) | ecosystem: Environmental > Terrestrial > Soil > Grasslands ...
ATCGACGCGCTCCAACCACCGCCCGCGACCACTGGGGCCGACGCGGTGTTACCCGTCGTGGGGCACCAGGCAACGTCGCCCGCCGCCGGCGCGCAAGCCGCGCCACCGACCAGCTGCGTGACCTTGGCGCTGTACTTGACCGAGTCGGCGAAGAACGCCTCTTCAGCCGTCACCAAGTTCCGCAGATCCGACTTCATCGAGGCGATATACGCCTTGCCCTTCGTGTTCGCGAACTTCGGGATCGCGATGGCGGCCAAGATGCCGATGATCACCACGACGATCAGAAGCTCAATCAGCGTAAAGCCCTTGCGGTTCATCGTCAGCTTACCCCCGTTGGAGTCCACATTGCAAAAACCTGCACGACTAGATGAAGCAGAAGTGTCCAGCGGCTAAGTAAAGCAAAGCCCGTGCCCGACGCGGGAAGAATCACCCTAAGCTATTTTACAATAGTATGTTACAAGCGAACACGCTCGTCTGACGAGCCGTCGCAAAGGCTCGCTCGTCGTGGTGTTTTGCAAGGCGCAAGGCCGACCGCAACGCCGCCCGTACCCGCGAACACCTCCCGAAGCACCCTGGGCCCGGTACAAAAAACGAAGCGGCGGGGGAAGCCCGCCGCTCACGTCCTTGCATCCAGCTCGCCAGCTTACTTACATGCTGGCGCGCCTTCCTGTGTCGCGATACCGCTCGGATCGGCCGGCTCGTTCACGTACACCGAGCAGCGTACGACCGGGGTCTGCAGGTTCGCGTTCGAGATCGACGCGCTCCAACCACCGCCCGCGACCACTGGGGCCGACGCGGTGTTACCCGTCGTGGGGCACCAGGCAACGTCGCCCGCCGCCGGCGCGCAAGCCGCGCCACCGACCAGCTGCGTGACCTTGGAGCTGTACTTGACCGAGTCGGCGAAGAACGCCTCTTCGGCCGTCACCAGGTTCCGCAGATCCGACTTCATCGAGGCGATATACGCCTTGCCCTTCGTGTTCGCGAACTTCGGAATCGCGATGGCCGCCAAGATGCCAATGATCACGACCACGATCAGAAGTTCGATCAGTGTAAAGCCCTTGCGGTTCATCGTCACCTTACCCCCGTTAGAGTAGCAGCCAACAAACTGCACGCCTGCATGAAACCCACTTATCCGACCGTGGATAAAGCAAACCCCGTGCCCAATGCGGCGAGACTGCATCTAAGTAACTGTGAGATAATACGTTAGGATAGAGAGAATTCTTCTCGCGGACACACAGAAGGAGCTCGCGGTCGCCGTGTTTTGCAAGGCGCAAGGCCGACCGCAAGGCCCCCGAACCGCGAATGCCACCCGAAGCCAGACATCACCTCACCGCACTTACGACCCGTTTGGCCCGCGCGAGCAGGGAGTCGGCCGTGCCCGGATAGCCGTGGGCGCGTGCTTGCACGGCCTCGTAGCGATAGTAGCCGGCGGCGCAGGGACCGGCGCAGAAGCGCTCCAGCCCCACAAACAGGGAGTCGGCTGCCACGCGGTCGCCCGCAGCGAGCGCCGCCACGGCTCCGATCGTATAAACCCAGGGATCCCGGTCGATGATCTCTGAGGCCAGGCGGGCCGCGGCCAAGGCCTTCGCCGGCTCGTGGCGGTCGAGGTAGACCCCCGCCATACGAGCGGGGCCCCCGTAGGACGCGGGCGAGTCGTCGAGGAGGCTGGTCGTGACCGCGTTATCATCCCGCCACACCGAGACCCGCAGAGCGGAACGCACGGCGCCGAGCACGCACAGGGCGGCCACGACTGGGCGGAGTCGGTGATGCGCCAGGCGTACGAGCGCGGCGGTCGCCGCAAGCACCAGCCCGACGGACGGGAGATATTGCGTCCGCTCGGCTACGTAGAAGCCCGTAGCATAGAGCAGGTTCGCGACCGGGAGGAACGCCACTCCGATCCAGCCGAGGCCGAACGCCTCGACTTTGCGGCGGCGTCTCCAGGCCACAACGAGAAGCCCGCCCCAGACCAGCACACATGCGAGTCCGGCGGCGAACCGCAAATCGAGCGGCGACGTCACGACCGTGCGCTCGTTGGGGGAATAGTCGACGCGCAAGGTGAGGGGGAACACAAGCAGCCGCGCCACGTCGGCCAGCGCGGCGATCGCCGTGAGCCGCACGGTGAGCCAGGACTGCCCCACAAACATGGGCGCGATGCCCGTGTAGCCCCCGAACGGATGACGCACCAGCGCGCGCACGACGGCGTAGCCGACCCCCACCGCCACCCAGCTGCCGACGAGCGCGAGCATGCGGCGGCGGTCGGGCCGCTCGAGTCCGACCATCCACGCCCAGACGACGAGGGCGGGCGCGACCGCGGCGTTCTCCTTCGACAGGAGGCCGAGGGCGAACGCCGCCGCGCTCCAGACGGCCGGTTTCCCGGCGAGCGCGGCGTAAACGGTGAGCACACTGAACACGGCGGCCATGAGCTCGGCCCGGCCCACGAGGTTGGCCACGGCCTCTACGTGCACGGGGTGCACCGCGAACAGCAGCCCCGCCACGAGCGCGCCCGCCGGGTCCAGCCAGCGCCGGGCTAGGGCGGCCACGGCGACCGCTGCGCCGGCGTGCCACAAGAGGTTGACGGCGTGGTACCAGACCGCGCCGTCCACCAGGCGGTCGATGGCAAAACTCGCGATGACCAGGGGCCGGTACATGTGGCCCCCGAACTCCGGCGGCCAGTACGGCGCGGCGAAGGCTCGCCACAGCCCGGAGGGATGGGCGACGAGCGGGTTCAGCACGACGATCGGGACGTCGTCGAGCGCAAAGCGATTCCACAGGGCGCCCAGGTAGACCACGACAGCGCACACGGCCACGGTGGCGTAGAGACGCTTCGCGCCGATACGGGTAACCTCGGACGTCAGCGGGTCCGCCACTGCCCGCCCGGCGGGAACATGTTGTACCGGATGACATGAAACAGCGCCGCGACACCATCGCGCCAGGTGATCTTCTTGCCTTCGGCGTAGGTCCGGCCGCTGTACGTGATGGGCAGCTCCCAGATGCGGGCGCCCGCCTGCGCCAGCCGTGCCGTGAGCTCGACCTCGATCCCGAAGCGCTCCGACCTGAGCGGCAAACGCTTGAGGAGGTCCGCCCGGACCACCTTGTAGCACGTCTCCATGTCCGTGAGGTTCAGATTGGTGAACATGTTGGAGACGAGCGTGAGAAAGTTGTTGCCGACGGCGTGCCAGAAGAACAGCACGCGATGCGGGCCCCCTTGAAAGCGCGAGCCGTACACGGCGTCGGCCTTGCCGTCGCGGATCGGGCGCAGCAGGGCGGGCAGCTCGGCTGGGTCGTACTCGAGGTCGGCGTCCTGGGCGACGATCACCTGCCCCGTGGCGGCGGCGATCCCGCTCCTGAGCGCGGCGCCCTTGCCGCGATTGGTCGGGTGACGGATCACCTGCTGGAGGAGGCCCCCCTCGCAGGCCAGCCGGTCGAGGATGGCGCCCGTACCGTCGGTCGACGCGTCGTCCACGACGATCACCTCGAGCCGCAGCGGCACCTGCTTGAGCTGCCGCAACACGGCTTCGATGGTCGTCGCCTCGTTGTACGCCGGCACGACGACCGAGAGCAGCATGTCCTCGCGCGACGAGCGGGGCGAAGTCACCCGGCTACCTCGCCGATGGCGATGAGCGATTGCCCGATCCGCCAGGGGAGGAACCGCTCCAGCCGGAACAGCGGCACCAGGGCCTCGTACCAGCGCAGGGCGCCCGCGGGGATGAGCCGGCGGCGCAGCACGCGACCGGTGAGCCACCACCCCGGCACGCCGGCGAGGTTGAAGTACTCGAGATGGCGCACGCGGAACCCCGCGACCTGGAGCTTGGCCTGTAGCTCGTCGGGGACGTAGCGGCGGAAGTGTCCCAGCGCCTCGTCCAACGAGCCGTACAGCGCCCGCAGCGAGGGGACGAGCAGCAGGAGCCGGCCCGCGGGCTGGAGCAGATCGCGCATGGCGCGGAGCGCCGCGCCGTCCTGCTCGATGTGCTCCAGGACATTGAGGCAGACCACCGTGTCGAGCCGTTCGGCGGCGAGCCGGGGATCGCGCCCGGGCAGCCGCAGCTCCGCCACGGCCACCTGCGGCCGGCCCGCGAACCGCTCGCGCAGGCGACCGAGGTAATACGGCTCCGTGTCGGTGAGCACGAGGCGGTCCACCCCTGCCTCGTCCACCAGGAACGCCGACATGTTGCCGATCCCGGCGCCGATCTCGAGCACGCGGCGCCCGACCCAGGGGCGGAGCCGCTCGAACATCCAGCGATTGAAGCGGGGGGCCGCGGCCATGCGCTCGAGCGTCGCGGCCCCCACGTGATCAGCCGTCTGCGCCGGTGGCATCGCCCTCGTAGCGACTCAGCTTGCGATACAGCGTGGACGGATCGATGCCGAGCACCTCGGCGGCGCGGGTCTTGTTGCCTCCCTCGCTTTGCAGCACCCACGTGATGTAGGCCCGCTCGATCACGTCGAGGGTGGGGTTCGGGTGCGACCGCTCCGCGACCAAGGGCTCGGCGCGCCGCTCCGTGAGCTTTTCCGGCAGCGCGGCGAGCTCGATCGTGTCGCCCTTGCTGAGCACCACCGCGCGCTCGACCGCGTTCTCGAGCTCGCGCACGTTGCCGGGCCAGTCGTACGCCAGCAGCACGGCTTGCGCTTCCTGGGACAGCGGCTTGGGTGCCTCGCCACGCTCTTGCGCGATGCGGCCGAGGAACTCGTCGCACAGAATCTGGATATCGTCGCGGCGGTCCCGCAGCGGGGGGAGGTGCATGGCGATGACGTTGAGTCGGTAGTACAGGTCGGTGCGGAACCGGCCCCGCTTGATGTCGTCTTCGAGATCGCGGTTCGTGGCCGCCACCACCCGCACGTCCACGGGAATCGCCTCCGTCCCGCCCACCGGGATGGCCTCGCGCTCCTGCAGCACGCGCAACAGCTTCACCTGCGTGGCCGGCGACATCTCGCCGATCTCGTCCAGGAAGAACGTGCCGCCCCGCGCTGCGGCGAACAGCCCCTGCTTGTCGCGCACCGCGCCGGTGAACGATCCCTTCACGTGGCCGAACAGCTCCGATTCGAGCAGGCTTTCCGGCAGCGCGCCGCAGTTGAGCGAAAAGAAGCCGCCGTCCGCCCGCGCCGACAGCTCGTGGATGTAGCGCGCGATGACCTCTTTCCCCGTGCCCGATTCCCCCTGAATCAGCACCGTGCTCTCCGTCGGAGCCACCTGCTCCGCGAGCTTGAGCACCTCGACGAACGGGCGCGACTTGCCGAGCGGTTTGACCAGCCCCGAGCGCTCGCGCCGCCGGATCTCCTGCTTCAGCTGCTTGTTCTCGGCCTTGAGGAGCCGCTGCTCGGCGGCGCGGCGGCAGATCGCCACCAGGTCGTCGTTGGAGAACGGCTTCTGGATGTAGTAGAACGCCCCCTGGTTCACGGCCTGGATGGCGCTCTGCAGCGACGCCTGGGCGGTCATAAGGATCACCGGCGTCTCGGGATCCTGCTCCCGCACGGCGGCGAGCAGCTCGGTCCCCGAAACGCCCGGCATCTTGATGTCGGTGAGCACGATGTCCGGGGCGGCGGTCTTGAGGGCCTCGAGGCCGGCCTTGCCGCCCTGTGCGGTGACGACGTCGAACCCCTCGCCCTTCAAGAGGATGCGCAGGACGTCGAGGATCCCCATCTCGTCGTCCACCACCAGAATCGAGGGTTGTTGGCTCACGCGGCTTCCTCTCTCCGTCGCGCTGCGGGCAAGTACACCGTGAAGGTCGTCCCCCGTCCCGCCGTGGAATCCACCAGCACCAGGCCACGGTGCGCCTCCACGGCGCGCTGCACGATGGCGAGCCCCAGCCCCGTCCCGCCCACCCGCCCCGTGACGAACGGCTCGAACAGGCGGGCCCGGAGATTCTCGGGGATGCCGGGCCCGTTGTCGGCGACGGTGAGCATCACCGGGTGCTCGATGCCCGCTCCGCCCGGGACCTCCTGCGGCGCGGGCCGGCCCGTGCGCACCACCACTCGGGCGTCCTTGCCGCCGGCCTGCACCGCGTTGAGGACCAGATTGGAGACCACGCGGTGCAGCAGGTCTTCGTCCCCTTCCATGGGGGTCGCCCCGCCCGCCAGGTCGATCACCGCATCCTCGGGGCAGTCGGGGTGCTCGCGCACCAGGCGGATCGCCGCCCCGGCCACGGTGTGGAGGTCGAGCGGGCGGCATTCGGTGGCGCGCACGCGCGAGAAGTCGAGGAACTCGGACAGGAGGCGCGACAGGCGGTCGCTCTCGCGCACCACGAGGGACGTGAGGAACTTCTCGTCCGCGTTGGCGCGTTTGGCCCGCCCCAGCTGCTCCACCGACGACCGGATCGACGCCAGCGGGTTCTTGATCTCGTGCGCCAGGCTCGCCGACAGTTCCGCGACCGCTTCCAGCCGCTCGGCGCGCAGGTGCAGCTCTTCCAACCGTTTCGAATCCGAGATGTCGGTGAAGATCGCCGTCACGCGGGGCTCCGTGGCGGGCTCCACCTCGAGCGTGGTCGTCGTCACGCCGATCGGGAACGTGCGGTCGGCACGCCGCACGATGGCCTCGACCCGCATGGCCCGCACGCCGCGTCGCGCGGTCGCCGTGATGGCGGCCCAGAACTCCGGCGCGATCTTCGCGAACTCGGGCATGATCGGCCGGCCGCGCCAGTGGCGCTCCTTGAATCCGAGAATCTGCTCCGCGGCCGGATTGCAGTAGAGCAGGTGACCCGTCTGATCGACCGTGACGATCCCCGTCGGGATGTTGCGCAGGACGTCGGCCGCCTCGAGGCGCGCCTGCCGCAGCTCGCCCGCGAGCGCCTCGCGCTCCGCTCCCATGACCGACACGCGGCTCGCGAAGTACGCCGTCACGGCCGCCACCCCCACGAAGACCAGCAGCTGCAACGCGACCTGCCCGGTCATGGGCGTGCGGTGGCCGAAGAACACGTCGGCGAAATAGACGATGCCGACGAGCGCCGTGATCAGGGCGGTGCTCGCCGGCGGCATCAGCACGGCTGTCGCCGCGATCAAGGGGACGTACAACGGCGTCAGGTCGCTCTGCGGCCCGCCCGTGATATGCACGACCGTTGTGATCAGGCCGACGTCGAACAGCGCCTGTGCGTACAGGAACGTGCGGCCGGGCGAGCGCCTGAGGAAATGGGTGTACCAGTACGACGCGATGGTGACCACCACCGTGGCCACGAGCACGAACGACGTGACGAGCAGGTCGAGCGGCGCCGCGACGGCGAACTTGAGCGCCGCGGCCAGGTAAATCGCGACCGCGACGCACACCCGCCCCACATACACCGACCGCAGCAGGCTTTGGGGAGTCGGGATGGCCGACCCGCGCGAGCCGTCGCCGAACCAGCTCATGATCGACACCTCCGAGACGCAGTCGTCAGCCGCAAAGCCGTAAGCCGCACGTGAAAAACGTAACATGTTAGCTGTAAGCCAGTTACGGCACTCTTGCGGCTTGAGGCTTGCGGCTGGGGCTGTAAGTATTGGGACCGGTCTAGCAAAGTGCAAGAGCGACGCGTCGGGGGGCGAGCGCGCCGGCCCGGTTGTATCGTACGGCATGTCGCCCGGGTTTGGTCGCCTCGCCGCCGGCGCGCTGGTCGCGGCGCTGATCTCTCCCGTCGCCGCTTTCGCCCAGGCGCCGCTCACCGCCACGGATTCCGCGATCCTCGCTTCCCAACCGCTCAAGCGGCTCGTGCTGGCGCCGTCACTGCTGCGGCGCGTGAGTCTGCTGGCGGCCGGGCTCGACCGCGAGGTGGTGCTGTGCCTGCAGGGCCGAGTGACGGGTGACAGCGCGCTGGTCGACGATTTCGTGATGCCCGACCTCGTGAGCTCCACCGCCGATCAGGTGCAGCCCCTGCCCTGCGGCCGGGCGACGCTCGCCGTGTGGCACAATCATCCGTGGACCGGTCCGGACTCGACCTTCGGCGTGAAGACGGCGGAGGACCTGTGCTCGCTGAGCCAGCCCGATCTGCGCAGCGTGGTGGCGGACTCGATTCCGTTTGCCGTAGTGAGCGTCGGCCGAACCGCCCAGCCGATCATTTGCTGGTGGCGCCGGGTGCAGGCCGTGGTGAACCGGCACGTCAAGTTCCTGCCGCGCTTCCCGCGGCAGTGGTTAGAGGCGGACGGTGGAGGCTGGTGAAGCCACCGTCCTCCACCGAGCTCCTATTGCACCGCGTTGACCATATCGAAGATCGGCAAGTACATCGCGACGACCATGCCGCCCACGATCACGCCCAGCACGACGATCATGACCGGCTCCATGAGCGACAGCAGCGCGCTGACGGCGGCGTCGACCTCGTCGTCGTAGAAGTCGGCGATCTTGGAGAGCATTTCGTCCATGCCGCCGGTCTGCTCACCCACGGAGATCATCGAGATCACCATCGGCGGGAACACTTTCGACTTGGCGAGCGGGGCGGCGATGGTCTCACCCCCGGCGATCGAGGCGCGCGATTGCATCACGGCGTTGTGGATCACCATGTTGCCGGCCGTGCGCGCCGTGATCTCGAGACCGTCGAGGATCGACACGCCGGAGGAGATGAGGGTGCCGAGCGTGCGAGTGAAGCGGGAGACGGCGGCCTTGCGGAGCACGTCGCCCAGCACCGGCATTTTAAGGAGCATGGTATCGATTTGCAGCCGGCCCGGCGCCGTTTTGTAATAGCGGTTCAGGGCGAACACGCCAGCGCCGATGCTCCCGATAATGGCCCACCAGTAGCTCTTGAGGACATTGCTCATCCCAATCACGATGCGGGTCGGGAGCGGCAATTGCAGGTTCACGGACGCGAACATGTTCTGGAACGTCGGGATCACGAAGATGAGCAGCACCGACACCGCGATGACCGCGACCGACAGAATCACGCCGGGGTAGATCATCGCGCCCTTCACCTTGCGCACGATCGCGTCGTTCTTCTCGAGGAATTCGGCGAGACGGACGAGAATGGTGTCGAGAATACCGCCGGCCTCGCCCGCCGCCACCATGTTGACGTACAGGTCGCTGAACGCCTTGGGGTGCTTGCGGAGGGCGTCGGCGAGGGTCTGGCCGCTTTCGACGTCGTACACCACCTGGCGGGTGGTGTCGGCGAGGATCTTGTTCTCGGTCTGCTGCGCCAGGATGTCGAGGGCCTGCACCAGCGGCAGGCCCGCGTTGATCATGGTGGCGAACTGTCGGGTGAACACGACGACGTCGCGCGTCTTGACGCCGCCGCCGAACTTCAGGTTGAGCTTGAACTCCTTGGGCGCCGCCCGGACCTGGACGACGACCATGCGGTTCTTGCGCAGGTGGGCGATGACGTCGTCACGGGACGGCAGGTCGATCTTGTCGTTGACGAGATCGCCTTTGAGCGTGCGGGCGGTGTATTGAAAGACCGGCATGGCTCCCTCCCCTTCGCTGCGGGCGCCTAGCGCCGTTCCAACCCGATGACACTAGCCACGGCGCTCGACCGGCACGGTTGGAACGGCACTAGCGGCGGGCCGCGACCTTACCGGCGCCGACCGCGGGCTGGCCCGCAGACGCGGTGGGCTCTTTGTCGTCCGGCGGGGCCTCGCCGATCATCCGCAGAAACTCGTTCGGGGTCGACGTCACGCGCAGACACTCGTCCTTGCTGACTTCCCGGCCCACGTACAGCTGGTACAGCGCGTCGTTCAGCGTCTGCATGCCGTGCTTCTTGCCCGCCTGCATCATCGACGGGATCTGTTCGATCTTTTCGTCGCGGATGAGCGCCCGGACCGCGGGGGTCATGATCAGAATCTCGGCGGCCATGACGCGGCCGCGGCCCTTGGACTTCTGCAGCAGCGTCTGTGTGACGATGCCCTCGAGCACGAACGACAGCTGGGCACGGACCTGCGCCTGCTGGTGCGACGGGAACACGTCGATGATGCGGTTGATGCTTTCCATCGCCGAGTTGGTGTGCAGCGTGGCGAAGGCCAGGTGGCCCGTCTCCGCGATGGTCAGCGCCGCCCCGATCGTCTCCAAGTCGCGCATCTCGCCGACCAGCACGACGTCGGGGTCCTGACGCAGGGCGTACTTGAGCGCGGCCGCGAAGCTGTTCGTGTCGGTCCCGATCTCGCGCTGATTGACGATGCACTGCTGGTGGCGGTGGATGAACTCGATCGGGTCCTCCACCGTGATGATGTGCCCCTTGAGCTCCTTGTTGATCTTGTCGATCATGGCGGCGAGCGTGGTGCTCTTGCCCGAGCCCGTCGGACCGGTCACGAGCACCAGGCCGCGCGGCTTCTCGGCCAGCTTCGCCACGACGCCCGGGAGCCCCAGCTCTTCGAACGTCTTGACGTTGAACGGGATCTGCCGGATGACGAGCGACACGCAGCCGCGCTGCTTGAAGCAGTTGCCGCGGAACCGCGCCAGGTTTTGGATGCCGAAGGAGAAGTCCAGCTCGTTCTCCGTCTCGAACCGCTTCTTTTGGTTTTCGGTGAGCACCGAATACGCGATCGAGAGCGTGTCCTTGGGCGTGAGCACCGCCTCCACGCCCGAGTTCACGATGTCGCCGTCCACGCGCAGCTTGGGACGCTCGCCCGCCACGATGTGGAGGTCGGAGGCGTCCTTCTCGATCATCTCCTCGAGCAGCGACCGGAGATTCACCACTTGCGACGCGCCCGCCGTCATGCCGCCGTTTCCTTCACGACTTCCTCCAGGGTGGTAATGCCGCGTTTCACTTTCAGCATGCCGTCCATGCGCAGCGTGAGCATCCCTTCCTTCACTGCCTGCTCCCGCAGCTCCTCCGTGGAGCCGCCCTTCAGCACCATGCGCCGCAGCGCGCTCGAGAGCGCCATGACCTCGTACAGCCCTTGGCGCCCCTTGTACCCCGAGCTGCCGCAGGTGTCGCACCCGCTGCCTTTGTAAAACGTCAGTTTCTGCGCCTCGGCCAACGGGATGCCGAGCGCCTTGAGCTCCTCCTCCGAGTACTTGTGCTCCTGCTTGCACTCCGAGCAGATGCGCCGGACCAGCCGTTGCGCCACGATCAGGTTCACCGCGCTCGCCACGTTGAACGGCTCGATGCCCATGTCCACCATGCGCGTCACCGTGGAGGGCGCGTCGTTCGTGTGCAGCGTGGACAGCACGAGGTGGCCGGTCAAGGACGCCTTGATCGCGATCGACCCGGTCTCGAGATCGCGGATCTCGCCCACCATGATGATGTTCGGGTCCTGCCGCAGGAACGCCTTGAGGGCGGCCGCGAACGTCATGCCCACGTCGTTGCGCACCAGCACCTGATTGATGCCCATCAGGTTGTACTCGACGGGATCCTCGGCCGTCATGATGTTCACGTCGATCTGGTTGATACGCGACAGCGCCGAGTACAGGGTCGTGGTCTTGCCCGATCCCGTCGGGCCGGTCACCAGCACCATGCCGTACGGGTTCAGGATCGCCCGCATGAGGTCCTGCTCGGCCTTGGCCTCGAACCCGAACTTCGTCAAATCGAGCGCCAGGTTCCCTTTGTCGAGAATGCGCAGCACGATCTTCTCGCCGAACAGCACCGGCAGCGTCGAGACGCGATAGTCGATCACCTTGGCGCCGAACTTGAGCTTGATGCGGCCGTCCTGCGGCACGCGACGCTCGGCGATGTTCAGCTGCGCCATGATCTTGATGCGCGAGGTCAGCGCCGCGCGCATCTTGATCGGCGGCTTCATCACCTCGTGCAGCGCGCCATCCACGCGGTAGCGCACCCGCATCTCGTGCTCGAACGGCTCGATGTGGATGTCCGACGCCCCCCGCTTCACCGCGTCCGTGAGCAGCCCGTTGATCAGCTTCACCACCGGCGCATCGTCCGCCAGGTCCTGTGCCTTGACGTCCTCGTCGACTTCCTCGGCGACGACCTCGAGATCCTCGGCCGCCTCGATGTCCTTGAGGAGCGTCTGCAGCTGCGCGTCGGATTGCTGGTAGTACTTCTCGATCGCGTTGCGGAGCGTGTACTCGCCCGCGATCACCGGAAACACGTCGCAGCGCGTGATGAACTTGATGTCCTCGATCGCCGTGACGTTGTTCGGGTCGGCGATCGCCACCGTCAGCGTCCGCCCCTCGCGCTTCAGCGGCAGCACGGTGTGCTTCACGGCGACGTCGGGCGGCAACAGCTTGAGGATCTTCGGGTCGACCTCGAAGCGGGACAGGTCGACGGCCGGCATGCGGTACTGCCGGGCCAGCATCTTGGAGATCTCCGTCTCCTCGACGAAGCCGAGCTTGACCAGCGTATAGCCCAGACGCATCCCCGTGTTCTTCTGCTCGAGGAGCGCCTTCTTGAGTTGGTCCTGGGTGATCAGGCCCTCCCGGAGGAGGATTTCACCCAGTTTGTCAGAGGTGGCTGCCGCGGTCGCCGTACGCAACTCATTGAAAATGAACAGCATAACATACGGGCCGACGAAGGGAAGTCAACCCCGAAAGGCAGGTTGTGGAGGTTGAGGAGGTTGCGGAGGTCGCTGCAACTCACGGCATTACCCCCGAAAACATGACGTAGGGTCGGAGCGATTCGATCAGCTTCGGGCCCACGCCCGGCACGCTGTCGAACCGCGCCAACCCTCCGAACGCGCCGTGCTGCTCGCGCCACGCGACGATGCGCTGGGCGAAGGCCGGCCCGATCCGCGGCAGCCGCGTGATCTCCGTCACGTCGGCGCGGTCGAGGTCGATCCGTTCGCCGGGGAGCAGCGGGCGTGCCAGCCGGGCGGCCGCACGCGCCGTCGCGCTCAGGCCGCGGGGGGGAGGAGTGTCGAGGCCGACGAGACGGACGTCACCGGGCGCTGCCGCCGTGGACGGCGCGAGCGCAAGACGTACGCCCGCGCCGGCGAGGGCGAGGAGCGCGAGGAGGAGGGCGGCTTTGCGATCATCCATGCTGCACGCTAACGGATCGCCAGCGGGCGGGCGGGATCCGTTTTACGCGGGGTGCGCTGGAAAAATGCGGTGCACGAGTGCGGAATGTGGAATGCGGAATGTCAGTGCAAGCGTCGTGGCGTAGCTCGACCTCTCATTTCAATTCCGCATTCCGCACTCCGCATTCCGCATTGTCAGCGCACCAACGCTAGCGCTACGTCGCCAACTACTTGGAGCGACGCGGCTGAGACTTTGTCCACCGTGTCTTCCGTCGTGTGCCAGTAGGGATAATCGAAGTCGACCAGGTCGATGGCGTGGATGCCCGCCTTCTGGAGGGCCACGTGGTCGTCGGTGAGGGTGGGTTTCACGCCCGGCAGGAACGTGCGGCCGTAGCCCAGGTCGGCGGCGGTGCGCCACACGCGGTCCACGACCTCGGGAGCGAACGCCTGGGAATTGCCCTCGTAGTAGAACTGCTGGTCCTTGTCCGCCACCATGTCGAACAGCACCGCGAACAGCGGCTGGTACCCCGGCGGCTGGTGGGCCGCGAAGTAGCGGGAGCCGATGAGGACATCGCTCGTATCGGCCTCCCAGGCGGACCAAGAGGTTCCGTAGTCCTCGCCATCCGTGAACAGCAGGTCGACGCCGAGCGCGGGCGGCTTCGCTTTGAGCGCGTCGGCCACGCCGAGCAGGACGGCGACGCCGGACGCGCCGTCGTTCGCCCCGGGAACGGGGAGGCGCTGCTGGCCCAGATTCTGGCTTTGGTCGGCGTGGGGCCGCGTGTCCCAGTGGGCGAGGAATAGCACCCGCTCCGTGGCCGCCGGTCGGAACCGGGCGAAGAAGTTGCGCAAGCGCAGGATCTGGTGGGTCCGGGTTTTGAACGCGATCTCCTGAACCACCACCGTGTCGGCCGTGGCGCGGAGCCGCTGCAGGATCCAGTCCCCGGCGCGCTCGTGCCCCACCGTCCCGGGGATGCGCGGTCCGAACTGCATCTGCTGCTCGAGATAGCCGAAGGCGCGCGTGCCCCCGAACTCACGCGCGCGCCCAGCCCGCTCGCGCGCACCGCACGCGGGGACAAGGAGGGCGAGCGCGAGGCACGTGGCCGCACGAGCAAGGCGGCTCTTTCGAATGGTCACGGGGGTAGTGATGTCTTGTAGAGACTTGGACTTCCGAATATAATGGCGCCACCGATCGTGCGCACTATCAGCCGCTACCTGCTGCGCCAGCACATCGCGCCGCTCGGCTTCGCCCTGGCGGCGCTCACGTGGCTGATGCTCATCCAGCAGATCGCGAAGCAGCTCTCGAGCCTGCTCGGCAAGGGCCTGCCCACCAGCGTGATCGTCGAGGTCTTTGTGCTGTCCGTGCCGTTCATCGTCGCGGTGACTCTCCCGATGGCGGTGCTGGTCGCCGTGCTGCACGTGTTCACACGGCTCGCGGCCGACAACGAGATCACGGCGATGCAGGCCGGGGGCGTGAGCGTCGGGCGCGTGATCGCGCCGACGCTCGCGGGCGCGGCCGGCATCGCGCTCCTGTCGTTCCTGTGGAACGACCAGCTGTTGCCCCGCACCAACCACCAGCTGCGGACGCTGCAGATGGACATCCAGCGTAAGAAACCGTCGCTGGCGCTCAAGGAGCAGGTGATCAACGAAGTGGTGCCGGGCCAGACGTTCCTGCGCGCCTCGCGCATCGACGGCAACACGAACAAGCTCAAGGACGTGACGCTCTACGACCTGAGCGACGCCGAGCGCCGCCGTATCATCACGGCGGACAGCGGACGCATGGCCTACTCCGCGGGTGGGCGCGACCTGTTCCTGACCCTCCTGGACGGCAACATCGAGGAGGTGAACCGGACCGACCCGACCCAGTTCAACCGCACGTTCTTCGCCACGAACCGCATGCGTGTCGCGGGCGTGGCCAACAGCTTCCAACCGACCACCACCGACACGTACAAGAGCGACCGGGAGATGTCGACCTGCGAGATGCAGGAGGCGGTGGACGCCGCGCGGCGCGACGTCGAGAGCGCCGCGGGTGAAGCCCGGCTCGTGATCGAAAACGACCTGCGCCGCCTGGCGGGGCTCGCGCCGCTGCCGCCGAGCACGCCGGCCCGTCCGCGGGACGCGAAGCCGCCTGGCCCGTACTGCCGCGCGTTGCAGCGGCTCGCCGCGTGGCTCCTGCCGGCCGAGGCGGGCGCGCAGACGCCGCACCCGACGCCGCGCGGCGTGCCGAAGCCGCCCCGACCACTGCCGCCGTCCGCGGGCGGGCCGTCGCCGATTACGCCGCCCTACGTCGCCGCCGCGCTGATCACGCCCGGGGGCGGCGTGAGCGAGCAGCAGCGGCTGCGCGGCGCGCAGGAGCGGGCCGCGGCGTACGAGGTCGAGATCCAGAAGAAGGCCGCGATCGCCGTCGCCTGCCTCGTATTCGCGCTGGTGGGCGCGCCGATCGCGTTGCGCTTCCAACGCGGCGGCGTCGGCCTCGTGCTCGGCGTCAGCGTGGCGGTGTTCACGGTCTACTACATCGGATTGATCGGCGGCGAGGAGCTGGGGGACCGCCTGATCCTGTCCCCGTTCCTGGCGATGTGGACGCCCAACCTCATCTTCGCGACCGCCGGTCTGTTCGGTCTATGGCGCATCCGCAAGCCGGGGAGCTCGCCGCACGGCGGCGACTGGAGCGACCTGTGGCCGGCCTGGATCGGAGCCCCGTGGCGCAACCCCCGCTGAACACCCTCGACCGCTATCTGCTGCGCGAGTGGACCAAAGTGTTCCTGCTCGCGTCGCTGGGGTTTCCCTTCCTCGTGATGGTGATCGACCTGACGGACAAGCTCTCGACCTATCTCGGACGGGGTATTCCCAAGGCGCGCCTGGCCTACTCGTACGTGTTCTTCCTGCCGGAGACCATCTCGCTCGTGCTGCCGGTGGCCGTGCTGTTCGCCGTGGTGTTCACCGTGGGCGCGCTGGGCCGGCACTCGGAGCTGGTGGCGGCCAAGGCGTCGGGGATCTCGTTCCACCGGGTGGTACGGCCGCTGCTCGTCGCCTCGCTGGCTGCCGTGCTGCTCGATCTGGGGTTGACCGAGCTCGCGCCCGTGACGTCGGCCCGCCGGGCCGAGCTGCTGGGCGAGAAGACGGTGCGGCAGGTCGCCTCGCGCTTCAATCCGTTCGTGTACCGGGCGGACTCGGGGTGGGTGTATTCCATCCGCTCGCTGGAGCTGCGCGCGAGCGGGGCGGAGATGCGCGACGTTATCCTCGAGCGCGGCGGCACGGGCGAGGACTATCCGACGATCGTGGTGGCGGCGCAGCGGGCGGCGTACGACACGGCGCGGGCGAAGCGCGGCTGGACCCTCAACAAGGGTGCGCTGCGCTACCTGCTCGGCCCGGGTCGCGAGACGACCTTCGTGTTCGATACGCTGCGCACCGCCGAGCTGCGCGAGACGCCCGCCGACCTGCTGGCGGAGCCCAAGGCTCCCGACGAGATGCGCTATGTGGAACTGGGCCGCTACGTCGATGCGCTGTCGCGCTCCGGGTCGGACACGAAGAAGCTGCAGGTGGAGCGGGCGCTGAAACTGTCGGTGCCGTTCGCGTGCATCATCATCGCGTTGTTCGGCGCGCCGCTCGCGATCTCGACGCCGCGCAGCGGGACGGCGTGGGGCGTGGCGGTGTGCCTCGCCACGACCTTCGTGGACCTGCTGATGTTCCAGCTGTCGAAGGCGGTCGGGGCGGGCGGGGCGCTGCCGCCGGGGTTCGCGGCATGGGTGCCGAACCTGCTCTTCGGAGCGGCGGGGGTGTGGCTGTGGCGGAAGGCCCGGACGTAGGCAGGGGCAAGATCACCCGATCGTTACGGAGGCTGGCCCCGCGTTCTTGACGCGCTTCCCACCGGGCTTCAGTTTCCGCGGCGTCGACCGGCAACCGTTCACCCATCCCAATGTCGCAAAGGAGAGATCCAACCATGCCGTGGATCGTTCGCGCGTCGCGCGCCGTCGCCGCGGCGGTGGTGTTCTCGACGCTCGTGGCGCCCGCCGTCCGGGCCCAGGGCGTCACGACCGGGGCGATCACAGGCAAGGTCACCGATGCGAGCGGCCAGCCCGTCGCCCTCGCGGATGTGCGGATCGTCAATCGCAGCACGGGCTATGCCACCAGCTCGCGCACGCGGGAGAACGGCGTGTTTCTCGTGCAGGGTCTCGAGGTCGGAGGCCCCTACACCGTCACCGTACGCGCCATCGGGCATCAGCCCTATCAACGCGATGATGTCGATGTCGGGCTGTCCGAAGCGACGCGGGTGGACGCGCAGCTCGCGCCGCAGGCCGTGGAATTGGCAGCGGTGACCGTCACGGGCGGGGCGACGCCTGATTTCTCCCCGACGCGCCAGGGCGTGGGCACCCAGATCTCCGACTCCCTGGTGCGCCGCATTCCGACCTTCAGCCGCGACTTCATCGACCAGCTCAAACTCTCGCCGCAGGTGGTCTACCCAGCCTCGGGTGCCGCGAGCGGCGCCGGCGCGTACAACCGTTACAACACGATCACGATCGACGGCGCGAATCAGAGTGAGCGCTTCAACCTGTCGGCGACGAACGGCGTGCCGGGCGGCAGCGCCAGCGGGAAAATCGTGTCCCTGGACGCGGTGAAGGAGTTCCGGGTCGTGTTCACGCCGAGCGACGTGCGCCAGGGCAACTTCGCCGGCATGCTCGTGAACGCGGTGACGAAGAGCGGCACGAACGAGTTCCACGGTGGCGCCAGTTATACCTATCGGAGCAACACCGACGTACTCGGGTTGCACCTCGTCGGCGAGCTGCTTCGCCCCTCGTCGTTCGACGTCGAGCAGTACAGTTTCTATGTCGGCGGCCCGATCATCCGCGATCGGCTGCACTTCTTCGTCGCGCCTGAATTCCAGGAGCGCACGCGGCCCGCGACTGGTCCGTACTACCTGGGCAGCCAGCCCTCGGCCCCGCCCGACTCCCCAGCCGTGGCGCTCGATAGCCTCACGCGCATCGCCAACTTCATGCAGACCAACTACAACTTCAACGTCGGGTCCACGGGACTGGTCAACAACGACAACCCGCTGCGGAACCTGTTCGGCCGAATCGACTACCAGATCTCGCCCGTACACCGCCTGGTGGTGCGCCAGATCATCAACCACGACGAAGACGGCTCGTTCTCCCGCAACATCGCCACATACAACAACTCGCCGCTGAATCAGAACTCCGGGTTCCGCTTCGCCTCGAACCAGTTCACGACCGTGGCGAAGAACAACTCCACCACCGGCCAGCTGTATTCCAATTTCGCCGGCGGCCTGTCCAACGAGTTGATTGCGGGTTACAGCACGATCCACTACGAGCGGGGTGTGCCGGTGCAGGCGCCCGAGGTGGGTGTGGGCGTCAACATGGGCGGGACGGTGCGTGCGGTGACATTCGGCACCGAGCAGTTCTCACCGGGCAACCTGCTGGACCAGAAGATCTTCGAGGTCGTGGACAACGTCACGATCCCTAAAGGCCCGCACACCTTCACGGTGGGGGGCCGCCTCGACGTCACGCATATCTTCAACAATTTCGCGCAGGGCTCATACGGGGTGTACACGTTCCCGACCATTGCGGCGCTCGAAGCACGCACGCCGAGCGGATACGCGGTCGGCTATGCGAACAGCCAGAACCCCTCGGATATTCCTGCGGACTTCCACGTTCGCGTGTACAGCGTCTACGGTCAGGACCAATGGAGGGTGAGCGACCGGTTCACCGTGACCGCCGGGGTGCGCGCCGACATCCCCAGCCTGCCCGACCACCCGTCCCAGAACGACACCCTGACGAACGCGCTCGCGGCGGCCGGCTTGCCGGGCATACGCACGGACATCGTGCCGAAGACGCGGGTGCTGTTGTCGCCGCGAGTCGGCTTCAACTTCGATCCCACGGGCGATCAACGCAACCAGGTTCGGGGCAGCCTCGGCATCTACACTGGCCCGCCGCCCTACATTCTGCTCGGCAACGCCTACGCGAACACGGGGCTGGGCCTCGTACGCCTCAGCTGCACGGCTGCTGGGACCGTCCCGGCGTTCACCGTCGACGTGAGCGCCCTCCCGAAGGCCTGCGCCGGCTCGCCCGCGCCGGGACCGGGGCAGGCCGGGACGGTGGGCGTGAATCTCACTGACGCAAACTTCAAGTACCCGCAGTACTTCGGCGTGTCGGCCGGGTTCGACCGCCAGCTGCCGTACAACACCGTGCTCACCGTCGAGGGGATGTATCGCAAGGCGATCAACGGCGTGCTGATTCGCGACTTGAACATCAAGGGCCCACGCCTGGTCGGCGGGCAGCCGTATACCGATCGCGACGGCCGCGTGCTGTACGCCGATACGATCTCCGCGAGCGGCGCGGTCACGGACACCGCCCAGGTGTGGCTGAGGTCGCTCCGCGGCGTCGGGTTTACGGAAGGCATGATCCAGGTCACGAACCAGTCCAAGGACTTCAACTACTCGTTGTCGGGCCAGCTGAACCGCCGCTTCTCGGACCGGTTCGAGGCGACGCTTGCCTACACCTACACGAAGTCTGAGGACGTCCAGAGCCTCACCTCGGACCGGGCGATCTCGAACTGGCGCAACGGCCGGCAGCTCTCCGACGCTCATGAGGATCTACAGACGGCCAACTCGGTGTTCTCGCGACCGGGCAGGTTCCTCGCCTATGGGACCTACTCCTTGCCCTGGAAGGGCGTGAGCACCGACCTCACGGTGTACTACGAGCGCACCTCCGGTGTGCCGATCAGCTACGTCGCAGGCAGCGGTGACCTGAACGGCGACGGCTATAACGGCAACGATCTGCTGTACATCCCGCGGGACGCGACGGATCCGAACGAGATGCGGATCGGCACCGGCGTGGACGGCGCGTTCGTGCAAAACGTCGCTGCCGCGCAGGCGTTCAACCGGTTCATCGACGCCCAGCCGTGCTTGGCCGAGCAGCGCGGCCACATCATGAAGCGCGACAGCTGCCGCAGCCCCGCCCAGAGCCGGCTCGACCTGTCCATCAGGCAGTCGATCCCGCAGTTCCGGGGGCATCAGCTGGCGCTGCAGCTCGACTTCTTCAACTTTCTCAACTTCCTGAACAAGGATTGGGGCCAGATCAAACTGCCGACGCTCAACCCGACCTTCCCCGATCAGCGCGCGTTGATCCAGACCGGGCGCAACGCCGGACCATTGAACCAGTCGATCCCGACGTTCACGTTCGACAACCGGCTGTATAACGCGACTACAGGCGCCGCGAAGCCGTTCGATGGCAGGATCAGCAGCGTCTACCAGATCCAGCTGACGCTGCGCTACTCGTTCTAAGCCAAAGGCGTTCGAGTCACGTCGACCCTCGTGACGGGCGCAGCCACACCAGGTACACGGGCACGCCGGCGAGAATGATCAGGAACGCGACCCCCGTGTGAAGCGGGTCCTGCCACAGGGCGTTGCCGAGCATGTACAACGTCGCCAGCACGAAGAGCGCCGGTACCACGGGATAGCCGAGCACCCGGACCGCGCGCGGCACCACGGCCGGCGGCCGGCGCCGCCGCAGCACGAACACCGCCGCCGCCGCGAGCGCGTAGAACGGGAAGATCGCGACTACGAACTGGTCGGCCAGCTGCTGGAACGTCTGGAACGCGACGTACACGATGCCGAGCACCGCCGTCAGGACGATCGCGACGGAAGGCGTGCGGAACGTGGGATGGACCCGGGCGACCCCACGGAAGAACAGCCCGTCGTCCGCCATCGCGAAGAAGATGCGCGGCGCCGTGAGCATCGAGCCCAGCAGTGTGCTGAAGGTCGCCACCATCACGACGATCGCGACGAGACCTACACCCAGGCGGCCCACGATGGCCTGCGCGGCGTCCGCCGCCACCAGCGGTGAGTGCGCCATCGCGCCGATCGGAATCAGATAAAGGTACGCGGCGTTCACGAGGAGATAAATCGCCACCACCGCACCCGTCCCCACGATCAGGGCGCGCGGCAGGTTCCGCTCGGGGTCTTTGACCTCGCCTCCAACGAACGAGAGGTCGCCCCACCCGTCGTACGCCCACATCACCGACACCAGCGCCAGCCCGAACAGCCCGCCCCGCACCGCCCCCCCCGCCTCGCCGAAGTTCCCGAAGCTCCCCTGCCCCACGACGAACGCGAGCAGCACGAGCAACGCCAGCGCACCGTACTTCGCGGCCGTGGTGACGTTCAAGAGCAGCGCGCTCCAGCGCACCCCGACGTAGTTGAGGGTCGCGGTGAGGACGATCGCGAGCGCCGCCACCCAGTGCACGGCCCCGTCGTAGGGCGGGCGCGTCGGATCGAGGCCGAGCGAGCGCAGCAGGTACTCGGCGAACGGCGTCGCGATCGCGCCCAGCGCCGAGGCGCGGATGAGCAGCAGCTCGGACCACCCGAAGAGGAACGCCGGCAGCCGGCCGAACCCCTCGCGCACATAGACGTAGACGCCGCCCGAGCGCGGAAACATCGCCGCCAGCTCCGCGTACGTGAGCGCGCCGCACAGCGCGAGCAGCCCGCCCAACACCCACACAAGCAGCATCAGCACCGGCTCGGGCACGCGGCCGGCGATCACCGCCGGCGTGCGAAAGATGCCGCCACCGATGGTCGAGCCCACCAGTACGGCGACGGCGCTCCAGAAGCCGAGGCGGCGCGGCAGGCGGTCGCCCCAGCGGTCGGTCATCGGTGGCAGCGGCGATGTGGGCATGGGCGCGCCCAATATACATTTCCGCACCCATGATGCGACGCTTCACGCGACTCGCCTGGCTCGCCGCGACCTGCACCTACCTCCTCATCATCCTCGGCGCCATCGTCCGCATCACCGGTTCTGGTCTCGGGTGCGGGGAGCACTGGCCGCTGTGCAACGGCAGGCTGCTTCCGCCACTCGACCTGCCGACGCTGATCGAGTACGGACATCGGCTTGCGGCGGCGGCCGTGAGTGTCCTCGTGACGGCGCTAGCGGTGTACGCCTGGTGGTTGAGGCGGGAAACGGGAAACGGGAAACGGGAAAGGTGCGCCGGGGGGGCGCCCTACGTTGCCCTCGCACTGCTGATCTTTCAAATCGCGCTCGGTGCCGTAACGGTGAAGCTGAGCCTGCCGCCGTGGACCGTGATCCTGCACCTCGGCACCGCGATGCTCCTGCTCGCGACGCTGATAGTCGTCGCAAAGCGGGCCACACTGACCCCGGGCGCAAGCCCGGGGATCACCAATTTCCCGAGCGCCCCGCCCTCACGCGCGGGGCTCACGGCCCTCGCCCTCGGCTTCGTCACCGTCCTGCTCGGCGCGCTCACCGCGAATCTCGGCGCGGCCAGCGCGTGCCTCGGGTTTCCCCTGTGCAACGGACAGCTCATGCCGACGGGGAACTACCTGCAGCACGTCCAATGGGCACATCGGCTGCTCGCCTACTCATTGTTCGCTTACGTCGTGTGGTGGGCCCTACGGACGAAAAGGCGTGGTGCGTGGTACGTGACGGCCCTCGTCACCCTGCAGATCGCGGTCGCCGCGGCGATGGTGCTGCTCGGGTTGCCTCGGCCCTTTCAGGCGGGCCACGTCGCGGTGGGCGCGGCCGTGTGGGCGGGGCTGGTGCTCGCGGTGTTGTGAGCCGCCCGACCGTCAGAGCAGAAACAGCTCGTGCTGCGGCGTGCGCGGATTCACTTCGGGGCCGGTCGTGTCGATGTAGACGTTGATCTCGCTGCGCATCCCGAACCGCTCCGGCAGGTACACGCCCGGCTCGACCGAGAACCCGACGCCCGGCACCAGCGCTCGCGCGTCCTCGGTCTCGAAGTTGTCGATGTGCGGCCCCGAGCCGTGCAGATCGCGGTCGATCGAATGCCCGGTGCGGTGCACGAAGTAGTCGCCCAGCCCCGCCTCGCGGATCACGCCCCGCGCCGCGTCGTCCACCTGCGCTCCGGTCACGACGCCGTCCTGACGCCAGTGCTCCCGCAGGTACCGCAGGGCGGCCTCGCGCGCCGCCTTGACCGTCTGCCACACGCGACGGACCTCCGCGTCGGGAGCCCGCCCCGCGAACCCCATCCACGTCTGATCGGCGAACACCGACCCGCGTCCCGGCCCCGCCCAGAGGTCGAGCAGCACGACGTCGCCCGGCGCGAGCCGCCGGTCCGCCCCCGCGTGCGGCTCGTAGTGCGGCATGGCGCTCGTGGGCCCGAACGCGACGATGGGGCCCTCGTTGGTCCACAGGCCCGCGCGCTCGATCGCCTCGCGCACGCGCGCCTGCACGCCCGTCTCGCGCACCTCGGCGCCGCGCGTCGCTTCACTGCCCGTCCACGACAGGGCATCGCGCGCGATCCCGGCGAGCGCCTCCGCGGCGCTGCGGTGACCCGCGAGCTCGGCCGCCGACCAGCGCGCCGCGAAGCGCGACACGAGCGGTGCGGACGACACCAGCCGGGCCCCGAACGACTCGAGGAGCTGCACCACGCCGTGCGGCACGCGATCCAGGTACGGCACCTGGTCCAGCGGCGAGATCTCGAGAGCGAGAGTGCGGCCGCGCACCAGCGCGCCGAGGTGGCCGTGCAGCTCGCGCCACGAGCCGTAGGGCCGCACCTCGCCCGGAAAGTCGGCGAGCGGCTGGAGCTCGATGCGATGGGCCACGGCAATGGGGCGGCCGGCCCGGGGCAACAGCACGAACAGGCGCCGCGTCCCCATCCCGGTCGGCCCGAGGATCCGCTCGGCGATCGGGTTCACTTTGCGGAAGTCGTACACGAGCCAGCCGTCGGCGCCGAGCGCGGCGAGTGCGTCCGCGAGCGCCGCGAAGTCGAAGCCGTCGAGCAACGGGGGCATCAGTGGTGGCGTGGATCCGGTGGGGCGGCCCGCCATTCGCACACCGTCCCGCCGGTCGCGCGGCACGAGACGTGGAGCATCGCGCCCTCGAACCCGACCAGGAGGCGGAGCAGCTCGGTGAAGCCGGTGCCGTACAAGGCGCAGGCCGCCCCGTCCGGGGTCGCGTGCACCGCGACGGCGTCCCGTACGTGGGCGATCGGGACGTGCCGCTCCCGCCGCAGCTCGCCCGCGAACACGGCGCGCGCCGCCCGACGCGCCGCCGCGTAGCCGAACAACCGCGGCGCGCCGCGGGCGGCCAGGCGCGTAATCCCGAACAGCCGCCGCACCGCGCGCCGGGCGGCGCGGCGGCCGGCGTCCGCGAAGACCAGGTCGGCGTCGGGGCGCCGCCCCACGAGCCGCAACAGCGCCTCGACGTGCGCCTGATCGGCGGCGGCGTCGCGCCGCACCATCCCCTCGTATTCGCGCAGCTGCATCGCCACCGTGTTCGAGAGGCCGAGTCGCTTGGACAAGAGCTCCTCGGCGAACTCCGACAGCCCGTCCTCGACCGGCGTGTCGAGGTTCTTGACCGCCTCCAGGACGGCGAGCGGGACGATGCTGTGCACCACGGCGCGCGAAACGTAGCACGCCCCCACCCCATTGCGGAACCCGGGCGCGCGGGGAGAGGTTACGGCACGCCATGACACCTCCCGTCCCCCCCAGCTCCCCGCCGCCCCCGCCCCCTTCACCCCCCCCGGCCGCCCCCAGCCCCGCGGCCGAGGCCGAGAAGCGGGCGAGCTTCGAGCGCGAGGCGCTGATCCATCTCGACAGCCTGTACCGCGTCGCCCTGCGGCTCACCGCCAATCCCGCCGAAGCCGACGACCTGGTCCAGGAGACCATGCTCAAGGCGTACCGCGCTTGGCACCAGTTCGAGAAGGGCACGAACGCGAAGGGCTGGCTGCTGACGATCCTGCGGCACGCTTTCATTAATGAATACCGCCGCCGCACCCGCCACCCGGAGACGGTGGATATCGACGCGATCGAGCCCTTTTCGGTGTTCGAGGAGATCCAGGACGACGACCCGCAGGGGACCTTCTTCGACCGCATCGTCGACGACGAAGTGCTCCGGGCCATCGACGCCCTCCCGGAACAATTCCGCGAGACGGTGGTGTTGAGCGACGTGGAGGGGATGTCGTACGAGGAGATCGCCCGCATTCTGGAAGTGCCGGTCGGCACGGTGAAGTCCCGGTTGTTCCGCGCCCGGCGCCTGCTGCAGCAGAAGCTGTACGAGTACGCGGTCGGGATGGGGTACATCAAGGGGAACGCGACATGAACTGTCGGGAATGCAAGGAACACCTCTACGAATACCTCGACCGGGAGCTCACACCCGCGGTGGCTGAGGAGATCCGACAGCACATCGCCGACTGTCCCCCGTGTGGTGAGAATTTCGACTTCGAAAAGGTGTTCCTCACGTTCGTGCGGGCGCGCTGCCGAGCGCATGGCGCGTCTCCCGACTTGCGCCGCCGCATACTGGACGAGCTGCTCGACGAGTGAGATGGCTCACCCGCGGCGGGCTGGTCGCGGCCTGCGCCGTGGGGGCCGGCACGACGTGGGGCCTCGGCTGGGGCGCGCTGGCGCTGCTCGCCGCATTCTTTCTCTCCGGTAGCGTCCTCTCCCAACTGGCCGAGCGGCGGGGCCCGCGCCGCACCGCACGACAGGTGCTGGCCAACGGCGGCGTGGCCGCCGTCGCCGCGCTGTTGGGCGCGTGGTCGGCGGCGGCCGGCGCAATCGCGGCAGCGGCGGCCGACACGTGGGCGACCGAGATCGGCGCATTCTCCCCCATCCCTCCTCGCCTCATCACTTCGGGACGGCGCGTCACCCGCGGCACGTCCGGCGGAATCACGGCGCTGGGTACGCTGGGGGGCGTGGCCGGGGCGGCGACAATCGCCTGGCTCGCCCACGTGCTGGGACCCCGGGGCGCCGCCCCCGGGGTGGCCATCCTGACGGGCGCTGGTGTCGCGGGCATGCTCGCGGATTCACTGTTGGGCGCGACGCTCCAGGGCAGATACCGGTGTCCCGCGTGCGACGCGCGCTTCGAGCGCGGGAATACCGTCTGCCACGAGCCGGTCCTCCTGACCGGAGGGTGGCGATGGCTGGACAACGACGGCGTCAACCTGGCGGCCACACTATGCGGAGCCGCGGTAGCGCTGGTGGGTTCCCACTGATTTGGGATGCGGTCGTCGTCGGCGCGGGCCCGGCGGGGGCCACCACCGCGTTGCTGCTCGCCCGCGCCGGTGCGTCGGTGTTGCTGCTCGATCGCGCCCGCTTCCCCCGCGACAAGCCATGCTCGGAGTACTTGAGCCCAGCGACGACCGACGTGCTGGAGCGTCTGGGCGAAGGTCTGCTCGGCGCGGTCGAGCGCACCACGCACGCCGAGCTGTACGGCATGAAGATCGTCGCACCGGGCGGGACCGCGATGGTCGGCCGGTTTCGCGGCGCGTCTCGACCCTATAGCCTCGCGGTGCCGCGCACGTCGTTCGATGCGATCCTCGTCGCCGCCGCGGCCCGGGCGGGCGCGGAGGTTCGCGAACGCGTCACGGTCGAGCATGTGGTCTCCGAGCGGGGCACCGTCGCAGGCGTGGTCGGGCGGTCGGGAAACGGGAAACGGGAAACGTACGCGAGTCGCATTGTCGTAGGTGCCGACGGCCTGCGCTCGGTAGTCGCCCGCAGGCTCGGACTGCTGCGCCACTCGCCGCCCCACCGGGTCGCCTTCACCGCGCACGTGGCGGAGGTCGCCGGCGTGGACCAGCTCGGCGAGCTCCATGTGAGCGACCGCGGGTACGTGGGGCTCGGGCCCGTGGGGGGCGGGATCACCACGGTGGCCCTCGTGCTGCCGCTCCGCGTCGTGCGGAGGAGCGGGCGGGATTACCGCACGGAATTCTTCAAGGAGCTGGACCGGTTCCCGGGACTCGCGGGTCGGTTCGACCCGCGCCGCCAGGTCCGCGAAGTGCTCGCCACGGGGCCGTTCGCCCAGTGGGCGAGGGCCCCCGCCGTGCCCGGCGCCCTCCTGGTGGGAGACGCCGCCGATTTCTTCGACCCGTTCACCGGCCAGGGAATCCACACCGCGCTGCGCGGCGCCGAGCTCGCCGCGGACTGTCTCATCCCCGGGCTTGCGCCCGGGGTCAGAGCGACCACACCGCTCCAATCCTATGCGCGCGCCCGTCGCCGGGCATTCCGGGGAAAATGGCTGCTCGAGCGCCTGATCGGGCTCGGCGTCGGCTCTCCCGCCCTGACCGACCGCGTGGTGGCCCGCCTGGCGCGACGCCCAGACCTCGCGGATCTTGTGGTGAGCGCGACCGGGAACATCGTCCCGACGCGCGACGTCCTCGCTCCGAGCGTTCTCGCCCGAATGCTCTGGTGACCATGCCCGGTGTCGATCCCTCGCAGTTCCGCCAGCTGCTCGGCCGGTTCGCGACCGGCGTCACGGTCGTCACCACGCGCGACCGGTCGGGCAAGCCCATCGGGATGACGGCGAGCTCCGTGGCTTCGGTTTCACTCGATCCGCCGCTCGTGCTCGTGTCGGTCGCCCATGACAACGACATGCACCCGGCGCTCAAGGCGGCGGATCGCTTCGTGCTCAACGTGCTCGCCGCCGATCAGGAGGCGATCTCCCGACGGTTTGCCGAGGAGCATCCGAACCGCTTCGACGGCATCGGCTACCGCGAAACGCAGCTCGGTCTGCCGGTGCTCGAAGGCGTGCTCGCGAGCATCGAATGCGAGAAGCAGGCAGAGGCACCAGGGGGGGATCACACGGTGTTCTTCGGCCTCGTCACGGGAGGCACCGTGTCCGATGGGCGGCCGCTGTTGTACTACCGCGGTGGCTACGCCGGTCTGGGGGGCGGAGGCGGGGGAGGGCGATGATCGGGAGCGAGCTGCTGGATGATCCCCGAGCCGATCCGATCGCGGTCGGGAGGGAGCTGCGCGATATCGCGCGCTTGAACGCGTGGTTCGGGGGCACCGGGGCGGTGGTGCGCCAGCTGGAGCCGTTCTTCGAACGGAACGAGCGGGAAGCGGGAAGCGGGAAGCGGGAAACGTGGACGCTCCTCGACATCGGGACGGGGGCCGGCGACATCCCCCGCGCGGCGGTCGCCGCCGCGGCCAGGTACGGGATCACGTTGTCGCCCATCGGTGTGGAAGTCATCCCGGCTGCGGCGCGCCTGGCGCGGAGCAGCGGCGTGGCCCCGGTGATCGCGGACGCGAACGCCCCGCCGCTCGCCCCGAAGTCGGTGGACGTTGTGACCGTGAGCCAGGTGCTGCACCACCTGCCGCGCGCGGCGGCGGTGCGCTGTATCCACGCCTGCGACCTCCTGGCGCGGCGCGTGGTAGTGCTCGCGGACCTGCGCCGATCGCGCGTCGCGATGGCCGGCGTGTGGGCGGCGTGCCTCGGCTTGGGTATGGATCGCGTGACCCGGCACGACGCGGTCGTGTCGCTCCGGCGGGGCTACACGAAGCGGGAGTTCGACGGCATGTTGTCGGAAGCCGGCGTCGCGGCGCGGGCCCGTTATCGGCCGGGCTTCCGCATAGTCGCCGCGTGGTCACCGGGAGACGGGGCTCAGTGAAGCTGACAGACGTCAAGGCGCAAGTGGTCTTCAGTGAACGGGGCCAAGGGTGCACCACTCGCGTCGTGCAACTGACAACCGCTTGCGGCTTGGCGTCTGGCGACTGCCCTGTCGACTGACCGACTGTGCACACTGTCGATCGGATTCTGATCCGGGCGTCCGTCGAACGCGTCTTTACGATAGCGGCGGATGTCGAGCGTTGGCCTGAAATTCTGTCGCATTACCGCTGGGTCCGCTTTGTCGAGCGCCGTAACGGCGGCGGCCTCGTCGAGATGGCGGCGGTGCGCCCCTTCGGCCCGCTGCCTTACCCCGCGTGGTGGATGTCGCACATGACCGTGGATCGGCCCGCGGCCGAAATCCGCTACCGGCACGTGCGGGGTATCACGCGCGGCATGGACGTGGTGTGGCGGCTCACGCCCGGCGCGGACGGCGTGCAGGTGACGGTGGTTCACCAGTGGGGGGGACCGCCCTGGCCGTTCGTCGGCGGGCTGGCGGCACGCGTCGTGATCGGCCCGGTGTTCGTGCACGGCATCGCCGCGCGCACGCTCGCGGGACTCAAACGATTTGCGGAGGAGGCTCGGCCGTGAAGAATGGAGCGCGGCGGGTGGTGATCACGGGAGTCGGCGCGGTGACGCCGATCGGCACGGGAGCGGAGGGTTTGTGGGCGGGACTCACGGCGCGCACGTCCGCGGTCCGCGAGATCACCCGTTTCGATCCGACGCCCTACCGCTCGAGGATAGCCGCCGAAATACCCGATTTCCGGCCGCAGGACCACCTCGACGCCAAGCGCGCCAAGCGGCTCGACCGTTTTTCCCAGCTGGCGGTGACGAGCGCCCGGTTTGCGCTCGCCGATGCGGGGCTCGATCCCGGGCGCGAGTGCGCGGACCGGGTGGGCGCCATGATGGGCTCGGCGCTCGGGGGCGTGGCGTTCGCGGAGTCCCAGGTCGAGCGGTTCCGCGCCGAGGGCCCGCGCGGGCTCGATCCCGCGCTCGCACTCGCCGTGTTCCCCGGGGCCGCGAGCTGCAATATCGCGATCGAGTTCGGCTTTACCGGCCCGAACTCGACCAACGCGATGAGCTGCGCGTCGGGGACCATCGCCGTGGGGGAGGCCTTCCACGCGGTCCGCGAGGCCCGGGCCGACGTGATGCTGGCCGGTGGGGCGGAGGCGCCGCTCGCGCCGATGACCTACGCGGCCTTCAGCGTGATCCGCGCGATGAGCACCCGCAACGACGACCCGGCCCACGCCTCGCGCCCGTTCGACGAAGATCGGGACGGCTTCGTCATGGGGGAGGGCGCCGCGGTCCTGGTGCTGGAGGAGCGGGCCCGCGCCGTGGCGCGGGGGGCCAGGATCTACGCCGAGCTCGCCGGCTACGCGTTCACCAACGACGCGTATCACATGACCGCGCCCCGCCCCGACGGCCGCGAGGCGGCCCGGGCGATGCGGCTGGCGATCGCGGACGCTCACGTCGCGCCGGCCGACGTCGGGTACATCAACGCCCACGGCTCTTCCACGCCGCTCAACGACTCGACCGAGACCGCCGCCATCAAGCAGGTGTTCGGCGCGCATGCCTACCGTCTCAGCGTCAGCGGCACCAAGGGTTACTACGGGCACGCCCTCGGCGCGAGCGGCGCCATCGAGGCGGCGATCTGCGCCCTGGCGGTGCACCGCCGCTGGCTCCCACCCACCATCAACCTCGAGCGCCCCGACCCCGCCTGCGACCTGGATTGCCTGCCGCGCGAGGGCCGCGCGGCGGCGCCCGACATCGTGCTCACCAACTCGTTCGGTTTCGGCGGGATCAACGCGTCGCTCGTGCTGCGGCGGACGTAGCCGTGCCTCCCGGATTCTCCTCCAACCCCGAGGATCTTCTCATGCCCAAGCAGCTGCGGCCGCTCGCGGCCGAATTCGTCGGCACTCTGCTGTTCGTGTTTCTCGGCGCCGGCAGCGTCGTGGCGCTGATGGCCGCCGGGACCACCGCCGCCAGCATCGGCTCGCTCGGCGTCGCCCTGGCGCACGGCGTCGCCATGGCGATCATCGTCTCGATGACGATGAGCATCTCCGGCGGCCACATAAATCCCGCGGTTACGTTCGGCCTGTGGATCGCGAACCGCGTCGGCGGCCGCGTCGCGTGGCAATACATCGGCGCCCAGGTGGCCGGCGCGGTCGTGGGCGCGGCGCTCGTGAGAACGGTCCTGCCCCGCATGGCGGTCGGCCTCGCGCTGGTGGGCACGCCGCGGCTCGGCAACGACGTCACATTCCTGCAGGGCGTGTGGATCGAAGCGATGCTCACGTTCTTCCTCGTGAGCGCCGTGTTCGGCACCGCGGTGTCGCCGGAGGCGCCCAAGATCGGGGGATTCGGCATCGGCCTCGCCATCTTCGTGGACGCCCTGGTCGGCGGGAACTTCACCGGGGCGGTCATGAACCCCGCCCGCGCCATCGGCCCGGCGCTGGTCGCATGGCAGTGGAACGCCCACGCGGTGTACTGGATCGGCCCGCTGATCGGGGCGGGGGTGGCGGGAGCGGTGTGGAAGGCGATTCTATTGCCGAGAAGCTGAAGGTCGTCACGGAGACACGTCACGGAGAGACGTCACGGTGAACCGTCATGAAAGACGCGCTACGCTTCTCCGTGACGACTCTCCGTGACGGTTCTTCGTGACGGTGTTAAAGCAGTTCCGCCGCAGTCGGCGCGAAGTAGCTGAGAATGATGTCGGCGCCCGCCCGCCGGATGGCGTACAGCGTCTCCCACATGGCGCGTGTCTCGTCCAGCATGCCGCGCGCCGCCGCCGCCTTGATCATCGCGTACTCTCCGCTCACCTGGTACGCCGCGAGCGGGGAGCCGAACTCCTGCTTGGCCCGACGCACCACGTCCAGGCAGGGCAGCGCGGGCTTCACCAATATGATATCCGCGCCTTCCTCGACGTCGAGCCGGATCTCCTTCATCGCTTCGTCGGCATTGCCGCCCTGCATCTGGTACGACTGGCGGTCGCCGAACTGCGGCACGGAGCCGGCGGCTTCGCGGAACGGGCCGTAGAACGCCGACGCCGTTTTCGCCGCGTACGACATGATGGGGACGCGCGACAGCGCGGCGGCATCGAGCGCTTTGCGGATGCCCGCCACGCGACCGTCCATCATGTCGCTCGGTGCGACCAGGTCGACGCCGGCGCGCGCCTGCGTCACCGCGACCTTGCCGAGCAGGTACACCGACGCGTCGTTGTCCACGTCGCCGTCCTGAATCACGCCACAGTGCCCGTGGTCCGTGTACTCGCACAGGCACACGTCCCCGATCACGAGCAGCTCCGGCACCGCGCGCTTCACGGCGCGCGCCGCCTGCTGGACGATGCCCTGCTCGTCGTAGGCCTCGGACCCGGTCGCGTCTTTCGCCGCCGGCAGGCCGAAGAGAATGATCCCGCCGAGGCCAAGCCGGTGCGCCCGCTCTGCGTCCTTGACCAGTTCGTCCACGGACGTTTGGTAGACGCCCGGGAGCAGGGCCACCTCGCGCCGCACCCCGCTGCCGTGGCAGGCGAACAGGGGCCACACGAGCTGCGACGGGACGAGGTGCGTCTCCTGCACGAGTCGGCGCAGCGCGGGCGTGCGGCGCAGCCGGCGCATCCGGCGGATCGGGAACTGGCTCATCGCGCGAGCAATCTCGACGCACCCTGCCCCTGGAGCAAGCCCGCGACCGCGACGCCGGCGGCGGCGGGATCGGCGTCGTCGATGTCGGCAGACGCGGTGACTTGAACGGACCCATCCAGGGCGGTCACCCGGCCGTACAATCGGGACCCGGGACCCGGGATCCGGGATCCGGTCCACGCCGCGACCGGCGCCTGGCACCCGCCTTCCAGCATCGCGAGCAGGCTGCGCTCGGCGGCGACGTGACGCGCGCTCTCCCCGTCTTCGAGCGGCGCGAGCGCGACCCGCGTCCGACGGTCGTCGCTCCGCACCTCGAGACCGAGGGCGCCCTGCCCGGGCGCGGGCATCACAACCAGCGGATCGAGCCGCGCGGCGATGCGACCGGTCAGCGCGAGCCGCTCGAGCCCCGCCGCCGCCAGCAGCGCCGCAGCGAGCCCGTCGCGACCTTCCGTCACCTTCTGGACGCGCGTCGGCACGTTCCCGCGCAGGGCGACGATCTCCAGGTCGGGTCGGAGGTAGCGCACCTGTGCCACGCGTCGCAGGCTCGACGTCCCGATCTTCGCGCCGTCCGGCAGGCCGGCGATCGACGCGACGCCCGCCTCGCGGATGACGAGCGCCTCCGCCGGGTCCGCGCGCGCGGGTACGGCCGCGAGCGCCAGACCGTCGGGGAGCCGCGTCGGCAGGTCTTTGAGCGAGTGCACCGCCGCGTCGATGCGCCCGGCGAGCAGCGCATCTTCGATTGCCTTGGTGAAGAACCCTTTCCCTTCCAGCTCGTGCAGCGGCCGGTCCACTTCCGCGTCGCCCCGCGTCTTGATGACGACGAGCTCGACCGGCACGCCGTGGCGGGCCAGGGCCGTTCCCACCCACTCGGCCTGCCACAGCGCGAGCCTGCTCCCGCGGGTCCCGAGCTTCAGGGGGCCGCTCACGCTTCCCCCTTCCCCCCTCCCCCTGCCCCGTAGTAGCGGACCAGCGCCGCCACGAGCCCTCCGACGGTGTAGTCCTCCGCCTCGATCGCTACGGGGAGTCCCAGCTCGCGGGCGCTCGCCGCCGTGACGGGACCGATCACCGCGGCGGTGAACCGACCCGACGTCGCGGCCGCTCGCCCCACCAGATCGACGAAGCCCCGCACGGTGGAAGACGACGTGAGCGTGACGACGTCGATCGTACCACCGAGCAGCTGTGCCGCGAGGGCGCTCCCGTCCCCCGCGGCCCGGACGGTCTCGTAGACCGGAATGACGTCGACCACCGCGCCGCGCGCCCGTAGCCCCTCGGGCAGGGCGTCGCGCGCCTCGCGCGCCCGGGGGACCAGGAAGCGCTTGCCGTGCACCGCGCCGCGCGCGACTACGGCCGCCACGACCGCTTCCGCCACGTACTTGGGCGGCACGACATCCGGCGTGACGCCGTATCGCTCCAGCGCCTGTGCCGTCGCCGGACCGATGGCGGCCACGGCCATCCGCGCCAAGTCGCGCGCGGCGAGCCCCCACTCGGCCAGCCGATCGCACACGACGTGGACGGTGTTCTGGCTGGTGAAGACGATCCAGTCATAGGCAGCGGCGCCGGTGAGCGCGGTGCGCAACGCGGTGAGGTCGGCGAGCGGCACGATCCGGATGGTCGGCACCGCGAGCACCTCGGCGCCGAGCGCCTCGAGCGCACGCGCCAGCTCGCCCGCCTGCTCGCGCGCGCGTGTTACGACGATGCGCCGTCCCGCAAGGGGGTGACGGGCGTGGCGACGAGGCTCCGGTGCCATGCGTGGTTGCAATCTCTCGGGACCTAAAACCATTATCAAGCAATGCTCCGGGCCCTGCGCTCCGCGCTCGTGCGGTTCACCGTGCGGCGAGCCGCCGCGAGCCAGCGCGACGCGCCCAGGCGCGCCGACTGGTGGCTGCGGTTGGGCTGTACCGTGAGCCCCGCGTTCGGGGAGTGCTACCCGGCGCTGGTGCGCCTGCGGCGCGCCATCGAAGACCGGTGGGGCGCGGTCGCCGCCGCGCAGGACGCCGCCGAGCGGTTCTCCGAAAATCCCGACGCCTGGATGCTCCTGGGGGAGGCGTTCCAGATGGTGTTCCGCCAGCACGATGCCCTGGTCGCCTACGAGCAGGTGCTCACGCTCGAAGAGCGCCCCGATGCCGCCCTCGCGGCCGGCGATCTGTACGCCCGAGCCGGACGGCACGCCGACGCGGCCGCCCGGTTTGCCCGCGCCTATGCGGCCGGCGGCGGCGCAGAAGCGTTGTGGCTCAACGCCGGAGCGCTGTTCCAGGCGGGGGACGTGCGCGCCGCGGACGAGGCCCTGCACCTCTGGGCGACGCAGGTCCCTGACGGGCTCGAGCGCCTGTCCGACGCCCGCGCCGAGTTGTTCGTCGACAAGCGTGACGCCTAGGGCCTGGTGCTGCGCCGGTACAGCGACAGGGCGTACGCCAGCAGGATCACCGGCACCACAATGTAGGCGGCAACGAGGTACGCCGCGTTCCGCGGAACCTCAGACATGTGCCGACGCGTCACGCCGCAGGGCGATGGCGTAGCGCTGCATCACGAAGCCCACGTAGAGCACGAGGAACACACCGAACGACATGAGGAGGGTCACCAGCATCTCGGGAGGCACGCCGGGCTTGCCGGGTCGCAGCACGATGGGCTGCGGATGCAGGGTGGGAAAGAGATACACACTCAGGTGAATGAATCCGACCAGCACGACCGCACAGATCCCGAGCACCGCGCCGTACCGCGCGCGCAGCCCGGCGTCGGTCACCGCGCCCCGCAGCACGTGATAGCTGATCAAAAGGAAGAACAGGAACAGCGTACTCGTGAGCCGGGCATCCCAGGTCCACCACGTGCCCCAGATGGGCTTTCCCCAGATGGGGCCCGTCGTCAGGACGATCGCGGCGAACACCGTGCCGACCTCCGCCGAGGCTTCCGCGAACCGGTCGAGCCGGGGGTCCTTCAGAAACAGGAAGAACACGCCGGCGAGGCCCACCAGGATCACCGCCAGCTCCGTGGTCACGGCGGCCGGAACGTGCAGGTAAAAGATCTTCTGCGCGGGACCCTGGAATCGCTCGACCGGCGTGAACGCCAGGGCCCGCACGTACACGCCGCCGAGCAACAGCAAGCCGGCCAGCGCGACACGGCGACCTTTCTGTGCGAGACTCATTCGTCCACCGTGTGCGGAAACAGCAGCGTCGCGACGGCGACAAACACCAGGTCGTATGCGGCGAGCAACTTAAGCCAGCCCGACACCTCGCTCAAGGGACGGCCGGCCAGCAGCCGGGCCGTGGCCTGCACGGCGTAGGTCAGCGGCAGCAACAGAAACGGCAAGAGCAGTACCGGCAGCATCAGCTCCGCGAAGCGCGTCCGCACCACCATCGCGCTGAACAACGTTCCAACCGAGACGAATCCCACCGTGGCGAGGGCGATCACGCCGATCAGCGGCAACAGGACCGGGCCGACCGACACGTTGAAGAACAGCACGAACAGCGGCAGCCCGACGGCCTCCACCACGCCGACGAATCCGAGATTGGCGAGCAGCTTGCCGAGAAAGAGACTGTGGCGCGAGAGCGGCGATACCAGCAACCCTTCGAGCGCCCCGTTCTCGAGCTCGAGTTGAAACGCCCGATTGAGCGCGAGCATGGCGGCGAACGTGAAGGTGACCCAGAGAATACTGGGGGCGAGATCGATCGTCGCGACGGCCGTCGGATCGCGCCCGAAATTGAACACCGTCAGGACGAGGGCCGTGAACACCACGGCCGAAAGCAGGGCCGTGCGCGTCCGAAACTCGAGCACCAGATCCTTGCGCGCCACCACCCACGCCTGCCCGAGCAGCTCACGCATCCGTCATGGCCCGCCGGTACGCCTCGGCGATTTCCGCCGCGCCGCGCGCCGCTCGCGGTGTCAGCTGCACGAATCGTCCCCGCCGCTGGAACGCCACGTCCGTGGCGAGCTCGACACCCTCGTCGACGTTGTGCGTCGCCAACACCAGCACCCGCTCTGCACTCCGCAGCTCGCCCAGCAGGGTCCGCAGCTGGGCCGCCGCTGCGAGATCGAGCCCGGTGAACGGCTCGTCCAGCAGCAGCACGTAGGGGTCGTGCACCAGTGCCTTGGCGATCGCCGCCCGCTGCGCCAGGCCGCGGGACAGCGACCAGACGGGCTGTCCGGCCTGATCCGAGAGCCCGAGCCGCTCGAGGATGGCTGTGGCGCGCACGCCACGCTGGGCGGACGTCACTCCATACAGCGCGGCCCAGAACAGCAGATTCTCGAGCACGCTCAGGTGTCCGTACAAATGAGACTGGTGGCCGATCCAGCCGATGGCACGCCGGCCCCCGGCGACGCGGGCCCAGCCCTGCTGCGGCCGGATCAACCCCGCGAGCACCTTGAGGAGCGTGGTTTTGCCCGCGCCATTGGGCCCGAAGATTGCGAGCGTTTGTCCGGGTCCGAGCGTGAGCGACACGCCGTCGAGCGCGACCACGCGCCCGTACGCGTGCCGCAGCCCCTCAGCCGAGAGCATCGATGCGCGCGGCGAGATCTTCCATGTCGAACGGCTTGACCAGGTAGCCCGAATGCCCCAGGTCGAGCACGTGGATGAGCGGCTCCATGCTGACGTACGACGTCGTTACGATCACGGGGAGGGAGGGCCGGGACTGGCGGATCTCCTGCAACAGCGTCACGCCGTCGGTATCGGGGAGCCGCAGGTCGAGCACCAGCACCTCCGGCTGGAAGGTGTCCAACTGGCGGCGGGCCTCGCTACCGCTCGCGGCGAACGCGACGTCATAGCGCGTGGAGAAGAACCGCTGGTAGGTACGGCGCAGCGCCGACTCGTCCTCGACGAACAACACCCTGCGCGGCGCGCCGGAGGCGGGGGAAGCCATAGGTGGGCCAATATATGCGACCCCCCCCGGCCGTCTACGGGCTGCTCAGCGGCCGCCGCTCTCCAGCTCGAACAGGTCGTCGAGCTTGGTCAACACCAGCAGGAACCGCAACTCCTCGTTGGCGCCGCGCAGGCACACCGTCAGCCTGCGCTCCGCCGCCTTACGCTGGATCAGCATCAACGCCCCGAGCCCAGCGCTGTCGATCTGACGGGTGCCCGAGAGATCGATTACCAGGCGCCCTGTCCCCTCCCCGAGTTGCTCCAGCAGCTCGGTGGCCGCCCGACGAAAGGTCGTGCGCGAGTCGAGCCCCAGCTCCTCGGGAGCCGCCAAGACCTTCTCGCTCGGGTGCGTCGACATCGCCATCAGATCCTCCACGGTCGGCTCCAGTTAGATCGCCGCCCAGTGGGGTACGCGACTCCAGTGCCAAGACAGCTAACCTGCGAGCCGTCAACCGCTTGTCAAAGGCGGCGTGAGACGCCTCACCCGCTATGCTACCGCAGACGGAATGCCGCCGCGCAGTTTGCAAGGACCGTCTTGACCGTCATTCACGTCGGGGGCATACCTTAACAACCCCTCCACTCGCCACCGCAGTGGGACGACCAGCACGGCCGCCCGTATTCCCAGGAGGCACCGGCACATGGCAGCCACACCCAAAGTGAAGGAGCTAACCGAGGTCAGCGAAGCGCAGATCGCCGTGCACTGGAAGGAAGAGGAGTACTATCAACCTTCCGAGAAGTTCAAGGCACAGGCCAACATGCGGGACCCGCACGTGTTCGAGCAATTCGGCCTCGACCGCTTCCCCGACTGCTTCAAGACCTATGCTGACATGCTGACCTGGTTCGAGCCCTATCGCACCGTGCTCGACACCAGCGACGCGCCGTTCTGGAAGTGGTTCGTCGGCGGCAAGATCAACGCGTGCTACAACTGCGTGGACCGGCACCTGGAGAAGCACGGGCGCAAGGCGGCATTCATCTTCGTGCCCGAGCAGGAATCGGAGCCGGATGTGGCCATCACCTACCGGGAGCTGTACGACCGGGTGAACGAGGTGGCCGCGCTGCTCCGCGGCCTGCGACTCAAAGCGGGGGACCGTGTCACCCTGCACATGCCCATGCTCCCGGAGCTGCCGATCACCATGCTGGCGTGCGCACGACTGGGCGTCATCCACTCGCAGGTGTTCGGTGGATTCAGCGGGCAGGCGTGCGGCTCGCGGATTCAGGACTCGGGCAGCCGCGTGCTGATCACGATGGACGGCTACTGGCGGAACGGCACGCTGATCGACCACAAGGTGAACGCCGACATCGCGGTGCGGACGGCGAAAGAGCTCGGGCAGGACGTCGATAAGGTGCTGGTGTGGCAGCGGCACCCCGGGAAGTATTCCGCCAAGACGCCGATGGTGTCGGGTCGCGATGTCTTCGTGAACGACCTGCTCAAGGACTACAAAGGCAAGAGCGTCGATCCGGTCGCCCTGCCCGGGGAGGCTCCCCTGTTCCTGATGTACTCGAGCGGCACCACCGGCAAGCCGAAGGGCGCCCAGCACGGGATCGCGGGTTACCTGGCGTACGTCACCGCTACCTCGAAGTGGGTTCTCGACATTCATCCGGACGACGTCTATTGGTGCATGGCGGACATCGGCTGGATCACCGGGCATTCCTACATCGTGTATGGTCCGCTCGCGAGCGCGGCGACGAGCGTGCTGTATGAGGGCGTGCCCACGTTTCCCGACGCGGGCCGGCCCTGGCGCATCGCCGAGCGCCTGGGCGTGAACATCTTCCACACCGCGCCGACGGCGATCCGGATGCTGCGCAAGCTCGGTCCCCAGGAGCCCCGCAAGTACCAGTACCATTTCAAGTCGATGACGACGGTGGGCGAGCCGATCGAGCCCGAGGCGTGGCGCTGGTACTACGACGAAGTGGGCAAGCAGGAAGCCGTCATCACCGACACATGGTGGATGACCGAGACCGGCGGCTTTCTCGGCACGACCATGCCGGCGCTTCATGCGATGAAGCCCGGCAGCTGCGGCCCCGCCGCCCCCGGGATTCATCCGGTCATCTACGACGAGACCGGCGCGGAGGTTCCCAAAGGGTCCGGCAAGGCGGGCAACTTGTGCATCCGCAACCCGTGGCCGGGCATCATGCAGACCATCTGGGGCGACCGCGACCGCTACGTCAAGACCTATTTCGCCAAGTACAACAAGAATCCCAAGAGCAAGGACTGGCGCGACTGGCCCTTCCTGTGCGGCGACGGCGCGGTGCAGGCGGCCGACGGCTACTACCGCATCCTCGGCCGCATCGACGACGTGATCAACGTCGCCGGTCACCGCCTCGGCACGAAGGAAATCGAGTCCGCCTGTCTCACGGTGCCGGAAATCGCCGAGGCCGCGGTCGTCCCGGTCCAGGACGAGCTCAAGGGGCGCGTGCCGGAAGTGTACGTCGCGCTCAAGCCGGGCGTGCCGCCCGGCCAGGCCGTGATCGACCGCGTGATCAAGGCGAACGAAGAGGTGATCGGCAAGATCGCGCGACCCAAGCACGTGTACATCGTGCCGGACATGCCCAAGACCCGTTCCGGAAAGATCATGCGCCGCGTGCTCGCGGCCATCTCCAATCGCCGCGACGTCGGGGACGTGACGACGCTCGCCAACCCGGACGTGGTCGAGCAAATCCGCGTGCTGGTGCAAGGCAAGGACGCCGCCAAGACTCAGGAAGAGCTGCCGGAGGACATCGCGAAGTTCGGACAGATAGAATAAGACGGTGGAAGGCGGTGGATGACGGTGGAGGGCGGTGGAGGTTTGTGCCGCCGACGTAACAACCTCCACCGCCCTCCACCGCCCTCCTTTTACAGTTCCACCTGTGCTCCCACCTCGAATACCTGGTCCGCCGGGATCTTGAAGAAGGCCGTCGCGCGCAGGGCGTTGCGCGACATGAACGCGAACAGCTGCTCGCGCCATTGGGGCATGCCGGGCCGGTCGGAAGCGACGAGCGTCTCGCGACCGAGAAAGAACGTCGTGCCGGCGATGGGAATATCGAGCGACTTCACCTGGCAGGCCGCCAGCACGTCCTCGATATCCGGATCGTCCATGAACCCGTAGCGCGCGATCACGCTGTAGAAGCCCTTCCCCAGCGGCTTCACCGTGACGCGCTCAGCGGCCGCGACGTGAGGCACGTCCTCCGTCACCATGGTCAGGAACACGATCCGCTCGTGC
>Ga0209805_1000162_pt1 | contig 39383 bp, 67 predicted proteins | sample GraSoiAngelo_148_FD_185905 | JGI IMG/M metagenome (GOLD analysis project Ga0209805, IMG submission 185905) | Grasslands soil microbial communities from the Angelo Coastal Reserve, California, USA - 14_1009_09_20cm (SPAdes) (version 2) | ecosystem: Environmental > Terrestrial > Soil > Grasslands ...
TCTGGACTTGAAATTTTCACCGGCACAGGCACCGCGACGGGTCAGGCGACGGGCAGCGCGAGCGGCGCGTTGAGATTCACGGGGAGCGGCGCGGGCACGGGGAGCGCCGGAACTTGCAGCGCCAGCGATACAAAAAACTTCAGCGGTCAGGCCGGCAACGTGGCGGGCAAGGGCAATGGCAGCGGACACGCCACCCGAACACTCAAACTCGGCGGACAATTAGGACCACAACCCGGACAGCGACGCTCCACTCTTGACTGGCTGAAGCTCTGGCGAAACGCCGCGCCCGATCCTGGACCGACGAGAATTAGAATCGCTGGACGTGCGGAAGCGAGCGCGGCCTCGGCGGCGAGTTCAGGGTCCGGAAAGGTTGTGCCCAGCGTCACCGGAGCGGCTCGCACGGCAGGAGCCAAAGCATCTGCCCTGGCGCAATCGCGCAATTTCCGACCGATTATCGGGATGAATCGCGTTCAGGCGAAACGAGCAAAGTTGAACAGTTGCGGTCGGATCAATTTCCCTGATGAAGAGGAAGTCGCGGCACTCCTGCTGCTGAACTGAAGGTTGACCCCACGCGGATGACAGATGAAACGATTTCTCTGTCTGATGTCCCTTTTGCTGTTCGCGGCCTCGGCCTTTTGCGCCTCGCCTTCGGTCCTCGTCACCGTCTCGGACTTCACACTCGACTACTCCGCTCCCAACCGCGTTGTGCGGCTCAACCCTACTGCGGCCACAGGCGGAACCGCGCGGCGCGGGCTGAGCGATTCAAGCGGGCAAGTGACTTTCGCGAGCGTCACGCCCGGCCTCTGGACTCTGACGATTGAAAGCATCGGCGTGCCAGCCCTGAGTCTGCGCGTGCCCAGCAGTTCGGCGACTCTCTCCGCGAGCAATCTTGTAGTGTCAGCCTGGACGCCGCCGACACCAGCTACCGCGAGCAGCGCAGCAAACAATCTCCGCGCGTGGTCGCTACTCGTCACTGATCCGCTCGCTTTGCCGGGGGATATTTCACTCGACGGGAAGACCAACCGGATCGGCGACAACGGCACGGCGATCACCTACAACGGCACGGCGGCCGGTGGCGGCTCGGCAACGCCGTGGACAACAAATGAAGACGCGGCTGGTTTCGCGTTGACAAATCTTTCGCAAACGATCTGGAACGACGGCGCTGAAATCTGCAGGATTCAAGGCGGAGGCGGTGCCCGGCAATTTTTCGTGGAATCCGCAGATGGCGCGCTTGTCAATGATCCAAGCACGGCAAAATTGGCCCTAATAATCTCGGCCACATCGGCCAGTCTGTCGCTTCATCAATTTAATTCCGACGGCGTTTCTGCCGGTATTCAATTCTACACCTCCACGACAGGGACAAATCGCTTTCCGGCGTTTGAGTTGTTCGATGGTTCTAGTTATTTGGCCCTGCTCGATCCAACCGGCCAGGACGGCGACGATAATTATATTTTTGACGCTACGGTTCCGGCATCCAGAATCCTTTCCGTAAGGACAAACGGCACGACCGTTTTCAGCGTGGCCGCAAGCGGTCTAGCAAGTTCCGTCGCCGGCTTCGCATCAACCGACACAACCGCCGCTGTGAACATCGCGGCAACCGGCTGGACGAACACGTTCGGGAAAAACGCAGTCGTGTATTACGACGGCATCTCGATCACCGCCAAAGTTTACAACAACGCCGGGATCGCGATCTACACCAACGCGACTGCCCTCGGAGGCGGCTCAATCCTCCTTCAGCCGAGCGGCAAAGTCATCTTGAGCGGCACAAGCGTCGTGGGCCGCGCAGCGCCGTTTTGAACAAATGAAATTTCCCCAAATCCTCGCAACATTAACCGAAGAGCCGTTGCTCATCACGCCCAACGCCCATGCCGCGCTGCTCAAAATGTTCGAGGAACACGCGACCCTCAGTCGCGAGCAATTCAAATCATTGCGCGAAGGAACGGACTTTTGCGGTGACTCAGTCGAGGTGCCCCAAGCCGAAGTCCGCGACGGCATCATGTACCTGCCCATCGGCGGGCCGATCGGCAAGGGCCTTGGCGGATTCGAGAAGGGTGCGGGCTGCGTCGATTGCGCGGACATCTGCGACGAACTCGACAAGATGGAAGAAGACCCGATGTGCCGCGCGGCCATCCTGGTCATTGATTCACCCGGCGGCATGGTTCAGGGGATCGCCAGCGTCGCCGACAAAATCCTTTCCTGCGACAAACCGATTTACGCTTTCACCGACGGCCAGATGTGCAGTGCGGCCTACTGGATCGCCTGCTCATCTGACGCGGTGTTCGCAACCGGCGACTCGGATGTTGGATCAATCGGCTCCTATTGCTATCTGCTCGACCAGTCCAAGCGATACGCGGACGCGGGCGTTAAGCCGGTGCTGGTGACCAGCGGGAAATTCAAGGGCATGGGCGCTCCAGGAGTTCCGTTCACCAAGGACCAGATCGCTCTCCTGCAACAGCGGATCGACGACATCAGCGAAAAGTTTTACAGCCACGTCGAGGAGATGCGCGGGGCGGCCAACGTCTCGCGCGAAGACATGCAAGGGCAGACCTTCGCGGGGGACAGGGCCGTGACTAACGGTTTGATCGACGACGTCGTGGATGATCTCGACGACGTGGCGGCGCTGCTCTAACGCGGTCGCATGTTTCGGCGTTGCTCGCTCCGCGTCGCCCATCTTCGCAAAACCATCTATCCAGTCAACCCCGCGTTGACCGCTGGCAACTGCCAGAATGCAGTTGCCTGACTTTATTGCCAAGATGCTCGACTTCTCCAAGAAGGCCGAGACCCACTTTGACGCCACAGCCCTCCTCGCCGCAGCCAACGCCAAAATCGCCACCCTCGAAGCCGAGAATGCGACGCTCAAGGCCGCCAGCTCGGACTTTGACGCGAAGATCAGCGTGTTGACGACCGACGTGGCCACTGCGAAAGCGGCCACCGCAGCCAAGGAGACCGAACTAAAAAACGTCCAGGCGCAACTGGCCAAGGCCAACACCAAGGCCGAGGACATTATCACTGGTCAAGGCCTGCCCCCGAATCAACTCCCGGCAGCCGGCACGGCTGACGCCCAAGGCAAGCAGAAGGAAAACGCCTGGCAGAAATACCAGGAACTCTCCGTCAGCAACCCTCGCGAAGCCGGTGCTTACTGGGCCGCGCACGCCGACGAGATTTTGAAGAGCCGCCCCGCGTAAACGATTTCAGCAACACAACCCACACCCCAATACCATGGCCAACACACTCGGCACATTAGCCACCGCGACAATCGTGCAGGAAGCACTCGCCCTCATTTTCACCAAACGCCCGGTCCTTAATTCCATCTCGATGGGATTCACCGACCGGAACGGCTCACCCATCGCCGCGTTCAATCAATCGGTCATCACGCGCACACTCGGCATCCCGACCGTGCAGAATTTCGGCGGAACAATCTCAGCGCGCGGCGACGTGGACGTGAACGTAACACTCGACCAGTTTAAGGAAGTCGGTTACTCCTACACGCCGCAGGAATATAGCGGCACCAACCGCGATCTTATACGCGAGGCCGCGGATCCGCTGGCAATCGCGCTAGCCAACCACATGGTTGACGCCATCGCCTCAATCTGGACCATCGGCAATTTCCCCACGCGCACCGGCGCGGACGCGGTCGCCAACGGCAGCACGGTCACCAAGACAGTTTTGGGAGCCGGCTGGTCTTACCCGCATTTGACCGATGTGCGAAAGACCCTCAATCAATCGGGCGTTCCCGACGCTGGCCGATTTTACGTGGGCAACTCGAACGTCTACGGCTCGCTCCTCACCGATCTGCGCATCGTGGGATTCCTGAACAACCAGAGCAACGGCGACGCGATCAAAACGGGCAAATTGCCCGATGTGGCCGGCTTCGGACTGGCTGAATATCCCGGACTCCCCTCGACCGGCAATCTCTGCGCCTTCTCCGGCACGAAGGATTCGACCGTTTACGCGCACCGCGTTCCTCGCGATCCGCGCGAAGTGATTCCAGGCCTGCCGATTCCCGGCAACATGGGCTATGTCACCGAGCCACGCACCGGCCTTACGGTGATGGTGCTTGAATACATCGACCTGGCCACGCTGAACATCGTCACGAAGCTCATCTGGATGTATGGCAAAGCGGTCGGCAACGCCAACAACGGACAGTTGATCGTCACGGCTTAAGCCGCTACGGTTGGGGCCCTATGGCCTCAATTCAAGACCTTCACATCACCGCGGCCATCCTAGCGAATGGCGCGGTGAAAATACTTTACGCCGGCCTCGATGCCGCTAAAGCGCAGGAGTTTTACTCCCGCGCCGGAACCGATGTCCTTGAAGTCGGCGTAATATCCCACCCCCAGGCTGTGTTCCCGCGCCGTCCGAACGAGGAAGCCCGTCTCGCAAAAGAATCCGCCGAAGCAGCCGAAGCGCGGGCGCAGCGCGAGCGGGACAAGCTCGCTATTCTGGCCGAGGCGAAGGAAGCGCAGGCAAAAGCACTGGCCTCCGATGCCAAGGCGATGCGCGATGCGCTGGCGGCGCAATTGAGAAAATCGGATGTTGCTTCGGGCGGGACTTAGTCCGTAGTGTTCGGGCCATGAAAAAATTCTTCCTATCGCTCTCCGCGTTCGTCCTCTGTTCGCTCCTGCCGGCCAAAGCCCAGACCTACGGCACGATTGCGGTAACAGCCTGCCCGGCCTCGGTCATCCTCAACACCTCCAGCAATTTCTCGGCTACGATTGACACGCGCTACAACCGCAACGTCACCCTGGACATTTACGGCCGATGCCTGACGGCGACGAACACAACGTTTGTTCTGACGTGCGTTCGCTCACTCGATCTGGCGACTTTCGAGAGCAGTTCTCTTTCTCCGTACGTTTTCACGCTCACGATCCCGACCAACGGAACCACGTATCACCTGCTCACGAACATCGACGTTGGCGCGTGCGGCTATCTCATCCCGACGAATGCCGCAGCTGGCGCGAGCGGAACGGTGACAAATTGCGGCGTTACGGTCGCCTTGAAGCCGGGGAACTGAAAATTGCCCGGTGAAGCCCGCCTGGTATATCGTCATCCTGGCATGGTTCGCCCTGCTAATGTGCTGGATTTTTTTATTCCGCGCGTGGTTGGCGGTCTTTCGAGACCGCAAAGACAAGCGCAAGAATGACTCTCTTGTGAAATGAAAATCCCGCCCGCTCCGGTGCTCCGTGGTTTGGTGAAGCGGATAACGCCGGGGCGAGGCGGGAGGCGATTTACCACCCACCCAATGGCGGGCAGCAACGCGAATGTGGGAATCCGAGTGGATGCGATGTTCACGGTAATGCTTCCGCGTGTCGACGCGGCGCGGTCGTGGTCGAGACCGAGAGTTCGACGATAGTCGCAGGCCAGCAAATTCTTTCGCTCGCGCCGAGTGCCCGCCCGCTAGATTTGCGGGTGTCCGGCGTAGAAAAATCCCGCCGTAGGGCCGAAAGGTCCCGTTGCCGGACTTTGTTCCTGGTCGCAGAGCCGGGCGCGTTTCGAGGGCGCGCCCGGTTTTTTCATTTGCATTCCCGCGCGGTGAGGAGTAATGGACGGGCATGGTTCTGGCGAATCAGAGATTCACCCTTCAACCGTGCCGTCGAACAGGCTTTTCGGCAGAAACCCTTCTGCCTTCTCTGAGCCTTGCCAGCGACGGCGCGATTGAGGAGTGAAATATGAGCGCAACCAACGGGAGGTATAAAACCAAATGGATTGCCGCCGGCAAACGCGACGGTGTTTTTGAAGGAAGGCGCGATGCGGAGAAAAGTGGGCGAGAGTTTGGCGCTTACTGCCTAGCTCAAAAACTGAAGATCCTACTGGAAGAGATCGAGAGTAATCTGAACTGTTGGCACCTCAATAAAGAGAAGCTGACCTGGAAGGACGGAGAACAATCGGCTTGGACGATGCAAGAGCTTGCCGAGCGGTTTGCCAGGGCCGATACGATTATTCAAATCGCGCAGGACATTTGCGCTGCAAACATTCGGGAGGCGGGAATATGAGCACAAGCACGCCCACAGTCGCGGTCTCGTCGGAGAAACCCAAAGCTAGGGAGTCCTTGTCCGAAGCCGAAGCCGCCGAACTTCAGAAGCAAGAGAAGTTACTCGCGGCTGGATTCAAATCAATACGCGATTGCGCGTCCGCGCTTCGCGTCATCCGGGACAAAAAACTTTATCGCGGCGGATTTGATTCCTTCGAGGAATACTGCGAAGCGAAGTGGCACCGCGAGCGGACCTCCATTTTCTACCTGCTGAAGTCCGAAGAACAGCGGGAAGAGATGTTGAAAATTTTCAACATGGCAGGGGAGGAGAAAGCCGCTGAACTCGTCCAGGATTTGTCCGCCAGCGGCGTCCGCGAACTCGTAAAGGTCGAACCGGGGAACCGGATCAAAGTTTTCGAGCAGGCGGTCCAGCAAAGCAACGGAGAACCGCCCACGGCGCAAACAATCAGGTCATTCATTGACGCTGGCCTAAAGGCGAGCAAAGCCGTCGAGGCGGAACTTGGACTTACCGGCGAATCGACCAAGCCGAAGAAGTCCAGGAGAAACTCCAGGCGCGGCCGGCTCAGCAAAAAAGAACTGATGGAAATGGATCGCGAGGAGCAGCGATTTGCGGATTCGATCAGCAAGCCGCGTCGGAAGCGCGGAGCCAAACCGCCGTCAAAGGACAATGCCGAGGCGCATTTGTCCGATTACGACGAATGGCAGGACGCCCGCGCGGCACGGTGGCAAAAGGATTTCGGCGCGCGGGCATGGCGCGCTTACAACGCGCAGGTGTTCGAGATCCTGCGCGAAGTTCGCGGCTGGTGGGAAAATCGGATCAAAGCGGAGTTTGTCAAATGACTGCCGACGAAGCTCAAAGAGAAATTGTTGAGGCGCTTTTCAACGTCGCCAAGCATGCGGCGCCGCATGAGTTCCAGGTTTTTTTCGCCGGCATCATCAGCAACGTGGTCGGCAACATGAGCGAAGACTGCTGGCGGGAATTCCGAAAAATAAAGCCGTGCGGGACCGTTGGTTGCGACTGTCACCTTATCATGCCGATTGTAATGCAAGCCCTCGAAGCGCTTCGCGAGGATCACCGGAACCATCTGTCCGAAACAAAAACACTCAGCGCGTGAAATGGGCAAGGTCCGCATAATTCAAAAGCTGTGCCCGGAGCGGCACTGCATCGTCGCGGCGGCCTACGTCGAAGGAGAGGAAATCTCCGAGAGCGTGAAAGCCATGCTCGCGCAGATAGAGGCGGGACTCGGCGCCCACCCGTGGTGTGGCATCTGCGGCTCGGCGGCTCTGCGGTGGGAAGACTCTGCCACGCGATTCGACACGATGGAGGAAGCGCGGCCCTGGCTGGAAAAAACGCAGGCCGCGAATCTGGCCGCGATGCGGCTCTTCTCGGCACAGCCCAAACCCAATTGACTGTGGGCATCTCCCAATTTCAACTGGACGCGATGCTGTCGCGGATGGCGCACAACAAGGCGCGTCGCAATGGAGATCCGGAACCGGAGGCGCAACCAGCCGAGCGCGAGCGCGGACTCCACGACGAAATTCTTTTGGCGTGTTCCGAGCGCGGTTGGCTCGTCATCCATTCGAGAATGGATCTGCCTTCCACTGTCGGCATCGGCACAGCCGACTTCGTCATACTCGCCGACGGAGGACGGACGCTGCTGGTCGAGGCCAAGGCGCGAAACGGGAAGCCGACGGCGGCTCAACTCGCCTGGCTCGCCTGGGCGAAGAAGCTCGGACACCGGGGCGCGGTCGTGCGCTCGCTCGCGGAGTTTTTGAAGTTTGTGGAGGAATGATTCCCTCGCTCCAAATCCTTCAAGGCGACGCGCTCCAGGTCCTGAAAACTTTGGCGTCGGATTCGGTTCATTGCGTCGTTACCAGCCCGCCGTTTTGGGGCCTGCGAGATTACGGAACGGCGCAGTGGGACGGGGGCGATCTGGCGTGCGACCACAACGCCCGAAGCGGCGACTTGCGCTTCACGCATCCCGGTCTCACGCTCGCCTGATTGTTGACCCCCGCCCGTTGCCGACATGGCAACGGCAATAGCAACGGACCTGGGCGACATAGTCGCCCTCCAACTGGAATCGCTGGCATTGAGCGAAAGCTCGATGCGCTGCTCGATCATCTGGGCGGGCGACGAATATCCGTGCGTCGGCGGCCCTGAATTCGGCGGCAAGAAACTTGAATCGGGCGGCTTCCGGCTCACTGCCAAAGTGGTCGTCAAAGTCCGCGTCGAGGTGTTCCCCGACGGCGTCGGCATCCCGCAGGAGAAACAGACGCTCCAATACAAGCGCAACTTTTCAGCCGAGCCGAAGCTCTACCGGATTGACTCAGTGACCAACGCTTACGGCGCGTGGCTTGAGTTGCACCTCGAGGACCCGGCACAGGGGGCGTGATGAATAATACAAGTCGGACAGCGTCCAAATTTTGTTCGGCAAGGCAAGCTGTGGCGTGGCACGGCCAGGCACGGTCGGGCGTGCTGTGGCAAGGCAGGATTTGGCGCAGAGCTAAAACTCTGCGCCTTTGCTTTTTTATCTGTTCGTCAATTGCGCTTGTAGGCTGCGCTCATTTTTCATCCCGGCAAACGGAGACATCACTCGACGGCACGCAGCGCACAACGAGAATTTCAGTCTTAACTTTCTTCGACGCGCACAATGACCTGGCCAAATTGCGCGCTTCGACGACCGACAGAACTCAGAATTTGAATCTGGCCGGCCTGAACGAGAACGCTTCGAGCACCAACGCGGTCAAGATGCTGGAACTCATCGCGGCAATCGTCGGAACGGTGGCGAAATGAGCGAGGGATGGGACCAGTCCGAATTTGATGCCGCGCTCAAAGACTACATCGCAGTGAGCAGACATACCGCTGCTGAAATCATCAATCGGAAGGCGTTCTTCATTGCGAGGAAGGCGTTGTGGTTCACCGTTAAATCTGACCCCGGCGAAATCCGTTCCCGCCTCAACCGCTCGATCACCGTCGAGCGCACAACGGCGAGCGGCCGCACGGAACTTTCCACTGGGCCGTTCGGGGCAATCCTCATCAATTCGCGGCTCGGCAAAAAGGGCGAGCCCGGACTTTCCGGACCGGCGATGCGCGAGGCGCTTGTGCGTCTCATCGCCGCCCGCGTTCGGTCAGTCGCATTCCTGAAAGCGGGCTGGTTGCCGGCAATCCGGATCCTCGACCGCATCGTGAACGACAAGGAGGGCGCGGCGCCATTCCCGCCAGAGGCGAACCGAATGGCATGGAGTCCCAAACAGATCGGCGACGCCGTGCCGGCGAAGCCGGGCGACCTCCCCTTCGCGACCATCGTGAACGCGGCCATTGCCGAGCACGACAAGAAGGGCGCGCTCCAGATTTACGGCTCGCGCGCGCTCGACACGGCATTCTATGACGAGGCCGCCTCAATGACCGAGGAAACAGCCCGGCGGCTGCAGAAAGATGCGGACAAAGTGAACGCGGTGCTAATGAGTTAGCCCGTTGGCGTGGGCGGTTGAATAGTAGTCTTACGGTTACTGCGCTTATTGTTTGCCTGTTCTTTCCGCGTCGCCCATTTGCAATTGTTCGGCTCGTAGTCGCCGTCGTTATTGATGCGCTCGATTGTGAGCTTCGGCGGGCGCTCTCCCATGTCCGCCAGAAAGTTCTCGAATGATTCCTTCCACCTATGTTATAAAGAAACTCCAATTGATTTTGCTACTTCAATAGCTTCATCAGTTGTAAAAGGTTTGTGAAGAAGATTTGATAATTCAATAATTATATTCGATAAATCTGGATGTTCATTTTTCTTCCATGCATCTCCAGGGCCACATCTAGACATTATTCTTACAATAATTTCTTTCAATATCATTAAATCTCTATTTTCTTCAAATGTAATCATCCTGAGGCTCTGCATATCGTAAAGAAGTTGGCATAACCATTCCATCTTTAGTTTTTACTAAAAAAATTTCTTTATTAAAATATAGTCAACAATTTAACTAATAATTTTTTATATGGGAGATCCTAGAGTCGCTGGCGTGCAACAACAAGGTCAGGCAGGAACACAGCTTTTAAATCAGTCTTTACCTGATATATTAAAAGACCTCTCGCAAACAGAGATGCCTCGGCCTCCATAATCACAAAACTGATTCGCGCTTGGATTTTCGCAACGCTGAATGATGGACTGCCACGTTGAATACTCCGCGGTGTGAAAGCCCCTCATGGCGTGTCCGTGTCTCGGCTTGCTCTTCGGCAAACAGCCACAAGATTTTGTATGACCGCTCCGCAAGTCTTTGTTCCGCGCAATCATCGTATTTCCACAATCACAAGCGCAGTTGCTTCGCGGATATTTCTGTCCGGATGGATCAATGTAAGGCGGGGCTTCTCCAATGACTTTGAGTTTGCAGGACCGGAAACCAATTGGGAGAGTTTTGGCAGGCATGGCGTTGCTTGTTCCAACGTTGTGTTCAGTGGCGGGCGTCCGGCGACAACCGGCGCTCGCTGCGATTGTGCTAAAAGGATAACAGACACGCAAGCCTTGAGGTTGACCATCCTCAGCTGGCGTGAGTCATAATATCTTGTCGAAGGTTGACCGCGCCTTGGCCGCGTATCTTGTGTCCGTCGGCGCGGGCACGATCAATGACGTCTATCCGGCCAAACGGTCAGACAACAAGGCGCTCCCGAACACTGTTTGCCATTCGATGAAATGGCGCTACGCAGTGCCGCACTCAGGCGTCTATGTCGTGAGCGCGCAGGTGATGGTGAAGACCCTCGGCGCGCCCGAGCTGGACCAACCGGCGCTCGATGTGGAAAACCAGAGCACGTTCAGAGTGGCGGACACCTTCGACGCTTTTTTTGCCGGCGTGGATTCGTCAAGTGAGGCGCTCGCCGCAGCCATCACCGCGGCGGCACGCGGGACCGCTGCCGAGGACTTGCAGGACTTCACAATCCAGACCTGCGAAGCACTCGGCGGGGACGCGGGCAATGACCGCAACGGCCCAGCCTGGGTGGATTCGATCGACCTTGAGATTGTCTGCTGCCCGCGGGACGTGAGCTAATCCGGGTCAGGTAAAATCCTTTGCGGACGGGGGCCTACGCACCCGTCCGCTATTGTTTGCGCACGGGCAACTAAGCCGCGCCTGCGGGCGATTGCTGGACGGGCTGAATGTTCCAGAGAAGCGGATTGCCGCTCTCGTCAATCAGCTTTTGGCTGATGATTTTGTGGCCGTCCGACTCGATTAGCACCCGCGCCCCGGCCGGAAAGGTGGCCGTGCCGTAGAACGATGACCGCCTGTTCATGAAGGTCGCCAGATCGGCGGACTGTTCGCCCTGCAAAGTTTTTGATCGTGCCATAGATTTCACCCCCTCCCTTGTTTGAAATTCCCGATGAGATTCATTGATGGACATGCAGCAAGCCAGATTCCCAGCCTGGAGGCAAGGTCAGTTTCAATGAGCCACAGACTGCCGCGGCCTTCACAACAAAGGCACTCGCTCGTTGCCGACACGCCAGACACGCGCCTGCCATCACCAGCGCAGCGCGGGCAAAGGATGGGCACGAAACCCCTACTCAGCAAACGATCATGAATTGCCTGGCGTTCGTTGGCGGTCACTGCGCGACTATAGCACACCCCGCACACGCGCGTTGACCACGCCCTTCAGGCGTGGACCAAATTCAAACAGGCGCTGCGGTCGTCTTCGGCATCAACAACGACGGCACGGCCATCTCAATCTCGGGCTACGTGACGTTCCTGCTCGAAACGGCCAAGGCGAGCCACAAATTTGAACTCGATACGGTCAAGGACGAGGCGAATTTCGACGCTTCGCTGATAGCCAGCAACGGACACCGGGAACTGGACGTCACCTGGACGCCTTCGGGCGCGACCAAGCAGGCGGCGGCTGATACTGCGGTGTTCGTGGAGCCGCTCTCCAAAGTCACACTCTCCCATTTGAAGGTCGGATCATTCAACGGGGACTACATCTACGTCGGCGACGCGATGATCGAGCTCAACCACAAGCAGGGGAAGATGAGCTTGAAGCTCCGCAAATACGACGACGCCGCGCAGAACACCAGCCTTACCACGCCCGTCACCTAACCCAACTTTATGGCAGCAGCACTTTTCTCCATCAACATCAACGTCTCGATCACCGAGACGGTGAACGATGTCACCACGGCTCTGGTCGTGCCGGTGACGCTCACGGGCAACCATCTTGAGAAACTCAACGTGGACATTTTGCCCAACACGACATTGGTGATTAGCGTTCCGATCCCGATCAACACGGGCATTGATTTTATCGGCCTAGCGGCCAGCGGCGCCAGTCTCACGATCACCTCGGATGATGATGACGATTCGCACGACACAGTAAACGTCATCAAGGGCCAACCGATTCTCTATTACCCCGGCGGCTCGACTCCCGCGCCCTTCGCGCACCGGGTCACGCGGCTGCACATCCACAACGCCGACCTGGTGAAGGTCTCCACGTTCCACCTCCGCGTTCTGCGCGACTGCACCGTGCTGGGCGGCGAAGACTAAAATTTATGGCACAAGAAATCAACATCAGCACAACGCTCAGCTGGTCTCGCGGCGGCGCGAGCATCATCGCTAAAGTCTCCGGCAAGGAAGACCAGATCGGCACGACGGCAATCGAAGACGTGCAGATCATCGGCAGCACGTCCGAAACGATCACATTCGGCGATGTCACTGATCCCAGCCACGTTTTTTTCAAGAACGAAAACAAACTTTGGAGCCAGCTCACGACCGCGCAGCAACTGCCCTACGGCAGCCAGGCGAATTACGAGGCGGTGAACACGGTGAACCTCGGGACCACCAATCCGGCCACCGCGCTTAACGCGACGATCAAACTCAAGCCGCAGCAGGGAATTCCGCTCATCAACCCGCAGGCGGCCTGGTTCGGCATCAGCAATGGCGACGACGTGGACCTGCTGGTGGTCGCCATCCAGCGGTAAAACTTCCCATGCACGAGTCCGCTCTAGCCCGGGCGGCTCTGCCCGCTCCGACCGTTTGCCTGGGGATGCCCCTGCGTCCCTACTCTCTCGGTCACGAACTCTGGCTCATCCGCGAGAGCAATTCCGTTTTGCGCGGCTCGCTCGACGGCCTTTCCACCGCAGTCCTCATCTGCTCCCAGTCCTGGGACAAGCTCGGGGAGCGACGACGGTTTGATCCGTTCCTGAGTCTCCGCTTTTGGCTCTGGAACCGGGCGATAAGGCGGATGGATGGCGACCAGGAACTCAAAACCTTTCTGGCCTACCGCGCTGGCGGTCTTCTCGAATTTCCAATCTCCGAAGTCGCCCGCGCGGACCGTGGCACGTCGCGCCTGCCAGGCTGCCCGTTCATCCTGCGCTTGCAGCAATGGCTGATGACGCATTTCCGGCTGAGCGAATCAGCCGCGTGGGATTATCCGGTCGGCCTGGCGAAGATGCGCTGGGCCGCGCACTGGGAGCAGGAAGGCGGACTGGACATCTACAACGCGCACGAAGCGGAGTCTGATTCGCAGATTGCGTACTGGGAAAGCCAGGGGGGGCCGAGCGCGATGAAGGGGGCGAACTGATATGGCCGGACCATCACTCATGGCGACGCTGGGCCTCAACCTCGCGCCCTTCTTGCAGAACCTCGACGCCGCTCAGGGGCAGGCGAAGCAAAAGGGTGAGAGCATCGGATCGGCGCTCGGCGAAGAACTGACGGGTAAACTCGCCGCGCTCGGCTCCGGCATCGCTCTGGAAGAATACGCCCGCAGGACGATCGAGTGGGCCGATGCGCTGGCGGACTTGTCCATTCGCACCGGCCTTTCGGTCGAACAGCTTCAGGTGCTCGAAAGCATCGGCTCAAAAACCGGAGTGAGCGTGCAGAGCTTGGCGAGCCTATACGAGCGGCTCGGCAAGGCGATGGCCATCGCGCACAAGGGAGGGGCCGCCGGAGCCGAGACGGGCGAGGCATTAAGCCGGCTTGGTGTTACGGACCAGACGCTCGCGAGCGGCGACATGGGCGCCGCGATGGCAGAAGTAGCCGCCCACCTTCGTTCTGCGGGCGAGATCACGCCGCAACTCGAAGCGGACTTGGCGAAAGTTTACAAAAACGCGCGCGAGGCGATTCCAGCGCTCAAGGGAATGAGCGAGGACGCGGTCGTGTTCGCCCAAACCACCGCCGTTTCGGTCGAACACATGGCGGCGATGAAGGGTGCGTCGGATAACCTCAAGGACATCTGGCACCTTATTTCGTCGGCGGGAAAAAGTTTCGTCGGCGAACTCGCATACGGATTCCAAACCGTAATCGGAAACCTGAGCGCGATCCCGGCGTGGGGGGCGCGCCTATTCGAGACCGGTTCCCTGGAAAAAGCGAACACGGCCGCAATCACCCAACTCCGCAAAGTCGCCGCGGACCGGGCAAATCTGGAAAAGGAATTGAGCGGTCAAAAGCCGAGCAAAGACCCTTATGGCGACGTGATGGACAAGGCAGCGGAACGCAAGGAAACAAAAGAGGAGGCGGCCGAGCGTCACCTCGACGAGATACGCGCCAAATCCGCCGATCGCGTACAGAAAATCCACGAGCAGATCGCGGAGATCCAGCGCAAAGCCTCGATGGACGGCATGAGCGCCGACGAAAAGCGCGCCGCGATCGCGCAGGAAATCGCGAAGCTCAAGAAGGAACGCGATCCCTACGGTGAGGCGACCGACGAAGAGATTGCGCTCAAGGACAAAGAGATTGCCCAGCGAGAGTCTGATCTGGCCGGCATCAAACACAACACCGCCAAAGCCCGCAGCATCGCGGCCAGTCCCGGTCTTGCTGCCGGCGGAATGCTTCTGGGCGGCCTGGGCAACCCGCTCGAAGACGCGAACCTCAACGTCGCGAAAAAATCGGAGGGCCACCTAGCGAATATCAGGAAGGGCATCGAGCGGCTTTCGTCCGCATCACGCGCGCAAGTCTCGGGGGCATTTGACGGCACGCAATTTTGATTATGCCAACGCCAAAAATTAACGGCAGCGTCCAGCCAATCCGCACCAAGCTGAGCACGCGCTTTGATCCGGCCAAGGGTTACATCGTCACGGAGGAGTATGAGAGCGCGGGCGACAACCTGCGCGGGCTTGCACTCGTGGCCGCAAACGCGGGCAGGGATTACACGCTCGACTCCAACGCGCGCAAAAGCCGGCTCGTGATGAGCACGACTGGCGCATCCGGATTCCCTGAAGGGACGGCAGTCTGGCAGCTTTACACCAATGAGTATTCTAAGGACATCCTGGAGACGGACGCGGCTCTCGCGCTCGGTACCGGCCAGCTCGCGCAATTGCAGCTTGACATCGAGGACATCAAGAACGGCGGCATTGATGCTTACGACGCGATCCTTTCCGACACGTTCTACAACACGCACCCGGACGCGGTCAGGCTCGTCCGGTATTCGCTGCACGGAGTAACGAGCATCAATCTCATCGGATACTCGGCCACGGCTACGATCAGCCTGCCGTTTCTTTTCGCGGGCGCGATCCCCGGCGTATCGCCGGATTCGCTGATGGCCCAACTCATTGCCGACATCCCAGTCGGCGGGCTGGATGACGGTGATCTTTGGAAATGGGGCTGGCGAAAGTTGGGGACCAGTCGGACTTTTTCCGGGAACAACCGCACGGAGATCAAAATAGACTGGCGGCTCGGGTCATGGGCTAAACTATTTTTCTCCGACATCACCGCGTTGCCAGCATGAGCGGCATCGCCCCCAGCCGGCCTTCAGGCTCAACTCCGCAAGCGCGCTGGTGCCAGTGGGTGCATGATTCGATTTTTTCCTTCCTGCGCGTCGGGCAAGTGCGCGGGGCGAAAGTTTCGAGCACGACGGGCGGCGTCTTCGTCGAGCCGCTCGACCTGGGCGGAATCGGCGGCGGCTCGCGCGTCAAACAATATGTCCTCACCGACGCGAGCGACGGGGATTTCTTTGTTTGCAGGACCTGGAACGATTCGGGCGAGAAACCGTCTATCGGCGCGGCGGATGTTTTCGTCGCCAAGCCGTTTCATCTGCGCCGGTCGCCGTTTGACCGCAGTGTCTTGAATAAAGCGGCGCCGGGCAACATCGGCACCGTCTCTGAGATCACATACCACATCGTTGTCGAGTCGTGGAACGGAGTCACCTTCAGCAGCGCGATCAAGAAGTTGAGCCATGAATACAAGAGCGCGACTTTCCGCATTGCGACGGACGAGACCAATCCCGACCCCGACAACTGGTTCAGCGAAAATCAGACCGTCATCCCGCGTTTCGTGCCGGCCATCCTTGCGGCGCCTGAAGGCGGCCCGGTTACAACGGCCACGATATCGCCAACCATAATTTACGCCGCGCAATGCTCGGGCCTGGGGATCAAAGGGCCTGATGATGTTGTGGTCCGCCTGCTCGCGCTGTGCGACGGCTGGGCCTGGATGAGGGTAGGATGAGCCATCCGACCGATTTCAACGCGCCGGCTTCTTCGCTGATTAACGCTGGCATTGAGTCGGCTGTGCGCGTGCGCACCAGGCGCGTCGCGCTCGATGTCGGCTTGATGCTGCACGTTTTTTATCCCGGAGACACAACCCCGGCTTCGCTCACTGCTGATTGGAATGCGATGCGCGATTTCATCAACGCATACCCGCTGCGCCAACTGCCGCAAGGCAACACGTTCACGAACGACCCCGAGCCGGTGATTTGGCACGGCACCTATGACCCGGCGACAAACACGGCCAGCATAGCCGGATTCTGCGGATGGTATGAGGTGGCGAGTTCTTGGGGAAACTTCGTCGTTCCCTTCGGCGAGCCCGGTCAATCTATGGGGATCATTACTAACACCAGGGATTTTTCGGACGCGGTCGGGTGCGATATGGCGATGATCGTAGGTGTCCGCGTGTTCGACGCGCCTCAGAATTTCTTCATTCGGGATTATCTGCACTCGGCGGCGTTCGGCCACCTTGGCCCTCCGCCTGACATCGGCTGCTCACTGCTGCTTGGCGGCGACTTTCACAGTTCGGGCCCGCTGCAAGAGCAGGACATCACCAGCGACATATTGCGCCTGAAAATACCCGACTCGCCGAGCGCGCCATTCCCGGGGCCATACGTTTACAACGGGGTCGGTCCGCGGAGGCTGTTGCGTCTAGCGGGCTTGTCATAGCCGCTCGACCGTTGACCTAAGCCGCTTCACGTAATGAGTTTCAAGCGCCTCTTCATCGACACCGACCGCAGTCTGCCCGTCGTCGGCGTAAGCGACTCATCCGTTGCCGAGCTTCCGGCGTTCGTGCAACAGGACACGCTCGCGCTGCGCGTCACGCTGCTTGCCGGCTTCTCGCGCGTGTCGAGTTACACGCCGATCCCGGTCGCGGGGATCACCATCGAGGCCGCGCTCGGAGTGAGGGTTGGAAACACGTCGTTACTCTATACGCAGCAATTCACCTGGGTAGCAAGCGGCGACCTAGCCGATCCCTACTACCAGGCGAACCTGCCGATGAACACGGCGGCGATTGCGACGCTGCTGGGATCCGGAGAGCAAGCGCAGGCGTGGTTCGAGGTTAAGATGTTGGACGGCGGCGTGCCCAGGACGGTGCTCTCGCGGCTCGTCACGATCCAGGCGGCGGTCATCAAAGACGGCGCGCTCAAAGAAGCGGCGCTGCCGACGCCCATCAGCGCGGAGACCTGCGAGGCGCTTTTCCTTCAACGGCTCATCCCTTGTTCGAGCGGCAACCCGGTGATCCTGCAAAATGGTTTGGTGACGATGGCGCTATATGTTGAAGCAGACGGTTTATTCAAAACGGTAAGGCTAACCTGACATTATGAAACACGCTAAAGAGTGGCTCAACGCTGTGGCGTTTGTCGGCGGAAATCCGGGCATCGAACTCGAAAGGCTGATCCAAAAGATTCAGGACGACGCCAGAAAGGACGGCCTAATGACCGCGCAAGCCATCGCTTCGGATGTCATCCGCCGCAAGTCGTCAAAATATGCGCGCCCCGGAGACCGCCCGCCGGCCTCAATGGCGTTGTCCGGCCTGGCGTTCTTTGTGTGCGCCGCAATCACATCGGAGGCGGACAAGCTCAACTACGCGCGCTTCGAAATTGCAAGGCCCACATGAGAATAATTTTGGGAATAATTTCCGCGCTGATACTGTATGTCTTTACAGTAGTTCCAGCGCACGCCTCGACCGTGATTTCCGGAACGCTCTCGATCACCAACTATGCCGCGCTAACCAACGCGACGAGCGGGCAGTCTTTCACACTCAACGGCGACACGCGGACCTTCACCAACTCTCTAGCCAACACGGCCACACAGATCAAGGTCCGGACGAACGACAGCGCGGCGACGATCCTTCTATCGATTGCGGCGCAGGTCGGCTCCTACCCATTCGCCAACGTGCCGAGCATCACGGCCAGCAATGGGACAAACATCACTTTCCGAGCGACCAATGACACCGCGCTTACGATCACGCTCAGTCCAACGAACTGGGGCAAGGTGACTTACTCGACGCAGACCGTAGGCACAGTGCAAACGGTTATTCGCGTGCCGATGTCAGCGGAGGAAAGCGCGGCGCGGACGAACAACGCGACGCAACTCTGGCAGGATCTGGACGCCTACTCGCAAGCCCGCAGCCTGGGGAGGGTGGAGTTCTCTGGGCGGGTCGAGATGGATGCCGGCTTTGGGCTTCATGGGCGCGGGCTTGTGAATACCAACTACACGCTCACGACGAACGACCTTTACCTGGGTGTCGATACGCGCTCGAACACGAATTTGATTTTGACCCTGCCGAGCGCGGCGAGCGCCAGCAACCTGCTGTTCATCGTCAAGGACGAAGGCGGGGCGGGCGCGACTAACACTATCAAGATTTTTCCGCAGAGCGGGGACCGGATCGACACGCTGCTAACCAATGTGGTTGTGAGCAACAATTTCGGCGGCGTGCAACTGCGATCAAGAGGCGGAACCAACTGGGCGATCCTGGCCGCCGGCGGCGGCGTGACGGGCGGCATCGCGAGCAGCGGCGGCGTGCCGCTCACAAACACAGTTTGGGTTGCGAAGAACGGCAGCGACTCTGGCGGCGCGCGGGGGGATGCGTCCAAAGCGTTCCTGACTCTCGGCGCGGCGAAGACAAACGCGCTCAGCGGAGACACGATCTTCGTCATGCCCGGCACCTACGACGAAAAGAACCTGCTCAAGAACGGCGTCAATTGGAATTTCGCCAGCGGCGCAAAAGTGACTTACACGGGCGGGGACAACGGGAGCATTTTCGACGATGGCAGCGACGGGGCGAACACAAACATCACTTCGGCCGTTACCGGCTTCGGGGAGTTCTACAACCACGGCTCCGCGCAATTTCAGGCTGTGTATCTGGAACGCAATTCCATCGTCCGCATCCAGGCGCGCAGCCTCAAGTCCGATGACTACGTAGTGGAGGTTTACCCTTTCGACACGAACGCGCCAGTCGTGCTTGTCGAGGACGCTACAATAGCCGGACCGTCGCGCAATCCGGTTTTTGCCAATGGCGGCGCTGCCGTGATGACATTTGACCGGTGCCGCATGGAGATGCAGGACACCAGCAATCACGGGGCCGCGCTCTACCTCTATTCAGCCAACACGAATTCTGTTTTGCGCGACTGCGTTCTCATCGGCAACGCGGCGGCGGGCAGTCCCGTCTCGATTCTCGGAGGGTTGAGCGGCACGAAGGTCCGAATCTACGGCTCGCTGATGAGCAACCTCACCAACGACACGACCAACGTTTCGATCCTGACCGGCGCGAGTCGCTTCGAGGTGTCCTCCGACGTTCAGTAATTTCCGCGCGCGGGGTCCTCGTGATTCACGGTTCCGTCTGCAAGCGACAGATGGTTTGAGCTTTTCTAGTTTCTCTATTCGAGGCTTTAACCGCGCGCGGAAATCATAATGCCAACGCCATAACGGCCGTAATCATTGACGCGATAACCAGACACGCCTGCCTTGCCCAGAAGTATGGTCGTCCGCGCCCAAACTTGGGATGACGGCAAGGCATCAGAAGAAATCCCAAAAGAATTGCCGCGTTGAAGATGCCGAAGGGGTGGTTTATTGCGCCCAGGGCCATCTGGGGACCGATGACCCCAAGCAGGAATATTGTCGCTCTAGCATCAAGCCGCAAGGCGTTCTGGGAGCGCGAGCCATTCGTGCGAAATTATTTGCGGCGTTCCGTGTCGTCCCGCCAGCGAAGGAAGGCGAGACAGAGCACCGTCACCATCAAAATGACACAGAGCAGGACGAGCGTGGCGGCGTTCAATGCTTCTTCCATTTGCCCTTTCCTTTCCCGTGCTTCTTGTGGTCGTCGTCAGTCGGATGACGCGACGCACCGAGTCTCAGCTGGAAAAACCCGCTCGCGCGAATGGCCGGAACGGTGACGGCTTGCCGGCCGGCCTTCCCGCGCGCCTGCGTGGACCAGTGCTCCAGATCATCGCTGAATTCCAGGACCCAGTCCGATTGCGCGCGGAAAGACACCACGACGCGCTCCGCGCCTGCCGTGATGGTGAGCGCGGGCGCGCTGCCAGTGCCTGGGGTGGGCGGATCGGCTACTGCGGCATAGGCCGCAGACAGGAGAACAATGGCAATGGCGCTGGTGCCGTGCAAGCGGCGTCCCTTGTAGCTTGCGGGCCGGGAAAGGCAACCAGCAAAATGGCCACATGATTCTGGTCGGACGGCCGGCGCACGACGACGCTGTGGAAAAGCTGGGAAACTTCATCGCCAGGCGCGTGGAGCGGACTCCGCGCGGGGACGGACAGCTCTGGTTCAGGGACTGGGACAGGTGCAGCCTGGAGGCATACGGGGAATGGGATGAGGTCAAGCGCGCTGTGCTGCTCGCTGGGCGGCCTCCTGTTGATGCTCCCGAAGGATAGCCGGCGGGACCGCCTTGACGAGCACCGCAACATCTTTGCGCGCGTGCCGGAGATGCCACCGGAGATCATCGGCCACCATCTCCCCCAGGTCCTCCAATGGGCCGGGCACAATCAGGACAATCTCGTCCCCGTCGGCGCTTTGTTCCATGGGCAGACCCAGGTTGCACCGGCGCGCGCCGAGGTTGCAGAGGAACTTCATGCAGCGTGCGTGCCTTCGACGCCACGCGACTCGCGGTTCCCAGTTCGCTCCTTCAGATGCCTCAAGGCATCGCGCAAATCTTTCAACGCTTCCCGGTTGTATTCGCTCGCGAATTTCCCGCTCTGGTAAAATTCAATCCGCGCTATCGTCGCCTCAATGATGTCCTCGACGAACGCGCCATTTGCCGCCTTGCGCTCTGTGCCACGTCCGAGCGGACCGTTCTGCCAAGAGATGCAGAAGCCGTTTCCGAAGGTCACGCCGCCGGCTGGGTTTCCGCTTGCGTCGTCCCAATGCTCAAAGAAGATTGGGCCTGCTGATCCGGGTTTTTCATTCATGATTTGATGCTCGCCACACTCGTTGACCGTCGCCCGCTTCCAGAATGCACGCATTTGATTCACAACCCCTAAAATTATACAACCCCTAAAATTATGTATTCCTGGAAAAGATGGAAGCTCGGCCTGCTCATATCGTGCGTCACCGGAATTTTCAGCGCACTGGCCACACTCGGCCTGGTGAAGGACATCGGGGGCTGGCAACAGTTCGTTCTCATCCTAGCCATCGGGATCGGAAAGGACGGCCTGCTTTTCCTCAAGCAATTTCCCATCGAATCCCTGCCGCCCGACAAAGATTTGAACGGACTTCCGAATTCCACGAAGACCGATCCGGCGAGCGGCGACACACATGGACAATGAGCGGAATCATCGAAACCATTCTTGTCGCCGTGGTCTTCCTTGCGATCGGCATTGCGATTGCTTGGTTGCACAACGGTGACTCCGCAAACGACTAAAAAATTCCCATGAATACAAAAATCAAATTCGGTGACATGCTGCTGGCGCTTGTGGCGTCGGCGCTTCTGGCTTGCTCGCTCCTTTCCGGCGCGGGCTGCGCGCTCTTGTCCAGCGGATCCACGACTGAACAGAAATTGGCCGACGTGCGCTCATTAAGCTACGCGGCCGCATCGCTCGGGACCTCCGAGGCGCTGCTGCAAAACCCGGACTGGCGGCCGCAATTCCTATCGGCTTACGGCCAACTCGACCAGCTCGTCACGCAAAAGATCGTCACGGGCGATTTGCTGCGGAAAATCCTCGCCTCTCTTCCCGTCAAGGAACTCAAGAGCGAGCGGGCGCGCATCGCGATTGAATCCGCAACGGTGCTCTACGACGCGACCGTTGGCGACAAGATCAACATAGAGAGTCAGATTTATGTCCTGGCCGCGGCGACCGGCATTCGCGACGGATTCAAGGTCGCGCTCAACCAGTGAGTATCGGCACCACCGTGTTTTTTCTCCTGCACGATCCGCGCGACGCCGGGAAACCTTTCCGCGCCGTCGGCAGCGATAGCATCGGCCCGCCGTGGAAATTTGACCTTTCGTTTGCGACCGCCATTGCCGCACGCGACCAGTTGCTCGCCTGGATATGCGCGGTGCCAAAAGCGGAGTTTCACGATTTGACCCGGTAAAATCCTCCGCTTGAGTTCGGGCGAGGGGATGCCGGCGCGGGACCTGAACTCGGGAGTCACCGCGCCGGCTTTCGCTTCTGTCCAACCATCCAGGACCCTTGCAAAGTCTTCCCCGTCGTGCAAGTTTTCCGGGCAATGAAAAATTTTGGGCGCGAACTGCGCAGGGCGCGCGGAAAGCTTCCACGGAAACAAGCTGCTGAAATCCTGGGCGTCTCGGTCGGCGCGCTCAGAAAGTGGGAAACCGGCGAGCGAAATCCATCCCCGCTCACCCTGCCCGAACTCATGCGCCGACTCCCAATGCTGTGCGGGCGGCAAGCCGCATAGGAAAATCCCCTACGCCCGACTGCGAGAATCCCCTACTCCAAAATAGGGGAAAATGTCTGTTGCGGAAAGTGTCCCAATGGGACATATTGGTGTTGGTGCAGGTGAAAACGATGATGACAAGAAAATCTCTCCCCGCCCGGCGCCCATTCGTTGGTTCGCCCGGGCTCATCACCCGCACCGGGGCGGGGAGTTCTTTGGATGCAATATGCAATCATTCCTGACAGCGTTCGCGGAAGCCGCACAGTTGCGGCCAGAACAGGCAGAAGAGCAATGATGCCGTATGAGCAAAATCATCAAACTGACGTCGGAAAACGTCAAGCGGCTGCGAGCCGTCGAGATCAAACCGGACGGGAACGTCGTTGTGATCGGCGGGAAAAACGGCGCCGGAAAATCATCGGTGCTGGATTCAATCCAGTACGCCCTGGGCGGCGAGCCGGCGGACAAAATGCCAGTGCGCCGGGGTGAGGAAAAGGCAAAGGTCGTCGTTGACCTGGGAGACATCGTTGTCCGCCGCACGTTCACCGCCGCCGGCGGAACCGCGCTCGTGGTGACAAATGCGGACGGCCAGAAGCAATCATCGCCGCAAGCGATTTTGGACAGGCTCGTCGGCAAACTGACGTTCGACCCGCTGGCATTCTCGCGCGAGAGGCCGGCGCAACAAGCCGGGATTATGCGCGGGTTGGTAGGCTTGGACTTTTCGAAGCAGGACGAAGAGCGCGAAAAAGTCTTCGAGGAACGAACGGCGGTCAATCGCGCCGCGAAGGCGCTTGAGGCTCAGATTGCTGGCCTGCCAAAGCACGATGGCATCCCCGACCGGGAAGAATCCGTCGCCGGCATCCTGGAGGAACATAAGCGGGCGGCTGACGGGAATGCAGTCAATTCGGAGACCAGACAGAAGGCAAGAATTCTGCGCAGGAATGCAGATGAGATGGCCGAGCGGCTGAGCGCAATGGACTACGAGATTGAGCGGCTGACTGAATTGCTCGCCAGGCAAAAGTCGGCGGCTGCAAAATGCCGGGGCGATTTGGTGACAGCAAAAAAAGATGCAGAAGCTGCGGAAGCAATGGCCGCATCGTTGCGCGACGTCGACCTGTCCCCATTCAGGGACCGCGCATCGAAGGTCGAGGAGATCAATCGCAAGGTCCGGGAATCCAAAAGGCGCGCCGAATTGGTGAAGGAGTTCAAGGCAAAGTCGGAGGCGTCCGAAAAGCTGACAGAAAAACTCAACCGGCTCGACTCCGATAAGCGCAAGGCGACGACCGCAGCGAAGTACCCTGTGGCCGGACTGATGTTCGATACCGCCGGCGGCGTGACGCTAGACGGCATCCCGTTCGAGCAGTGCTCGGCAGCAGAACAACTCAAGGTTTCGGTCGCCGTCGGCCTGGCGCTTAATCCGAAATTGCGAATCCTTCTCATCCGCGATGGCTCCCTGCTCGACGGGGATAGCATGAAAACGATCCTGAAAATGGCTGCCGATGCGGATGCGCAGGTCTGGATCGAGAGGGTTGGAACGGACAAATCGACATCCGTGGTTATCGAGGATGGGGCCATAGCTGGGAACGGGGGCGACGAATGAGCATCATCTGGCAATGCCCAAAGTGCGGAGCGGACACCCCTGTGACGGTATCACGATTTTTCCCGGCGAAGGTCTGGGGGCCGCCGGAGAATTGCTATCCCGCCGAGGGCGGCGAGGTCGATCCGACGGAGTGCGGCGATTGCGGCGCTGAGATCGACGTGGAGAGGGTCCGCGAGATGGCGGATGAGGCCGATCGCGATGCCTGGGAGGCGCGAGCGGAGGAAAAATATAATGATCGGAAAGAGAGGGGCGAGCGATGAGCAAGGAGCCGACCAAAAACCTTCCCGTGCCGCTCAAGCGTGAAGAACTGACCGCTGTGCGGGAAGTCCCCACGGTGGCCGAGATCCTAGCGGCGGTCGTCGGCAAGGACGGCAAGGGCGTCACCGGGGATAACGTAGCGGCGGTGCGGGAGATCGTCGGGCTGTATGAACGGGTTCAGGCGAAGGACGCGGAGAAAGAATTTGCGCGGGCATTCGTCGCGCTCCAGGCCGGGATGCCGAACGTCAAGGCGATCCGTGCGGTGCCGAACAATGACGGGTCAGTGCGCTACAAGTTCGCGCCCTACGAAGAAATCATGGAGCAGGTGGCGCCGATGCTGAAGGCGCACGGATTCACGGTGACATTCTCGACGGAAGTAACCGATACGCGCGTGGTCAAAATCTGCACCTTGCAGCACGTCGGCGGGCACAGCCGGTCAAACCAGTTCGCGGTGCGGGTTGGCAAGGGGCCGCCGAGCGCGAGCGAAGCGCAAGCTGACGGGGCGGCGAATACCTACGCCAAGCGAGGCGCACTATGCGACGCGCTCAACATCGTTATCGACCATGACGACGACGCGCGGGCCGAGGGCGGCAAGATCACGCCAGGGCAGGCGACCGAACTCCGGTTGCGCGTCCGGCAGACCAGCAGCGACGAGCCGAAGTTTCTCAAGTTCGCGGGTGCTGCGAACTACGAGGACATCCCGTCCACGAAATACAACATCCTGGACGAATACCTGCGGCGCAAGGAAGGGGCGATGCGCCGATGAACAAGGAATACATCGGCGACTCCGTTTACGCGGACTTCGACGGCTACCACATCGTTCTGATGACCGAAAACGGATTCGGGCCATCCAACATAACTACCGCAAGCGGCTGCGAGATCTGCATGAGTTCCAGGATCGGCTGAGAGAGGAAGGCAAGCAGTGAACCTGTCAGACATCAAGCCTGGTATGCGAGTTGCCTACGTGCCTCTTCACGCGCACGGCAACATGGAGCATCCCGACGTTGAGCACGGCACTGTATCGTCCTGCAATTCCCGCTACGCCTTCGTCCGGTTCGACCGGCAGGTGGGCAAATTCGGCTGTGAAGGCACAACTTCTCAGTCGTGCAAACCCGAGGACCTTGTCGCGATATGAAAATCCGCACCGACATCCAGCAAGGCTCGCTCGAATGGCTCGCCGCCAGGGCCGGGATTCCAACCGCGTCGGAGTTCGACCAGCTTTTGACGCCCGAATTTGAAATCCGCAAGGGGCAGATGCCAGCCACTTATCTTGCGCGGAAAGTCGCTGAAAAATGGCTGGGGGGTCCGCTGCCTGGCTTCTCTTCGCTCGACATGGAGTTTGGCAAAATCCGCGAGGAAGAGGCGCTACCCTGGTATGAACTGGAATTTGGCGAGACGGTTCAACGCGTCGGACTCGTGACGACCGACGATGGCCGCGTGGCCTGCTCGCCGGACGGGCTGATCGGCGAGGACGGCGGACTTGAGGTCAAATGCCCGGAGCCGACGGCGCACGTCAAATACCTGCTCGACGGCGAAGTCCCCAAAGAATACCGGGCGCAAGTTCACGGCGCGATGTTCGTCACTGGGCGTCCGTGGTGGAAGTTCGTGTCGTATCGCCGGCACTTCCCGCCGGTCGTGCATGTGGTGTTCCGCGACGAGAAAATCCAGGAGGCAATCGCGGAGGCTCTCGCGCTGTTTCTCCCGCGCCTTGACTGGGCGATGGAAGCGATTGCGGGGATGAATGGCGGTCTTTCGGAGGGACGCAAATGACCAAGCTCACAAAGCCCGTGGCGCGCGAGACGGGCAAATTCTACGAGGCGCGGGCGGTCATCGTAACGCTCGCGCCAGCTGGCTCTCAGAACGAGGCTTTGGTCGGTCTCCGGCTCAAGGGACGGCGCGCGCAATACGTGTGCGCCTTGAGCGACATCTACCGCTAGGCCGCGATTGGGCACGGCCAGAAAGAAGCGGCGGCAAAACGCGCGGCGCGCAAGAACGGCGTGCCGTGGAAGCAGGCGAGGAAAAAGTTCGTGGCGGGGAATTCGATATGACCAAATACATGCATGATCTGTTCGTGAGCTACACGCAGGCCGTCGCGAACGAGGCGATGATTTCCAACGATGAAAACGCTAGCGATAAGCGATGGGCAGAGGCTATGGTCCGCCGGCGCGAACGGCGTGCCCGTCTCGTGGACGCGATTGAAAAGCTGGAGGAGTTGGCGATGCCGGCGGAAGGGCGGAAATGAAAATCACGATACACTCAACAACAACGGTTGACTCAATCAACGGCGTGCCGGCGCGAGTCTGGGAAGGAGAGACCGACTCAGGCGTTCCGGTCGTTTGCTTCATCACGCGAATCGCCGTCCCGCTAGGACGAGCGCCAAAGGACTACGCGCAGTTCGACCTGGAACTTGAATCGCACGAAGCGCCCAAGGCGGAAATCGCGGCGATCCCGCTGCGGATGATTCTATGACCCGAGCGGAACAGGAGCGGGCGATCCAAAATGCTTTCGCGGCCGTCAATAGGATGGTTGAGCAAATGGATGGCACTAATTTGGGCCTCGAGGATTGCGCCGACTGCTGGGTGAAAGCGATCGGAGCTACGGGTTACAAGCCTGAAATTTTGTCCGCTCTTCTGGCCTGCGCGCTTGTCTTGCTGGCTGAGGAGCGGCGGAAAAACAGTTGACGGAATGAAACTGCGTCGCGGTCCAATGGTCGGTGATTACGAACTGCAAATCTTCGGCGGGTCTTTGCAACTCGAATGCGGACGCTGGCATTGGATTCCGGGAATTATTTGGTGGCCCGGATTGGATGCCAGAGGCAACACGCGAAAATCAATTCGCCTGATTCGTTTGCCGAGATGGTTGTGGAAATCGACATGAGGGAGCCGCGGTCATTCAAACATTTCCCGGTTGGGGCGCTCTGTCCGGTCTGCGGCACGAACGAGGATGCTGAATCGGTGTTGCTCACAATCACCGGCACGCAGGAAGGCAACTGTTGCGAGGCCAAACCCGTTCACCTGCGCTGCGCTATGGCCACGCATTTCGATGCGCGCCGCGGCCTGTTGTGGTCGCACTGCAACTCGAAGTGAATCAAAAGCAAAATCACCGCCGGCTCATGGCCCGCATCGGACGCGGCTGGCTCTCGCTGAGGCAATACCAGGTCCCGCAATGCGTCGCCTACCGCGAGGACGGGAAACTCTGCCGGGAGGTCGCCACGGTTCTCGACACGCAGCGCGGCGGTATGGTCTGCGAGAAGCACGCGCCGAAGGATGAAAAGCCGCCGGAGCAAACGCTGTTGAGCCTGTGAAGACGGCGCAACCCGAACTCAAATTTGATGATCACCCGCGAGAGATTGTGACGGAGAACTCGGAGGACTTTTTCGCGCTGTGCGAACGGGACCGGGCCGGGGAACTGGTCATTGAGTCGGTCCAGGTCGGGGACTCGAAAGGGCAGTGGATTTGCAGGGTAAAATATGTGAATTGATTTCTGTTAATGAGGTTCGGCTCGGGAAAGTGAATTTTTTGGTGAGTTATTAACGGCGTCCATGCCCAGACTAGGCCACAGCTGCGGTGTGTTTGGAGTTTGTCGGACTTAATCACAGCCCTTAATAATAATAGGGGAGATTGAAAAATGGTCAGCAGCAGTAAGTCCTGTGAACAACTTTGCTGCTTGCAATCCGCCAGTGATCGCCTGAAAGTTCGCGCGGCTTTGATACAGCCGAAAAAGCGTGATGAACACTCAGCTTTCCATTCCGCCTTCTGACTGCGGCCACATCGCGCGCCGGTATCACTTTCGGGGGCGGAATGGCTTCCACCAAATGCCCCAGACCAGCTACTCAGAAAAGCTTTGCGACCCAAGGTGGCAAAAGAAGCGGTTAGAAATCCTCGACCGCGACAACTTCACGTGCCGCATGTGCTTTGAAAAACTGGAACAACTGCAAGTCCATCACAAATTCTACAGAAGCGGCGCAGCTCCCTGGGAATACGAGGACGACGAGCTAATGACGCTTTGCCGAACATGTCACAATGCCGTTTGGGAATTACACAAAGAAATCGGTTTGCTGCTCTTAGACACTTCCAGTCACAGACTCCTGCGAGACCTCGCAATGTTTTTAAACGAGTCGGACTCACTGGAGCAATCAATGTTGAGCGTGATCATGAATGTTGTGCGCAGATGGCGGCCCAACTTAGAGCCGTTCTACGATTTGGCCGTTCAGGAACTTCATAACCAACGCGGCATATGACCCCCGACCTCCGATCCTCAATTTCTGAATCTGAACTGTTTCGTGGCTACGGGGTGACTCCGCAGCAGATCCGTGCGGTTTACGATCCGATGGTCAAAGCGGCCCATCTGCAAAAGCCCGCCGGGGAGCCAACCCGCAAGTTGAAGGAATTCTGCAAAGCGATTTACTGCGGGCCGATAGACGGCCTGATTTCCCAACTCTGACATGGCACGCCCCTTGCGATAAGCCCCACGCTTGTCGTTTCTGCGATACGTTCTGGTTCTGACTCCGGGTCTATCTGACCGGAGGTTCCCTTGCTGAGCGCCGATGGGTCCGCCGATCCTTCGCGCTGCACCGCTTCCCACGCCGAGGACGGCCACCTGGAGCCGTCGTGCGGCTTCGACTACGCCGAGATTGACCGGAACGTGTTTCGTGTTGATCCGCAGGATCACGTTGCCGCTCTCAGCGATGAGGAAATCGACGCGGCCTGCTACGTCATCACGCGTGTGATTGAATGGCTCTGGCAGGACGGGATGAAGAATTGCGACGGCCTTCAGAACCGCGCCGTTGTCCTTTGTTGGGTGTTCCTGTCCCAGCTTCGCACACTGACCATGACCGAGATGGCTGCCGGATTCGGCAAAAAGAAGCAGTCGCTCGGCCGCGCGGTGGACGATTTCAAGCGGTCGTTTCCCAAAATTCGGATTGCCCACATGAAAGACTAAATGAACGAACTCCGACGCATCGTGCTAAACATATTCGCCATCTCCATTTCAATGGCCGTTTCCTACCTGACGCTGACGAAGGGCTGGGGGATGGAAGTGAGAAGCTGGTGGTGGGTCATCGGCTGCGGCTTCTTCGGGCACGTTATCGCGCTGTCTCTTGTCGCGCTGGCGAACGCGAAAGACAAATGACTACCCGCTTCTACCGCAACCCGCGCCTCGCCCGCGCCGGCAAGGAACTGGTTTCCAGGCCGGGCCGTTTAAGAAGATTCGCCCGAAAACTTTCCGGGGCGCTCTCGCGCCTTTGGGCAATGCTCAGCCTATGAAAATCGAAGTCACCAGAACCACGACGATGAAAAATCATTCAATCGTCAAGCGCGCATCCGCCGAGTTTGAGCCGGAGATTTTGGAGATCAACGATGCGCGCGATACCAGCGATCAAATCCGAGACTACACCCGCGCGCTATTCGAGTCGCTCAACCCAGAGACGCAAACGAAATGAAAAAACTCGACCTCATCAAACCCGGCGGCGCACGCGGCCACCAGCTCAACTCGCTTGCCCGCGAGATCAACGACGGACAGGACGCAATCGCCGCGCTGCAAGACCAGACAAGCAGCAAGGCCGCTGACTGGCTCTGCGAAATGTCCCTCCAAGGCCAGCGCCTTCTGAAGATCAAAGAAATCGTCGGGCACGGCAAATGGATGGAATGGCTCTCAGCCAACTGTCCGCTCGTGACGCAGAGCAAAGCAAATCGGTACATGCGCCTGGCCGCAAATTACGCACGCGTGCGCAATTTGAACGGGGACGGCGCCGGTTCGCTACGCGAGGCGCTTCGTCTGTGCGCCGACCGCGAGGAGCAGGGGCCAAACGGCAACGGAAACGGCGCGACGAAAAGCTGGCCGGCTTTTATCGAAGGCATCGGCAAATTCTCGAAGTCCGTCGCCTACGCGGTCAAGCATCCGCTCTCGCTCTGGCCGGCTGAAGGGAAAGACAAACTGCGCCAAACACTGGAACCGATCTTCAGGGAACTCTGGCCGGAGAAGTTTGGGGTTTGACCGCAGTGTTTGATGGATGCGCGCAAAGTTGTATTGCAAGAAATGAATCGCCAAGCGCGAGCCGGCCGCCAGCTTGTCGCCTCGCGTTGGCACCTGCAGTCTCGTCGGTGCCACTCCGTTGGAGTGGAAAATATCCTTCCGAACCTTCCGTCGCACTTCCCGCCCCTGCCTGCTCGGAAGCTTCGGAAGCTTTTTCTTCAGTCCATCCGGTACCGCCGATGAACGCCCACCAGATTACGAAGACAAGGCCCGGCAACGATGCCGAGTGCAATCCTAAGGATGGTTTTCATTTCGATCTCTAGGTGAATCAATTGATTTTTATGCGCGACAAGGACCGAAAAGACCCCGGTCAAGGAATCTTTTATCGGGGGTGAGGGGCCACACGGGTTACCGGCTATGATCGGCTTTCGGGCTCGCGGCGTCCGAAATCCGCATGTCCGTGTCCGCCGCACCCGCCGTCGCGCGCTTTGCCGCCTTCCTGCCCCGTTTCCAGCATGGACGCTCCCCAATACCCGCCAACTCGCCAAATCGCGTTTTGGGTGAATACACCCAGGACAAATCGTGTCCGGCGCGGACAAATCGTGTCCGGTGAATGCCCGACGAACACGCACCCGGAACAATCTCGGCCGAGGAACTGACCGCGATCACCGGCCTGACCGCCCGCCACCTGCTCCGGTTGGCCACTCAGGGCCACTACCCGCACCCCGCCCACGGCCGCTACATCGCCGGCAAGGTCCTAGTCGGCTTCATCAAATATCAAGCCGAGCTGCTGAGACGAAAGAACGGCAAGCTGGCCAAGGAGCAACTGGCGCTCACAAAGGCCAAGCGCGAACGGCAGCAAGAAGAGTTGGCCCTCATGCGCGGCGAATACGTCGAGAAGGCTGTCATCGGCCCAGCGCTTCGAAACGTCTCCCTCCACCAGCGCGCGGTCTTGCAGCGAATCCTTGAGCAAGAGGTTGCCCCGAACCTGGCCGGCCTAACCCCCATCGAAGTCGTGGAACGGATGAAGCGCGCCGTCGACGAGATTTGCGCCACGTTCCGGGAAGGCGTCGTCGGCTGGCTGGACAAGGCGCCGGAACCTGCCGTCACAAATTCTCAGGCCGATAATCCGCAGCCCGCCAATCCCACCAACTGATTCGCTTGTCATATGCCCCGATGATCCACCGCCTGGCCGTCTGTCGATCCCAATTCTGCTCATTACAATCTTCACCTCCGAATTGTAGCGAGCAACCGCCCTTGCCCACCGTCCAACCATCGTGAACATAAATTTGCAGCGTGAAGTGAGCGGGGCCGAGTTCCTTTGCTGGTTCCTGGCGCTGGTCGCAGTGCTCGTGGCGCTGGTGATGCGGGCGGTGTGACTTGACATCCGTCGCGCCTGGCGCAAAGTCGCCCCGTGAAGCCGACGCGGGAAATCCAATTTCCTCTCCCTGAGTCTGGATTGCGTCCAGGCGTTTCCACGCCCCCGCGCGGAGGCTTCACAGCGGGGAGAGGATTAGTGGCTGTTTTGTGCGCCAGGGCCAACAGCAATTACGTCGGCATTCCCGGCGTTCAGATTTACGACCGGAAACGCGATGCTCGCACCTTTCCCGGAGGAATGCCGGTGATTGCCCATCCACCTTGTCGCGCATGGTCTGTTTTCTGCGCGGCTCAAGCAAAGCCGGAACCGGGCGAAATGGAACTCGGCCTGTGGTGCGTCGAGCAGGTCCGGCGGTGGGGTGGAATTCTAGAACAGCCAGCGCACAGCAGATTGTTTTCTGCCGCTTCGTTGCCTCTCTCTGGACCCAGCAAACCGCATGGGTTCACGCTGGAGGTCTGGCAATGTTGGTGGGGATTCCCGCAAATAAAAAGGACGTGGCTCTTTTTCTCGGGGATTTCCCCGCGACAGATTCAAACGCCCATGCGCCTACATGCCCGGGGAGCGGACAAGCGGACGTGGCGATTGATGAGCCATGCGCAGCGCAGCACGACGACGCGCGAGTTCTGTGAGTGGCTTGTGGACGCGGCGCGGCTGGCAGAGTGCCAGCCAAGCCAACCGATTTCCTAGCATCCGCGATTCGCGATGCGTGGACCGCGCCGTTTCGCGGTGAGATTTACGAGTTTGCCGGCGCGCTGAACCTCCAGGCCGGCTACTCAGTCAAGGGGCAGTTCGACATTCACTCCGCTCCGTGGCTCATCGAGCCGTTCGAGGCCATCCGCGATCCGCGCGTCCGCGTTGTATCCATCCAGGCCGGCGTACAAACACTCAAATCGCTTATTGAGGACATCACAATCCCGTATTGGATCCTCCACGACCCCGGCGATTGCCTGTTCCTGCTGGATACCGACCCCAAGGCGCTCCTTTATTGCAGCGGCCGCTTGATGCCTCTCATCCGCAGCGTCCCGGAAATCCAGCGCCTGCTCCTCGAAGTCGCCGACCACGAGAAAACAAAAACCCGAATCAAATTCCACGCGATGAAGCTGGTCGTGGGCGGCCTGAACGAGGGGAACTGCCAGTCGCTCAGCTACCGCTACGTGATCGTGGACGAGGCCTGGATGGCCCGCGCCAACGGCCTGCTCCGACAGGCGCGCTACCGGATGACGCAATACCCGGACACCTCCAAGTTCCTCGTCATCGGACAAGGCGGGATCTGCGACGAGGACGCCGACACGATCCACAAGGAGACCGACCAGCGCGAACTTAACTTCCGCTGCCCGTTCTGCTCGTTCGCGCAGCCATTCGACATTTCACGGTTGCGCGGCGAAGACCACCCGAAGCCCGAACTGCGCGGAACCTATTCCGGCCTTTCTTGGGACCGCAACGAAACGACCAAGCCGGGCGGCCGTTGGAACTGGGACGCGGTCTGGCGCTCGGCTCACATCCGCTGCTACCGGTGCGACGCGCGGATTGAGGACCGGCCCGAAGTGCGCCGGCAACTCTGCGACAGCTACCACTTCACGCCGACCAATCCCGGCGCGCCAAAAGAACTCGTCGGCTTCCACTGGCCGCAGCCGGCGTCCCCGCGCATCGCGCTGGGCAAGCTCGCGGTGGCTTACCTCAAGGCGAAGGTCGCCGCCGACGAATTGGGATACCGTCTCCCGCTTCAGGAATTTTACCAGAAGGAGTGGGGCCTGAGCTGGAGCACAGACACAGCCGACGAGCATCGCGCTGTCATCCACGAGCCCTACGACATTCATTCCGACTGGCCGGAGGAAGCGCACCGCTGCCTGATTGCCGACTGCCAGCGCGACCTGGCGAAATTCTACGTCAGCGTCTTTGCCGTGGCCCTGTCCGGCGTGGCGCGCGAGTTGGCGCGCGTCACTTGCGCGAGCTTCGACGAAATCGGCGCGGTGCAAACTCAATGGAAGGTCAAAGACCAGCACGCCTTTCTCGACTGCGGTTACGAGATGGTCAAGGTCCTCACCGAGTGCGTGCGCCGCGGCCACGTAGGACTTGTTAAGATCGGAAAGCAGACGCGCAAAGTCTGGCTCTGCTGGACCGGCCTGAAGGGGAGTGGCCAGGAAATGTTCGTTCACGTTCATCCGCGAACCAAGGTGAAGGAGTGGCGCATCTACAGCGAGCGCAAATTCTACAACGTGAATCTGGGCAAGGATGGCAAGGGACCGCGCGCTCCTTGGTATGAGTGGAGCAACCTGCACGCGAAAGACCTCTTGCGTCCCCGTCGCGATGGCGAGCCGACCGTGCCCAAGCTCCGGTTTCTCCCCGACACGCTGCCAAACTCCGACCCTTATTCGCACTTCGCCCAGATGCGATCCGAACGGCGCGAGGAAAAGTTCGCTAACGGGAAAAAGTCGGCGCGGTGGTTGCTTGTGAAGGAGAGCCGGCCAAACCACGAGTGGGACAAGTGCGGTATGCTGATGGCGTTCATGGCCATTGTCGGTATCGTGGGGCCAGCAGAACTGACCAGCGAAAATGAACCGACCTGATGCGGTGAAATTTGAAATCGGCAGCACGGTGTATCATCGCGCAGACGGCAAGCGCGGGATCGTTACCGGAATTCTTTTCCGCCCCCACGGCACGCTCTATGCCGTCGCATTCGGGATGAACAGCGAAGGATGGGCTTACGAGTGCGAGCTGTCACGCGAACAGGAATTCACGCTCACCGAATGAACACCCGCGAGCAAGCCCTCAAGAACCAGGTCCGCAAAGCGCAAGACCTCATCCGCCAATTCGAGGAAGGCACCGGGCGGCACAATTCCAATCTGATAGACACGACGCACGACGCTGGCGCGCGAATCAATCTGGCGGACGAAAGACTGTTCACACTCATGGCCGCCGAACTGATACGCAGATACGATACGCTCGAGTCAGGGCCGACGGATGACTTAGAACGCCATTTGGTTCAATGCGGCATGCTGTGCCATAGGCCAGAGGATTGCCGGATCGGTCAGGTCGTGCGACTCGAAACGATTGACCGCGACCCCCGCGAACGCTGGGCCTCGGTGGCTGTTCCAATCGGTCCGGTGACTTACATAGAGGGAGATGAAACTTTCGCCGCGCAAGCGGCCACCCGTTTCGAATTCGAGCGCGTGAAGTTCTGTTACAACATCTCCGTCAGGATCGAGCGCGAATTCTGGAAGCGGGTCGCCTGACCCTTTCGACCCGACAAGATTCGGGACTTGAACCGCGCAACGTCAAAAAAGCGGTGACAGCCGGGAGAGACCGGCATCCCCAAACCGTTGACCCCTCGGCATTCCCAGAATGCCGGTCAACTACTACGTCACCAAGACTGAAGATGAGCTGAAGGTCATGCTCGATGCGCTGCAAAAGCGCACGACCACGGGCTTTGTCTCGCAGACTTCAGCCGCTGGCCTCCAACAAATCCGCTCCTTCCAGGGCGGCAGCCGCGTCGAGGTGGAGATCAAGCGGGTCCTTTACTCGCTGTTCGTTCTGCTGCCGGGCATCTACGCCAACCCCTACACCTCGCGGATTCGGCGCACGCGGGCCCGATTCACCTTCTCGTGAGCGTCTCAATCGACCTCCCGCGCCGGATGCCAGCCTCTCGCCGGCAATCCAAACTGTTCGGCCCGACCGGACAGCCGGTCTCCTATTTCCTTTACCCGTCACCGCGCCACAACCTGCGCCAGAACCGTCCGCGCTACTGGCTCAGCCCAGACACCAAATCCAACGTCAGCGAATACGACCGCTGGGAGATGGTCAACTACGCGCGCCAACTGTTCGCGCAAATCGACGTTCTCAACTCGGCGGTCGTCACGAAAAACAACTGGGCTTTCGGCGACGCCTGGGACGCTCACTACGCCGGCAACAATCCGGCCTGGGGCGCAGTGGTCGAGGACTGGATTAACAACGTCTGGATGCCCAACGCGAACGTGCGCGGCCCGCAGTATTCGTTCAAACGCTCGATGCTTCTCTCCGGGATGGCCTGGGACGTTGACGGCGACGACGCGATGGTGCTCACTGAGAGTGCAAACGGTTTCCCCCAACTCGCTTTCTATCCCTCGACCAAAATCGCTACATACGGCGCCGGACGGATGAGTCCGCAGGGGCAAGCGCCGGGCGGCATCGTCCAGGGCGGGCCGTTCGACGGCGCCAAGATTTTCGACGGCATCATTCTCGACCGCAACTCGCGAGCCATCGGCCTGCGTATCATCGGGGAGGACGGCGATTATCAGGACATATCGGCTTACAATGCGGATCTAGCCTACGAGCCGACCTGGGCCGACCAAGTCAGGGGCATCCCGAAAATAGCGACTTCGTTACTCAGATGGATGTCGCTTCAGGACATCGACGAATTCATGCAGCGGGGCGTCAAGCGCGCCGCGTCCATCGGCCTCATCCAGAAAAACGAGGAAGGCGAAGCCGCGCTCGGCAACGAAGTAATCACCGAGGAGACGGATACACAGGCGCCCACCGGAAGCGGCGCGCAAGTGGCCTATGAGGAGATTGAAGGCGGCGAAATGTATTACCTCTCATCGGCCGGCAACGAATCCATCGAAGCTCTGACCTACAAAAACCCGCATCCGAACACCGAAAAGTTCGTCGAGCGTATCACGCGGGGATGTCTGTCTAGCGTGGGCTGGTTCATAGAGCTGCTCGACCTGACTTCCACCGGGCGCGCCCCGACTCGCGTTCTATGCGAGCTGGCCAACCAATCAATATGGTCCCGCCAAGGGACTGGATACCGCCGCTGGAAGCGGGCGATTTCCTACGCGGTGATGAAGCAGATGAAACGCGGCGGCCTGCCGCGCAACGACGACACCGTGGACGCGCTCTCGTGGGAGCCAGGCCTGCCCAAGCCCTTGAGCGTGGACGCGGGCAACGACGCGCAGGCGGACCGCGAGTCCCTGAAGCTGGGCACAACGAACAAAATGATTTTGGCCCAGAAATGGCACGGCATGCACTACCGCGGCCTGGACGACCAGCGGGACAAGGAACTGCGCGAGACCGTCGGTCGGGCAGTGCGAATCAACAAGGATTTCCCGCAGGTCCCGTTCGAGCGCGCATTGGAACTGCTCGAACAGCGCAGCCCGAATCCGATTTCGACCAAGATCACGGAGACAGCGAGCGCGCCCAAGAGCAAAGGAGCCGCAGCAACCTTCAACGTCTCTTTGCCCGAAGAACAGAAAAACCGCCGCGTGAAATTCATCCGCGCCAGCGATGGCTCCCTCACGGGCGCGGAAGTGGAAAATCAGACGGATTAGAAAATTTATGGCCAATAACCTCAAAACCTCAATCGTATCGCGCAATGCCGAACTCGACGCGCTGCGCGCGCTCGCTAACTCCGGTCCGCTGCGAATTTACGACGGAACGCAACCGGCCACGCCGGAGACGGCGATCACGACGCAGACGCTACTCGCCGAACTCACCATGAACGCGACTGCGTTCCCAGCGTCGTCTGGCGGCGTCATTACGGCCAACGCTATAACCGATGACACAGACGCTAACGCCACCGGCACAGCGGCCTGGTATCGCCTGCTTGAATCCGACGGCACAACGGTTCTCTGGGACGGCAGCGTTGGCACGGCCAGCGCGGACCTGGTGATGAACTCAGTAGCGATCCAGATTCACGCGAAGGTCTCCGTGACGAGCTTCACCTATACCCTCCCGCAATGAACGAAGTCACTCTCACGATCACATTCTCGCAAGGCAAACCCCTTCAGGTCACAGGCCCGCTGCAAGACAAGATTCTCTGCTATGGACTCCTTGAATCCGCGCGGGACGCCATCAAAGAGTTTGCGCCGCCGGCGGTCATTCCCGCTGCCACAATTCCGAATAACCATTTCGCCCACCGTCTATGAGCGATGCCTACGTCCAGATCGTGCCGGACAGCTCCGGGAAAAAAATCCAAGCCTTCGAGAACATTCTCGGGGCCAATACGGTCGAGGCGCAGGCGGTTACCAGCGTGGACAAGTATGGCACTCCGAGAGGCGTGGACGGCGCGCCGGACATTGTTCAGAGCCGCACGGTAGACAAACTCCTCACGGAAATTCTCATCGAACTGAGAATCAACAATTTTTACTTTCGCGAACTCAACCCAACGATCCTGCGCGATGGCAGCGAAGTGCTTTCCCAGGACCTAACCATCACGGCAAATCTGGTCGAATAAAATAATATGATCACTCAAATTCAGACAGGCATCCAAAGCAACGGCGACGGTCAAATCATCCAGGCGCGCGGAGGCAAGCAAGGCGACATGCTCGTTTCCGAGCTTCACGCGCGTTACTACGAGACGACCTACCGCGGAAACATGTTCGGCATCACGGGCGCGCTCACGACCACGACGGCGGCTGGCGCGGCCACGTTCACGGGCCTGATTGTCGGCAATCCCGCTGGCTCCGGCTACAACCTGGCAGTCGGCAAGGTCAGCGTGTTGCAAGGAGCGGCGCTCACGGCTGAAACGGACATCGGCATCATGTACGGGATCAACACAACCACCGTGAGCTTGGCGACAATTTTTAACCGCATTGCTGGCGGACGCGCCTCCATCGCCGTTGCCAACGCCGGCCAGACCATCACCGCGATGACATCCTTCATCGTGTTTGCCGGTTCCGGTTCGGGCGCCATCACGGTGCCGGGCCTGATGCCAATCGTAGGATTGGATTTTGAAGGCAGCCTCATCATTCCGCCCGGTTACGCTTTCGCAAGCTACACCTCGCGCGTGACAACGACCGCGCTGATGTTCTGTTTCCACTGGGAGGAAGTTCCGATCTAAGACGGGGTTAGCTTATGCTGACCCTACTATTTTTCCAGGGTTACTCCGGGACTGGGGCCGCCACGGCTGCGAGCGCTACCGGTGCCGGCGCTGCAAACCTCGTTTTCAGCGGCTCAGGCGCGGGCACCGGGACCGTGGCCACATCTTCGGCTTCCTGTCTTCTTGTATTCTCCGGCACAGGCGCTGGGACGGCAGCCAAAGCCGCATCGAGCGCGAGTGGAAAACTTATCTTCGCCGGCACCGGCGCGGCGAGTGCGGCTCGCGCGACATCGTCAGCCAGCGTCCTTCTTGTTTTCTCCGGCAGTGAGTCGGCCACCGCGAAAGCAGCCGCAAGCGCATCTGTAGGGAAACTTGTCTTCTCGGGAACAGCCATCGACACCGCCGCGCGCGCTACCTCCGCAGCATCCGCCACACTCGCCTTTTCAGGGACGAGCGCGGTCACCGGAAGAGCGGTGACTTCCAGCGCCAGCGGGCTGTTGGTATTCACCGGAACCGCTGCCGATACTGCGATCAAAGGAACCTCAAGCGCATCTGGACTTGAAATTTTCACCGGCACAGGCACCGCGACGGGTCAGGCGACGGGCAGC
>Ga0209805_1000163_pt1 | contig 39379 bp, 39 predicted proteins | sample GraSoiAngelo_148_FD_185905 | JGI IMG/M metagenome (GOLD analysis project Ga0209805, IMG submission 185905) | Grasslands soil microbial communities from the Angelo Coastal Reserve, California, USA - 14_1009_09_20cm (SPAdes) (version 2) | ecosystem: Environmental > Terrestrial > Soil > Grasslands ...
ATGTTTTACGCGCCGCGCATTGTTGGGAAGTCAGTCGGGCTTCATCCAATGACGGTCATCGTCTCGATCTTCGTCTGGGGACTGTTAATTGGCGGTTTGCTCGGACCGATTCTCGCCGTGCCATTAACGGCGACAATCAAAGTCCTCTTAACGCGTTATGTTTGGGGACCAAGCGTCCGCGAACGGGTTCGTGATCAGGTGGCAAGTGTTCCTGTTGTCCGCGCAGCGGAGCAGGCCTAACGGCTTCCGACCGGACTGTTCTCCACCCGTCAGTTGCATTCTGGAGACCGCGCACGCATAAGGAAATAGATGCCGGAAAAAATCAGACGCGTGCGGCGCAAGAGACGCAGCCGATCCTTGCCGGGCGTCGAATCGTTTCCAAGCTTCCGGCTTGATCTGCCGCCGGTGCGAGTCGCGCTTTACGTTGCGGCCGCCGCCGTGGCCGTGTTGTTGCTTGTCCTTTTTGGAACTTACGGCTCCAAGCTTTACACGGGATGGCACGAATCACGTTTGCTCAAGCGCGCGACGACGATGTTGGAGAAAAAAGATTTCGTCGCCGCGAATCGATTGGCACGCCAGGTCCTCGAACACCGCCGCGATTCACTTCCCGCTTTTTACATCCTTGCTGAAGCTACCGAAAAACAAAACTCGGAGCAAACAGTCTCCTGGCGTGCCCAGGTTGCCCGTTTGCAGCCAGACAACATCGACAGTCAGCTCAATCTCGCTTCGGCGGCGTTGCGGTTTAGTCAGATCGATCTTGCGCGAAAAACATTGGAGCGCGTTGCGCCGAGGGCCCAGGATCTGGCGACTTTCCATATCGTAGCCGGCTGGCTGGCGCGGGCCGAAGGAAATGTTGCCGAACAAGAGCAGCAGTTCGCCATTGCAGTACAGAAAGATCCCAAAAACGATCTCTATAAATTTAATCTCGCCGCGCTGCAGATCCGTTCGCAGGACTCTGAGAAAAGCGCTCAGGCGCGCGACAATTTGGAGCGCCTGACCCAGGTCCCGGAGTTTCACACCGGCGCTCTCCGAGCATTACTGAACGACGCGGTCGATCGCAGCGATCTCCAAACCGCCGATCGGTTCGCGCAACAACTGCAAATGTCGCCAGAAGTTAGCTTCGGCGATTACCTTCTCTGCCTGAATTTCTACCGGAAGCTGGACGCGAGGAAATTCGGTGCGCTTCTAGAAAAAGTGAAACCAGTCGCAGCTCGCAACTCCAGCGACCTCGGGCTGCTGATGGATTGGATGAATGAAAACGGCCTGGCCTCGGAAGTTGTGAGGTGGATGGACAAATTACCCGACGCGGCAACCACCAAACCGCCGGCCGCCATCGCTATCGCGGCCGCCTTTGCCGAACAAAAGAATTGGTCACGCTTGCGGCGGTGGACACGAAGCGGATCCTGGGGAGAAGGAGATTATCTCCGGCTCGCCTATCAGGCTTTGGCCGCGCGGCAATCACATCAATCCAGCGCCGATGCCGAGTTCGACACGCTCTGGCGCGCTGCGCTCCATGCCGCCGCCGATCAACCCGATCGCGAAATCAAACTCGCGCGCCTTGCCAGCAAGTGGAATTTGGCAATCGAAAGCGAGGAAATTTGGTCGCGGCTCTCGCGGACTTCCCCCAGCCGCCGCGAAGCGCTCGACGCACTTTATCGGCTTTATCGCACGAACAATGATCTCAAAAAACTTTACGACGTCCTCCAGCGTTTGCACGAAGCTTCGCCGAACGAGATTGGGATCACCAATAATCTCGCGCGGCTCGGGTTAAGCATCGATCAGAATACAAAACAAGCGCAGGAATTGGCCAAGCAAGCACACGATCGCGCGCCCGAGGATCTGAATTGCGCGGTGACGTATGCATTCGCACTTTATGTGCAGGGTCACACCACTGAGGGACTCGAGATTCTCCAAAAGCTGCCGCCCGAAACGTTGCACGAACCGCATGCTGCGGTTTACGCCGCCGTTTTGCTTCTCGATGTCAATCAGACTGACGCCGCCAAGGAATACATCCAGGTGGCAAAACACGGTCCCATCTACGCCGAAGAAAAACGTCTGCTCGAAGATGAGCTGACAAAAATCTCCGGCGCGCCACCCAGTCCAACGCCAACGCCATCTCCAACTCCTGCACCGTCTGCGCCATCGACGGCTCCGACCCCGATTCCCGAACTCTCTGCGGGCGCGAAACCCTGACCGCTTCGATCGGCTTCAGTCTTTATAAGGATCGACGATATCGCGTCCGGCCATCGCCACGCCCAGCGGCCGCAACGTGTGCAAGACCCGGATCGTCCCCGCGTGCGCTTGTAACACATCCGGCAAACGTCGGTACGCTTGCGGCGCTTCGTCCAAATCGCCGCCGCGCAAAACAATTCCGCGGTCGTGCAACCACTTCATCATCTCGTCGTGCCGAACGAGTCCGTCCTGCCGGATTCGTTTGTTGCCGACCTTGACAAATCTTCCTTTCGCTGCCGTGCGCGACATGATTCGTCCCGCGCCATGAATCGTTGAAAAAAGCGCTTCGCGCGAAGTCGGCGAATCGACGCCTTCGATAATCACCGCGTCATCGCCCATGCTTCCGCCGACAAAGCCTTTTTGTCCGGGAAACGCCGGTGTCGCTCCTTTGCGCACAACCCAGAACTCTCTGCCATCGTGTTTTTCGCGCCAGGCGAAGTTGTGATGGTTGTGCACTTCATCAACGATTCGCGCGCCCAAAATGTTTTTCACGACGTGTCGCGCGACCGCTTCACGTCCCGCGTAGGCGTAGCGGCCGGCCAGATGCATTCCCGCGAGGTAGTCGTGGCCGATCTCTGATTTTTCATCGACCACCGTGGGCGGCACATCCATTCCGTCCTTCCCGCCGGCTGCTTTCAAAAAGTGGGTGGCGGTTTTATGTCCGAGTCCGCGCGAGCCAAAATGCGCGCCGACCCAGATGCGATCTTCCTCGTCCGCGAAAATATCGACGTAATGATTGCCACCACCGACCGTGCCGAGCTGTTCCGCCGCCATCGACTTCAAATCGCCGATCGGTTTTAATTTCCATGACGGATCGTCAAACAATTCATGCTCGACCCGCGTTTTGCTTTTGCGCCCGATCCCAAACGAAATTTCCCGCACCACGTCGTCCATGATTTTCTCGATCTTCAGCGCGATCTCCTCGCGCTTCGCATCCGTCAAGATCGCGAGATTGCCGCAGGCGATATCGAAGCCGACTCCACTGAGCGAGATTTTGTCCTTGTAGGCAACGACGCCGCCGATTGGTTGGGCGTAACCTTTGTGACCGTCGGCGCAAAGCACGCCCCGCTTGCCGCCCGTCGCCACACAGGTTTCGAATTGCTTGATCGTCGCCGGGTCGTGCTCGCCGAAAATCTTAGTTTTCGGATCCATCGGTAAGATAAGCTCGACCCGATGGAGAAGATTTCAATTCGCTACCGAGGCAGCGATTTTTTGCCGAGGATTCTCCAGCTTTCAACATCAGCAGCCGTGCGCGATGGTGAAACGCAACGCACGGCCGCGATCGAATCGAAAACAACGGTGCGAAAGGGCAACTTCATCACCGCCGCCAGTTCCTTCTTCGTCGCTCGCGGCAGTTTCTTGTAAAGCAAACTCACATGCGGATCGCTCGGAGCCTTGGCCGGCGATTTTGCGGCGCGGCCAAGGTCCGTCACCAGTTTTCTGAGCAACGGACTTGATTTAAGTCGGACAAAAAGCGTTCTCGTGAACGCTGACGAAAAAGCAACACCACTGGCGGTCAGCCGAATCGGTCGCAGTGAAATCTGTTTCAAAACTTTGTTCGGCGGTTGTTGATCTTTCGCTGTCGAAAACAGCGTCAAGTGCGGTTCGAAATTCGGCGCCCGAAATTCTTTGCGTAGAATTCGCACGATCTCGCAAAACAATTCGCGTTCCGGTTTCGCCGGGAGCAGCCAATAAGCGATCGCTTTTTTTTTCATTTCGTCGCGGGCGCTCTGCCGGCACCGTTTTGAGATCGAGCTGCACCGCCGGTTTGACCTCCGGCCAAGGTTAAGGACTTGAGTGAGCCGCGGACAAGACAAATACGATGTCGATCTTGGCTTGTTATGAATAAAGTGGCGTGCCGCTGCGCTTGGAGCAGATTATCTCGTGCACAAGGTGGCCACTAGTCGGGTGGATTGGTCCGCGCTCCGCGAAGATTTTCCGATTCTCCAGGAGCGCGTGAACGGTCATCCGCTGATTTATTTCGACAGCGCAGCCACCTCGCAGAAACCGCGCGCGGTGCTGGACGTCGTTCGAAACTATTACGAACACGAAAACGCCAATGTCCATCGCGGCCTGCACGCGCTGAGCGCGCGGGCGACCGAGCATTACGAAAAATCACGCCAGCGCGTGGCCGATTTTATCGGCGCGGCGAGCGCGGACGAGATCGTGTTCACGCGCGGCACAACCGAGAGCATCAACCTGGTCGCGCAAGCGTGGGGCGGAAAGTTTCTTCGCGCCGGCGACGTGATTTTGCTCACCGAGATGGAACACCACAGCAATCTCGTGCCCTGGCAGCTGCTCGCCGGGCGGATCGGTGCGCGGTTACGTTTCGTTCCGGTTCGCGACGACGGCACCCTCGAGCTGGAAAAACTTTCATCACTGCTGACAGCCGAAGTGAAGATATTTGCCTTTACCCACGTTTCCAACTCGCTCGGCACGATCAATCCCGTCGCAGAGCTTTGCCAAAAAGCGCGCTCGGTCGGCGCGATGACCCTTGTCGATGCGGCGCAAAGTATCGGGCACATGCCGTTAAATGTTCAGGAGCTCGGCTGCGACTTTCTCGCTTTCTCCGGTCACAAGATGTGCGCGCCCACCGGAGTCGGCGTGCTCTATGGTGGATTGGACGTTCTCGATTCGGTTCCGCCGTGGCATGGCGGGGGCGAGATGATTACGAGTGTTACGTTGGAAAAAAGCACGTTCAAAAAACCGCCGCACCGTTTCGAAGCAGGCACGCCAAATATTGCCGGCGCCATCGGTCTCGCGGCTGCGATCGATTACCTTGAAGGAATCGGACGCGCCGAAATTTTTAAGCACGATGTCGATCTTGCTAGTTATGCGTTGCAAGGCATGGCCGATGTAACGGGACTGCACGTCCTTGGACCGTCGCGAGATCGCGGTGGAGTCATTAGCTTTGTGATGGGCGCAGCGCACCCGCACGATCTGACCACTTTTGCTGATCAGTATGGCCTGGCACTACGCGGCGGTCATCATTGCAATCAACCGCTCATGCGCCGCTTTGGTGTGCCTGGAACAAGCCGCGCCAGTTTTTATCTTTACAGCACGCGCGAGGAAATCGATCGCATGGTCGACATCCTCGACAAAGCTGTTCGTTTTTTCAAATGAACCTAGAACTTGGTGATCTGGAAGAACTTTACCAGGACGTGATCCTCGACCATTCCCGTCGGCCGCGGAATTTTGGCGAGCTGTCTGACGCTGCAGTTCGCGTGCATGGCGATAATCCGGCGTGCGGCGACGAAATTCATCTCGCCGTGAAATTCAACGGCAACGGAGGGTTAGAGGAAATCAAATTCACTGGTCACGGGTGCGCCATCAGTCAGGCCTCCGCGTCATTGATGACAACGAAGTTGAAAGGCAAGAGCCGTGATGAAGTCGAAGAAATGCTCCGCTCCTTTCACGATTTGGTAACGAGCGAGAACAATGACGCGCCGAAAAAGCTCGGCGATCTTCGCGCGATGCGCGGTGTTCGCAAATTTCCCCAGCGCGTGAAATGCGCCATGCTGCCGTGGCGCGCGGTCGAGCAAGCGCTAAGACAAACCGAAGGCGAAGCCACTGTTTCGACTGAGGAACCGGAATTTGCCTGAGTTATGCCGACGAATGTTCTCGGGACCGAACTGAAATGTTGCTGTCGCGATCCGATGACCGGATTTTTTCGTGACGGCTTCTGTCGAACCGGACCGGAAGACGTCGGCTTGCACACCGTTTGTGTGAAAGCCACGCGCGAGTTCTTAGATTTCTCGGTGCTCGACGGCAACGATCTCGTCACACCCGTTCCAGAATGGGGATTTCCCGGACTCAAACCCGGCGACAAATGGTGCGTCTGCGTGACCCGCTGGAAATCCGCGCTCGAACACAATCGCGCCGCCCCTATCGATCTCGAAGCAACGCACACCTCCGTCCTAGAATTCGTTACTCTCGAAGACTTAAAAGCGCACTCGATTAAGTAACGCTCCAACCAGTTGGCCTGAAAGCAGCTTCTGAGGCGATGCGTGGCAGCGCCCCGCCCTGTAAATTCGCCTAACCCGTCGCTACTCATCAATCTCGCGGCCGCTGTGCTTCTCGCCTTCGGCGTTGCCCCGTCTCAGGCGCAATCCTGGCGTAGCCGCGAAGCCGTTTATTCGGCCCAAACCGTTGACGGCGTGCCGCTGCAGCCCTTTTCGTTCGATCGACAACCTGCGCGCGCGCAAGCAATCCAAGTCGCCTATTACACGTCACGACCGGCTCGCGGTGTGGAACCGATCAACCGTGACGAATACGATTCGGAAACGACGACATCCGGACTCGATGTCGGCGGTTCGCGTCCTATGGTCCCCGGAAATCGCGCGGTGCTGCGGAACGGAATCGCCTACGCGCCGGCGAACGCGCCCGACGCGATCAAACATGCAATTTGGGCGATCAACACAATTCGCAATCGCCCGTACGTTTGGGGCGGGGGACACGGATCGTTTCACGATTACGGTTACGATTGTTCCGGCACGGTTTCGTTCGCGCTCCATTACACCGGGATGCTCGAGCAACCGTTGCCGTCGAGCGATTTTCTTCGTTACGGCGAGCGCGGCCGCGGCCGCTGGTTCACGATTTACTCGCGTCACGGTCATGTGTTCGCAATGATCGCTGGTCTGCGACTCGACACGACCGATCTGCGCTACGGCAGCGATGTTGGTCCGCGCTGGCATATCGATGGCCGTGACGCCTGGGGTTTTCAAGCGCGGCATCCGGCCGGGTTGTAAACCGACACTTTCGCAGCCAACATAACGGCAACTTGAAACTGTCGTTCAGTCTTTTTCTCGCGCTGCGTTATCTCAAACCGAAACGCACCTTTCTTTCCATCATCACCTTGATCTCGATCATCGGCGTTACGCTCGGCGTGACTGTGCTCATTCTCGTGATTTCAGTGATGACCGGTTTCGATCGCGAGCTGCGGCAAAAGATAATCGACTTCGACGCGCACATTCTCGTGAAAAGCGAGGACGTTATGCGCGACTGGCGGACGCTGCAGAAGAAGATCGACAACACCCCACACGTGGTCGCGAGTGCGCCGTTCGTGCAAGGCCCGGTCATTGTCGAATTCCAAAACCAGCGCCTGGCTCCGGTGATCCGCGGAATCGACCCGACTCAGGAAGAGAGAGTGATTCCGATTCGGAAGTTCATAAAAGAAGGTCAACTGGATCTCGATGGCGAATCCGCTGTGCTCGGGAGCGATCTCGCCCGCATTTTGCGCATTCGCGTTGGCGACAAGCTGACTGTTTATTCGCCGGGAAATCTCGGGCAAATTCTCGACGAGATTAAGAACCTCGAGAACGCGAAGGGCGCGGACGAAAAGAAAGCACTCGAAAAATTGCGCGAGGTCGTTTTGCCAAAGGACCTGACGGTCACCGGCATTTTCGAGACCGGCCGCTACCAATATGACTCCGAGTTTGTGCTCGTGCCGATCTACATCGGACAGGAGCTTTATAATCTGGGCGATGCCCTCCACGGCGTCACCGTTCGCACGGACGACCCCTACGCCGCCGATCGCGTGAAGGAATCATTCGAGCAATTTCTCGAGCCGCCGGTGTTCGCGCAAACGTGGACCGAGATGAACCATCAATTCTTCGAAGCTATCCGGTTGGAGCGGAATGTAATGTTTTTCTTGCTTCTCTTTATTGTGATCGTAGCCGCGTTCGGAATCATGAGCACGCTAATCACCGTCACGGTTCAGAAACGGCGCGAGATCGGAATTGTGAAAGCGCTCGGCGCTAATATTTCCCAGATCATTTGGGTTTTTCTGGGGCAGGGGACAGTTGTCGGATTCTTTGGTACGCTAACCGGCCTCGGACTCGGCATGACGCTCATACGATACCGCAACGGAGTCGCTCACTGGCTTGCGTCAACGTTGCACATCGAGATTTTCCCGCGCGAAGTCTACCAGTTCTCCGAGATTCCCGCGCAAGTCATTCCCTACGACGTCACGATCATTTGCATCAGTGCGTTTTTAATTTGCTCATTTGCCGCGCTGATCCCTGCTTACTTCGCCGCGCGGCTCGACCCGGTCAAAGCGCTTCGCTATGAGTAATTTAAACTCTTCCTCTTCCGCGCACTCTTAATCTACTGACCAAGATATCCACCGCGCGAAAGGCGTAAGCGTAGCCGCCGACCCATTCGCTCTCACGCGGGCCGGCGATGTTGAGGATGTCGATCTCGTTGTCGCAAACAAAGGAAATCATCAGCGTCGCCGCGTCTTCCGGCGAATATTTCGCCGCGTCGATCAATCGATGTGGTTGTCGATCCTCAATGCAACATCCGACGGTGTATGCGGTCCCGCCGCTCAACTCGTGAAAGTAAATCACGATCGTTCCTTCTGATCCCTGGACGTTCCGCAACGTCCGCTCCTCCGGTCCGCCTTTCTTCAATTCCTTTAGCGGATAACGATCCGGAATTTTGCCGGACTCGTCGAGACGACCCGCCGGACACCAGCCGCCGCATTTGATTCGATGTTTGAGCGCAACATCGAGCGCTGCGCGATCCACTCCAGTTTGTCCGCCGGAAATTACTTTCAAGATGTCGATGTTACTGTGGTGGTAGAGATATCGCCTGCAATTTTTCTAGATTTGCACTCCGTATACCGCCAGTCCGGCTCGAACTTTTCAATCGCCTGTAGGAACGATATCCGCTCGTTCGACCATAAGAATGACGGTGCGTTTCGGCGCGCGCGTGCGATGTCGAACCCCTTTTGGAATAACAAAACCCTGACGCGGTGCGAGCTCGACTGTTTTATCTTCGAGGTCGATCAGGAATTTTCCGTCGAGCACAAAAAAGAATTCGTCGATGTCGTTATGCTCGTGCCAGTGATATTCGCCTTCCAGCACTCCGAGCCGAACAACCGAATCGTTCACCTGGCAAAGCGTTTGGTTGTACCACTTATCTTTGCAGGCGTCGGCCAGCTTTTGAACGTCGATTACTTCAAGAGGGCTGTGCAAAATATTCAGGAGCGTTTTATAGGGAAAATCTTGTGATGACTTTTTCGAACCCATGGCGTCGTACGTTACTTTGTCATTCCGACCGAAGTGGAGGAATCTCTTTTTATTTCTGTTTTAGGAAACGCGCCAGCCGGAAATATCCAGAGATGTCTCGACGTTGCTCGACATGACAAGAGTTACTCTTCGCCGTCGAAATAACCCGTCTCGTGGCTCTTGATTACGACGCGATCCGCCGCCGACGTTTTGTTCACTTTCCATTTCCCACTGTCCGGATAATAAGCCGATTCACCGATCGGATTATCGGCGACCACATAATAAGTGAGATCGTCCTGGCTGGTGTTGCTGATTTGGTGCGGTTCATCGGGCCCGAAGATAAACGCGTCGCCGGCGGCAACGTCAGTTTTTCCATCTTTATGGCGCACACTGCCTTTGCCACTGATGACGAGATAAAGTTCCCACGCTGCTGAGTGTGCATGATAGGGAAAATTGTGTTTCCCAGGAGGCACGCGCGTCCATTCTAGATCAAACGGATGTCGCTTCGCGAGATCGAGCGAATCCGGATCGCGTCCAAGCGCGATGGAGATCCCTTTGAAATGCGCGGCGTACTTTCCGCCCGGCGATTGCCACGGCTCCTCTTTGATGTTTTTAATGTTTACTTTCTTCACGCTTTTCTGTCATTCCGACCGAAGTTGAGGAGTCTCTTACTGTTTCTGTTCAACTCTCGCCTGACCTCGGAAATAGTTAGAGATGTCTCGACTTCGCTCGACATGACAATTTTTTATTCTTCGCCGTCGAAGTAATCCGTCTCCTTTCCTTTCACGATCACTTCGTTCATTCCTTCTTTCCAGACCGCGAACTTGGCGCTGTCGGGATAAGAACAGGAATCGCCGCGCGGATTATCGGCGATCACGTAATAAGCAAAATCTTCGTCGCCGGCGTTGGTGAGCTGGTGCGCTTCGCCTGGCTGGAAGAAGAAGGCGTCGCCCGCTGTGACGATTGTCGATCCTGTTTTGTCGCGAATGCTGCCTTTGCCCGACACCACGAGATAAAGCTCCGACTCGCTCGAGTGCGAATGATACGGGCAAAGCGATTTGCCTTTCGGAATGCTGACCAGCGCCAGATCAAACGGATGCCGCTTCGCTAAATCGAACGACTCCGGATCGCGCCCAAGCGCCACCGAGATATCCTTCGATCGCCGCCCAAACTTCCCCTTCGGCGATTGCCGCTGCCGTTCTTCGATGTCCTTCAAATTCATCTTGCGCATACGAAGTATTCTTAATCAGGTACCGTTACGATTCGCGCCATCAGAAGAACGACTTTGAACTCCGTTATGGAATCACAGCTTCCATTTGTTCGGCAGTTTTTGTTTGAGTTTCTCGACCGGGGCGAACAGGTCGCCCGATTTTTCAATGCGGGCGATAACTTTGTCGGAGCGGAACTTCAGCAGATCGACTTTCTTCTTTTTCAGACAGTTGGCGACTTCGTCCCAGGTAACCGGTGTGGAAACGGTTGGCTCTTCCCTGGCACGAAGCGAATAAACGCAGATCGTTGTTTTGTGTTCGTCGTTCTGACTCCAATCGACGAACACTTTTCCTTTCCGTACCGACTTCGACATGTTCGACGTGACCAAGTTACCGTGCTCGCCTTCGAGATGCCGCGCGAGCGCGCGTGATAAATCTTTGGTTTGATCGAACGTGACCGACGTGTTCAGCGGCACGTAAACTTGCAGACCTTTCGAGCCGCTCGTTTTGACGAACGATTTCAATTTTATTTTCACGAGTAAATCCCGCAGCCAAAGGCCAACCTGGCAGCATTGGACGATGTCGGCTGGCGCCCCGGGATCGAGGTCGAACACCATCATGGTCGGCCGAGTGACATCGTCCTTTTTCGCGAGCGAAGTGTGCAGCTCGAGATCGGCCAGGTTCGCGGCCCACACCAGCGTCGGCAAATCTTGCGCGAGGCAATAATTCATCGTCCGGTTGTTACCTTCGCTCCAAACCTTGGCCGTTTTTACCCATTTCGGCCGATGCGATGGACAATTCTTTTCGTAGAAAAATTCGGCGTCCACGCCGTTTGGATAACGCTTCATCGTCAACGGCCGATCTTTTAGATGGGGCAAGAGCACCGGCGCGATCCGGATGTAATAGTCGATCACCTGTCCTTTGGTGAACGCGACCTTCGGATAAAGTACCTTGTCCAGGTTCGAGACGGAAAGCTTTTTCCCTTCGACAATGAGCTCGGCTGTTTCAGGCATTTCTTTTCATCCACAGATTACGCAGATTTCCGCAGATCAAAGAGAAACCGGAATTTCCTCTGCCAAAATCTGTGTGAATCTGTGAAATCTGCGGACTAAGCAAAAAATCTTTCGGGCGACAGCATGGGCTGCGGTTTGCAGATGCGGGCGACGCAATGCTCCCAACTCTCGTGGCCGCTGAGGATCTCGATTTCGACGCGCATGAAATAAATTGGTACTTTCATTTCCGCTTCCGGTAATCGCGGCATGCGCACAGCGTCTTTTTCGGTGGTGATAATCATGGCCAGATCGCGCCGGATGCAGCGATTAACGAAACTGCGCAATTCGGATTCGGTATAGTAGTGGTGATCGATGTAGCGCAGTGAAAGATCGACATTTGCGCCGAGATTTTTGAGAGCGCCTTCAAAACTCTCCGGCGCGGCAATGGCGCAGATCGAGCCGATGAACGCGCCGTGCAATCGGTCGAGCACTAATCGCTCGCCGGTATAAATATTTTGCAAATAAAGCGGCCGGTGCCCGCATTCGATGATTTCAGCGGTGCGATTGTACCGGCGGATGCGTGCGATCAGCGCGTCGTTCGATTGGCCGGTGTTTTTGGTAATGAAAATGTAACTCGCTCGCCGCAGATTCCGCGGCGGTTCGCGCAACGTCCCGCGCGGCAGCAAGAGTTCGTTGCCGAACGGCGCTTGTCGATCCACCAGCACGATGTCGAGGCGATGCTTGAGATGGAGATATTGCAAACCATCATCGAGCAATAATGTGTCCACTTTCCATTTGTCGATCGCAAATTTCCCACTTTTGACGCGATCTTTGTCCACCAGCACGATCACGTCTTTCAAATTGTGCGCGAGCATGTAGGGCTCGTCGCCCGCGGTCACAGAATCGAGCATCAGAGATTTTCCATCGGAAACAACCCGCGGAGGATCGACATCGTTCGTTAGCAACCGATTGAACCAATTCCGTTTCGTTGGCTTCGGCACACTCTTGTAGCCACGGCTCAGGATCGCGACGCGGCGCCCGCCGACTTGCAGGGCGCGCGCGAATTTTTCTACGACCGGCGTTTTACCAGTTCCACCGACCGTCAGGTTTCCGATGCTGATGACAAGGCAACCGAGCGTGCGCTCGCGGCAAATCCGTTTGCGATACAAATAAAGCCGAAGCTGGACGATGCGCTCGTAGATAAATGACAGCCCGTAAAGCATTCCGCGCAAAATCGCGGCGCGAAATCCGCGGCGACGGCCGAGGACAACATCGATGCCAAACTGCTCTAAATTTTCAAGCGTGCGACCCATTTTCAATTTTTGATTGCTGATTTCTGACTGCTGATTTGAACGCCGCGGTTGTCGGCGCTTGTGATCACAATTTGCGAAGATGTCGTTGTGGTGCGTTGCATAGCGGCGCCGACCTTTCCCTCATCTCGCAGCGTGACCGCGCAGATTGTCGATCCCGAGCCGCTCAAGAACGCGCCAAGGGCGCCGGCCTTTTCAGCGGAAGCAATGACGCGCGGCAAAAACGGGATCAGCTTCTGGCGAAATGGTTGATGAAATTGGTCGGTAAAAGCGCCGCGCAAGTTTTCGTAATCGTCCGAAGCGAATGCGGCTGTGATCGCGCAGGCGTTACCGGCACTCGTGACAGCGTCCGTGCGCGAAATCTTTGCCGGCAGAATTTTTCTGGCTGCCGATGTCCGAACTTCAAAATCAGGGATCAAGAGAACGAACTTTAGTCGCGGCGAGACTTGAAATCGCTGAACATTTTTGCCGTGCGCGACGGCGAACCCACCGAAAGAAGATGGCGCGGCGTTGTCTGGATGTCCTTCCAATTCTGCGCACAAGCGAAAGATCGACAATCGATCAAGCGGTCTGCCAGTGAGTTCATTCAATCCGTGCAAACTGCCGAGCCGGATCGTGGCGCTGCTGCCCAAACCGCGCGAGCGCGGAAATTTTTCTATGACTGAGCAGGAAAACGCGAAGCGTCGTTGTTTGGTCTGTTTGAAAAACAAATCGGTTGCCTTGGTTGCAATCGGTGCCAGCACTTCACGTTTTGTCGCGCGCGATACGGTCACAAAATTGTAAATGCGAAGCGCGACGCCGAGGCAATCGAAGCCAGGCCCAAGATTGGAGGTGCTGGCCGGAACACGGACCGTTACGCTTTGCATAGATCGACAGACAAAGAATTGAACGTCGCCTAACGATAGCGCGTCGATAACAATTTGCCTGCGGCACAAAGATGATCGCAAAGTCTCAATGGATTGATCTCGCGCTTCTTCGCGCCTTCGAAGCCGAAGGGACCGACGCCCATCGTCTTTGCACGATCGACAATGGCTGGGCGGAGCGTTTCGGTCGCGATATTCTGATCTCGTTCAGAACAACAGCCGCGCGCGATGGTCTCGCTCACGAGCTCAGCGACTGGGGCAAATCGGTTGAGTTTCCGATCGGTCGCGTCTTCGCGCGATTCTTGCCGAAGAAAAATGAAGAGCGCGAGACGCCGAAGCTTCTGTTCGGCAATGAAGGTGAAAATCTTCAGACGAACGCTACGGAGCATCATCTCAAATTCGGAATCGATTTTGGGGCCGGATATTCGGTCGGGCTGTTTGTCGATCAACGCGAGAACCGTCGATTCGTCAGGCAAACCAAGCCGAAGCGGTTACTGAACTGCTTCGCTTACACTTGCTCGTTCTCGGTGGCGGCAGCGTCGGTCGGTGCGCAGACGGTGAATGTCGATCTTTCCAAGAGATCGTTGGAACGCGGCCGGCAAAATTTTGGGCTCAATTCATTGTCGACCGAAGGACATCAGTTTGTTGCCGACGATGTGCGTTCTGTTTTGCATCGCCTGGCGCGGCGCGGCAAAAACTTCGACATGATTATTCTGGACCCACCGACATTTTCGCGGACGAAACGTGGCGAGGCATTTCATGTGGAAAGCGATTTTGAGGAGCTAATTATTTCAGCGCTGGAACTAGTCGACGGCGGCGCTCGCGTTTTGGTGTCGACCAATTGCGAAACGCTGAACGAACAGGCGCTTGAAAGGATGGCGCGATATTGTCTAAAGCTGTCACGCCGGGCGGGGAGCTTACATCGACAACCGCCGCCAGTAGATTTTCCGAGTGGGAGTGGAGCAAGCACGATTTGGCTGACTTTGCATTGACCAAGTCGAAGGCGCGGACAATCGTTAATCAAAATGGAAGAACGAGGACATGATGATATAGCGGAGCGCGGACTACGTTACACGCGGGAGCACTTCGATCAGATCCTTAGCGAGACGGAAACGTATGTGCGAGAGAATCCCGTGCAGTCGCTTGCTTATGCCTTGCTGGCGGGATTCGTTTTAAACCGCTTGGGCATCGGGCGAATTCTGAGAGGCATCGTGCGACTGGCGCGGTTCGCGCTCAAACCAGCGATCCTGATTTACGGCGCTGCGAAATTATACGAAGCCGCGCAAGAAGAAGAATAGGAGGCGCGATTCACCGAACCGATCCGAGCTGGATTGGCGTTCGGTGGCGATTGGGTCAATCGCCGCTACCCTTCCAGGGTGAAGCCGACTTTCAGCGTCACCTGCCAATAGGCGATGTTCCCTTCCTCCAGATAACCGCGCGTCTCGGCAACCTCAAACCAGCGCATGTTGCGGACGGTCTTTTTTGCCCGGGCAAGTGCATTCTTAACCGCTTCTTCGATTCCGTTCGGCGAGGAACCGACCAACTCCATCTTTTTGTAAATGTGGTCGCTCATCGGTTCACTTTTCGCGCGCAAGAGCAGAAGACAAATAATTTGTAGGGTAGGCGGCCGCCGCGGCGACCCTGCCAATTTATCGATACGGCAAGCGGGGCGCTTGCCCTACAAACCTGAGCAGCGATTATTGCCACAGTCAGAGAATGAATATCGACAACCGCAATATTGAATCGCATTTAAAGGAGAAGCGCGTCTTTAAACCGGCGAAGGAGTTCGCGCGGAACGCGCGGATTAAAAACCTCGCGCAGTATCGACGCATGTATCGCGAGTCGATCAGGCAGCCGGACAAATTCTGGTCGCGCGAGGCAAAGGAACTTTCCTGGCAAAAGCGATGGCGAAAAGTCCTGGAATGGAAAGCGCCGTTTGCGAAATGGTTTATTGGCGGAAAACTCAACCTTTCCGAGAACTGCCTGGATCGACATCTGACTACCCACCGCCGCAACAAGGCCGCCATTTTGTGGGAAGGGGAGCCGGGCGAGAAACGGACACTGACTTATCAGCAATTGCATCGCGAGGTTTGCCGCTTCGCGAACGTTTTGAAGCGAAACAAAATCGGCAAGGGCCGTCGCGTCATCATTTATCTGCCGACCATTCCGGAGGCCGCGATTGCAATGCTGGCTTGCGCGCGCATCGGTGCGGTCCACTCCGTTGTTTTCGGAGGATTTAGCGCAGATTCAATTCGTGACCGGATCAACGACAGCGGCGCAATCGCGCTGATCACAGCGGACGGCAGTTATCGCCGCGGTGGAATTGTTCCGCTCAAAAAAAATGTGGATGACGCGCTCCGCGGCGGGACATCGGTCAAGCGCGTGATTGTTTTCCAGCGCGCCCACAATGAAATTCACATGGAAGAGGGCCGCGACGTTTGGTGGCATCGCGAGCTGGAATACGTTGACGACAATTGTCCGCCGGCGGCGCTCGACAGCGAACATCCGCTCTACATTCTTTACACCAGCGGCTCGACCGGGAAACCAAAAGGGATTCTGCACACGACTGGCGGTTACCTCGTTGGAATTTATTCCACCACGAAATACGTCTTCGACATTCGCGACGAAGATATTTTTTGGTGCACCGCGGACGTGGGATGGGTGACCGGCCACAGTTATGTCGTTTACGGTCCACTCGCCAACGGCGCGACCACGTTCATGTATGAAGGCGCGCCCAATTGGCCGGAGCCGGACCGGTTCTGGAAAATCATCGAGCAGAATCGGATCAACATTCTCTACACCGCGCCGACCGCGATTCGCGCGTTCATTCGGTGGGGCGACCAATGGGTGAAAAAACACGATCTGTCGTCGCTCCGTCTGCTCGGCACAGTTGGCGAACCGATTAATCCGGAAGCGTGGATTTGGTATCACAAAAACATCGGCGGCGAGCATTGTCCGGTCGTCGACACCTGGTGGCAGACCGAAACAGGCGCGATCATGATTACACCTTTGCCAGGCGCGATTCCGACGAAGCCTGGAAGCGCGACCCTTCCGTTCTTCGGCGTGGACCCCGCAGTTGTGGATCCAAACGGAAAGGAAGTCGGCGCCAATGTCGGCGGGAAATTAATTATTCGAGGTCCGTGGCCGTCGATGTTGCGGACGATTTACGGTGATACGGAGCGCTACAAAAAACAGTACTGGAGCGAATACAAAGAAAATTATGTCACCGGCGACGGCGCGCGACGCGATGAGGATGGATATTTTTGGATTGTCGGGCGCATCGACGACGTCCTCAATGTCGCCGGACACCGGCTCGGCACGTCGGAGATCGAGAGCGCGCTGGTGAGTCATGTGCGAGTCGCAGAAGCGGCTGTCGTCGGCAGGCCGGACGAATTGAAGGGACAAAGCGTGGTCGCTTTCGTGACCTTGAAAAGCGGAGTCGATGCTTCGAACGATTTGAAGGGCGAATTGCGTGACCACGTGGGCGTGCACATCGGGGCGATCGCAAAACCGGATGAGGTGCGCTTTGCCGAAGCGCTACCGAAGACACGAAGCGGAAAAATCATGCGGCGATTGCTCAAAGAAATCGCGAGTGGCGCGAAAGTCAGCGGCGATACAACCACACTGGAAGATTTCAGTGTGTTGACAAAACTGGCCGAACCGGAGGAATAGACGGCAATGAGTTTCATACGCACAGGCCTGCGCGAGATCGGATTAAAAATCCGGCGGCAAAGAACGCGCATGATATTGCGGCACGAAAAACGGTTGTTGCAGAAAAGCGAAATCGTTCTCGGGCGCGAAGGAACTTCGCAGGCGGCGAATTTTCCCGAACTCCGGAACGAAATCGTGGCCTTGAAGAAACTCGAGCAGGAACAAAAGGAAGTCGCACTGCGGATCGCGCAAATCGAAGAGGGCATCAAAAAGATCGAGGCTCAGCGGGAAGCGAACGCCAAAGAGCAAACCGAAGCGATGGCGAAGTTGGAAGCGGAGAAGAAACCAATCTCGCAGCGTCGCAACGACGCCAAGAGCGCGGCTGAGTTGTGTGAGCGCGAAGTAAGTGCGGTTGAGCGGCGGATTCATGATAATGACACAGCCGACCAGGAATTGTTAAGAAAGTTATCCGAGCTCCAAGCGCTCACGCCGCCGCCGGCGGATTTGGAAACGCAAACTGGCAGCATCGGCGCGCGGCGGGCACGGTTACCGGGACAACGGGCCGAATTGGTCCGAGCCCGACTTGGCAGCAGCGACGCCTCACGGATCGCCAAGGAAAAACTCGCTGCTGCTGAAGAAGAGCTTTCCGCGATCGACAAGAACATTGCGAAAGTGCGCAGCGAGTATGAAGCGCGTGACAAAGGTTTCGCCGATAACATTCACGCACAGCAGAACGCTGTTGGCGAAGCCAAACAACATCATCAAGTCGTCGAAGAGCGAAAAAACCCGGCCTATCTGAACATTGGACGGCATCTCGCATCACAAGGCATCGCTCCGCCGAATGCGCCGCATTTACTGGAAGGCGTGCGCAAACATCGCGCCGCGGTGGATCGACATCAGCAGCACAATGACGAGCTCGCATTGCTCTCACGCAACATCGACAAACAGGAGCTGCGGCAATTTTATTTCAGTGTTGTTTCGGTGATCGCGCTGTTGGCAATTATTTTGCCGTTGATCGCAAAATCGCCGCGCAAGCGCGAATGGCTGCCGCAACAAACGGAAGCGATCTTATCGATTAATACCGAACAATTTGAGCGCGACGATTTCCCGAAACGCTGGCACAAGGAGCAAGCTGATGTCTGGCAGAATATGTGGAATGGATTGATCGGCCCGGCCGCGCGAGTGCCGGCGCTCAATCTGTCGCGAGACACGCTCCGAATCACCCGGGCGGCGACGAGCTCGGACATCGGGACCGTTCGCGAGTTTATCCTGATTGAAAACCGCCGCGATGTTTCGCAAATCATCCGCTCGGTGCAAAGTGACAAAGAGTTTCAGAAGCGCGATGTCAGCGGACTGCCGGTGTGGGAAAAACCTGATCTGGCGCTCGCGCGAGTTGGTCCAAGCACTCTCGCGGTCGGCAGTTCGAGCGAAGTGGATGAACTGGTCCGGGTTCGGCTCGGGATCGATCTCGATCTGAAAATTACCGGACAATTGTTCGACCGGTTCCAGTCGTTGGACAGCGAGAGCGCGCTGCGGTTGATCTCGCGGAGCCCGCCCGATTTGACGCGGATGTTTCACCCGATTTTCGTGCCCGAGTTGCTGGAGAACTCGCAGTTGCTTGGGCTCGCGTTAACGCTGCAAAATCCGGTTAAAGCGCGTTTGTTTTTAAAGTTGAAATCTCCCGAATCAGCGTCGGAACTCGCGCGCAATTTGCACAACGAGCCGCAACGCTGGCTGCGTCTGCAAGATTCCAATCTTCTGCTCTACGCCCAGCCGCCGGAAATTACGCGACAAGCGGCCAACCTCGAGCTGCATTTCAATGTGGCGGACGAGACCGCGCGCCTTCTCTTGCAGCGAATCGCAAAAAGCGACATCGCCACCTCCGTTGCTGGCGATTGATTGTCGGGGCAGTTTGCGCTTATAATCTCGACCCATGTCTCGCGACCTGACTTTCACGATCGTCTTCGCTGCCGCGATGTCGATCTTGCAGACGTCGCAAGCAGCCAATCAGGAGCTGGTGGATATCGCGCAGGTTGATCCCACGATCGTGATCGATTTGCGCTACGCGACTGAGCGCAACGTGACCGGACACGCGCTGTATCCGCCCGGTACACGCGCTTTGGTTTTGCCGAGCGTCGCGCAACAGCTCGCCGGCGCGCAAAATTATCTCAAGCAATTTCGTTATCGGTTGAAAATTTGGGACGCGTACCGGCCGAAGGAGGCGCAGGAGCTGCTTTGGAAGTACGCGCAAAAGGACCAATACGTCGCGAATCCGGAAAGAGGTTTTGGCTCGATGCATTCCTACGGCGTCTCGGTAGACGCCACGTTGGTGGACGACTGGAGCCAGGACGCAAGCATGCCTACGAAATTCGACGAATTCACGCCCCAGGCGATGCTGCGCTATAACGGGCGGGATCCGCTCGTGAAACAGCACCTAACGCTTTTGCAGCTGGCGATGGCCCACAACAATTTCTACGGTTTGCGCGTCGAGTGGTGGCATTTCACCACCGCGGATTGGAAAAAATACGTTCCGTATTGGGAAGACAAACAAATGTCGCAAACGGGCGACGCTCCCGCGCCGAAAAGTTGAAACGCGACTTCGCGTTTGAGAATTTGGCGAAGTCATGATTGACGCGATTCTGCGCGACTTGCGCCAGCCGGAGTACATCCACGTCTTGATCAATCCGCTGCCGATCTACGGCCTGGCGATGGGATTGCTCGGATTGATCGTCGCATTTTTTTTGCGAAGCCGTCGCGCGCAAATCGCGACCCTAATCGTCGTGCTTGTCAGTGCGGCGTCGGCCTGGCCAGTTTATGAATTTGGCGAACAAGCTTACGATCGCGTGCTTTCGATGGCCGACGAACCTGGCCGAGCCTGGCTCGACGAACATCGTGACCGCGGTGAAGATTGCATCTGGTTTTTCTATGGGTTGGCCGTGTTGAGCGCGGTCGCGTTGGTCGCGCCGCGGAAATGGCCGCGCTCCGCTACCCCACTGGTCGCATCAGTGATTTTGTTGGGCGTGGCGACGTTGGGAATCGGCGGCTACATCGCGTACGCTGGCGGCAAGATTCGGCACCGCGAATTTCGCAACGTCCCGCCGCCGCCGCGAAGGTCGGACCACGAACGCTAAGATCGACATCTTGATCTAATCGATCGTTGTGAGCACGGACCTCGAGCGCGCCGAGCAGAATGTCGAAACGCGCAGCGAATTGCTCAAAAAACCGCTCGGGTTATTCGACCTCGTTCTCACTCAAATTCTGTTCGTGGTCGGCTCAAGCTGGGTGGGCGCTGCCGCGAAGCTTGGCCGAGCGCATCTCTTCTTTTGGTTGCTCGCCATTTTACTTTTCTACATTCCACAGGCCGCGGTCGTGATTTATCTGAACCGTCGGATGCCGTTCGAAGGCGGCATTTATCAATGGGTGAAACTTGGCTTCAACGAGTTCGCCGGTTTTATCGTGGCGTGGAATCTCTGGCTGCTCTCGATCACTGTGATCGCGCTCGGCGGAATGTTTACGACGACGAATATCTCGTACGCCATTGGTCCGAGCGCGGCGTGGATGCCGAACAGCAAATGGGGCGTGTCGTTGATCAGCTCCGCACTTGTCGCTGGTCTCGGCTGGACTTGTGTCCGTGGTTTGTCGTTAGGCAAATGGCTGCACAATGTTGGCGCGTTCGCGATGCTCCTGGTTTACGGCGCGCTGATTTGCCTGCCGTTGCTCGGCCTTATGCGGGGCGAATTAAAAAGCTACCAGCCGCTCCAGCTTGCGTTGCCGACGATGTCGATCTTTTATTGCTTCAATATTTTCAGCAAACTGTCCGTCGGCGCGTTGAGCGGATTTGAATACGTCGCCATATTGGCGGGAGAAACGCGCTCGCCCGCGCGCGACATCGGTCGCTCGGTCATCATCGCTTCGCCCGTGATCGCATTGATGTTCATTCTCGGCACAAGTTCGGTCCTGGCTTTCATCGGTAACAATCCAATCGATCTCATCGGTCCAGTTCCGCAAACATTGCGATTGGGTCTGCGCTCGTTCCCAATCGCGGGCGCAATCGCTTCGGTTGGAATTTTACTGATGACTGCGAGATCGATATCGTCGACCAGCGTTCATGTCACTGGTAGTTCGCGATTGCCCATGGTTGCAGGATGGGACCGCTTGCTGCCCGGCTGGTTCTCCCGTTTGCATCCGCGATATAAAACCCCGGTCAATTCGATCATCTTCGTCGGCGCGATCACGCTTGTGATTGCGATCGCAAGCCAGATCGGCGCCGGTATCCAAGAGGCGTTTCAATTGGTGGACAACGCAGCCAATGTTTTCTACGGGATCGTTTACTTCATGATGTTCGCAATTCCGATCTTTGGCGCGGGCGCAATTCGTTCGGGTGCGCCAATCTGGTTGCGTGTCGCCGCAATTTGTGGCGCTGCTGTTTCGTTGTCCGCCATCTTTTTTACAGTCTATCCGATCATTGACGTCCCGAGTCCCTTAGTTTTTGGCGCGAAGATCGCAGCGGTGACAATCATCGCCAACTTCATCGGCGTCGCCATTTACTTAATTGGCGAACGCAAACGCCGCCGCCGCAGCTTGCAAGCATGACCGCTTAAAACGGTCATGCTCAGGGGCAACTGTCGGCGATCCAGTCCAAATATTCCGGCAAGCCATTGGCGACTGGAATGAAAATTATCTCGGGAACTTCGTAGGGATGGAGCGAGCGCAGTTTTTCCTGAAAGGTTGATTGTCGATCTTCGCTCAACTTAAAGAACACAAGGGTTTCGTTTCCTGTCTCGATTTTTTCTTTCCAGCGATACACCGACTCGATCGCCGGCAGAATATTTGCGCACGCAGCCAGTTTTTCAGTGACGAGCTGATAGGAAATTCGTTGCGCGGTCTCACGATCCGGAAACGTGCTGAGCGCGAGAAGAATGCTCTCTGCCATTTGTCAGGCAGGAACGAGCGATTCACTCCGCCTCACCGGCTCGTAATGCCCGGGCGGCTCGCCCCGGCAGATCCAGCCACCGCCAACAACGACATCGCCGTCGTAAATAACTGCAGCTTGTCCCGGCGTGACCGCTCGCTGCGGTTCGTGTAGACGAATTCGAGCGCGATGATTTTCAAGCGGCGTGACCGTCGCCCGTGTGCCCGGATGGCTATAACGAACCTTTACCGCGAGTTCGACACTTTCGCTGGTCAAATCGCGCCCGATCCAATTTGTCCGGTCGATCTCGAATTCGTCACAGACCAAATCGTCAACGTCGCCAACGATCACGCGATTTGTCTTGGCGTCGAGATCGACGACGTAGCGCGGACGCGCCGATCCGCCCGGAAGTCCTTTACGCTGACCAATGGTGAAGAGTTCGATGCCGTTATGCTCGCCAACGAAATTTCCATCAACATCGTAAATCTCGCCGCGATGAAATTCGTTTTCGCCGAGGTGCGAGCGCAGAAACGCTTTGTAATCATTTCCCGGCACGAAACAGATTTCCTGACTGTCGATCTTATCGGCAACTTTCAGACCTAACGAATGCGCGATTTTCCGGATCTCGGGTTTGCGCATCGCCCCGAGCGGCGTGAGCGCGCGACGCAGCTGCGGCTGACGCAGACTAAACAGAAAATAAGATTGGTCTTTGCGTGGATCGGCCCCTTTGCGCAAAACAGCGCGGTCTTCCTGATGTTCGATGATCGCGTAATGACCCGTGGCGATGTAATCGCAGCCGAGCGCTTCGGCTTTGCCCCAGAGGTTACCGAACTTTAGCTTTTCGTTGCAGATCACGCACGGATTCGGCGTCCGTCCGGCCTGATATTCGCTCGTGAAATAATCGATCACGGTACGCTCGAACTGGTCAGCTTCATCGACAACGTAATGCGGAATGCCTAATGAATGGGCAACCGCGCGTGCGTCAGCGACGGCCTGTGGTCCGCAACATTTGTCCTCCGCGCGCGAGATGCAATCTTGCGGCCACACTTTCATCGTTACGCCGATGACATCGTAGCCTTGCTCGCGCAACAAATAGCCGGCGACGCTGGAGTCCACTCCGCCGCTCATGCCAAGCAACACGCGTTTCTGGTTCGGACTCATCGAGGCGAAGAATTTCGATCAATCGCCGGTCGAGTCAACGAGCGAACCGGCACGCTGACGAATTTGCTGCCTCGGATCGTGAATCGCCACGGATGATGCGCGGATCGTGTGATTCCGATTCGTTCATCGGCGACAACATCGACATCTTCTTCGACAGCGTAGGCGAAGCAATGGCGCGGATCGACGCACAAATTCATTTCATGGTTTCGATCCGTAATATCGAACGCTTCGGTCAGTTTCCCTGGCCCGGAACAAAGCCGGCGTTCATCATCAAGGCCGCGCCGTTTTTTCATCAGGGCGATCCCACGAAGCGGCTGAGCCGCCCGAACCAAGACAAAGCCGTTCGCTATGCCTTTCACGAGCACGTTCAACATCCAGTGCGCGCCGTAACTAAAATAAATATAAGCCGCGCCGGCCTTGTTTCGCTCCACGAACGCGCGGGCCGTTGGACGAGAGAAAGTGTGGCAGGCTTCGTCGTTCTCCGCCAAATACGCCTCCGTTTCGACAATTTTTCCGATGCATTTTCCCCAGATCAGCTCGGTTCCCACCAGTTCGCGGGCACATCTAATCGGATCGCGCCTAAAGAAAGCGCCCCGAATGATTCGGCTTCTCACGGTCACAGCTGCGCGGTCGGCGGATCGATGGCAAGGAAAAGGTATCAAAACCCTTTTTCGTTGTAATAAACCGGGATCTTCACGTTAGACGCCACCGGTTTTCCATCCCGAAATGCAGGAATGAATTTCGCTTTGCTCAGATCGTCGAACGCGGCATCGCCAAATCCGAGAAATGGCGGCTGCTCGCCCAGGACTTTGAGGTCCCGCAAACTGCCAGTAGCATCTACTTTCACTTCCAGTTCAGCCGACCCGTCCACCTGCACCGGCACACTTTCAGCACTCGGGTAATGAAAACCGTTGAATCTCGAGTCGCCTCCCCAAAATGGCTGAGGGCCGATGAAATCGCTTTCTTTCTTGAGCTCCTCACGTTCCTGATTGGAAAAAATACGGAGCCGCGGTTTGTCGTTCACGATCCCGAACATGACCGTTCCATAATAGATCGCGTCCACCGGCATGTGATTGTAAATCGCCGGGATAAATTTCGGATTAGCGGCGGCCGACAATTTTTTTAGAATTTCTTGCTCCAGCAATTTCGAATCCGGCGTGCCGCGATAAGTCGAAACCGAAAGGACTGTGCCATCTTTCTTCACCGAGCAGGAGAACATGATCGCCGCGTCCTTTTGCCCTTGTTTGATTAAGCCTGCGGTGTCAATCCGGTTGATCAAAGAGTCGGGTCCGGTTCCGAGCAGGGCGGGTCGATACATCGGCAACTTTGCAGTCTGTGACGATGGAACGTCTACCTGCGACCAGCCAAGATCGACAATCGATAACAAAACGACTGCCGAGATTCCGAAAATGCGCATGGAACAGATACGCAACCGAAACGGCGGTCATTTTCAACCGCAATCTCGCTTAAATTTACGCCGCCGTTGCCGCAGTATTTTGGGCGGCTATCTTGTGCACGACCTGGTGGCGCCGAAAATAATCGATCACTGCATCGCGCGTTTGGACCGGATGAAAGGTGCAGCGGGTCGGAGCCGTTTCGAGCAAGGCGCGCAACTTCATGAAGCGGTGGCCAGCGCTGCGCGAATCAAAAGTGTTGAAGGCAATCAAGTAACGTTTGTCGCGCTCGAGCGTTCCACCATCGGCCAGTCGCACTGCCGCAATTCGGCGCTCGTAACCTGATCCTTCAGTTTCGATTTCGAAGCCGAGCAAATTCCGCGGCTCCCGGCTGGCATAAACTTCCTCCACCACGGTTTTGATTTCTTCGGGCGTGAGCTCCGCCGTGACGACATAATTCTCAAAAGGAATGAGATTCCAGATGTCGTTCACTGTTTTCGGACCGGCCACGAAATTGTTTTTCTCATCAAAAACGCCATGCATTGCGCCGTCCACCGCGATGCCGCGTTCTCGCAACGCTTCCAGAATCGCCGCGCCAATCAGCGCTTCGACCTCGCTCGGTTCGTCCGGTCGACCGCGCACGTGAAGCGTCTCGGCTAAAGTGCCGATCGGTTGGGCAAGAGCGCAGGCCGATGCATCAAGCTGCGGTTTGGTTCGTGAGAGCACGACATGATCCATCGGAATTCGGTTGTTCATCAATTCGCAGCGAGCCTCGCGCTGCAGTAATTGCTTGGACGCGCGATCGAACGTGAGATCGAGACGCCCTACATGAATCCCGAAATGGTCGGCTTGGGTCAGAAGCACGCCGTTTGTCAGGCGAGTCGGAATTGTTTGGTGCGTATGACCTGCAATAAACGCGGCGGCTTCGGGGAACTCTGAAGTTAACGCGACGACATTGTTGGCGAAATCATCACCGCCGTTGCGCGGCTTCAGGCCCATGTGGCCCGCCAGCACGATCGCATCCGCGCCATCGCTCTTTGCCTTCGTCATCGCGCGGCGGACTGGTTCCACCGCATATTCAAAATCGAAACCGCGAATGAATTCCGGTCGAAACCAAAACGGCATTCCCGGCGTCGTCACTCCGATGACCGCAATTCTGATTCCGTCGACCTCCTTCAAAATATACGGTTGAATTTTCACGAATGGATTAGCCGAAATCTCGCCGCCGACTTTTCCGTGAATGTTCGCCGCTAGCACGGGCATCTCCGATTTTGCCAACGCGTTCATAAATGTCTCCACGCCCCAGTCGAATTCGTGATTGCCGACAACCCACGCGTCGTATTTCAAATGATTGAAGAGATCAATAATGAGTGCGCCGTTCGTGCGCAAGCTGACGTCAGTTCCCTGATAAACATCGCCGACGTCGATCAAGATCGAATTTCGATTCTGCCGTCGCCATCGCCGGATTTGCGTCACGCAGCGCGCGAACCCACCTAGGTCCGCGTTTCCGGCGTAATCGCTCGTCGGCAAAATGTGTCCATGCAAATCGGTCGTGTGGAGAATCGAGATTTGAACCGTGTTGTCGTTCGGTGTGGCGGCTGCGCGCGCAATTCCGGGTACGGCGCAAAACAAACCGGCTTGACCGATGGTTTTAAGAAACGCGCGCCGAGTGGGGGAACTCACACGTCATTCGTTAGCTGAAATGAGGGTGCGCGACAATTCTATTAATGCAAAATTAACGCCGTGATTGACGTTGAAGGCATTGATCACGTGGCGTTGAGCGTGCGCGACGTGGAGCGTTCCGCGCAATGGTACATCGAGGTTCTCGGGTTTGAGCGCCGTCATGAAGGAATGTGGGAAGGTATTCCCGTTTTTATCGGCAAAGGCACAACCTCGATCGCGTTGTTCTCGGTCAGCTCAGATGAAGAATCGAGACCTTACGGGCGTGGGGATTTCTGCATGCATCATCTTGCGTTGCGTGCGGACCGAAAGAATTTTCTCGCCGCCCAGGAAGAATTGAAACGTCGCGGCATTAAATTCGAATTTCAGGATCACGAAATTTCGCACTCGATTTATTTTCGCGATCCCGACGGCCACAAACTTGAGATCACGACGTACCAGCTTGGATAAATACGCACGAGCGACTGAATGATGTGTTGCGCGCCTGCCTTGAACACGTTCGGGGGCTCAATTAGCCAGACGAGGAATCAGATGAATGCGGAAGAATTGAAATCAACCCCAGCGCGGCAGCTCGTCCGGGCTAATCCCAAGTGAGATCTTGCCGACGATCTCGTGCGTGAGCGGCGGGTTCGCCGGGTGGAATCTGCCGGCGCGGCAGTCGCGGAACAGCCGCTCAAGCTCGCTCTTCTTGAACATGCCGAAGCCGCCCGAAAGATCGAGCGCCCGATCGACGATGCGAAACGCCGCTTCCACGGTTCGATGCTTGGCCGCAAAGAGCCGCAGCAACCAGTCCGGCCCGACCCGGCCTTCGGACCAGTCAGCGGCGATCGCTTCGACGTGAGGCCCCATCGTCTCGAGATCCATCGTGATCTCGGCTACGCCATGCTGCACCTCCGGGTGATAGATCATCGGCCGCGTCAGCGCAATCGACGTTTTCGTCTTCAACTGCTCAATGAGCACCTCGCGGGTCCGCAACCCGATCGCGTAGTAGATGTTCGCAAAATTGACGAGCGCCCAGGTGAAAAACCCGGCGACAAACATGTCAGCGCCGGCCGCGCCGGCCGGGAGCACGCGCGCGATGTATTTGTCGGGCACAAACGCGCCTTCGAGTACGGTGTCGTCGCTGCGTGTCGCACGCATCCCCATCACGTCCCACGTCTCCTTGATCGTGTAGCCTTTCGCGTCGCGCGTCAGAAAGAAGTGGACAATCTTTGGCGCCTTCGGATCGCTCGTGTCCATGGCGTGCCCGCCTAGCCGCGTCCAAACCGGCGTAAGGCTGCCGAACGCCTTTCGCCCAGTCAGCTTGTAGCCGCCGTCGACACGCTCTGCTTTCGCCGAGGAAAGCAACCCCGGGATGTCGTTGCCGTGTTCGGCATGACCCGCCGCAAACACTTCGCCGGCCGCCGCATCTTTGAGAATCCACTCGCACGACTTGTCGCCGCCGCGCCAGAGATCCGCCGCATCGCCGACCCAGTAGTTGTGCATATTGATACACAGCGCGGTCGCAGGCGCGTACTGCGCGAGTAAACGCGTTTCGCGCGCGACCTGCGCGAGGGTCATGCCCGGCCCTCCGAACTCTTTCGGGATCGCCATCTTGAGATACCCAGCGGCCTTCAGCTCGTTGAAGTCCTCCAGGCAAAACGTATTGTCGCGATCGTAGCGGGGCGCGCGCTCGCGGCACCGGTCAAGAAGCGGTTGAGTCAGCATGGAACTGGAAACCGCGGTCATGAATTCTAGGCAATGTCGGTGGAATTTAGAGCATCGACGTGCAAGCGAAAATTCGTCAAGATAAAATCGCGCGCGTTTGTAATCACGACCTATGAATTGGAGGGCATCGCGCCCTTGCGTCCCTAAATGGTTAAGCAAGAGATTCCGGGTTAGATTCCAAAGTACGCCTTTAAAGACGCAATAATTTGCCTAATTCTCGTTAGATCTCATGCGCCAGGAGCGTGTTCTCGTTGGGCGTTGCTCCACGTCTGCGTTTTTGATTCCAGTTCCGGCCCTTAACGAATAAGAACAAACTATGAAAACAACATCGAAATGCACTGTCTTTACCGCCATTGGCTGCTTGAGTGTCGCCGCTTTGGTCCTGGCCGCCGATCATCCTGCTGCCTCGGTGCCTGCTGATGCTGCGCTCGCCAAACTCAAGGAGGGCAATCTTCGGTTTGCCTCGAGTGAGGTATCCCAGAGCAAGCCGACGGCGGCGCGTCGGACGGAGACGGCCCAAGCGCAGCACCCGTTCGCTATCATTGTCGGATGCGCCGATTCCCGTACTCCGCCCGAGTTGATCTTCGACCAGAACCTCGGTGACCTTTTTGTCATTCGCACGGCTGGCAATCTGGTCGACGACCATGCGTTGGGCAGCATCGAATACGGGGTGGAGCACGTGGGCGCGCGCTTGATCGTAGTCCTGGGTCATACACGGTGCGGTGCGGTTACGGCTGCGTTGGAGAGCGACCACGCGCCTGGACACATCGACTCATTGGTTCGCGATATTCAGCCCGCAGTCAAAGCCGCCAAGGGCAAGCCAGGAGACGCGCTGGACGCGGCCATCATCGAAAACGCGCGCCTGGTTGCGGCTCAGGTTAAAGCAAAGGCGGCGCTTGGCGACCTGGCCAAGGAGGTACGAATTGTTTCCGCCATCTATGACCTTGATACGGGCAAGATTGAATGGATCAAGGACTGACAGTCGCTACGCCTAACCAATCAATGCAGCCATTTCAAAAGGTTGAGGGAGCGAACTGTAAAACGGTTTCGGCCTGACAACTACCGAGCCTCAGTTCTCGAAGGCACCAGGATCGCGTCGCGCATGCCGTGGAGAAATTTTTTGTCGGCCGGAACGATGGTGGCGAGAGCGCCGTGCAATTTCACCTGATCGTGTTCCACAAAATAGTACGGACACAGACGGACCCGGCCTTTCATCGTTTTCAATTCGTCGGAATCCGGTTCACAGTAACGATGCGCGAGCAAACGGCCTTTGTGGAAACGCTGCATGATCGTTGGCGACGAGTCGAAGGTGGCAAGCGCATTGTCGATCCTCTTTTCCCATTCGGCGTGGGCGAGATCGGATCCGAGTGAAATTCCACGACTGCCCCAGCCGAGCGGCGAGAATCCGCTCACTTTCAAAAGGAGATCGCGATCTTTCTGGCTGAACTTCGCTGCTTCCCGCCAATCGTGAATTTCCAGACGCGGAATAACTGCGTGCTGCGGCAACGGGGTCGGATCGAGTATCCATGAGTAGGGGATAACTTCCTGGAGCTTGAGAAAATATTTCTCGCCGAGCTCGCGTCGCCAAAATTCGTAGAGCGGTCTCAACCAGAACAAGGCGAACCACATTTTTTCTTCGAGGAACGGTTTGATCGGCGGGGTGATCGCGACTCGTCCTTCGGCGTTCGTGTGCAGCAGACTGTCGATCTTCGGGATGTTCGGAAGATCGAACAGCTCGAAGAACCGGTAAACGGCGCGGCTGTCTCGTGCCTCATAATTTTCCGCCGCGACAACGCGCCACTCCCAATCTGGTTGTCGATCTTTCAATCGCGCGGCGAGCCATTCCATTTCCGGCCGATAAGTCGACGCTTCCTGGGAAATGACGATGTCGCCGCCATTCGGCAGCACGCTTTGAAATCCTTCCAGCATTCCGTCAGCGCCGCCGACGATTTGTTTATCGAACGCGGAATACGTTTGGTTCAGCCAGGCAGTTAAACCGATTCCGCCGGGAACAGAATCGATTTCAGCGATGATGTAACCGTTGTCGGTGACAATCAGGTCGGGCCGGATGACTCGCGGCAAATCATCGCGAATTTCTTTGCGCCGCGAAAATTCAATCAACTCCTTCGGTTTGCCCGCGTCCAAGTAACGCGCGACCCACGCGGGCTGTTTTCCTTTAACGCTAAGTTGGTAAAGCTGATTGCACGCCCGCTGAAAAACGAACAAGCGATGGCCGAGTTGCTCGAGTTCAGTTAGAAATTTCCTTTCGATCGGGAATGCGTCGGGCGAAAGCAGCCAATCCTTTTCCGCAAAAAGGCCTTCCTTTGGCAAAGCGTCACGAATTGCGGCGAGTGTGTCAGTTCGAGCGAGCATCGCGTGGAACGAACTCTCAACTCTCAACCCTCAACTCTCAACTTTGTCTCAGCGGCCTGCGGCCATCTTCTTCAGCGCAAGTTTCACCAGTTCTTCCGCGGATTTCGCCTGGCCTTGCGTCTGCAAATCGCGAACTGCTTTGTGCGCGTCGACCAGTTTGTAACCGAGCGCGATCAGAGCAAGCACCGCTTCGTTTGCCTGCTCCTGCTCCGGCGTCGGCGCGTACGCGGCGGTTGCCGCTTGCCAGGCCGCCGCCACACCGAGTTTGTCTTTCAATTCCAGAACAATTCGCTCGGCGGTTTTCTTGCCGAGCCCGCTGATCTTGGAAATCGCCGCGATATCGGAATTCACGACCGCGGTTTTGAAATTGCTCACGCTCATGCCGCTTAGGACCGCCAGCGCCAATTTCGGGCCGATTCCACTGACGTTGTTCACGAGCAACCGAAACAGATCGCGCTCCGGCACGGTCATGAACCCGTAAAGAATATGCGCGTCTTCGCGAACGGCCAGATGGGTCAGGATCCGGATCGGTTGGCCGACGGTCGGAAGTTTATCGTAACTCGATAGCGGGATGAAAACTTCATAGCCAACGCCGTTGACATCGACGGTCGCCTGTGTTGGAAGCGCACTCACGAGTTTGCCCTCAAGAAACGTGATCATGTGAAGCAACGCTTCCTCAATCCGGCTTCAACACAAGCGTAAGATCGACGTCTTTTCCTTTGGCGATGTTGAAACCTCGCGTGGAAAAGCTTTTCCACGTCGCGGGCAGATTCGGAAATACTTTTGTAACCACCGTCGTCGGCAAAATGACAAAGCGCGCTCCGTTTTTCTCCATGAATTGTGCCGCGCTCGCTGAATTTAACGGCGTCATCCAGCCTTTGATCCGCGATCGAAAGTACCACACCAAACTTGGCTCCTGGAAATCGACGGCCCCGAATTCCATTTCCGGCCGCAGATATTCACGCGATTGTCGGTAAAGCTGCGCGGCCGGAAAAAATCGCGCGACTGCAGGCGCGGCGAAGAAAGCAACGACGAGATAGATCGACGCGGCGGCGACCGCACAGCGTTTCAGAAATTGCGCGTGATCGATCATGTGGCGTGCGAGCAAAAGCGAAAGCAGCGGAAACGCGGGCAGGGTGTAATGCGGCAGTTTGGTTTTGATTAAACTAAAGATCACAAAAATGATCGCCGTTCCGGTCAGAAGGTAGGTGTCGATTATGTCGCGACTGCGCCAAAGTTTTCTGGTTAACGATGAAAGTTTAATCGACCAGGGAAAAAAACTGGCGAAGACGGTGACGAAATAGAATGGGAGTAACAGCAGATAGAAGCCTAATGAATTAGCGCCGTGACTTTCCATCGCGCCAAGCGATCGGCCAACGACGTGTCTTCCGATCCCAATTCGGAAAAATTCGCCGTGCGTTTGAATCAGAGCAGGAAGACCCCAGAGCGCTACGATGGCGAGCATGAGCACGATGCCGCGGAGAAACTTGAAACGCTTCGCAAGGCCTGTCCTGAGCGCAGTCGAAGGAGCGACATCTCGCACAAAGAATTTCATCGCCGCGAGTGTTAAGAGCGGCGCCCAGGCGATCGGGCCTTTCGTGAGAAAACCAAGCGCGAGTGAGAAATAAAAGAGGAACCACCATTTCCAATTCCAGGCTGCGCGTTGAATGATTTCGTAGCCAGCCCAGTGCGCGGTTGTTACAAAAAGCACCAGCCACATGTCAGCCACGGCCGCTTTAGCGTTGATAAAAGTTTGCAGCGAAAGCGTGAAGATGATCGCCGCCCACCAGCCAACGGCTCCTCCTCCGATTTGTGCCTGCGACGCCGTAGCAGTGCGAAGGCGCGTTCCCCACGTTAAGATCGACAATGCAATGATAGCTGCAGCGACGGCCGATGGAAAACGCGCGGCGAAATCGTTTTCTCCGAAAACTTTGTAGCTCGCGACCTGCGCCCAATAGGCGAGGGGAGGTTTGTCGAGGCGTAGCTGATTATTGAAATACGGAACGATGTAATCGCCGCGCTCAATCATTTCCCGCGACGCTTCCGCAAAGCGCGGCTCGTCGCGATCGATCAGCGGAATGCTCCAGGTGCCGACCACATGAAAAAGCAGGCATCCAAAAAACAGCAACGCGTAATTGGCACCGACTTTCCTCGCGTGCTCGCGATTTATCGGAGTTGAGATATTCACGTGCGGCGTCAAAATAGCGTCCGACAAATCCGACGGGAACTTTATTGTGAAGCGCAACGCTGTTTTTTACTGGCCGATCGGCATCGTGATTGCCGCTGTCATCATCGCGGCTGCGTTTTATTTTGATGAGGCCGTACGCACTTTCATCGCGAGTCATCAAAACCGAGGCATGGGCGATTTTATGCGCAATGTGAGCCGGTTTGGCGATTGGCCGGAACATTTTGCGCTCGGACTTGTTCTCACAGGCGTCGCGTGGTGGCGCGGGAACAAGAAATGGACCCGCATTTTAGTGTCGATGTTGATTGCGTTGTCGATCGCGGGATTGGCGGGGCGCGCGGTCAAGATTTCGACCGGCCGGGCTCGTCCTTCAGTGAAATCAGAACAAGTTTGGAATGGCCCGCGCTGGAGCTCCAAATATCACGCGTTCCCGTCCGGGCACGTCGTTGCTTCGACCGCATTCTTCGCTGTTCTTGTTTTCGCGAACTGGCGAATCGGTCTGCCGTGTTTGACGATCCCAATTCTAATTGGCTGCTCTCGGATCTACGGTGGCGCGCATTATTTATCGGACGTCATCTGTGCGGCGATTCTGGGAATCTTGTCTGCGATTCTGGTCTGGCGCTTCATCCTCCCCAAAATCGGAGATCAGAAATCGGAAATCAGAAATTAGGGTCGAGGGGGGTTCATTTCGTCACGCGCCAAGAAATGGTGAGCACATTTTAAAGGCAACGTGACTGAAGAAGCGCGGAGGGGGTGAGATTCGAACTCACGAGGCCTTTCGGCCTTCCGGTTTTCAAGACCGGCGCAATCAACCGCTCTGCCACCCCTCCAGGAAAAGTTCGGTCGCGAGAATTGTGCCATCGCTCAAGCTTTGAGCAAGGAGGCCTAGGTGGATCGAGCAGTCCCTTGCTCGATGTTACAAGCTGGCAGCGAAGCCGCATTTACTTTGGCATCGCCCGCGGAGCGGCCGGATCCACCAAAAGACTCCTCGACATCGTGATATGTTCATGTGAACTTGTCCCATGTCCGCAGGCGGCAAGAAGAAATTTCGGCCTGTAATTAGCGAAACGCCGCAGAGCCGTGAGCCGATTGTCGGGCGAGGCGCTTCCTGGAGTCCGGCCAATCGATTTGAAAAGATGCATGTCGATCTTACCGATGTTGATGTTGTCGACGCTGACTTGGCTGAAAACGAAAAGCCGCGGCGCGCGACGCAATATTTTCGGGACGCGACGAAAACGATCATCGCGCACAATCAAAGTCCCGACGTCGGATTTGAAACGAGCATCAATCCGTATCGTGGTTGCGAGCACGGCTGCATTTATTGTTTCGCGCGCCCGACTCACGAGTATCTCGGATTCTCGGCCGGGCTCGATTTCGAATCGCGAATCATGGTGAAGCCGGACGCGCCGCGATTGCTCGAAGCCGAGTTGTCCTCTCCGAAATGGAAACCGCAGCTCCTGATGATGAGTGGAGTAACCGATTGCTATCAGCCGGTCGAACGGAAGCTAAAGATCACGCGCGGTTGTCTGGAAGTGCTGGCGAAGTTTCGCAACCCGGTGGGAATTCTCACTAAAAACCGGTTGGTGACGCGCGATATCGATATTCTGTCCGAACTGACACGACACGAAGGGGCGGTCGTGAATCTCTCAGTCACGACCCTCGATCCAAGACTTCAGCGCATTCTCGAGCCGCGAACATCGCCGCCTGCCGCGCGCCTGGATGCGGTCGCGCAATTGCGCGCGGCAAATATTCCGGTCGGCGTCATGGTCGCGCCGGTTATTCCGGGAATAAACGATCACGAAATTCCGGCAATCGTCGCGGCCTGCGCGAAAGCCGGCGCGCAATTTGCCGGACATGTGCTGCTGCGTTTGCCGTGGGCGGTCGCGCCATTGTTCGAACGCTGGCTCGATGAACATTTCCCCGAGCGGAAAGCGAAAGTTTTGGAAAGGTTGCGCCACACTCGCGGTGGCCAACGTCTTTACGATTCGCGATGGCGGAAACGCCAAACTGGCGAAGGCATTTTTGCCGAACAGATCACGGCGATGTTCAATGTAAGTTGCCGCCGCGCCGGTCTCGGTGAACGACCGAAACTTTCGACCGCGGCGTTTCGCCGGCCTAGCGAACAACTCAAGTTGCTTTAGGCTTTGCGAGCGTTACCCGACCTAAGATCGACAACGTAAGAGTTCCGCCGATCAATCCAAACGGCGCCATGAAATAGAAACTTCTGCCGCCAGAGACGGCGGCAGCTACAACTCATCCGCTTGACTGCTCACTTATCACTGGTCACTTATCACTCTCTTCACGCGCGATTAGCTCAGTGGTAGAGCACTTGCTTCACACGCAAGGGGTCGCTGGTTCGATACCAGCATCGCGCATGTCCTCGGCCTGGCGCTTGCCGTATCACACGGCGCGTTTTATCTAAAGACATGTCCGAACACAAAATGACTCTTACCTGGAAGCGCGGCGATTTGCCGTTCGAGTACCAGAAGTATTCGCGCAATCACACCTGGAAATTTGACGGCGGCCACGAAATGACGGCCTCGGCCGCGGCGGCCTATCTTGGCGATCCGAAAAATGTCAATCCTGAAGAAGCGTATGTCGCGTCACTCTCGAGCTGCCACATGCTAACGTTTCTCGCGATCGCCTGTAAACAGAAGTTCGTCCTCGACGAATATATCGATGACGCTGTCGGTCACATGGAGAAAAACGCCGACGGCAAAATGGCGATCACAAAAGTGACGTTGAAGCCGAAGATCACATTCTCCGGCGAGAAGAAACCAAGCGCGGAAGAGCTCGACAAAATGCATCATGCGGCGCACGAGAACTGTTTCATCGCCAGCTCGGTCAAAACCGAAATCACAGTCGAACCGCAGACATAACCGCTCACTGTTTTTAGCGGCGTTTGTCTGCTGTCATGTCGAGCGGAGTCGAGACATCTCTCGATATTTCTGAAATAGTAAGAGATTCCTCGACTTCGCTCGGAATGACAGGAAGGTGCGTTAATCTGTGGCCAAAATCATGAGTGCGCCCTCTGATTCCCAGCGCCCGCCTTCGCCGAGCTACGGCGCGGCAAGCATGGAGAAGATCGTCAGCCTGTGCAAGCGGCGGGGATTTATTTTTCAGTCGAGCGAAATTTACGGCGGACTCAACGGGCTCTGGGATTACGGAGCGCTCGGAGTTGAGTTGAAGCGCAACCTGAAAAATTACTGGTGGCGCGTGATGGTCCACGAACGGGACGACGTCGTCGGCATGGACGGCTCGATCCTGATGAACCGCGCCGTTTGGAAAGCGAGCGGTCACGAAGACACCTTCACCGATCCGATGGTCGATTGCCGATCCTGCAAGGCGCGACTGCGCGCCGATCAGATCGTGGAGAAAAAAGGTGCGAAGCAATGTCCAGTTTGCGGCGGGAAGGATCTGACTGAGCCGCGGTCGTTCAATTTGATGTTCAAAACCTACGTCGGCGCGACTGAAGACGAATCGAGCGTGACTTATCTGCGTCCGGAGACCGCGCAGGCGATTTTCGTTCAGTTCAAGAATGTCCTCGATGTTTCGCGAAAAAAACTGCCGTTCGGAATCGCACAAATCGGTAAGGCGTTTCGCAACGAAATCAATCCGCGCAATTTCACTTTTCGCTCGCGCGAGTTCGAACAGATGGAGCTGGAATATTTTTGCCGGGCAGAGGAGGGGATGAAGCTGCTCGAATATTGGAAAGAAGAGCGACTCAAGTTTTACGAGAACATCGGCATCGCGCGCGACAAATTGCACGTGCTGACCGTGCCGGATGAAGAGCGAGCCTTCTATTCAAAGGGGACTTACGACATCGAATATGATTTCCCATTTGGGCGGCAGGAGCTCGAAGGTGTCGCTTATCGGACCGACTACGATTTGTCGCAGCATCAAAAGGCCAGCGGTAAGTCGCTCGAATATTTCGATGAGGAAACGAAACAGAAATTCCTTCCCCATGTGGTCGAGCCGAGCGCCGGTGTCGATCGCACGGTGCTGGCTCTGATTTGCGAAGCGTATTCGGAGGACCAGGCACCCGACGAAAAAGGAAAAATGGAAACGCGAGTGGTGCTGCGTTTCCATCCGCGGATCGCGCCGATAAAGTGCGCTGTTTTCCCGCTCCTGAAAAACAAGGAGCCACTCGTGGCGAAAGCGAAACAGATTGTAGATCTTCTCCGGCCGCACATGTTTGTTTTTTACGATGAATCGGGGGCGATCGGCCGCCGTTATCGGCGCCAGGACGAAATCGGGACTCCGTTCGGCATCACGGTCGATTTCGAAACACTCGGCGAAAAAGATTCCGCGCTCTGCGACACGGTCACACTACGCGAGCGCGATTCAATGAAACAGGAACGCGTCGCGATCAAGGATTTAGCCGATCTTCTTGCCGCGCGAATTTCCTGATGGATCTCGCGAAATTTCGCGAATATTGCCTGAGCAAGTCGCGAACAACCGAAGGCACGCCGTTTGGTCCTGATGTTGTTGTCTTCAAGGTCGGCGGCAAAATGTTTGCGCTCGCATCTCTCGACAATGTTCCTACAACCGCGAATTTGAAATGTGATCCCGATCTGGCGCTGGAGCTGCGCGATCGTTACGAACAAGTCAGACCTGGCTATCACATGAACAAAAAACATTGGAACACGGTGGAGATCGAAGGCGGAATTCCGGACGCAGAGCTACGAAAAATGATCGACCATTCTTACGATCTGGTCGCGAAGGCTCTGCCGAAATCTACGGCAAAGCGCGCAGTTCGAACTCGCCAAACTTCAACTGCAACGCGTCGCGCGCGACGTTAAGAAAACTGTCCGCCGCGTCCGTAAGCGCGACGCGCAGCTCGCCATGATTCAAAGGCGCCGCGCGGAGCGATTGTCGATCCAACATTTCCTCGACCGCCCGCGCGCAATTCTGCGCGGAATCGACAATCATGATCTGACGCTTGAGCACGCGCGCAATCGCTCCCGTGAGCAAAGGATAATGAGTGCATCCGAGCACAAGTGTATCGATGTCATCCGCCAGCAGCGGGTCGAGATAGCGGAGGATCATGCGATCGGTGACCTCGTCGTTAAGCAAACCTTCTTCGATCAGCGGAACGAGCAAGGGGCAGGCGCGACTGCTCACTCGCACATTAGCGTCCGCCGCGCGCAACGCTTTTTCGTAGGCACCACTCCGAATCGTCGCGCGCGTTCCAATTACGCCAATGTGTCGATTGCGGCTGGCCGCGAGCGCAGCGCAGGCACCGGGCTCGATCACGCCGATCACCGGCACTGAAAATTTTTCCGTTAACACCGGCAGCGCGACGGACGAAACCGTGTTGCATGCGACGACGAGCGCCTTGGCATTTTGCTTCATCAACATCTCCGCGAGTTCGATGGCGTAACGCTGCACGGTTTCCGCGCTTTTAGGGCCATACGGCACACGTGCGGTGTCGCCGAGATAGGAAATGTTTTCGTTCGGCAGCAAATCACGCAGCGCCTTGACCACGGTCAGGCCGCCGATGCCGGAATCGAAAACGCCAATCGGGCGTAGATCGCTCATGCAGCGCCAAAACTCATCGCTGTCATGACGGCCTGCAACTACTTCTCCCTCTCCCTTTCAAATGGAGAGGGTAGGGTGAGGGTTGATTTACAACTGTCTATCCTCACTTCAATCCTCTCCCTTCTCCAAGGGAGAGGCGGATAGAATCAGCAGAAGCGTTGCTGGAGTTTGCAAACCCGCTCTGGCTTTGGATGATTCTTCGCAATGGCTGAGCCTTCGAAAACTTACGATCCGAAGACGGTCGAGCCGAAGTGGTATCAACGTTGGATCGACAATCGCGACTTCGAGGCGGACGCAACTTCGAAGAAGAAGCCGTTCTCGATCGTAATGCCGCCGCCGAACATCACCGGCGTTCTCACACTCGGCCACGTTCTGAACAACAGCATTCAAGACATCCTCGCGCGCCGCGCGCGAATGCAGGGATTCGAAGTGCTTTGGCTGCCGGGGATGGATCATGCCGGAATTGGAACACAAACCGCGGTCGAGAAATGGCTTCGTAAAAACGAAGGCATCACGCGTCACGATCTCGGTCGCGAAAAATTTCTCGAACGTGTACTCGAATGGCAGGACAAACACGGCGGCATCATCATTCAACAATTGAAGCGGCTCGGCTGCTCGTGTGATTGGTCGCGCCAGCGTTACACAATGGACGAAAACTACGCGCGCGCCGTCGCCGAAGTTTTTGTCGATCTTTACAAGAAAGACCTGATCTATCGCGGTCGACGAATGATCAACTGGGATCCCGCCGCGCAAACAGCGTTGTCGGACGAGGAAGTGATCAACAAACCGCAGAGCGGGAATTTGTATTACGTGCGGTACGAAATCGTCGATCAGCCCGGAAAGTTTTTGGAAGTGGCGACCACGCGACCGGAAACGATCATGGCTGACACCGGCGTCGCGGTTCATCCGAAAGACAGACGATATGTCGATCTTGTTGGCAAAGAAGTTTGGCGTCCGCTGCCGCGCGAAAAAATTCCCGTCGTCGCCGACGACGCGATTGATCCCGAATTCGGCACCGGCGTTCTCAAAGTCACGCCCGCGCATGATAAACTCGATTTCGATATCGGTCAGCGGCACAAGCTGCCCGTTGTCGATGTTCTGACTGCCGACGGGAAAATAAATTGTCCGGGCGTTCCGGAATTGCACGGCCTCGATCGTTT
>Ga0209805_1000165_pt1 | contig 39208 bp, 40 predicted proteins | sample GraSoiAngelo_148_FD_185905 | JGI IMG/M metagenome (GOLD analysis project Ga0209805, IMG submission 185905) | Grasslands soil microbial communities from the Angelo Coastal Reserve, California, USA - 14_1009_09_20cm (SPAdes) (version 2) | ecosystem: Environmental > Terrestrial > Soil > Grasslands ...
AAGACGGTGCAGCCGGTCGACGGGACAGGCGCCGCGTGGGCCCTGACCGGTGCGATAACAGAGGCCGACACGGCCAGCAGCGCCATCGTGATCCACGCTGCCGGCCTCAAGAACTGCAGCTGGTCAGGAGACCTGGAAGGACCACGCGTAGGGAAGCCCGTTGACCGTCAGCGCCACGGCGTAGGTAACGCCGGGCTGGAGTGGCTGTTGGGGAATCACGATCACGCCGCCACGCTCGGTCAGGTAGGAGCTGAGGTTGACGTTGCTGTTCGAATCGATGACGCAATGGGCGAGCGGCGCGCCGTTGCCCGTGAAGGTGTGGGCTGTTGCCGACGTTGCCACTCGGCCACCGGTCTCAACGAAGACGGGCAGGCCCGCGGGCGTGCCGTAGCCCGGGCAGGCCTGCAGCGGGTCGGGATATTCGCCTCCGCTGTAAGTGCGCAGCGGCACGGTCTTGCCATTGCCGGGCCAGTAGACGGGGAAGGTCCCTCCCCGGAAGGGGTTGCCCCGAGCGATGTCAAGCACACCCGCGGTCTTGTACGTGCCGGCGGCTTCGTGGTAGGCACCGAAGCCGGTCTGCTGGAGCCGCGGATCCATCATCGCCATGGCGTGGAACGGGGCCCCCATCCACCAATCGATCGACTGCTCGTCAGGGGAGCCGATGCTCCAACTGACCACGATGTTGCCGTTGCGGGCAGCGGCGTCGCCTTCGGGCGTGTAGTAGGGCGCACCCGGCGTCTCCGAGTGCGCGATCACCTGGTTCTTGACGGTGTACCGCGCATGCAGGTAATCGCCGGCGCTGAAGGTTGCGTTCTCACTCAACCCTGGCACGCCGGCCGTGCTGCGCCAGTAGTTGAAGCGAGCCAGCCAGCCGGGTTGCGGGCAGATGTTGAAGGCCGGAGCAGATCCAGGCGTGGTGACCGGAACCGGTCCCGTGTACCAACCGACCACGTCTACCACCAAATCGGCGCAGCCGGCGTCGTTGTAGAGGTCGATCTTTCCCGTCGGCCCGACCTGGACGACGGCGAGGTTGGGAACCGTCACTCCATTCGTCCAGTTGAGGTCCGACGCCAGGGGCCGGGCCGCACCGTCCGGCCAGGCGGTCAGGTAGCTCCCGGACGTGGTGTCAGTTACGGTGACGTTCGCCACCACCGCCGTCGGCGGGTTCGGATCGGTCATCGGCGGCACGCCGCCGACCCCCGCCACGGTGAGCGTGCGGGCACCGGTCGGCCCCCAGGGATCCGTGTAGCCGCCGGTGCCGGTGCGGCTGTCCAGGATGCGCACCGGCGCCATCGCCGAGTAGCGGCTGCCGGTCCCGGTCGCGCCCGCGTCGGTGAACCAGCCGTTGACGTCGACGACCAGCTGGACAGCGCCCAAGGAGTTGAAGAATTTCACTTTGCCGTCCGAGCTCAACTTCACGACCGCGCGATTCGCGACGGTCTGGCCCGCAGTGAAGTTGAGGTTGGACACGAGCGGCTTCGTGGCATCCGCCGGCCAGGCCGTGATGTAGCTAACCTGGGTGCCCTCAGTCACAGTGACGTTCAGCACAGCCGCGGCGACGCCGCTGGCGGGCAAGTTGCCGCGGCCGCTGACCTGGAGCGTCTGCACCGTGCCAGGCCCCAGCGCCGCGGTCGGACGGGTGTCGAGCAAGCGCGCCGGGATGACCGGGTTGAAGAGGCCATCGGGTCCCGGGGATTGGTCGGCTGTGGAGTAGTAACCGGCCACGTCGAAGACGACGTCGGTCGAGCCGACGGAGTTGTAGGCGGTGACCTGGCCACCAGTGCCGAGCGCGACCACGACCAGGTTCGGCACGGTCTGGCCCGAAATCCAGTTGAGATTGGACGCCAGCGGCCGCGTGACGCCCGCCGGGAACACCGTGAGATAGCCTCCCGCGGTCGTGTTCGTCACCGTGACATTCACGACCACGCCCGAAACGCCGGTGGCGGGGACGAGGCCGCGACCCGCCACCTGAACGTTCAGTGAACCACCGCCAGAAATGGGCGCTATCGGGACGCCGCCAGTACCGTCGCGCGTGTCAAGAATCCGCGCCGGCTGCAGCGGATGATAGGTCCCGCCCACTGTCGTCGCGGCCTGCGCGGGCTGCGCTGGAAGCATGGCCAGAAGCACTGTCGCAACCAGCACGCTCGCGAGCGCGGGCCGTTCGGCTTTTGTCCGCCTCACATGGCGATCAACTCGCGGCTCGCTGAAAACCTTGCGCCTTGCAGACCGTCAGGAGGGACCGGGCCGGACTGCGTCATGCTCGCTAGCTAAGATCGATCACGTGATCCTCCGCGAGGAGGGCGACCAGTTGGTCCTCGTCCGCCAGGTCGACCATTCGATGCTCTCCGGCTGGCTGGCAGCCGCCTGGGGCGCGGGTCCGTGGGAGCGCCCAGAGCCTTACCAGTCGTGCGTCGTCGGCGCCCGCCTGCACGACCTGATCTGGGTGCCCTGGGACGAGGCCCTGCCCCGCCGACCGGACGGCCGGCCCTACAACTTCTTCGAGGTGGCGCGCCCGTTGATAGTTCCTTATCAGCGGCGCGGAATCGACGCCGTAGAGGCGCTGGACGCTTACGCCGGAATGCTCGCAAGCCTCCATTTCTCGGGCTTCTACCACTCGCATTGGGGCTGGGAGCCTCTTTCGGTGGACGACCAGGACCGCGAGGTTGTGGCCGAGCACGTAGACCACGAGTTGGACCGCCAGCGGCGGCTCCGCGTCACGCTCGGGTTGGACCAGCTCGGCGAACGGCGGCTGGAGTGCAACTACAAATGGCTGCAGCTCTGGGACCGCATCTCCCTGCACATCTGCCTCTTCGGATTCGACTCCGGCTACGAGGCGGAGTACCCGTCCGTCCAGGCCCGCGTCGACGGCGGCGAGAAACTCCCGCTGAGGATCCGCCTGGACCCCGGCGGAATCTGCCTGCTCGACCCCTATCCGCTGGAGGTCGAGCCCTACCGGGCCCGCATCCCCTGCCTGCGAGCGCCGCTGGCCGAGCTCGACTCGCTCGAACGGCGCTGGCGAGCCACCGGCTGGGACGCGATGGAGGTCACCTTTCGGTCCGCATGACTGAGGCTCGGGGTTCGTGCCGAAGATAGCTCTGGAGGACGTCCGGCCAGCGGTCGACAACCAGAAGGTCGGGATCTCCTACTCCGGCGGCGGACCTCGCGTGGTCATCGAGCTGGGCTGCGCAAGGGCGTTCGTCGAATCGGGCATCAGGCCGGCCGTCATCGCCGGCGTGAGCACAGGCGGGCTAGCTGGAGCGGCGCACGCTCTCGACCCAGTGTCTGGTCGCGGCATCGATCTCGCGGCCCAGCTGCTCACTCGCATCTCGTCGCGAAGACTCGGCCTGAACAAGCTCAACGTCTACTGGAAACTGCTGCTCTTCGCCCTGCGTCGTAAACCACATGGTCTCGGAGACAACTCGGTCATCGGCTCGCTCATCAAGGAGAGCATCGCGAGCAGGTTTCCCGATGAATTCCCCAGCCCGATAACGATTGGAAGCTTCAAGGATCCCAGGCTGCTGATCGCGGCGACCAACCGACATGACGGCACCGCTCACTGGTTTCCATCGGAGACGGAACTTGACGCCGCGCTGGTCACATCATCCGCCGTGCCTGGCGTGTTTCCCTGGCGGCCGGCACCCGTCGGTCGTGAGGACTTCCCGATGGTTGACGGCGGGGTCGTCACCAACCAGCCGATTTCCCAGCTGGCCCTCGAGGGTTGCGGAACGATCTATGCCTGCAGCATCGGCTACGGCGGCGGCGCGGTCCCGAACCCGACCGACCTGCTCGACAACGCGCTGGCCTGCTTGTGGATGGCTGTGCACCAAACCATGAAGCTCGAAGAGGACTACGTCCGAGAAAAGATCGCCGCCGCCGGAGGCAAAGTCATCCACATCCACCCCGAGGTCAGCATTCCCAGCGAAGACTTCAACTTCACAGCTGTGTCGATCGAGACGGCGATGCGGGACGCCTGCGAGAAGACCAAGGCCCACCTGGCGACGAATCCGCGAAAGTGAGCACTCGCGCCGGACAGCTGGCGATCGCGAGCGGGATCGTCGGCATTCTGGCGACCCTGGTGCTGATCGCCTTTTTCATTCTGGAGGCGCCCCAAACGGTTGCGGCCGGGGCCAAAACTTCCCGCCTGGGTGCGCTCAATGACGCCCTCGGCGGGATCCAGCTCCTGCTTCTCCTGCCGGTGGCAGCAAGGCTGGCGCTGGCCGGCAACCTGCCCAGCCGGCTCGGCGCAATTGCGGGGGTCGTTGGCCTCGCTGCAGGCGCGATCGCCTCAGAGCTGTACGTCCTGGAACTGATCGGCTTCACGGTCAACTATCCAATGGTCGCGGCCGGGAACGGGTTGGTCGGGGTCTGGATTTTGACGATCAGCCTTGGCGGCGAACCGCGGCTGGCGCGTGGGCTGAAACGGCTCGGGATCGCGACTGGCGCCGGCCTCCTCATGATCCCGCTCGGCGTTTTTCTGCTGGGTGGCCTGGGCTCTCTCAGCGACTCAAGGCTGGCGCTGCGGAACTACCCGTTCCTTGCCACTGCAGCGATCGGGATCACTGCATTCGCGATCGCGCTGCCGATTTGGTCAATCTGGCTCGGCCGACAGCTCCGTGTCGCCAAAGCCGAAGCCCGGAATCTACCGCCCGCCTAAAGGCGGGCCTGCCGGTCTCCGCCAGCATGAGAGCCCTTCACGAGGTCGAGAACCCTGGCCAGCCCGCGGGGTGCGCCCCGCGGCACCTGAGGCAGCAGGTAAACCTCAAGCCCAGCGGCTACCGCACCCCCATCCGCGATGTGGCTGTCGCCAACCATCAGCGTCTGTCCGGGCTCGACCAGCAGGAGCCGGCAAGCAGTCAGGAACAGCTCGGGCGCTGGCTTCTCCAGAGCCTCCTCGTACGACTGGATGTACGCGCTCACGTATTGCCCAAGGCCGTGGCGTTCGAAGACCGGCCGCAAGGAATGGGCGACGTTGCTGACCACTCCGATCGGGACACCCCTGCGGTGCAGTCGCCGCAGCACCGGCTGCGCGTCCGGGTAAGGCGTCCAAAGCTCGGGAGTCATGGTCTCGTACAGGCGCTCAGAGATCCCCGGCGCATGGACGTCAGCGCGCGTGAACAACGCGGTCCACATGCGGCGATGGTTCTCCGGCGAGAGGTCGCGACCCTTAACCATCTCCCCGGGCGTGCCTGCCGCCGCCCAGATCTCGCTCCACACCTGTTCGGCGAGCGCAGGCTCGACGCCCGCTTCGACCAAGATGGCGGCGCCGTCGGGGCTGTAAAAGAGCGTGTTGCCGAAATCGAACAGAACAGCCCTCAGCGCTGGCAAGCGGAGCTAGCCGAGCAGATCGATCATGCGCTGGTCGGCATCAGCCGCTTCGCGCGGCCTCTCTCGATTCCCCGCTGCCACGCGCCAGGCTCACCGCCTCGATGTATTCGAGTGATCGACCGCCCTCGAAGACTGCCGTGCCGGCCTCCTGGCCCAGGTTGGTGAGCGCTTTCTGGCAGGCCTCGTCAACCCGGTCCTGCCAGAGTGGGATCGACTGCGCTCCGGCCGCCTCCCGCAAGCCGGCGGCTGCCCCTCCAAGCCGGAGCGCGAGGCTCCAATTCGACTCGGCCGCGGCGAGCCTGCACAGACCCTCCAGGAGCAGGGCGGTGTTGAGGCGGTCACCGATGGCGACGGACATCTCGAGGCTCTCGCCCAAGTGCCGGTGCGCCTCCTCGAACTGGCCGCGCTCGAACGCTATGATGCCGAGGGCGGCGCGCAGAAAGCTCTCCAGCTTGCGGTCCCCCGTCTCCTCGGAGAGCTGCAGGCTCTCGACGGCCCGGGCTTCGGCCTCCTCCAGGTTGCCGGCGAAGTAGGCGACCAGGCCCAGCACCCAGAGCGACCCGGCCACCGCCTTCTTCGCGCCGGCGTCCCGGCCGACACGAAGGCTGGCCTCGAGGTGTTCCCGAGCCAGGTCAAGATCGCCGCTGAACACGCTCGCCATGCCGAGGTTGCTCATCACTCTCGCCAGCTCGGCGCTGTCCCCCGACTCGGCGAGCAAGGCCCGGGCTTGCTCGAAGAGCGCTCGAGCGTTCACGACGTCGGCTTGCCTGAAAGCCATCCAGCCCGCCCCGTCAAGCGCGCGCGCCCGCAGGCTGGCGTCGGCCGGAACGGACTGGAGCAGCGACTGCAACCGCTCGCGCCCTTCGCTCACATGACCGGCCGAGTCCCAGAAGTCGACAAGTGCGACCGCGAGACGCAAGCCTCTCTCGTCTTGTGCCGTTCGCAAAAACTCGAGCGCTCCGCTGAGGTTGGCGTGCTCCTCGGCGATCCGATCGTCAGCAGCGGTCTCCGCGAGCTGCAGGAAATGAGTCGCGTGGCGCTGCCAGACGGTCTCCGCTTCACCAGACTCGAGAAGCTGCTCCCGGCCGTATTCGCTGAGAGTTTCCAGGAGGCGGTAGCGAAAGCTGGCGCCGTTGCGGGGCTCGGGCACGACGAGCGACTTATCCGCCAGCTGGGAGAGCACGTCGAGAATCTCGCTGGCCAGGATCGAATCGTCGCTGCAGACCGCCGCAAGGCTGTCTGCCGAGAAGCCTCCCGAAAAGACGGAGAGCCTCCGAAAGAGCCGGCTTTCCGCCTCCTCCAGATGGTGGTAGCTCCAATCGACAGCCGCGCGCATCGTCTGCTGCCGGGGGACGGCCGTGCGGCTCCCCCCGGTCAGCAGCCGGAAGCGATCCTCGACGCGATCGAGAATCTGGCCGACAGACATCATCCGGACGTGAGCCGCCGCCAGCTCGATCGCCAGCGGGATGCCGTCGAGACGCCGGCAGAGGAGGCCGGCTTCGGCCACCTGGCCCTCGGCCAGCTCGAAGGCGGGATTGGAAAGGCGCGCCCGGTCGACGAAGAGCGCCAGCGCCTCATCGGGAATTGAAAGCGACGGAATTCGCCAGGTTGTCTCGCCGGGAACGCGGAGCGCCTCGCGGCTGGTGACCAGCAGGCGCAGCCCTGGACACTTCAAGAGCAGCTCGTCGGCCAGCTGCGCGGTGGCTTCGACGACGTGCTCGCAGCCGTCGAGGACCAGGAGCAGCTGCCGGTGCTTCAGATGCGCGGCCAGTGATTCCGTGATCGACTGTCCGGGCTCCTCCCGAACCTCGAGCACCGTTGCCACGGCCTGCCCCACGAATCTCGCGTCGTTCACCTGGCCGATCTCGGCGAGCCAGACGCCGTCGGCAAAGTCAGCCAGGAGCCGGCTCGCCGCCCGCATCGCGAGCCGCGTCTTGCCGCAGCCGGCCGCGCCGGTGACGCTGACCAGCCTGCCGCTGGAGAGCAGTCGCAGCAACTCGTCGACCTCAGCCGTCCGGCCCACGAAGCTGGTCAGGGGCGCCGGCAGATTGTTCGGGTAAGCGAGCAACGGGTCCACGGCCGGGAAGCCCGCCGGCAGATCGGGATGAACGAGCCTGAAAACGCGCTCGGGCCGCTCCAGATCCTTGAGGTGCCGGACCCCGAGATCGTCCAGAGTCGCCCTCTCAGGCAGCGAGTCGGCGACCAGGTTTCGCGTCGCTTGCGAGATCAGGACTTCTCCGGGGTACGTCGTCGCCAGCATTCGGGCACAGCGGCTGACCGCGACACCCTGGTAATGGGAATCGCGCAGCTCGGCCTCGCCCGTGTGGACCGCGATCCGGACTCGAACCGGCGCTCCCGCCGGCCAGGGCTCGGCCGACAGGGCCCGCTGCATGTCCGCCGCGGCTGCGACCGCCTGGCTCGCCAGCGGAAACGCGGCCAGCGCGCTGTCGCCTTCACGTCCAGCTTCCACGATCTCACCGCCGTGCCGATGCACGTGGTGGGCCACGATCTCGTCATGCCGCTCCATCGCCTTCCGCATGGCCTGCGGTCGCCGGTCCCACTTCGTCGTCGACCCTTCGATGTCGGTCAGCAGGAACGTCACCGTCCCCGCCGGCAGCCCACCGGTCATGCCGCTCAAGCTACGTCCAGGGAGTTTGCCCTGGCCACCCGCCCCAGCCAGCGGCCGCTGCCGCGCGGCGTCCGGGCCTGAGTCTGGCGGTCGACCTCGATCAGTCCGTACTTCGGCCAGTAGCCGAGCACCCACTCGAAACTGTCAAGGGCGCTCCAGTAGATGTAGCCGAGCACCTCCACACCCTCCGCCAGGCACGTCTCGACCGCTCTCAGCGCGCATTCCACGTACTCGATTCGCTCGGAGTCGTCCTCGGTGCAGACTCCGCTTTCGGCCACCATGACCGGAAGTCCCGTGACCGCGGCGGCCCGCCGCACGGTGACCCCCAGAGCTTCCGGCCGGAACTCCAGGCCGATCTGGGTCTTTCTGGTTCCCGCAGGAGGTCCATGTAATCCGTCCGGACCGATGTGCAGGCGCGTATAGGTCTGGACTCCGATGAAGTCGTCTCCCTTCGTCGCCTCCAGGAAGACGTCCTCGGTCGATCGCCGCATCTGCGACAGCTGCTCCTCATAGCCTGGCTCGCCGGCGTATTCATGCATCGCGAGCGCCAGGCCGACCTTGACTCCGGGCGCTGCTGAGCGAATCACATGTGCGCCGGCCAGGTGTGCGGCAACCAGCAGTTCCGAGACCGATTCCTTGCGCGCGAGGCTGCGCTCCCCTGGCGGGAAGATGCCCACCTCGTAACCGAAGGCCGCCACGACGTTCGGCTCATTGATGGTGCAGGCGTAGCCGAACGCACCGGCCAGGTGACCGGCCACCGTCTCGCAGAAGCGCTCGAAATGGGTCACCGTGGCGCGGTCGCTCCAGCCCCCGTTCGCGGCCACCCAGAGCGGCAGCGTGAAGTGCTGAAAAACAACGATGGGTTCGATTCCGCGCCTCCGCGCCGCCTCGCAGAGATGACGGTAGTGATCGAGGGCGCACTGTGAGATCTCCCCTTGGCGGGGCTCGATCCGGCTCCACTCGACTGAAAAGCGATAGGTGTTGAGACCGAGACCGGCGAGCAGGTCGAGGTCGGTGAGGTACCGGTTCCACTGGTCGCAAGCATCCTTGCTCTCTTCTACGCAGGGGCTTTCCGGATTGCGCTCCCAGGCCCACCAGTCGTTCCCGACGTTCCCGCCTTCGACCTGGTGAGCCGCGCTGCCGGCTCCCCAGAGAAATCCCTTTGGAAAGCCCATCCCAGGGGAATCCTCAGCCGCTCGGACGCCGGGCGTCAAGCCTCGGGCTTGCGCTCGTCCGGGTGCCCGGTGTTGCCGAAGGCGATGCGGTCGCGGACGACCCGGGCCCGGCCGAGAAGACGCGCCGGCTGAACGGCGTCCTCGCCGAACCGATCCCTGATCTTGTCCATCGCGGTCTCGAGGCGTTCTCGCCGGGCCGGTGACGCACCTGAGAAGAGATCCAGCTGGCCGGCGCCGGCGGCCGTGAGCCCGGCCAGCGCCACGCCAAGCGTGCCCACCGCCCGCCGGTGGTCGCGGGCCGCCAGCAGCCGGAGGGCGGCCTGGTAGATTTCCTCGCCCGTGTCGATCGGGCCCGGCAGGGACAGCTGCCTCGAAAAGCGCCCGACGTCAGGCCGGTAGACGACGCTGACGGAAACCACCCTGCCGCGGCGGTTGCCGGCGCGCAGACGCCTGCCGACCATCTCGCAGAGGCGCATCAGAAGCTCCTCCAGCTCTCCATCGGAGGTGGTCGCGCGCGCCAGCACGTGAGAGTGGCTGTAGCTCTTGCGGGCGACGCCCTCAAAGCTGTCGACCTCGAAGCCACGCAGCCGGCGGAGCCAGCCTTTGGCAACGTCGGCATGCATGCCCGACAGCCGGAGCGTTTCCGGCGAGGCGTAGAGGAACTCGAGCGGCGTCCGGATGCCCGCCCGGAGCAGGCGCCTGGCGGTGGCCTCGGCGATTCCGGAGAGGTCGGTCAGAGCAAGGCGCCCGAAGACCTGGACGAGGTTCCGGTGGTCGATCCGCTCCAGGCCGTCGCGCTTGTTCAGGTTGGACGCTTGCTTGGCCATCCAGATCGAGGTCGAGATCCCGACCGAGCAGGTGATGCATTCGCCCGCTTCCCTCTGGATCGCCTGCTTGACCGCCAGGCCGACGCCCTCCGGACCGAGCCTCGCCAGGTCGGGCGTGCCTTTGAGGTTCACCGACGCCTCGTCAATCGACATCCGCAGCACGTCCGGGCTGTGGCGCGTCAGGATCTCCAGGAGCTGGTCAGAGACGGCCCGGTACCGCGGCGGGTCCGGCTCCCTCACCACAATGTCGGGGAAGATCGCCTTGGCTTCGAACACGCGCATTCCCGTCTTGATCCCGAGGTCGCGCGCCTCTCGGGAAGAGGAGACGATCGTCGCGGCGTCCGTGGCGTAGGCCGCGATCGCCAGCGGCCGCCCGCGCATGGCCGGGTCGTGCTGCTGCTCGATCGACGCGAATGCGCAGTTGAGGTCGACCACCAGGGTGGTGGGATCGGCGAGGTTCAGCCCGAGCTCGATGGGGTCGCTCGCCACAGCGAGCAAATGTTCGCACAGCCAGGGAGCCTGCGGCACTCCGCCGTACCCACCCGTGTCAAAAAAGAGCTCCACCCACGTCACTGCTGCAGAGCCACCGTGACGGCAAGTCGTACATAGGAGGGAGCTATGGACCTTTTGGACGTGCTGGAGGAGTTGTTGGACACTTGCAAAGAGCTGCGAGATCCGCTCCTGGGTGGGCTGTCGCCGCACCAGGCGGCGCGCTTTCCGAGCCTGGTCAACCGGGCTCGGAGCGTTGTCGAGCGGGAGAAGGCAAAGTCGCAGCCGGTCGGGTCCTGGCTCTGGCGCGCCTCCTGACCCCAGCCCGCGCAGAGCTAGCCCGCGCGCCGGCAGCGGCCGTCCTCCATCAGGAGGACCTGGTCCGCGAAATCGCGGAAGGCGGCGTCATGAGTGGCGACGAGAACGGCGGTGCCGCCGGCGGCCACGCCTCGGAGCAGCTGCATGACCACGAGGGCGGTCTCCGAATCAAGCTCGCCGGTCGGCTCGTCGGCGATGAGGAGGCGAGGGCCCTTGGCCAGCGCCCGAGCCAGCGACACGCGCTGCTGCTCGCCGCCGGAGAGCTCCTGGGCTCGATGCTCGGCCCGTTCGCTCAGGCCGACCGTCGCCAGCGCGTCAAGCGCCGCCGCCCGAGCCTCGAGCTCGCGCCGGCCCTGCGTCAGAAGCGGCAGCATCACGTTCTCGACCGAGCTCAGGATCGGGAGCAGGCCGGCGGCTTGAAAGACCCAACCGGTCACATCTCGTCGAAAGCGCTCGCGTCCGTCGCGATCGAGGCGCGCCAGCTCCAGGCCGGCGACCGTGATCGTGCCGGTGTCCGGGGTGTCCAGCCCTCCGACCAAGCTCAGGAGCGTGGTTTTCCCGGAACCTGACGGGCCGCTGAGGACGGCCAGCTCACCCTCCGCGAGGCGAAGTTCGGCCTCCCGGACGGCGTGAACCGCGGCAGCCCCGCTGCCGTAGCTTCGAGAGAGGCCCTGGGCGACGACGACGTCAGTCACTCCGGCTCTTCCTCATCGTCATGACGCGAGATCACCAACCGGTCTCCCTGGCGGCGGATCCGGACCCTGTCCTTGAGCCGGAGCGCCTCGAGATGCACGCCCGGGATCTGGATCCGGCCCGCACGGTCCATGATCACGAGCTCGTTCGCGACCGCTTCGTCCGCGCTTCCCGACCAGCGGGTTTCGGTGCTCGTGCGGCCGTCCCGGATCCGAACCACCCGGTCTACGTTCCGTTCCACCAGCGGGTCGTGAGTCACGAGCAGAACGGTGATGCCGAGCTCCTCCCGGAGACGAGCCAGGTCCTGCAGCAGCCGGCCCGCGGCAGCGCGGTCGAGCTCGGCCGTCGGCTCATCTGCGAGCAGCAGCCGGGGCAGGTTGGCGAGTGCGACGGCGACGGCCAGGCGCTGCTGCTCCCCCGCGGAGAGCGAGGCGGGGCGGAGGTCAGCCCGGTCGCCCATCTTGAGCATCGCGAGCAGGCTGTCGGTCCGGCTCAGGCGCTCACCGCGGGCGAGGCCGGTGCCAAGGAGCGGAAGCTGGATGTTCTCGGCCGCGGTCAGCTCCGCCACCAGGCTCGCGCGCGCGTTCTGCCAGACGTAACCGACGACCCGGCGGTGGTACTCGAGGCGGGCGCGCGCGCTCAGCGCGACGATGTCGATCCCCGCCACTCGGGCCTGGCCGGCGCTCGGCGTCTCCAGGGCGGCCAGGATGTTCATGAGAGTGGTCTTGCCGCTGCCACTGCGGCCCACGACGGCAACCATCTCGGCTTCCGCCACCTTCAGGTCGAGCCCCTGGAGGGCGACCACCTCCAGCGTTCCCGTCTTATAGATGTGGTAGAGCCCTGTGCACTCGACGATCTCGGTCATCCGAGCATCCTCAGCTGCTGGAGGAGATTGAAGCGGCCACCCGTCCAGGAGCCGACCATGCCCGCGAGACCCGCCGCCGCGGTGGTCGCGGCCAGGGCCCCCAAGATCAGGCCGGGATCGAGGATCAGGATCGTCGCCGGAACCGTCTCGAGCGGCCCGGTGCCTAGCTCCAGGACCGGCAGAACCACGGCTGCCAGAAGCAGTCCGAACGCGCATCCGAGGAGCACGCCGAAGCCGAGGACGAGCCAGCGCTCGAGGCGGATCACGGCCAGCACCGCACTGCGCGGCATTCCGTTGCCTTGCAGGATTGCGTAGTCGTCCAGGCGAGCCTGGCCGGCGGCCAGAAAGTGGAACCCGAAGGCGACGGCGCCGAGCGCGAGAGCGGTCAAGAAGGTGACCAGCAGGCTCGCCTTCAAGCCAAGCCAGATGGGATCGCTGTCGAAGCCTGACTGCAGGCGGCGCCGGTCGAACAGGTCGTACGGCTCGGAGCCCTGGAGGCGCGCCTGGTCGGTCTTGGCGGCGCTGTCGCGCACGTCGACCCAGAGCTCGTTTGGCCAGGGGTAGGTGTAGCCGCCGCGGCCCAGGAACGCCAGCAGCGGTTCCCGGCTGGCGACCAGGAAGTCACCGCGTTCGGGGTAAAGCGACGGGAAATGGTCGACCACGCCGACGATGTTCAGCGGCACCGTCGCCGAACGTGCCTGGAAGAGCATCGGATCTCCGACCTGGATCCCGAGCCGGTCGAGCGTCGACTGAGACGCCAGCGCCGGAACGGTGTCTCGAGTCGATAGAGGCGGTCGGATGACGATCAGGCTCTCGCCGGGGAAGATCCGCCAGGACACCGTCGGATCCTTGTCGTGGGGAATCAAGGAGGTGGCTTTGAGGTCGCTTGGCAGGGCGGACGACCCGCCCTGGAGCCACCACCAACCCACCGGGTCCTGAAAAGACTGCAGCAGGCTCGGGTCGCCGGAGCCGGTTCTGACCCCGAGGCCGGCGATGGCGAGTCTGCCGTCCCGCGAGTCCGGTGGCGTCTGCAGCTCCAGGCGGCGCAGACGCAGCGGGTAAGCGGGCGATCCGCGGTCAAAGGAAAAGGGCGCCTCTAAGTAGCGCCAACCCGGTTGAGAGAGCGCGCCCAGCCGGCTAAATCCCCAGCGGCCGTTCGCGTCGGTGAGGATGATCGTGAACTCGGTGTCGAGCCCGGTGCTGTAGACCCAGAGCCCGATGGAGTCTGGCCGGCCGGGCAGCAGGTAGCCGCCGGTCTCCTGCGTGACCAGGAGGCGGAGCAAGTCGGGCAGGGGCCGGGCGGCCAGGTCAGAACGGGTCCAGGCGGTCTGGCCGAAGCTGACCGGGTCGACTCCGAGGACCGCGGGCTGAACGGCGTCGACGCTGGTCGTGCCCGCCGTCCGGAAGACCTGGGTCGCCGCGGTCACGCCTTCCAACTGCCCCTGGACGCGGTCGAGCGGAGGCAGCTGCGTGTCGTAGTAGGCGCGGAAATCCGCCCCAGCCGCGTAGGCGGCGCGGTCGCCCGCGTTGTGAGCCTGCGTCGCCAGGTCCGTAGCGCCGAAGACGCCGAGCGCGACGGTCGTCATCACCAGCAGGGCCAGCCAGGCGTGCTCGCTCGGCCGGCGGCCGATCTCGCGTGCGGCCAGCCAGCCGGCAGCGCCCCGGCCGAGCAGGGCCGCGAGCGGACCGAGCAAAGGCAGCAGGCGAACGGCGGCCAGGGCCAGGAAGGCGAGGGCCAGGCCAGGCAGCACCAACGTGAAGGGGTCGGTTCCGCTCACCCCGCTGGCCCGCACCGCCCCTCTCCCGACGAGGCGGGTTTGCGCCAGCAGCGGAACAGCGAGGAGAGCGAGCGCGAGGTCGAGGTAGCGCCATTGCCACCAGGGGCGGGCGGTCCGGGAACGGCGGCGGCGCACTTCGAGGAGCGGGCTCAAGGCGGCGAGCAGGGCCTGGACCGCCAGAATGCCAAGCCCGGCCAGCAGAGCCCCAGTGACGAACGGCCAGGATTCGGCGAGGAAGCGCTCAGAGGCCGGGCCTACGGCGGAGCCGAAGACAGCTCTACCGATCAGAAGGACGGCCAGCCAGGCCAGTGCGGCCCCAGCCGGCGCCGCGACCAGAGCCACCAGTACGAACTCGATCATCAGCAGCAGCCAGATCCGGCGCCAGGACCAACCGCGGCTCCGCCAGAGGGCGAAGGTGTGGCGCTGCTGGCCGAGGACGTGGCCCGCCACCAGGATCAGATAGAGGAGGGCGAGCAACAGCACCTGCGCGGCCACCAGCTCGATGGCGAAGGCGGCCACCCGCAGGCGATCCCGAAAATCGCGAATCGCGGCGTCGAGGCCGGTCTTCAGGAAGGCGTTGTCGCGCCTGACGCTGAAGTCCCCGCGGAGCTGGCCGAGCCCGGTCAATACGGCGCCGAGGTCGGCGCCCACCAGACCGCGAGGATCAGGCGCGTAAACGATCGTCGCCTGCGTCCCCGAGTGAGCCAGCGTGGCCAGGATGTCGAAAATCCCCGCCTCACCAAGGTTGACGCCGCGGGCTAGCTGGTCCGCGTCAAACCAGAAGGGGTCCCGGGGGGCACGAGGTTTCCAGATCCCGGCGATCCGGAGGCAGACGTTTTCCTCCGGGAAGGCGAAGCCGGCAACGCAGTAGATGTCGTTTTGGTGCAGCCCCAGGTTTTGCGCCGCCTGCTCCGAAGCCGTCGCCAAGAAGGTGTCGCCCGCGCGATCCGCGGTCGGGAGCTCGCCGCTCAAGAATGCGATCCGGTCGCTGAGCCCCTCGCGGTAGACGAGGCGAGGAAAGGGGGCGACGTGAACGCTTTTGGCGTTTACGGAGGCCGGGTCGAGGTCGGTGGTAGAGACGGCGCCCCAGCGGCGGCGGAGGAGCCCGGGAACCCGGCTCGCGGTGGCTTTCTCAGACTGCCGCTGCAGGTTCTGATAGGCGATGTCGCTCTGGACGCCATCCTGGCCGAGGGTCACCAGTCCGCCGTCTGGCTGGGACGCCAACACCCGCTGCAGCCCGGCGTCGGTCACCAGCCCGAGGACCAACGCCACAGCGGTCGCCACCGCCACCGCCGCTGCCAGCCCGGATCCGAGGACGAGGGTGAGCGGCCAGCGGCGGCGGAGCCGAATCGCGGCGAAGCGGGCGAGGTTTAGCTGGGCGATGGCTCCGGCTAGTGTCCCGAGTCAGACGTTCGCACTGCAAATCCGGTGGTGACTTCCTGCGAAACGCCAGGCGCGGGCGTGGTCCCTGGATACGGTTAGGTAGCCCGGGCGATCGGCTGGGGGTTCCCGGCCACACCCCAGAGCAGGAGGCTCGCCACCCGCGAGGCGCTCATAGCAGGCGCCTCGTTGCGGGCCAACACGCGGACCAGGAGCATGGTCACGGCCAGGCTTGCCACCTCACCGGCCTCGAGGTCGGAACGGATGTCCCCCCTGGCCTGCCCCTGCTCGATTGCCGCAGTCAGCGGACCGGCGAGCGAGTCCAGTCGCGCGACCGGACCTTCGCTCAGCGCCTTCTGGAGTCCGAGGGCGAGCGCGCGGTGCCGGCTCAAGGTGGTGGCCAGCGAACGCAGGCGTCGTTCGACCAGCTCTGAGGTCAGGAGGTCGCCAGGCGCCTCCGTGGTCGGAATCGGCTGGAGGCGGTCGAAGACCGACGCGTAGAGCCCGGCCTTGCTGTCGAAGCGGTTGTACACAGTCGCGACCCCGACCCCGGCCTGCTCCGCGATCATCTCGACAGTCGTGTCATACCCGTGCTCCTGGACCAGCGCGGCCGCAGCCTCGAGGATCTTCTCCTCGCTCCGGTGGCGACGGGTCGCCACCGCCCGCTGGTGCCATTCGCCGACAGTTCTGCGTTTACTCACCGCGCGTAAACAGTTTAATTTAGCCTTGTTCCAGATGAAATTCGCGATCCGTGCGCGCCCGCCGCGCGATCGGTTCGTGGACCTGGCCGTGCGGGGCCGGCCGACCGGCTTGCGCCGGCTTCTCACCGAGCTCTACGGCCGGCGCACCGACATCGCCGAGCTGGCCGCGATGTGCATCGGCGTGGTGCGGCTCCAGAGGTCGCCCCAGAGAGGCGCGGCCCTGCTCGCCGACGTCCTTTTCAACGGCATCGCTCGGAACTGGCCGCTGGCGAACGCGGCTGTGCGCCCCACCCGGCCGCCACTCCAGCGGCGCGTCCGGGTGGCGATGGTCGCCGGGCTGGCGGCGGGAATGATCGCCGTGCTGCTCAGCTCGCCGGCAAGGCTCGAGCCGGCGACAGCTCCGGTGGCGAGTCACTGGGTCGCCGGCGACGGGTCGCGCGCCACCTATCGCATCACCGAGCCTGGCGGGGACAGGATCCTGGACACCCAGGGCCTCTCGAGCCAGCTCACGCTGGAGCCGCAAGGCTCGCGACTGGTCGCGCGCCACCTGGTGTTGCGGACAGTCGTCCTCTACCACGGCCAGAGCCGGATCACGTCGTTCGACGCCGACCCGATCAGCCTGCCCAGCTCCCCACCAGCCAGCCTCCTCGACGTCTCCTCGCCGGGTCAGCTCTCCTATGACGGGATGACCAGGCCGGCGACGAGCCATCTGCGATTGCGCATCGCCCAGAGGGAAATCGAGGTCGCTGCCTCCGTCCCCGTCGATGCCTCAGGCGAAGTCGACTTCGACGTGCATCTGAAGCCCGCTCCCGCCCCGGCGTAAGCGCCGCGGCAGTTGTCGAGGCGGGCCGCGAGGCCGTACATTCAATCCGGCCCGGTCAGCGCAAACAGAGAGGAAAGCCGCCTTATGGCAGACAATCCACCGCCGCCTGGCAGCAACCCCCCGCCTCCGGGCGGTTCGCAACCACCGCCGCCGCCGGGCGGTTCGCAACCACCGCCGCCGCCGGGCGGCTCCCAACCACCACCACCGCCGCCGCCGCCAAGCTACCAGCCGCCGCCTCCGCCTTCCGGCGGTGGCTACTCGCCGCCGCCTCCCGCCGGCGGCTACGTCCCTCCGCCAGGTGGCGGATACGCCATGCAGCAGCCGGCCGCGATGGCGACCGGCAACCTCGCCGAGCCTGGCCTCCGAATCCTCGGCGGCCTCATCGACGTGGTCATCCTGATCATCATCAACGTCGTCATCGGCGGGCTCTTCACCGCGGTCAAGCTGCAGGCGATTTCCGGGCTCATCAACCTGATAGTCGACCTCGCCTACTTCGGATATCTCTGGAGCAGCCGCGGTCAGAGTGTCGGGATGATGCCGTTCGGGTTCGTCGTCCGGGACGCGCAGACCGGCCAGTTCCCGAGCATGGGCAAGTCGGTACTTCGCGGATTCATCTGGAGCATCGAGGCAGGGTTGACCGTCTGCCTCGTCGGAGCGATTGGCTGGCTCTGGATGCTCTGGGATCCACAACGACAAGCGATCCACGACAAGGTGGCGGGCACGATCGTCACCAAGGGCTAGCCCAACCCCGAGGAAGCCCTCGCTTTTAGATAGACCGGTGGCCGGCCTTCTCGCGGAGAGGCCGGCCTCTTCTTTTTAGCTGCGCCGGGGCTCGCTCGGTTCGGACCGCCAGCCCTCGACGCCCTTGGAGAGCTTGGCGGGCGTCGTCTCGCTCTTGATCAGGTATTCCAACGCGCCCAGGTTCAGGCCGCGCTCGACCAGCTCCTGCTCGCTGTAATTGGACAGGATCACGACCGGGATGTCCTTCGTCTGCTCGTCCGCGCGCAGCTCCTCGAGCACGGCGAAGCCGTCCATCTTGGGCAGGCGGATGTCCAGGAAGACAATGTCCGGCCGGTCCTCGCGAGCCATGCGGAGGCCGGCTTCGCCGTCGGGAGCGACCGTGACGACGTAGCCATCCAGCTCGAGCTTGAGCTTGTACATCTGAGCGACGGCCGGATCGTCCTCTACGAAAAGAACCCGGACTTCCTCGTCCCTCACTTGATAATCCACCCGCACACCTCCAGGGTTCCTCGACCTAGTGGACTGTAACGGCCATTTGCGTAGCAGGCCGGAGGCTCGTAGACCGGCGTTCCAGGCCGTCGGTGCCAAGGCGCGGGTGGCGCGACGACGAGCGCATCCACAGATGCGTGATGTCTAGCGCCGGGCCCCGCAACACCGGCATCAGCGCCCCCAGGGCGCCCGGCGGCCTGGGACGTCGGATCCACGTCAAATGGCCGTGACGGTCCACTGGCTTCAACATACGGCATCCCGTTTTGAACTGCGAGACGGGGCTCGAGCCGAACCGGATTTCTTGCTCACTTTCATCTTTCCTGATAACGCCATCAATAACAATCCGGGCATCCAAACTTGGCTCGACCCACCGTCCTACCACCTCCATCCATGCCGGCCATGCCCGGTCCCGAAAAACTTCTCGCCTGCACCGCAGCTAACGCCTAGAATGGCCGTCGTGGCGCAGGCAGGGGGAGACCACGACGCCCGTTTCCAGCGGGCGATCGAGCTGATTGGGAAGCGCTGGACGGGGACGGTGGTGAGGACGCTGATGAGCAAGCCAGCGCGCTTCAATCAGCTCCTGACCGGCATCCCGGGCATCTCCGATCGGGTGCTCACCGAGCGCCTGCGCGAGCTCGAGACCGAAGGCCTGGTGGAGCGTCTCGTCGATCCCGGCCCGCCTGTCCGGGTGAGCTACCGCCTGACCGCCCGCGGCCGCGCGCTGCAGCCCATCTTCGCCTCCGTCACCGACTGGGCGGACACCTGGCTGGGCAGCGCGGTCGCCGCCGCCAGCTAGTTCAGCCAGCCCGCCGGCCGACCGCTTCAGGCCCGCTGCTATCCTCGTTACGCCCATGCCTGTAGGCGACCTTTTGCGGCGCCGAGCGGACGGCTCCCAAGCGTGCCCCGCCTGCGGCTCGCCAGTGCCGGCCGGCGCCACCTACTGCCCTAGCTGCGGCGTCCGCATCGATGATCCGGAAGCGCTTCCGCTCCATGTCGTCGACCGTCAGACGCGGCTCTTCAACGAGAGGTTCATCCGTCCAGTCCTGGAGGATGAGCTGGCTCGCGGCCATCGCTACGGCCGCTGGCTCGGCATCCTGCTGGTCGAGCTGCGCACCCAGGCCGACCACGGGTCGGGCAACTCCGACGGCCTGAAAGCGATGGCGGCCGCTCTGATCAACTCGCTCCGCGACGTGGATACGCCTGGGCTCCTGAAACGGATGCCGGCTGAGTTCTTGATCATCCTGCCTGAGGCAGAGCTGAGCGGGACGGCCCACGCCGCGAACCGGCTCATCCAGGCGGTCAACGAGGCTGTGAAGGACCAGGATTTGAAGGCTGAGGTGGGCCTGGTCTGCGTCAACCCCGCCAAACGCTTCCGCGCTGGGGCGGTCATCGAAGCAGCCGGGCGCAGCCTCCGGACCGGACGCCCCGAGGTGATGGGCAGGTAGAGATTTTTCTGGCCCGCCACGGCGAGACCGAGTGGAGCCAGAACGGCCGGCATACAGGGCGCACCGACCTACCGCTGCTGCCGGTGGGCGAGGCGCGCGCCGGGTCGCTGGGCCAGCGGCTTCAGGGGATCCCCTTCGACGCGGCCTTCTCGAGCCCGCTGCGCCGGGCGCGTGACACGGCACGCCTGGCCGGATTCCCCGGCGCGGTGCTCACGGACCTGCTCCGGGAGTGGGACTACGGCGATTACGAAGGCCTGACCTCGGTTCAAATCCACGAGACAGTGCCCAGCTGGGACCTCTGGGCCGGCGGCTGCCCGGGTGGCGAAACGCCGACCGAGGTGATCGCCCGGGCCCGGCGCTTCCTCGACCAGCTGCCCGCGGCGGCCACCCGCGTGATCGCCTTCAGCCACGGCCACTTCATTCGCGCGATCGCGCTCGCGTTTCTGGGCCTGCCGGCGGCAGCCGGGGCCCGCCTCGCGCTCGACACGGCCGCCCTGAGCGTGCTCCGGGCGGGCGACCGCGGCGGCGTCGTGCAGCTCTGGAATGACGTCGGACATCTCCCCGTGTAGAGCCGAGCGACTAGAGACCAGAGGTCTAGAATCACGCAGCCAATGAGCGCCATCGTCCACTTCGGCCTTCTGATCATCGGCGCTGTGGTGATCATCGAGGGCGTCGGCCTGGCCGTTTTCCCGAAGGCGCTCGGCTTCCTCGCGGGGCCCGGCGCCACGAAGCCCGCGGCGCGCTCCTGGACCCGCTACCAGGGCCTCGGCTTCATGCTTCTTGGCGCCGCGCTGGTGATGGCCTCCGCCCGGGGTGACCTGGTCCCGGTCGTGGTCCTGGCAATGGTCGCGTGCCTGATGTTCTCGCTGGCGGTCCTCGGCCGGTCCCGAGTCCGCTACTAAGCCGACCAGGCGGAAGAAACGTGCTCGTGGTCAGCCAGGCTGAGGTGAAGCGCCTGCTCGATCTCCCGCAGCTTCTCGACGCGCTGCGCCGGGCCTTTATCGAGCTGAGCGCGGGCCGTGCCTCGGTGCCGCCCAGGATTGCCGCCTTCGTCCCCGACCGCGGCCTGCTGGGCGCCATGCCCGGATACTCCGATGGCGTCCTCGAAACCAAGCTGGTCTCGGTCTTCGCCGGCAACCACGACCGTGGTCTGCCTTCTCACCAGGCGGTCATCGCCCTCTTCGACGCCGAGACCGGTACTCCCCTCGCCCTCCTCGACGGCACCCATATCACCGCCGCCCGCACGGGGGCCGCCGCGGCGGTCAGCACCGACCTCCTGGCACGAGCCGGCGCCGGCGTGCTCGCGGTCTTGGGAGCCGGCGTCCAGGGACGCTCCCACCTGGAGGCCCACCGCTTGATCCGCAACTTCAGCGAGGTCCGCGTCGCCAGCCGGGACCGAGCTCACGCCGAGCAGCTGGCCGGCGACTTCGACGCGCGCGTCGCCGACACCTTCGAAGCCGCGGTCCGCGGTGCCGACGTGGTCTGCTGCTGCACCGACGCCGCCGAACCCATCCTCCGGCGCGAATGGCTCAGCCCTGGCGTCCACGTCACCTCGGTCGGCTCCAACGTCAAAGGCGGCGAACTGGACAGGGAGACCGTTCGGGCGGGGCTGCTGACGGTGGAGTCGCGCGCCGGCTTCCTGCCACCACCTGCTGGCAGCGCCGAGCTGCAGGGCCTTGACCCGGAGAGCGCGGTCGAGCTCGGCGAGCTCCTGGCCGGCACTCGCCCCGGACGCACGAGCAGCGAGCAGGTCACCGTGTACAAGTCGATGGGCCACGCGGTGGAGGATGCCGCCGCGGCAGGCCTGGTCTACAGGACGGCGCTGGCGCTGGGCGCGGGCACGCAAGTCCAGCTTTGAGGATCGAGATCGTCGGCGGCCTGGAGGGCGCCACGAGTGCGCGAGGCCTGGCGGTGGTGGTCGATGTGCTGCGCGCCTTCACGGTCTGCGCTTACGCCCTGGCTGGCGGTGCCCGCGAGTCGATCCTGGTGACCGAAGTCGAGGACGCTCTGGCGCTGGAGCAGGCGATTCCCGGATCGATCGTCTCGGCCGAGGTCGACGGTCTGCCCGTCGAGGGCGTCGAAATCAGCAACTCGCCCACCTTGCTGGCGAGGCACGATCTCCAGGACCGCACCCTGATCCAGCGCAGCAGCGCCGGCACGCAGGGCGTCGCCCTGGCGGTCGCGGGCGCCGAGCGCGTGGTCGCCGCCAGCCTGGTGGTGGCCGCCGCCACGGCAAGGTACGTGGCCGGCTTCGACCCGGCGCTGGTCACCATCGTCGCCATGGGAGAGACCTCCGGGCACCTCGAGGATCGGGCCTGCGCCGAGTACATCGCCGGCCTGCTCTGCGGCCGGCCATCCGAAGTCGGGAGCCTGCTCGGCCCTCTTTACGACTCGGACCGCTACCGCCGGATCAGCGCCGCCGAGTGGCCGGGCTTTCCGCCCTCCGACCTGGACCTGGCGCTGCAGCCGGATCGCTTCGACTTCGCCATGCCTGTGACCAAAGAAGAAGGCAGGCTGGTCGTCAGGCGCTCGCCCTCGCCTCCCCCTCTGGGGGAGGGTTGGGTGGGGGCCGTAGGCTAGGCGCTCGCCCTCGCCTCCCCCTCTGGGGGAGGGTTGGGTGGGGGCCGTAGGCTAGGCGCTCGCTGAAGCGGCCTCCGACTTCTGCTGGTACCACCTCACCGGGTGCTGGTGGTCGTGGTTCCGTTCGTAGTCGTCCCACAAGCGGTCGTAGAGCGAGAACATCGTCGATCCGATCTCAGCGCACGCCTTCTCCGTAAGTCCCGCTGAGCGCAGGCGCTTCAAGAGCGAGTCGATTGCGAACTCTCGCGCCTCCAGCGGGTCGACCCGAAGCGGCTCCGGGATCTCGCTGATGTGCTCGAAGGGCAGGCGCTCGTCCGGTCCCACCACGACTGACACGGCCGATTCCAGCAGGTCAAGCACCTTTCGAGCGATGACGCGGCCCATCTCCGGGTCGGCCTCGACGCGGCGCCGCAAGGCCAGCACGCCAAACCCGATGTGACGCGACTCGTCGCGGGCGACCGCGGTGAAGCCGGAGACGAAGCCCGGTAGCAGCCCGACCCGGCGCAGGATGCGCAGCACCGTCCGCTGGCCCCCCAGCGCAAGGTAGCCCTCGATCACCAGGTGGTAGGTGACGACCGCCTCCACGAAGGCGCGCACGTCCTTCGGGTCGAGCCGGCATTTGTCGATCGCGTTGACCAGGTCCTCGTAAAAGATCCGCTGGTAGCCGGCGCGGGTCTTCGGCTTGAGCTCGGTCATCGCGCTGTGGATGCCGCCCGCGTGGCCGTGGACCTCCTCGAAGTAGCGCTGGAAGAACACGGTATGGCGCGCCTCGTCGGCGATCTGGGTCGCCAGGAAGATGCGCTCGTCCTCGAGGGGCGCCGCGTGGAGGACGGGCGCCAGCGTGTCGGTGACGATCTGCTCGCCGAGGAAGAAGAGCGTCATGGTGATCCGGAGTTGCTTCTGGACGGGCTCGGGCAGGTTCGCCCAGTCCTTCACGTCCTGGCTGAAATCGAGGTCGGAAACCGCCCACTGCTGGGTCTCCCAGCGGTGGTAGAAGGAGGAGCTGTCCAGCTCCGGGTTCAGCAGGCTGTCCATCTGAGCCTGGACGTCTTCGACGGAGACGTTGACCAGCTCGCGTAGGGGGCTCGTCTCAACCCTGCGGATGGCCTCCTCGACGGCGCTTTGGTTCATGGGGTTCATTGTGCGGCCTGCTAACCTGACCGGCAGTTGCCCACCCAACCGTGAGTCTGGAGAGGCTAGCGAAATGGCAACTCTGCTAAAGCCTGATCCGACCTTCTACCCATCCGCCCGCACGGCTGCCGAAGCCCCGCCCGAGACGCTCGCCTACATCGTCACCTTCGACCCCGAGGCGAAGACACCCGACGCGCTGGAGGTTCTGGACGTAGATCCTAAGTCGGGCGATTTCGGGAAACGCGTCGGCCGCCTGGAGATGCCTCACATGGGCGACGAGCTCCACCACTTCGGCTGGAACGCGTGCAGCTCGGCGCTCTGTCCCTGGGCGCCCCACCCACACGTCGAGCGCCGGTACCTCGTCGTGCCCGGCCTGCGCTCGTCCCGGATCCACATCATCGACACCAAGGGCGACCCGCGCGCGCCGAAGTTGAGTAAGGTCATCGAGCCCGAGGAGCTCGCTCGCAAGGCGAACTACAGCCGGCCGCACACGTCGCATTGCGGCCCCGACGGCATCTACATGAGCGCGCTCGGAGCGCCGGACGGCGGCGGGCCCGGGGGCCTCTTCGTCCTCGACCACGAGACCTTCGAGGTGAAGGGTCCCTGGGAGAAGGACCGCGGCGTGCAGGAGCTCGCCTACGACTTCTGGTGGCACCTGGGCCAGGACATTCTCATCAGCAGCGAGTGGGGCACGCCGAAGATGGTCGAGGCCGGCCTCAACGGCGAGATCCTGCTGAGCGGAGGCTACGGCCACCGGCTGCACATCTGGGACCTGCCGAAGCGGGCGTTGAAGCAGACGATCGACCTCGGCTCACAGCACCAGATGCCCCTCGAGCTGCGGCCCTCCCACGACCCCAATCAGACCTGGGGTTTCGTCGGGGTCGTCACCAGCCTGGAAGATCTCAGCGCTTCGATCTGGACCTGGCATCGCAAAGACAGCGGCGAGTGGGCCGCCGAGAAGGTCATCTCGATCCCGGCCGAGCCCGCCGACCCAAGTCAGCTGCCGCCAGTCTTGCAGCCGTTCAAGGCCGTGCCGCCGCTGGTGACCGACATCAACCTTTCGCTCGACGACCGCTGGCTCTACGTCTCCTGCTGGGGGACCGGCGAGCTCAAGCGATACGACGTCGCAGATCCTTTCAAGCCCCGCGAGACGGGCTCGATGCGGCTCGGGGGCATCGTCGGACGCTCACCTCATCCGGCCTCCGGGCCGCTCAACGGAGGTCCCCAGATGGTGGAGGTGAGCCGCGACGGTCAGCGCGTCTACTTGAGCAACTCGCTCTACGCCACCTGGGACGACCAGTTCTACCCGGACGGGCTCAAGAGCTGGGCAACCAAGCTCGACGCCAGTCCCGATGGTGGGCTCAAGGCTGATCCGAATTTCTTCGTCGAGTTCGAGCAGAGGGCCCACCAGGTCCACCTCCAAGGGGGCGACGCCTCCTCCGACTCCTACTGCTTCTCCTGACGCCGTGACCTGGTCGGCGTACTGGACTGGCCTGGTCGTGCTGGGCGCCTATCACGGCGTCAATCCCGGCATGGGATGGCTTTTCGCGGTCGCGCGGGGCCTCCAGCAGCAATCGCGGCGGGCAGTGCTCGTCTCGCTCTTGCCTATCGCCGCCGGGCATGAGGGCTCGGTCGCCGCCATCCTGCTGGCGGCGGCCCTGGCCCGGCCCTTCCTCGACCAGCGCGGACTTCGGTTCGCGGCCGCCGGCGCGCTGGTCGGCTTCGCCATCCTCCTGCTGCTCCGGCGCCGGCTGCACCCATACCTCGGGATGCGCTTGAGCCTGGTCGGGCTGGCCGCCTGGTCTTTCCTGATGTCCTCCGCCCACGGCGCTGGCCTGATGGCGGTTCCGCTCTACCTCGGACTGCAGGTGCCGGCGCCAGGGCAGCTGCAGGTGCCGGCCGGCATTCTGCAGGCGCTGGCCGCCGCGACTCTCCATACCACGGCGATGCTGACCGTCATGGGCATCGTGGCGGTGCTGGTCTACGACCGTTTCGGGCTTGGCTTGCTGCGGCGCGCCTGGGTCAATCTTGACCTGGTCTGGGTCGGCGCCCTTCTCGTGGCCGGCGTGGCGACGCTCTTCAGCTGATGCGGTAGATCCACTCCGGACGCGCGTACTTCGTCGCGGCCAGCCGCTCGGCGCCGGCCAGCTCGCCTGGCTCCAGCGAGCCGGGATGCCCGCCCGCCTCCAGGACCAGCGCCGCCAGCAGCTCCTCGCGCGATGCGGGGACCAGCGTGTCCACCGGGGTGACCACCTTGGCCGCGCTGCGGACGCCGCGGGTGGCGACGCTGGGCCGCCCGATCCGGATCAGCTCCCTGAGCAGCCCGGGCGCCATCGAATAGGCCAGCGTCGTGTGGTGGAGAAGGGCGCCCCGCCGGCGGGCTTGCGCCGCGCCCGCGATCTTGCCCGCCGGCGAAACGATGTCGTTGATGGGCCGGTAGGCCGCGTCGACGCCAAGTTTTCGCAGGGCCTGGACGGCGAAGGCGTCCAGGTATGCGTAGGACTCTCGGAAGGACTTCCCGGCGACCACCTCGGCCGGCAGGTAGAGCGACCAGGTCACGGTCCGGCCAGGCTCGGCCAGCATCGTACCGCCGCCCGAGAGCCGTCTCGTGATCGTGAAGCCGCGGCGGCGAACGGCGGCCTCGTCCACCTCGTTGGCCACCGACTGGCTCGAGCCCAGGACGAGGGTCGGCTCGATCCAGCCCCAGAAGCGGAGAGTAGGCGCTCGGGCTCCGGCAACCACCCTTTCCAGCAGGACCTCGTCGAGCGCCATCTGCTGGTGGGCTGGCAAATCCTGCTCGGCCAGGATCTCCCAGTCGGGCAAGGGCGGCACCCCTAAGAAAATAAGCGACCCACCCCCGGTTTTCGGCAGTTGTTGAAGTCAGATGACTCCAGTTTGTTGCTACACAGCTTTCCTGTCGGGTTGTATCCTCTCCCCCCGATGACTCAAGCCCAACGCAAAGTCCTCCTCGTCGAAGACGATCCGAGCATCGGCCAGCTGTATGCGATCAAGCTGCGCATGGACGGCTACCGGGTCGACCTGGCCGCCGATGTGGCCACGGCTGAGATGCTCTTCGAACGTTCCACACCGGATGTCATCTGCGTCGATTCCCGCCTTCCCGACGGCAGCGGGCGGGAGGTCGTTACAGCCCTGGTCAAGCGGGGCGCCACCGTGGTGCTCCTGACCAACGACCAGGAGGCCTACGAGCGGCCGCCGGCGGGCGTGGCGCGAACCCTTCTCAAGACCCGGACGACGCCCTCCGCGCTGTCGCGCGCGATCGGAGAGCTGACCGCAGCCCGCTCCCGCTAGACCAGATCGCTTAGCTGAGAGCCGTCCGGATCCGGGCCGCGCTATCGTCCAGCTCAGTCCGTTCCACGGGCTCACCGTAAGTTGGTGGAAAGGTCAGGCTGAATCCATCGCCCACGAAGCGTGGGATCACGTGGATGTGGAAGTGGGGAACGTCCTGGAAGGCGGCTTCGCCGTCGGCGACGAAGAGATTCACGCCTTCGCAGCGCAGCCCGGACTCTCGGAGTGCCTTGGCGATGTTCTCGGCGACCGCGAAACAGGCTACGCCCTCACCGGGGACCAGCTCTGACAGCAAACCGGCGTGGTGCCTCGGGATCACCAGGGCGTGGCCGGGGTTGATCGGCTGGATGTCCATGATCGCGATCAGGGTCGCGTCCGCATAGACGACGCTGGCCGGAGCCGCGCCCTCGACGATCTGACAGAAGACGCAGGTGCTCATCTACTTGGCCGCGCAACAGCTTAAGGTGTGCGCCTCCCAACTCTGAAGGGGACCTCGAGCGCCAGAAAGAAGACTGCGGCGAGCAGGGTGCTGCCGGCGATGTACCAGGGCCAGGGGCCCATCAGGTCCAGCAGGGTTGGGCCGGGGGGCGGGCGGCGGAGGTACATGTAGTTCCCGCCGGTGACCAGGTCAGCCAGCCCGATCACGGCCGTCACCGCAAGGGTCGCCAGAAACGCTCTCACGGCCGCGCCTGGCCGGGGTCGGAGCCCTAGGCCCAACGTGAGGAAGAGCGCCGCCAGCACGATGCCGCCGTGGCCGAGGTAGTACTGGACGAACCAGTAGTCGGGAAAGTGCTGGACCAAGTCCGGGGTCAGGATCGCCTGGAGCGTGCCGGCGACACCCCAGAACCAGGTCAGCTCGACGAGGAAGGGGCGCCGCCAGAGGAGTGCTGCCGCGGCCACGAAGGTGGCCGCGCTACAGAGCTGGAGCGGCAGGTAGCCTGTCACGTTCCAGAGGCCGCTGCGCCAGCTCACGATCCACCAGCTGACCTCGTTCAAAACTAGGACGAGGGCCAGAGCGCGGCTGAACCAGTCAGTCCAGGTGCCCGGCTCTCGCCGGGCCGCCATCACGAGCAAGGCGCAGATGGAGGCGGTAACGGCTACCGCGCCGAGATGCTCTGGAGTGAAGAGCTCGCTCACGCTCGGCGGCGCCGCTCAGCTTTCGGAGATCGGCTCCGCCGTGGCTTCGGGGGCCTCGGGAGCCGGCTCGGCCGGCCGCCGGCGGCGGGACCGCCGGCGCGGAGCTTCGGCTGGCGCCGGAACCTGCCCGTTCGGCACGGGGCTGACCGGTTCCATCGGCTGGGCCACCTCGGCCGGGGACTCGCCGTTGACGCTGGCCACCTCCTGGCCGTCGCGCGGCCGGCGCCGGCGGCGGTTGCGGCGGCGATCACCCCGCCTGGGGCGCGAGAGCCGCTGCACCTGCGAGCGGATGCCGACGCGCTGGCAGGCGGTCACGACGGCGCCCACGCCCGCTACCAGCCCATCCTCTTGCGAGTGCTCGAAGAGCGGGCCGAAGAGCTCGGGCGCGCCGCCGATCACCGTCTTCGAGTCGCCCACGATCACGAGCAGCTTCTTGGCCCGCGAGATGGCTACGTTGACGCGGTTCGGGTCGTTCAGGAAGCCGATCGCTGCGCGGTCATTGGAGCGCACCAGCGAGAGGATCACGGCGTCAGACTCGCGGCCCTCGAAGGCGTCCACCGACTCGATGTCGTCGGGTGGGACGATGCCCTTCAGCGCGCTCTGGAGCCGGTTGACCTGCGAGTTGTACATCGCAATGACGGCCAGCTTGGCCTTCCGGACGCGCTTGCGGATGATCGTCGTGATGTCCTTGCAGAGTGCCACCTCGAACTCATTGGCGACGCTCCGCTGGGCGTCTCTGTACTCCTCCTGGGCCCCCGTGTCGACCCAGACCAGCTCGCGGTCGAAAGGCCAGGGCAGCGGCATCCGCGGGTGGGGCGCCTCGTGGATGAGCTTGCCTTCGTAGAAGAGATCGGAGACCACGCGGCCGATCGGCTCCCGCATCCGGTACTGCCGCGGCAGCATGATCTTGGACTGGGTCGGAGCCCGGTCCCACATCCAGCCATAGAAGCTGTCGTCGCGCACGATCTCGTCCAGCGGGTCCTGGATCTGGAACGAGGAGGCGGCCTCCTCCATGACCGGCGGCAGTTGGTTCAGGTCGCCGATCATCACCCAGCGCTTGGCCAGGGGCATCAGCGCCAGGGCCTCGTTGGCACGAACCTTGTTGGCCTCGTCCAGGATCAGCCAGTCGAAGACCATGAACCGCAGGCGGGAGTCGATCGCCAGCCGGTTGCAGGTCCCGGCGACGAGGTTGAACTGTTGCAGGTTCTCCCCTTCGAAGAGCGTGCCACGCAGCCGCCGCGGGACCTTGCCCGGCTCGGCGATGCGGGCCTGGCGCACGTGCGAGAACCCGAGCAGCCGCTCCTGGCCGGTGTCGACCGCGTCGTTGGAGTGCGATGAGAGCAGGATGGTGCCGCCGCTCTGGCGGCCCAGGATGCGCCGGATCGACTCGACAATCGCGGTCGTCTTGCCGGTGCCGGGGGGCCCCTGGATCATGTAGAGCTGGCCGGGCAGCATGCCCATGACGCGAGCCACGGCTTCCGACTGCTCCTCGTTGGGGTCGGGCAGGTGGTGGGCGCGCCGGCCCTCCAGGACCAGGTGGGGCGGCGAGCCAAGCCAGCCGGTGTCGGCCAGCAGCGCGGCCAGGGCGCCGGTCCGGGGCGACCCGATCTGAAGCTGGCGGATCACTGAGCGCTGGGCCTCGAACATCTCGACGCTGGCCGTCGGCAGGACCACGCCCTCGTCGGGGAGCGGATCGTAGCGGCGGAAGGAGACCCAGAGGTCCTGGCCGGAGATGCGATCGAGGGACATGCCCCGGTACTCGGGGAAGCCGGCCGAGCGGACTGTGAGGGAGTCGATGCCGCGGTAGACGCGGGCGTCGAGGTCGCCGACCAGGTGGAGGATGGCGCGGACGTATTCGCCACCGCGGAGGTCCTCGTCGCAGGCGGGGCAGTGGCTGCCGTTGGAGGTGGGGACCTGCTCCTCGCAGCGCGGGCACTCGACCCACTGCTCGGTCGCCTCGTAGCGCCTGATGGCCGCTTCGGCAAGATCCTCGCGGAAGTCGCGGAGGTGCTCGACGAAACGCATCGTGGAGTCGAGGATCGGCAGCTCCTTGGCCTTCTCCCGGAGCTCGATGGCGGTGAAGCCGGAGAGCTCGGAGTCCCACTCCTCGACCAGCTGCAGCTCCTGGTAGGTGAGGTTGATGCGCGACTTCTCGATCGGGTAGTCAGGGGACTCGAGCTCCTGGAAGTCGCTCATCTCGAAGGCCAGGCCCTTGGGCGTCCGTCCGAGCCGGCCCTGGATCAGCGTTGAGTTGAAGAGGCCGATGCATTCCAGCGGCTTGTCAGGCTTGGTGATCGTGTAGCCGATCTCGATCGCCTTCTTCTCCTCGAGCACGTCGAGGATGACGCGCGGCCCGCCCGGGATCAGGCTCAGCTTGGCAGCCGCCGGCGAACCCGGCTTGATCCGGATCCAGAGCCGCCCGGCCGAGACCACCTCGCCTGGGATGTCCGGATCCCAAAGGGGCAGGACGTCGCCGGGATTGGGCGTGGTCACGCGGGACCAGCCGCGCTGAGAAGGGCTAGATACAGGAGAGTCAAAAGTGATTCCCGAGGAGGCCCGCAAACGATCGCGGGGCCTGAGATGTGGATCTACCTTACCAAATTACGGTGGGAGTTGAACACCGCGGGTCTCCGGGAGGAGCAGGAGCAAGAGCGCGCCCGCCAGCGGCGCGACCGATACGAACACGATTGCCGTTCCCAACCCCACCGAGGGTGCGGCCAGGCCGACGAGCTGGAGGCCCAGGATGCCGCCCACCGCCGCGGCGACCGCCGCCACCGCCTGGGAGGTGGCACGGGCCCGGGTCGGGAAGAGCTCCGCGTACCAGGCCGTGAGCACCGGACCGGCCGCGCTCCCCACGACGCTCCAGGCCAGGTTGCCGCCCCAGTAGAGGGCGACGCTGCCGGCGAAGGTGAGTGCGTTCACCAAGGCGGATGCCAGCGAGAGCCCGACGGCCAGGGGGCGCCGGCCGGCCCGGTCCGAGAGCCAGCCGCCGGCCACGAAGCCGAAGCCTGCCAGCGGCGCCGAGGCAGCCAGCACCAGGCTGATGCTGAAAGGCGTCAGCCGCAGCGTGCGACTGGCGAAGAGCGCTCCGTAGAGGCCTCCCGGCTGAAAGGCCACGGCCGCCAGCAGGCTGGCCAGCGCCAGGACGGCGAGCCGGGCGCGCCAGCGGGCCTCGAAGAGAACCCGCAGCGGGTTGTCCACGTGCCCGGCCGCCCGCCAGGTGCGGCCCTCGGGGAGCCAGGCCAGCAGAGCTGGTACCGCGAGCAGGCCCGCTCCGCCCGCCCAATAGAGCACCCGCCAGTGGGGCGCCAGCAGCGGATAAGCGACGATGGTCAGGCCCTGGCCGGCCCCGGCGGCGATGGTGAGCGCGGCCACCGCGATGGCGCGCCGTTCCCTGGGCGCCTCCTCGACCACCAGCGCGCTGGCGATGCCGATTGCCGCCACCTCGAAGCAGGAAGCGGTGAGGCGGGCTACCGCCAGCCAGGCCAGCGCGGGGGCGAAGCCTGTCGCCAGGTTGGCGACCGAGAAGGCGGCCACGGCCAGAACCAGGAGTCGTTTCCGTCCGGCGCGGTCCGCCAGAGCTGCGAGGGGGAGCGCCGCGATCGCGCCGAGCCCGAGCACCGACCCCGCGTTGGAGAGGTCCTCGACACGGGCGTGAAATTCCTGGGCGACCGCGGGCAGCGCCAGGAAGAGCGCCGACCCGTCGAACTGGGCCAGCAACACGCACAGACCTGCCAGCAGCAGCGTGCGGCGGAGCTCGCCGCTCAAATCAGGCCGAGCCGGCGGAGCAGGTACGGCCCCGGCCCGAGGAAGCCGCAGGTGGCGCCCACGTGGGCGATCGAGACGCCGAGCAGCGAGGGCGGGCCCGGCAGGAGCCAGAACGCCAGACCCAGCGGGATGCCGAGCAGCGCAGTCGCCACCACGTCCGGCCACCACCAGCCGCCCAGCCGGTGGTAGAGGACATAAACGGCCGTAGCGATGACGAAGCCGGCGGGAGCCCCAAGAAGGATGGCAAGGCCGCCCTGAAGGAGGCCCCGAAAGAGGCCCTCTTCGAGCGGGCCGTTGAGAGCGTAATAGCCGGCCTGGAGAACGGCGTCGGGTGCATCCCCGACTCGCAGCGCCCCGCGCCGGCGGCTGAGCCAGAGCTGGAGCACCACACCGGCCAGGAACCCGATCGGCAGCCCGAGCAGGCCGAACAGGAGCTGGGGCTGCACGTCCCCAGTGGCCACGCCGAGCCAACCGGGCCGCCAGATTGCGTAGACAATCCCGACGACAACACCAAATGGCAGCAGGCGGGTGGGCAGGTCGGAGCGCATCCAGGCCAGCGTCTCCCCCGGGTGATTCGCGACGACGCGAACGCGTGTGCTCGCCACCAGCAAATAGTCTGTTAGCCGTGGCCTGGGAGATAGAGGAGCGCTACTTCGAACGCCGTGAGATCAAGGCGGCGCTCGACTTTGCGCGGGCGGGCGGCATCGCCGTCCATCGCAACTTCGACAACTACGCGGGCACCCGCTCGCCCCGCGGGATGCGGATGGACCGGCCCTTTCTGCATGTGATCGGCCTGCGGCCCCGCCTCGAGCAGTGGGGACGCGGGCACGGACTCCGGCCGGAGTGGATCCAACCGGAGAAGCGTCGCGGTGTCGCCCATTACGACGTCTTCGGCGAGTTCGCCCAACGGCTCATCGACCGGCTCCAGCGGCGAGAGGAGGTTCGCCGCCACTTTGCGCTCTTCCTGGCGCGCTTCGAGTCGCCCCTCTACGGCCAGCTGGCCCAGGGCATCGTCGCCGACCCTACGATCCTCGACCTGGCCGGTCGCGCACCACGAGGCCAACCACCGGCGAACCTGCTTTTCGGGGCCGTCCACTACCTCTTACTGAAGGGCCTCGGCCATCCGCTGGCGGCTTACTACCCCAGCGTCAACACGTCAGTGCTGCGCGGTGAGCCCTACCCGGCGTTCCGCGAATTCTGTGCTGAGCACGAGGGCCGGATCCTGGATCTCCTCGCGACCCGGCGGGTGCAGACCAACGACGTCGCCCGGAGCGCCGTTCTCCTCCCCGGCTTCAGCGTGGTCGCCGCCCGCGCCGAGCGGCCGCTGGCCCTGGTTGAGATCGGCGCCAGCGCCGGCCTGAACCTTCTCTTCGACCGCTACTCGTACGACTACGGCAACGGGAACGTCTGCGGCGACCCGGAGTCCAAGGTACGGATCGAGTGCAGCGTGCGCAGCGAGCTGGTTCCGCCGCTCGAGATGCCGCGCGTCGCCTGGAGGCTGGGCATCGACTTGAAGCCGGTCGATATCCGGGACACGGACCAGGCGCTCTGGCTTCGAGCCCTGGTCTGGCCCGACCAGCCCTGGCGGTCGGAGCTTCTGCTGGCGGCGATACGCCTGGCCCAAGCCAACCGCTCCGAGATCATCCAGGGCGATGCTCTCGAGGTCCTTCCCAGGGCCGCAGCTATCGCCCCGGTCGACGCGGCCCTTTGCATCTTTTCCAGCTACACCGTCTACCAGTTCAGCCCCGAGCAACAGGACCGCCTGGCGGCCGTCCTGGAGGGCATCGCGGCGACGCGCGACCTCTACCGACTCAGCTTCGAATGGCACCCGGGCGAGGAGTCCTACCTGGAGCTGGCGAGCTTCGAAGGCGGCCGCCGGGAAGACCTGCGGCTTGCCTCCGCCCACGACCACGGCCGCTGGCTGAAGTGGCTGGACCCGGCCAGGGTCCTGCCCGGACCATAACGGCGTGACCGTGGTCGCGACGGGATCCGTCGCCTTCGACTACATCCTCACCTTCAAGGGCCGGTTCGCCGACCACATCCTGCCCGGCAAGACGCACATCCTGAACTTGAGCTTTCTCGTCGATACGCTCGAGAAGCGACGGGGCGGCGTGGCGGCCAACTACGCCTACAACCTGAACCTCCTCGGCTGCCCGGCCGCCATCCTGGCGACTGCGGGCCAGGATGCCGTCGAGTACAAGTCCTGGCTCGAGGACCAGGGCATCGATGCGCGCGGCCTGAAGATCCTCGCCGAGGAGCACACGGCCACCGGCTTCACCACCACCGACCTGGACGATAACCAGATCACCGGCTACTACGGGGGCGCCATGAACCGGGCGGCGGAGCTCGGCCTGGGCGACACCGTCTCGAGGCCGGAGGCTGTGATGATCGGGCCCAACGCACCCGCGGCCATGCTGCGGCTGGCCGAGGAGTGCCGCCTGCGGAAGGTGCCCTGGGTTTGGGACCCGGCCCACCAGCTGCCGCATCTAGGCAAGCCGGAGCTCGAGGAGGGCAGCCGGGGAGCCTGGATCGTGATCGGCAACGACTACGAGCTGGAGTTGATCCAGCAGCGGACCGGAAGAGACGTACCCGGGCTGCTCGAGCTTGCCGAGATCGTGGTCACCACCCTCGGCCGCCACGGCTCCCGCATCCAGACCAGCGGCAGGGCGATCGAGATCCCCGCCGCGCCGGCGCGCGAGGAGGTCGACCCGACCGGCGCCGGCGATGCCTACCGGTCGGGGTTGGTAGCAGGGCTCCTGCGCGGCCTCGATTTCGAGGAGGCCGGCCGCCTCGCTGCCCTGACCGCCACCTACGCGGTGGAGCAGACCGGGACCATCGAGCACCGCTTCACCATGGCGGACTTCGCCGTCCGCTACCGTCAGGCTTTCGGCGCCTCCCTCCCGAGCACTTTCGCCGTCAGCTGAGGCAGCGTCGGCGCCGGGCGGAGGGGATCGGTCAGCCGCCCTCCGCGGGAACGCCTCACGACCGGATTAACGGAGCTCTACGAGTACTACCGGATGGCGGGCCCAGGACTGGTTGTGATAGGTCGCGACGTTCCGCTCCTGGATCCCAAGCTGTTCGGGTCCCCGAGCCGGCTCGACGTAATTCGCGCCATCTCGAGGGTGCTGGCCGGGGGTTGGCATGCGCGCGGCCGCCGCGAGCGAGTCATCGGCGCAGCAGTGAACCACGCGGTCAACGTGAATACCTGGCAATCCCTGGTCCGCCAGCAGAGCCTCGACGAGACCGAGGCCGTGCAGCTGCTGGTGGCGATGGTGATGGCTGCGGCCGACGGTCAGGCTTTCGGAGCCGTCCTCCCGAGCACTTTCGCAGTCAGCTGAGGCAGCAGCGACTCGGCCTCGCGCACGATCCTCTCAACCAGGTCGCCGGCGGCGGGCAGGTCCTTGATCAGCCCCACCACCTCGCCGGCGTAGAGCGCCATCTCATCGATGTCGCCGCGCCGGCGCGCCTCCTGCAGCTTCGCGCCGGCCTCGGCCGCCTGGCTGCGGAGCTCGGATTCGCGCCCGAGCCAGCGTTCGACCAGGGCGTTGCGGAGGGTGCGGGCCGCGGCCGGCTCGGGCCAGTCCGCCTCATTGGCAATGTCCGGGATGCGGGTGCGCAGCGTCTCCTGGCCGCCGGCCTCCAGGATCGCCAGCTTCCAGGAGTGGTCGATCGGCGCCTCCTTCGTGGCCAGGAAGCGGGTGCCGATAAGCACCGCCTCGGCGCCCAGAGCGAGCGCTGCCGCCAGTCCCCTTCCGTCACCGATCCCGCCTGACGCCACCACGGGGACGTCCCCGACTGCGTCGACGACCTGGGGGACCAGCGCGAACGTCGAAAGCAGCCCGACGTGGCCGCCACCCTCCTGGCCCTGCGCAACGATCAGATCCACACCCGCCTTCGCCGCGGCCTCGGCTCCAGGCACGTCCTGGACCATGTGCATGACAAGGCAACCCGCCTCATGGGCCGCTTCGACGTGGGGCGCCACATCGCCCCAGGCGGTCGACAGCACCGCCGGCTGCAGCTCGAGCACCGGTTCGACGTACTCGAGCGCGCCCCAGAGGAGGAGATTGAGGCCGAACGGGTTGGGAGTGAGCTCGCGAACCTTGGCCACCTCTGCTCTGATCAGATCGGCCGTTGGGTAGGTGGAGACTCCCAGGATGCCTAGGCCGCCCGCCCGGGAGACGGCCGCGACGAGCGCGGCGTCGGTCGACCCGGCCATGCCGGCGAGCAGGATGGGATGCCGAATGCCGAGCAGGTCGGTGACTCGGGTCCTCATGCCGCGGACTCGACCAGCGCCAGCGGGCGGACGGGCGCTCCCGTGGCGCCCACGATCTTGAGCGGAGCCGCCACAAAGAGAAACTCGTGAACGGCGTCGCGAGCCAGCTCCTCCAGGTCGAGGACCTCGATGATGTGGATGCCGGCGTCGACCAGCAGCCGGACGTGCACCGGCAGCTGGGTGTGCTGGGCGCCGGGAGCCAGCCACTCGAAAGCGATCGTGTCGGCACCGGCCACGCGCACCTCGCGGTCGGCCAGCCAGGCAGCCGCGCTCTCGTCCGGACCCGGCACTCCCGTGTCCCAGCCGACGTACGCCTCCTGGTCCTCGTAACGCTCCACCGGCCAGCCGGTTCGGAACAGCACGGCGTCGCCCGCGCGGACCTCCACCCCGTGATGGCGGCAGGCCGCCTCAATGTCGGCCGCAGTGATGGGCCGGCCGGCTTCGAGTGCCTGGCTGCCCTCGGCGGCTGCGACGTCGATCAGCACCCCTCGGCCGACCAGCGGGGCGATGGTCTCCGAGCCGTAGATGTGGAAGCGGCCGCCCCGAGAAGCCGTGTAGGCATCGTGGCCGCTGAAGAGCAGGCCTTCCCGCGAGAAGTGGGCGAAGGCGTCGATGTGGGTCCCGGTGTGGCCCGATGTCGTGATCAGCTCGTTGGCGCTCGAGGAGCCGTCCTCTCTCACGGCGTCCCCATGGCGCCGCTGGAGCGCCATCCGGAAAGGCGGATGGCCGGGCGCGACAGGGGTCGTGATCTCCAGCGGCCGTCCCAGGTCGTAGACCCTGTACTTCACGCCGGCAGCATCCGTTCCAGCTGCTCGACGTGCTCCTCCAGATGGTTCAGGAGCGGGTAGCGGGCGATGTGGTCGGCCGTGATGACCGTCCCGTGCGTGGTCCGGCACTCGCGCTTCAGCGCGGCCGCGTCGGCGGACCGCAGATATTGCGCGGTCCGGCGCTGGTCGGCGACGGCCTGCGCCAGCAGCTCGGGCGGTGGCGTTTTTGCCATCTCCTGGCCGATCACGTCGCGGAGATGGACGTTTCCGAGCAGGTCGAGCTCGCTCATCTGCCCGGATCCGACCTTGTAGGTAAGCATGCCGTAGAACTTGGAGAGGACCGCGATGTGGGCCAGCACCTCGTGCGACGTCCACCCGGAGGCGCCGTCGGATCCAGCCTCCGCCGTGACGCGTTTCCCGACTTTCTCGAGATGCGCCGAAGCCGCCTCCAGCCGGGCCGCCAGGGCCAGCCGCTCGCGGTCGATGAGCTGGTCTAGGAATGCTTCCAGGTCGCTGACCGTGAAGTCCTGGCTCTCGATCTTCATCTGACGGATCTCCTTTTTTCGAGGGCCTCCCAATGGGCGGGGTCGGCCCAGGTGCCGGCGAAGTCGGCGGTGGCGGCGGCGGCGAGCTCCGGCCGGGCGTAGGGTTGCGCGGCTTCGAGCGCGCGCTTGATACCGGCCAGCGCACTTCGCGGCACAGCCGCCAGCTGTCCGGCCAGATCCTGCAGTCGAGACTCGAGGTCGGCCCGCGCGACGAGCTCCTCGAAAAGCCCGATCCGCTGGGCTTCCGCGGCATCCAGCTCACGGCCGGTCGTGAGCAGAAGCAAGGCCTGGCCCCGACCGACGAGCGCGCCGAGCCGTTCGATGCCGCCCCAGGCGGGCATCAGGCCTAGCCGGGCCTGGGTGAAGCCGATCCGAGCGTCCGCCACGGCGAGCCGGTAGTCGCAGGCCACTGCCACCTCGGCGCCACCGCCGATGGCGGGGCCGTTGACCACCGCGACGACCGGCATGGGCAGGGCCGGGATCAGGTCGAGCGTCGACCGCATCCGGCGCGCCATGTCCAGGGCGAAAGCCGCATCGCGGTTGGACTCCAGCTCCTTCACGTCGCCGCCGGCGATGAAGGCGCGGTCCCCGGCGCCGCGCAGGAAGACCGCGTGCACCGCCCAGTCCGCGACCTGGCGGAGGGCCGAGTCGAGGCCGGCCATGGCGGCCTGGTTCAGGGCATTGCGGGAGGCTGGCCGATCGATGGTGATGGTCGCGACGGGGCCGGACCGCTCCAGACGAACCTCACCCACGCTTCAGAAGATAGTTCTTGCTCTGAGCGCGGGTCCCGGTTTAGAACGTAAAGGCCCTTCCTTCTAGGCTCGCGCGCCGCAGCGCGCGGCGGGCAGGCCGAGTGGCCTGCCCCAGATAGAAAACAAGGGCAAACAGCCAAGGGCCAATCACTTGGGGGCGAGGCGCCGTTTCTTCTGAACCTGGTCCAACGGCACGAGGCCGCTCGACCATATCCTCTAACTGAGATGTGCCACTCAGACATTTCCCGCCCGCCACTGCCGCCGATCCGCGGCGCTGCATCCGACCGGGGCCCGCTCGAACTCACGGCAAGCGACGGCAACCGGCTTCTCGCCTACGTGGCCCGGCCGGCCAAGCCGAGCGGCCGGGGCATGGTCGTCATGCCGGACGTGCGCGGCCTCCACGAGTTTTACAAAGACCTGGCCAGACGGTTCGCGGAGGCCGGTTTTGAGGCGATCGCCATCGACTACTTCGGGCGCACCGCGCCCACCGAGGACCGGAGCGAAGCCTTCGACTGGATGACGCACGTAAAGCAGCTGACTCCGGAGGGCACGGCGAGTGACGTGCGAGCCGCGGTTGAACACCTCCGCAGCGAGGCGGGCGGCAACAGCGAGGCGATCTTCACCGTCGGTTTCTGCATGGGCGGCAGGGCCTCCTGGCGGCAGTCCGCCGAGGGCCACGGGCTCGCCGGCGCGATCGGCTTTTATGGCGGCCAGCCGCTGAGCCTGGAGCCGGTGATCCCGAAGCTGGAGGCGCCGCTCCTGCTGTTGCTGGCGGGGCAGGACCAGGCCACGCCCGCGGACGACTTCCGGAAGTTCGAAAAGCTGCTCGGGCAGGCCGGCGTCGAATACGAGTCGCACACCTATCCGGATGCGCCGCACAGCTTCTTCGATCGCTCTTTCAAGGAGCACGCGGCCGCCTGCGAGGACGCCTGGCGGCGGATCCTCGACTTCACCGGCCGCCTGACGCCGGCAGCCGCCTAAGAGGGCTGCGCTAGGCGGTCGCGGGAGTCCCGGCAGCCCAGGGAGAGGCGGCGACCCAGCGCGCCAGCTGGCGTGCGGGCACCGGTCGCGAGAGCAGATAGCCCTGGATCACGTCGCACTCCAGCTCCACCAGCGTGTCCCAGGCAGCCTGCGTCTCGGCGCCTTCCGCCACCACGACCAGGCCCAGGTTGTGACCGAGGTCGATGGTCGACTGCACGATCGGGTTGACCTCCGCCGAGTCGCCCAGGCCGGCGATGAACGAGCGGTCGATCTTGACCTCGTTGACCGGC
>Ga0209805_1000166_pt1 | contig 39029 bp, 39 predicted proteins | sample GraSoiAngelo_148_FD_185905 | JGI IMG/M metagenome (GOLD analysis project Ga0209805, IMG submission 185905) | Grasslands soil microbial communities from the Angelo Coastal Reserve, California, USA - 14_1009_09_20cm (SPAdes) (version 2) | ecosystem: Environmental > Terrestrial > Soil > Grasslands ...
GGCGAGTCTCACACTTCAGGGCGTAGAATGCGTAGATCCGACGTTTTCGAGATCGCGGATTAAGCGTAGAGGTCAACGCGAAAAAGTCGCGATCTCAAATCGCCTGCCCCGATTTCCAATCAAGGCACATTCTGGGCGATTTGGGTCGATCTGCACCTGAAGTCCCAAGCGTCGGGGGCCTAGATCAACCCTAAGGTTATTACAATCCGAGGGGTCGGTGACGGTTATCTGGAATAGTCGTGTTTACAATCAGAAGAGCCGGGAATTAGTTGAGAGCGCTAATCATCGGAGCTGGGAGGATTGGAATGCACCTTATCCGGTACCTCTCGAGCAGCGATGACAATCGACTGACCGTTATAGAGAAGAAGCAGGAGCGCTGCAAGGAAGCATCCACCAACTCCGATGCTACAATTCTCAACGCCGATGGCTCCAAGCCTGACGTTCTCAAGCTGGCAGAGGCCTCACAAGCGGACATTGTCATAGTTACGACGGACGACGACAGGGTCAACCTGGCTGCGACCAGACAGGCGAAGAGGGAGTTTGGTGTGCCCCGAATTATCGCTGTGGCGAACAGTCCCAAGAACAAGGAACGGTTGAGGGAGGCTGGGGCTGACATGGTCATCTGCCCGGCCGAGTTAGCCCTCAAAGATCTCGAAAACATGCTGGAGAGAGATCGCGCGGTCACGCTCATGTATCGGTCGGAATTGGACCTGCGGGTTGCTGAGACGGTAATTCCGCTCAACGCGACCCTCATCGGAAAGAAGATCCATGAGATACAGATGCCAGAGAAATGCAGAGTCGCCCTAGTATGTAGAGACAGCAGCTACGTCTTCCCCGAACCCGAACTCGAACTCAAATCCGGAGACAAAGTTCTGCTACTAGGCGACGCGCCATCTGTCGCGCGAACCGTGGAACTCTTAAGGTCAAGCGAAACAGCCTAGCACCCTTCGGGGTAGGGCTGGACAAAGAGTGGCCTCCAACATATTCGACCTGTTCACCAGTCCGCCCGCCGAGCAGATCCTCACCATAATACTCATTCTCGTACTCACCTACTCAGTCGTCCGGGTGTACAGGAGCATCATTACAAGAATAGCAGGCACTGTCCCATCTGGATTGATAGTCAGCCTGCAACAGATAGGAACGTGGTCCATCAGGATATTCGGCGCCTTCTACATACTCAACACACTCAACGTCAACATACTCCTACTAGTCGCGCTACTCTCCCTCGGGGGTCTCGCGATGATCGTGGCCTACAGGAACATTCTTGCTGACATGGCCGCGTCCCAGTTCGTGTCCACATTCCAGCCCTTTAAGGTCGGAGAATGGATCGAAGTGCAAGACTACTACGGACGAGTAATCGAGAGAAATCTGATACAAACAAAGATCCTTACACCAGACAACGAAATAGTCATCATCCCGAACTCGACATTGTTGAGAAGATCTGTTATCAATCGCACCCGCTCAGGAGCCCTCCGCATCCAGATACCAGTCGCAGTCAGCGCGGAGATAGACCTGGCGAAGATTCAGGATCAACTGCTACACATCGCTGAGGACGTCAAGGTCGACCTACTTCCAGACACGACCCCCCAAGTCCGCGTTACCCAAGTAACTCCCCAGGAGACCCGACTTGTCCTACTCATACAGATCGCCAACCCTGCCAAACGGGACCAGATAATTTCTGAGGTCCAGAAGAAATTCTACGAACTTCTCTCCAAGAGGAACTAAGCCCAAATAGTCTCAAATATCATTGCGCTGGAGGACCCAGTCGTTTCAGCGCCCCCTATAGATAACTGAGGAACTTCTGTTTTGACACAGCCCGCCCAGAGACCTGCCGGGCGCAGAAGACAGGGACTTAGACGAAACATCGGGATCCTAGGCAACTTCGCCTTTGGCTACGCCGACGTTGCAGAAGGGATCTACTTCACCCTAGGCCTCGTCGTGATATACGCGGGCGCAGCCGCAACATACGCATACCTCTTCGCGACAACAGCCTACATTCTCACAGCCCTATGCTATGCAGAACTCTCAAGCTCATACCACCAAGCAGGGGGCGCATTCGTCTACGCGAGAAAGGCCTTCGGACAGAAGATCGCTTTCCTGGCAGCTTGGGCACTGCTGCTCGACTACGTCGTCACCACCGCCATATCCGCTCTAGCCGCCATCGGCTACCTGGGCTATTTCATTCCACAACTCAATGAACCACTATTGATCGGTGGGGCGACAGCGGCCGCGATACTCCTTCTGATGAGCCTCAATATTTTTGGGATAGCTGAGTCAGCCAAATTCTCGTACTTCCTAGTACTGTTCAACATAGTAGGAGTAGCCACTATCCTAGTCACTGGCTACTTGTTTTCCTACAGACCCGGCCTGAATACGATTCACTTCGGTACATCTCCAACAGTTCCCAACTTCCTTTATGCGATTACGATAGCCATGTCCTCCTATCTCGGGATAGAAGTCATATCCCAGACTGCGGGAGAAACCAGGAGACCGGCTAAAAATATCCCAAGAGCCGTATTTCTGATCAGCGCAGCCGTTGTGGTGGCCACGCTTTCCTTCTCAACCCTCGCCCTCGGAGTTAGAAGCTTTCAGGATTTCGTGAACAATCCAACCAGCATTAATGACCCAGTAGCTTTCCTCGCCCTCGCTCTCCCGAACGGCTGGATTCTTGCTGGCCTTGCAGCCGTCTTGGGCATGTCCGTCCTTCTAGTAGCTTCCAATGCAGGAATAGTCGGAGCATCACGAATAAGCTACGCGATGAGCCAAGATGGAGTAATACCGAAAGCGTTTGGAAGACTCCACAAAAAGTACAGCACTCCCTTCATCTCAATCGTAGCCTTCTCCTCTGTATCCGTCGCACTAGCTTTTTCGGGAGAACTCAGTCTTGTTGCGGAGCTGTACAATTTTGGGGCGCTGATCGCCTACGTGATCGTCGGCCTAAGCCTAATCTCCCTCAGAAACAAAGAGAAGGCCGTCTTTCGCCCGTTCAAGACTCCTGGAAGCATCAACATCAAGCCATTCTGGAGGAAAAGCAACGAAGCATCGGATAGCAATGAGCAGTTTTCGATTCCGATCATTGGGGTGCTATGCATTATCGCAGACCTAACGATCTGGCTTCTGGTAGTTATTCTCCATCCGCTTGGAAGGGTCTTCGGCAGCATATGGATGGGCTTCGGGCTCTTGGTATTTTTCGCATACACTAGAATTCGGAAGACGAAGGCGGCCCTCCCGGCTGACTCATCTTCAGCAGAAGTGAGCCCAGGCCCCACCCCGTAGAACTCAAGCTACCCCTCGAGCCTCTTCAATCGCTTCTCTATCACATCGACCTGTTTGGACAGAAATGACCTGTATGCTCGTAGAAGCTTGACTTGTTGTGTCTTCGTTTCCGCATCGATCGTGTTCATCGTTCGCTTGAACGTTTCAGAGGTCTTCGCGAGAGTCTCGTCTATTGTCGCAGAGACCTTCGGGGCCTTGTCTTGCACAAACTTACTAGTCGAATCAACCCAAGTCTTGCTTGCAGAGGCGAGATCTCTTCGAGCATGATCCATGTCTCGACGTATTCTCTCAAGGGCTATCCTGATGTCACGCCGCGCATGCTCAGATCCTTTCCTAGAAGACAATTCATGACAAGGGACATCACCGTCCCAAGATAAATCTTCAATTTGAACAGCCCGGCCCAACCAATATTACTGAGAACCACAACCGACCTCCAGCATGAAAGGAATCAAGGAGAAAGTCTACCACGCCTGGAAGACTGGGACTTATCCCAGTCCCGCGACGAAGACCCTTGGCATCAAAATAATAGAGCTCTCCGAGGGACGCTCCCTAGTCGAAATGCAGATCGACGAGCATCTCCACAACATGTCAGCTACCATGCACGGAGGAGTAATGGCCGACATTGCAGACGCAGCTATGGGAATAGCCATTTCCACAACAATATCTCCAGACGAGGACTTTACAACGATGGAGATGAAGATCAGTTTCTACAGGCCTCACATCAAGGGACCATTGAGAGCAGAAGGGATCGTGGCGAAACGAGGAAAGAGGGTGGCCTTCGCAGAAGCGGTCCTGACGAATCAGCAGAAACAAATCATCGCCAAAGCGAATGGCACGTGGCTCTTCCTGACGACATAGATTTTCAAATTTCGGTCAGACCTCTGCCTAGTCCGGATGACTTATCATGCTTGACTAGATTTCTAGACGGACTCTGTACTCACCAAATCTGCTTCTGAAGAGGTCGCTAATTTCCCCGACCGTACATTCAGACCGCACCGCTCTCAAAATGTCATCGACCAAGTTAGAATCCCCAGAAGCCGCACTCCCAAGTCTTGACAGAGCGCTGTTCACCTTCGCTTTGTTTCTTGAATTCTTGAACTTCCTCAGTTGTTGAATCTGTCGTCTCTCCACGCTTAGGCTAATTCGCTGAATGTTCACCTCTTTCGGATCCCCTTCTTTGAACCGGTTTATTCCGACAATTACAGTCTGACCCTCATCCACGGATCGCTGAAACTTGTAGGCGCTTTCTTGAATCTGTCTGTGGACAAAGCCGGATTCGATAGCCTTCCTCGCTCCTCCAAGCTGTTGGACTCTTTTGATGAGAGCTGTGACTTTGGTTTCGATCGTTCTTGTCAAGGATTCTAGATAATAGCTTCCTCCAAGGGGATCAGCCGTGCGACCCACTCCAGATTCATGCGCGATAATCTGCTGTGTTCGTAGCGCGATTCTAACAGAATCCTCTGTGGGGAGACCCAGAGCCTCGTCGCGGGAGTTTGTGTGAAGCGACTGGGTGCCTCCCAGAACGGCCGCTAGTGCTTGGATCGAGACTCGAGCAATGTTATTGTCGGGTTGTTGGGCGGTCAGAGTCTCGCCGCTCGTCTGAGCATGAAATCGTAGTTTGCAAGATTCAGGGTCGTGAGCTTTGAAACGTCGTCGCATTATGCTCGCCCATATTTTTCGGGCTGCTCTAAACTTTGCAATCTCTTCGAGAAAGTCGTTTCGACATGCGAAGAAGAATGAAAGCTGGGGAGCAAAGTCATCAATCTTGAGACCGCGAGCTAGCGCGGCCTCTACGTACTCAATCGCATTTGAGAAACAGAACGCAAGTTCCTGAATGGCATCGGCCCCAGACTCACGAATATGATAGCCACTGATACTGATGGGGTGCCAATGAGGCATTTTCCGAGCGGAATATTCTATGAGATCGACCGCGAGCCTCAGAGAAAACTCTGGCGGATAGATATAGGTATTCCGGGCAATGTACTCCTTCAGAATATCGTTCTGCGTAGTTCCCCGCAACTGCCTCTGCGGGACCCGTTGCTCCAGTCCAGCCGCAGCATACAAGCAGAGCAGAATCGGAGCGGTAGAGTTGATTGTCATGCTGGTGCTGATCTTGCCGAGATCGATTCCATCGAACAACCGTCTCATATCGTCGATACTGCTGATAGCGACTCCGACCTTGCCCACTTCCCCATGCGCTCTTGGATGATCAGAGTCAAGGCCGAGCTGCGTTGGAAGATCGAAGGCAGTGCTAAGTCCAGTCTCTCCATGAGAGATCAGATACTTGAATCGCCGGTTGGTTTCGCTGGCTGAACCGAATCCAGTGTACTGTCTCATCGTCCAAAGACGGTCCCGGTACATGCTCGGGTAGATCCCCCTAGCGTAAGGGAACTCTCCAGGCTTTCCGAGGGAACGAACCATTCCCCTAGAAACGTCTCTGTTGTCGTACGATGTCTTGACAGGTATTCCTGAGTCTGTGGTGATGCGATCAGGCATTTTCTGACACGTCTAATCTTGCGATGGCCTTTACGAGTTTTGACGCTGCTGTCTCAGGGTCCAGTTCTTTCTTCGCAACTTGGCCGAGTAGATGCTGCCATGACTTTTCTTGCTTGAGACGGGTGACTGTCTCCGTGTAAAAGTCTGAAAACGCAGCTTCGATGAGTTCAGACTCAAGTCGCTTATTCCTCCTCTCTTCTCTCATGCCGTGATCATCTAAGAATCTCTGGAATTTTTCGATGCTGTCCACTAGCGAAGGCACTCCTGTTCCCTTGATTGCTACTGTCTTTAGCACAGGCGGTCTCCATCCGTTCTTTTCCTGTAGACCGCTGGCGACATTGAACATTGTCTTCGATGGGTTGGTTATGTCTGCCTTGTTGACTACGAAAATGTCGCCGATCTCGTTAAAGCCTGCTTTGAACGCTTGAACTTCGTCCCCGAGCTGTGGCATTACAACGACCACGGTCGCGTCTACGGCGGTGGCGACTTGGACTTCGGTCTGGCCAGCTCCGACCGTCTCTACTATTACTATGTCCATTCCGGCCGCATCGAGGACCCTGATCGTGTTTATTGCGGCGCGAGCAAGACCGCCGACATCGCCGCGAGATGCCATGCTGCGAATGTAAACTTCTCTTTCGAGGCTATGATCCATCATGCGAATCCTGTCGCCTAACAGAGCACCTCCTGTGTAGGGACTGGAAGGATCTATGGCTAACACGCCCACTTTTCGTCCTCTCCTGCGGAATTCTTGGATCGTCTTGTCGACGAGAGTGCTTTTGCCCGTCCCTGTAGGACCAGTTATGCCGACTGTGAAGGCTTTTCCTGTACGTGGATACAGCTCGTGAATGAGTCGGCGACGACCGATTCCTCCAGATTCAACAATCGAAATGGCCTTAGCGAGGGCCCTGTGATCGCCCTTCAATACTCTCGAGGCTAGATCACTGACCAAGCTAGAGCCCTGATTGCCGGGTTCGCTCTGGAACATATTTCAACGTTCAGAAGACGGTCCCATGGAGATAATGGAGAAATAGGAAAAATCCGGCCCGTTATGGTTGTATTGTGACTATTTTGGCAAAGGGCTACTGGAAGAAAGTTCTCGACGATATCAAGAGGCAGCGGAAGGCTAAGCCTTCAACTTTCAACGCGAAATATCTCGCCAAGCTGAAGCGCCAAGAAGCGGAATGGCAGGCAAAGACTCTCAAACAGTGGACGAAGGACAGCCCGGAGCGGAAGCAGGAGTTCAGGAACCCTTCCAACATTCCGATCAAACGAGTCTACACTCCAAGAGACGTCGCGTACCAGGACGAGTCTCGCGACGCTGGTCTTCCAGGCGAGTATCCTTACCTCCGAGGGGTCTATCCTACGCTGTACAGAGGGCGGCTCTGGACCATGCGAATGTTCTCAGGCTTCGGCACTCCAGAGGACACGAACAAGCGGCTCCACTATCTCCTAGAACACGGTGAAACAGGATTGAGCATAGCTTTCGACATGCCGACATTGTATGGATATGATCCTGATCATGAACGGGCAGAGGGTGAGGTGGGACGATGCGGCGTCTCAGTTGGTTCGCTGAAGGACATGGAGATCATTCTGGAAGGAATTCCGTTGGAAAAGGTGAGTACGAGCATGACGATCAACGCACCTGCCTCGGTCTTGACCGCGATGTATGTTGGTGTCGCGGAGAGACAGGGATTGAAGCCGAACGAGTTGAGAGGGACCGTCCAGGCGGACATTCTCAAAGAGTATATTGCGCAGAAAGAGTGGGCGTTCCCTCCAGAAGCGCATCTCCGAATCATCCGTGACATGATGGTCTACTGCAGCAAGGAGATGCCGCAGTGGAACTACATCAGCATCAGTGGCTATCACATTCGCGAGGCTGGATCTAGCGCCGTCCAAGAACTAGCGTTTACACTCGCGGACGGCTTCGCGTATGTTGATCTTGGAATCGAAGCTGGTTTGAAAGTGGATGATTTCGCACCGCGATTGTCTTTCTTCTGGAACTGTGGAATGGACTTCTTCGAAGAGATCGCAAAATTCAGGGCGGCAAGAAGAATCTGGGCACGCGTTATGAGAGAGAAATACAAAGCAAAAGACCCCCGATCCTTGCTGTTGAGGACACACGCTCAGAACTCTGGTGCGTCACTAACTTGGCAACAGCCACTGAACAATATTGTTCGGACTACAATCGAAGCGCTAGCCACAGTCCTCGGCGGGACGCAGTCTCTTCATACAAACTCCTACGATGAAGCGTGGGCTCTTCCTTCAGAACAGGCAGCCACCGTCGCACTGAGAACCCAACAGATCATCGCTGAAGAGACAGGCGTCACGGACACAATCGATCCGCTTGGCGGTTCGTACTACCTGGAATGGCTTACTGATGAGATGGAGGAAAAAGCGTTCGAGTATTTTGACAAGATCGAACGTGTAGGAGGGTTGCTGAACGCGATCAAGACTGGATTCTTGCAGCGCGAGATTGCAGAGACAGCCTACCGTTACCAGCAGGAACTTGAGCGGGACGAGAGGGTCGTGGTTGGTGTGAACAAGTATCAGGTCGATGAGAAACAGCCAATCGATACCCTGAAGATCAACGAGGAGGCTCAGAGGCGACAGATCGAGCGGATAGTCCGGGTCCGAGACACAAGGGACAATGCAAAGGTTCGGGAAGCATTGGACGAGTTGCGCAAGACGTTCGAGGACGAGAAGGCCAATTCCATGTACCCCATCATCAAAGCGGTCCGAGCCTACGCAACGCTAGGCGAGATCATGGATGTCGGTCGGAAGGTCTTCGGAGACTACAAGGAGCCTCCAATCCTCTAACCAGCAAAATCATCCCTAGAGACGACCGGAACCAGGCATATGGAAACTGAGAACGCTTACTCCTCTAAAGAGCTGAGCCCTACTACCTGGCCAGACTTCGAAGCGTTATTCGCAAAACACAACGGTGTCTGGGGAGGCTGCTGGTGCATGTTCTACCATACAAAAGGAAAGTTTCTCATCAAAGGCCATGGTCCAGATAACAAGAAGGCAAAGAAAGCTCTTGTAAAGAAACGACGAACACACGGCATAATCGTCTATTCCAACAATACTCCCGTTGGCTGGGTCCAGTACGGTCCGAAACCGGAACTCCCACGACTGGACGCTAGCAAAACCTACCAGAGTTTGAGTCTCGGCAATGGAGGAAAGAAACTCTGGCGGATTACCTGTTTCTTCGTTGATAGAAACAATCGACGGAAAGGCGTAGCCGGATTCGGCCTGAACACAGCTCTCGCCTCCATCAAGAAGAAAGGCGGAGGCGTAATCGAAGCGTACCCGTCGACTAAACCTAATCGCGGAGCGAGCTTGATGTGGTCCGGGACTGTGAAGATGTTCGAAGAGGCCGGATTCGGTGTGACTTCACGACTAGGCAAATCTAGCGTCGTTATGAGAAAGGCTGTCTGATGATGCAAGCTCTTTGACAACAAGGATCAGAAAATTTCAAGGGACCCCGAAACCGTGGAGAATTACAGGGTCCCGGAGACTAATTGATCTTGGAGAAGTGAAACTCTACCGTGATAAGATAGTATCCAAGTCCGGTTTTAGGACGAATCATCTGCGACTCTCACTCCACGACTTTTCGATCATCGTGCCGTTATTGGATGACGATCGTCTTGTCTTCATCTGGAACTATCGCCATCCGATTCAGGGCTGGGAACTCGAACTACCCGCCGGATTAGTGGACGATGGGGAAGACCCGGAATCCGGCGCGAAACGGGAACTGAAAGAGGAGACTGGTTACTCTGCGCGGTCTTGGAAGGGTCTCGGCTGGCTTCACACTCTGCCGGGAATATCGTCCCAGCGAGCGCATGTTTTCTTGGCGCGACAGTTGAAGAAGGGTAGCGCGAGCCGGGAGCCTTACGAGTACATGAAGATCAAGATTCTGAAGACTAGAGAGGCGTATCGTCTGTTGTGGACTGGGAAGATTATCCATTCTCCAACTGTCTCGGCTTTGGGATTGGCTGAGAAGATGATTCTAGGATAGGATCAGAGGTATTCTCGGAGATTTTCCAGCGATTAAAGTGCGTTAGATCGCCGCTCCGCAGGTAAGACACTTCTTTGTGCCCACTGGAAGTGTGCTGTGACAATACGGACAAACCGGTGCCTTGCCGCCGCTGGAAGAACCAGAAGATGCGAGGGTCGATGAGACAGTGCTGGGCCCAGGAGTACTTGCTGATGATCCTTGTGAGATAGGCAGAAAAGTGACCTGGGGACCTACCGCCGACGGTCGACCATAGCCGGGGTTTGTCGCGATTTGGGGCTGATTTCCCTGAGGTCCCAGTGAATATGGCATCGTGTACGCAGGCGTGATTGGTAATCCGCCTTTTCCGAAGAAGGCTTTCACATGAGTCCTCGTCAGATAGTACAGCATCAGACCCCAGAAGATCAATCCGCCGACCCCACCGGTGATTAGACCGATTGTCAGAGCGCCAATGGCCCCGAGCAGTGAGAGTATGCTGAAAATCATCCCGAGAGTCCAAGACCAACCCCTACCGTGAAGAAACCCTACGCCGGTAGCGAGCCAGATGATGCTGAAGAAGAGAACGACTCCCCCGATGACCAAACCGATAGCTCCAACCAGAGGGCCCACTGTTGGTAAAGTCGCGAACAGAGCGGAGAAGCCGATAATCACAAGACTAGCTAAGAGCCCAACAATTCCCATCAGAATCTCCAAAACCGCTAGTATCGTAATTCCTACTGGTCGAGAGGGCTTCTGCGCCATAGGCACAATTCGAGAAATGACGCAGTGTTAAGGCGACTGTTACTGAATACCCAGTTTAGTTGGTCATCGGTCTACCGGAAGATATCCGGGAAACTTATAGATTCGACAGCTCAATACGGCCGTACTGCAGCTAGGCCAACGAGTAGCTCCAGCATTGGCTCATCCCTGCGTGGGCATTGGGGAAGCAATCGTCGAACCTCCTTTGCCAAAGAAGACCTTGACGTGTGGCCTGGTAAGATAGTAAATTATCAATAGACCAATAACCAATCCGAAGGCATTGCTGTAGGCACCAAACGCAATCTGGATAATGTCAAGGACTACGCTGATGGCAGTAACGATGATTCCAACGGTCCAAGCCCAGCCCTTGCCTCCAAAGTATCCGATTCCTACAGCGAAGTACAATATTCCCAGAACAAGTACTACTGCACCGAGTGCCAGTAGGATTACAGCGATTGTTCCCGCACCAATGGAGGCTAGCCCGGAATAGCCAGCGTTTGAAAGAGCATTTGTGAAGGCCGAGCCCGCGTAGGTTCCAATTACAAGTCCAAGACCAATTGCAGCTACTCCAGCAACGAGGAGTGCTATTCCTCCAAGTATCGCGAGAACTCCTAGAATTGTTACGCCGGTCGGTCTGCGAGGTTTCGGTTGCATGGAAACCGGTCTATTTTATCGTATATAACACATTCGATAAAGTCGATTTTTTGAACGATTTCGAAGGAGGGTCCTAGAATTTTTCCCGGTTTCGGGCTACTGACGATAGGTTTTGTCGTTTTATGCGGGTCAATCCAGCTTGATACGAAGACTGAGCTCAGGAGTCGTAGCTTAATTTGCTACCAGGAGAAGCTGGACGGCAAACGCGCACTGCAAGGTTGACTCAGAGAAATCTGGAAATTTCTTGCCCTGTAAGGAACAATCAGGAATAACCTAGCGGCTTAGACGGTCGCGCCGCAGCTGGGGCAACGCGTAGATCCAGCAGGAATACTTGCTCCACAGTTCTTACATGTCATTCCCATTGAACCCATTGCTTGCCCAGATCCCATTGAGCCCATGGGCATTGCTCCGATCGGCTGGGAGGGCATCATGGCGGGACCCATCGACGGTTTGTAAACCAACGCCAAGATCGCACCAATAAACGCCAACAAAGAGCCTATTCCGAAGCCCCAAGCAGCAGGGAAAGCAATTATCGAAAGGATGAGAATGATGACCCCCCACATAGTGTGACTTTGAGGCTTCTGATAGAGCATCACAGATCCTAGGATAACTATCAGTCCAAAAATTACCCCTACGATACCAAAAATTGCCCCTATACCACCGAATAAGAAAGAGAAACCAACTGCAAGAGCGACTCCACCCAGAAGTATGAATATCCCACCGATCAACGACAGAACGAATGCGGCCGTGGGTTTGTCCGACAAATCCAGTCCCGCTGAAACTCAAGCCAGAGAATATTTAACGCATTCGATACGGTGCAGTTTGGACGATTTCCGTTGGATATCTGGGAATTCCTCCATTAACATGCTATCTGACACCGGGTTAGTGTGGTTTGGGTGGTTCAACGCTGACTTGAGCCGGAGAGGATGCTCCGTGGAATCTTGGAAATAATTGAACTCCCTAAACTGACGGGTGTGCGACTGAGACTTGGAACGGAGGTTCCTTGATTCGCGTTCTAGCGATCAATACAGCCGACCCGATGGTTGCTGCGGCAATTATTCCTAGAATCCCGTACATCCATGGTACCCGGCTGACCGACTTGGTGGTGGATTTTGATTGCGCCAGATTATTGGATGGTTGCCCAGCTCCCGTTGTTGTACCGCTCGTCCCTGGATTGTACCCGCTCCCCGAGCCTGAGTTTGATCCGGAGTTAGAACCCCGTCTTGGGCTCGTGCCAGGTCCTTGACCGTTCCCGGTACCTGTTCCTGAGCCGCTACCAGAACTTGATTCGGTGGGTGATTCAGAACCACTTGTCGCTGTTAGTCGCTGGCTTAGGTCGAGAGTTGTGCTGGTGAGCTTTAGGGAGGCCCGAACGTCGATCCCGAATTGCCTCATTACGGGTATAGGAGTAGCAGGACAAACAGTCAGGGCTGGAGCGGTAGTCGCTGAAGGGCTGCAGGGTGCTGGCGGGATGAATGTTTCCTCGCCGAATCCAAGGTGGATGTCAGCGCTTGCGGAGAGTAGAAGATCGCTGGTCTGATCATAGTTGAAAGTAAGCACGAATCCGAAGTTGTTGGTGATCGGAATCGTGGAAGCCATTGTCGTCATTGGGTCTGGAGGCAGAGGAGATCCGATCCTAGGAAACGCTAAAGTCCACGCAGACCGAGTTCCAATGCTGCCACCAAGATCGAGACTCGTCGAGCCAGTCACACTGGTTGGAAAAACTAGAACTGACACAGTGTCGTTTACTTTGAGCGGTCCGTTGACCCACCACATTGTGTGAGGGGGTTGACGCATCATCATGACGTCTAAGCCCGGCATGGTCGAACCCCGGCTAGCACCTGTTGGCATGGTGGCGCCTATGTTTGTCTGGGCCATCCGTAGAGCCTGGTCCATTTCTGGCTCGATGAACGGCAGCATAGTGGCTATTCGGGTTGCTAGATCGATGGATTCGTTGAAGTTCCCGGTATGATGCGTGGCTGGAGTAATGGTTTCGCCACTCGATGTTGTTATGTCCCGAGTGACGTTAAGAGTGGCTGTGGTGGAGTTCAGATCAGTGACGATCCAGCCCAAGGTCCCGTTGATGTTGAGGCTCGGCGAGATCATTGCGATCATTGGGCAGACAATTCCGGCGCTGAGGGTCGAACTCAGAACAGGTGCACAAGACTGAAGGAGTGAGACAGAAACGGATAGATTGTAACTGGTCTGACTACCCGCGTGAAGATCAGGCGCCGCATTCACTGGGACAGCGACCAGCAGAAGAAACGTCAAAGCTCCGAGGGAGAGGCTAGTTAACCGCATGACTATCTGATATCGCACCTTAGACCTTATCTCATAAAAAGTGTTAACGGTGTTCATCCAATTTGATCGTCAAAATTCCTGAGGAAACGCGTAGACGAAAAAAGGGAGTTCTCGATAGTCCGCCTAACTAGGCGTAGCTCGGGGGTCCGAGCCCTTCGTCTGCGTTAGGTTACTTTTTGCTCCAGAGGCCTATGACGTTGCCGTGCGGATCTCCGATGGTGCCCCAGTAGCCCATTCCGCCACCGATGGCCTTCCTCTTCTTCAGAATTCGTCCGCCTAGACTCTTTGCCTTCTGTTGCATTGCAGGGATGGTGTCAACGTTGACGTAGAGTGTGGTTGATCCAGGCTTGACCTTCTTGCCTAGCATGAAGCCGCCGCCGACGCCCTTCTTAGAGGTCTTGAACATTGTATAGCCGTCGCCAGCCATCTCGAATTTCCAGCCGAAGAGTCTGGAGTAGAACTTTTTGGTCGCCAGTAGGTCCTTGGATATCAGTTCTATGTGGCCTATTTCTTTTCCCATAGTAGCCCTGTATTGCCAAATATTGAGTTTAAAAATCTACACCTTTCACCCGAAAAACACGCTAGATGACGAATCCGACGTTTAGGCCGCCGTTAGACACGTCAAAAAGAACTGTTTGAACTTCGGGACAGCGCTCGTGCAGACCATTACCGACCTTCCCACGAGTCTGTCATCTGGCAACCAGTCCCGCCTGTCAGCCACGGTCATTCCCAACGTGTACTCGCCTTTCGTCTCAACCTGAGCGTGGAAGTTTGAAAATTGGAAGAGCGATGGTTTGATTTTAACTGCCACAGCCATCGGATCATGTAGAGCAAATCGGCCATATCTTCTCATGTTATTTTTCAAGATCGAACTTGCGAAAGCGGAGACACGCCCTTTCCGATTTCTTAGCTGGTCATAATCACTTTTCGTCAGCTGGACACGAGGATTCATTGTCACATCGAGGCCAACTGCCCTAATTGGGACATCTGCTTCGAACACGATTTTCGCAGCTTCTGGGTCCGAGTAGGTGTTGAACTCTGCCACCGGAGTCTCATTCCCAAAGCCATACTTTGTAACGAAGTACGCACCTCCCATCATCACAATCTCCTCGATCATCTCCCTAGCTTCCGGGAACTCTGTTAGGAGCGCCGCAATGTTGGTCAACGGTCCCGTACAGATGATGGTCGTAGATTGTCGCTTGGATGAGGCGAGAGTTTCTAGGATCGCATTGAGCGCGGGCTTCTTTGCAGGACTGAGCTTAGGAAGTGGTAAGTTGGAATCTCCTAACCCATCGCTTCCGTGAAAGGCTGTTGCCCGAATCGGGTCACGAAACAGCGGATTCCCTAAACCGCGAGCGACCCAGACATCTGACCTGTCAAGAAGTTCGACGACTTTCAATCCGTTGATTGTTGCTTGTTCGACAGGTACGTTGCCTGAGACCGCGGTTATGCCGGCGACCTCTAGCTCGGGAGATTTTAGGGCGAGTATGAGTGCTAGAGCATCATCGATGCCCCCGTCCATATCGATGATGACGCGGGAGGGTCTTCTCGACCCGGGACCCTTCCTAGAATAATTTCGAAATTTTCTTGGTGGGCAACGTGTCGGCAAGATACCAGAATTTCAGATATTGAAGACCAGTCCGATACTGCAACTCTGTAAACGAGTTCACTGCGTCCTCGGCTATGATTGTCTCGTAGCCCCTGAAGAAGGCGTCAGCAGTTGTGTGCCTGACGCAACAGTCGGTATGTAGACCCGAGATAACTAGGGTGTTGGATCCTTTTCCATCATGCGTTCTCTTGAGTTCGCGTTCTAGTCTAGTGTTGAAGAAACTGCTGTAGGTTGTCTTGGGAATCTGAACATCTTTCTTCCGCGGCCTCAATTCGCCTATGACCCTGGCACCCTTGGTGCCACGCATAGCGTGCTCTCCCCACCTTTCGATCTCGAAATCCTTCCTTGTATGGGAGTCGTTAGAATAGAGCACAGGGACGCCTGCGCTACGAGCCGAGTCTATGAGTTCGACGCTACGAGGAATCATCGGGACCGCCCGGTCGCACTTGATCTTACCATATACAAAGTCGTGCAGCATGTCAACGACAAGGACAGCGTACCTTCGGTCATTGTCATACACGTGAGGTGCGACTGCAGTTTCTAGATTGTAGACGTTGATCTGTTCCGCCGGGCCTTGTCCATGAATTCTAGCCAAGAACCATCCCAGCACGCGGACCCCGCAGGCATGATTTTAAGATCATTCCTTATCGGCCTCAACCAACCGGGGAGAGAGATTTGGAAGGAAAGGCCGATGTTGTGATAGTTGGCGCAGGAATAGCAGGCTCAGCTCTGGCCTTAGAGCTCCAGAAGAGAAACATCTCGACCCTTCTGTTAGATCGTAGGAAAGGGCTCGATGCGAGCCCTCGAGGCATAACCTTCCAGCCCAATGGCCTGGAAGCGCTGGAGAAGATTGGAGTTCTGGACAGCGTTCAGCAGACGGGCTCGGCGGAAAGAATACTCGAAGTGCGAGACTGGAACCAACAGGTTTTGTTGGAAGCCGACTACGGATTGCTTGACCATCCGCAGAACTATATCATGACGGCTGACGCAGTGCAGGTGGAACACCTTCTCGGATCCAAGGCTGAGAACCTAGGCGCTCAGACCATCTGGAATACTCGGTTCCAAGAAATCATTTGGAAGGATGGAATTGCCCAGGGACTACGTTGCAACGTCGAGGATGGACCTTCCGAAATCCAAGCTTCGATAATCGTCGGGGCTGATGGGCCTCAGTCGCATGTTCGGGAAAGCATCGGAGCGACGACAAAGACGAAGAAATATTCGGATTCTTTCATGGTTGGCCTAATCGGGCCAGTTTCAGAGTTGAAGGATAGGGCACGACAATACCAGGCGCCAGGAAAGATGCTCGGGATAATGCCCGCAGGCCCAGGAGCGACATACATCTTCTACTGCGTTGGAACTCGGAGCTTTGAAGACTTGAAGAAGGAAGGACTAGGACGTTTCAAAGATGAAGTAACTCAAGCCGCACCTGAACTGGCCGAAGCGTTTGGAATGATGGAGGCATGGACGAAAATCGCGTATTTCACTCCCAGTTTCATAAAGGTCGACCCCTGGGTAGGGAACGGCGTGGCGCTGCTCGGTGATTCAGCGCACACATTCCATCCTCATGCTGGACAGGGAGTGAACCTGTCTCTGCAGGACGCACTCACCTTGGCAGATGTGATAGCAGAAGCCCTGAGCGCAGGGGATACTTCAGCGAAGAGATTGTCCCGATACCAGTCGAGTCGGAAAATGTTTGCTGATGTGATAGGACAGCATGCTCACTATACGTCCACCTATGCGCTCAGCAATAACTGGCTGATCAAGCGACTCAATAGACGGGCACTGAGCAAGATGCAGAAGAATCCGAAGCTCATGAAAAAAGCACTCGAGATAACAGCCGGAGTGTTCACTAAGAAGCCGGGTCTTATCGAGCAGGCAAGAATTGGTGGAATCCTGCCCTAGGTTGCGGTGGGCACAGCGACCACGAGTTCTTCCTCAGGCAGGCTTACGTCCTTGAAGACCGACCAGAAGTAGCCGATCGACGTGAGATAGAGAGCTGTGCACAGGAAGAACGGTAGTGCGAGATAGAATGCACCGCCAAGTCCCATGAAGTAGGCGCCGACTGATGTGCTTAGAGAGTTGGGTAGTCTCCAGAGTGACGCGGTCACCGCGGAAGCCTGTGATCTCTCTTCTGGAGGAACGAGACCCATCAGGAGAGACTGCTCTACCGGATTGGACATCATCATTAGCGCACTTCTCACGACGTAGATCGAGGAAGCTGAGGCGAAGCTAGGAGAGAAGGGCAGGGAGAAAAGGAAAGCCGTCGACGATCCTTGAGTCAAGACAATTGTCTTGACTGTCCCAAATCTTCGCGCCAGTCTTGGTGCGGCAAGGTTTGCGAACCCCATCACTAGACTGTTAACTCCTCCCAGGATTGGCGCACTGACATCGTCTACAACGCCGAACTTCAAGAGCGCCCAGCCTGGGATCAGGGGAATGACCATTCCCGCTCCGAGAGCAATCAGAATTCCCGCTAGCGAGTACTGAGCTACGGTTCTGCGAGATTTCTTTGGAATGATATGAAAGCCTCGATGGTCGGCATCAGAGGATCTTGATTCGGAGACTGATAGAGCGATCCCAGGCCCGAGCAGACTGAGCAGAGCCACCCCGAGGAACAGATACCTGTGACCCGTCACAAGGTCAACCGCATACCAGTTTTTCAGCAATCCCAGGATGCTCGCGCTGAAGCCGCCGACGGCTGCGCTGATGGTGGCTATGAAGAAGGACAGGCTAAAAGCACTGGTGCGTTTCGCGTCCGTCGCCTTGTCCGCAAGCATTGCTCCCCAAGATGATGCATACATTGCCTCGGAGAGTCCTGATAGAACGGCCGTTCCAACCAGGAGGGGCAGATTTGTCCCGACGAAGGCGAACAGGACCAGAGTGAAGCTTGCAATGACTCCGCCTAGGACCACGAACCGTTTCCTTCCATAACGATCCGCCAAACCCCCGAAGAGAAGAGTGCTCGAAGAGCTGGTTATGCCGATGACTGTGAGAATTATTCCGCTGTTGGCGAAGCTGAGACCTTCTAGAACAAGATAGATCTGGAGAGTTATCCAGAGGAGACCCGCGGCCGCCCAGTTGAAGAAACTTGCATAGATTAGGAGATTTGCTTCTCGAGGAATGCCTCGGAACTCGTCGAGACCCGTAATGATACGCTGGAACAATAGACGAGCCTCGCTGGATTCCACAACCAACTTGTCGCGGCTTCCACTAAAGGATTGGTCTAGGCTTTCTTGACTGGGATACAATCATACGTGCTCGTGAAGCCCTTGCATCCTATTCTGGGATGGATGGAAAAAGCAGGAACTGATAGAGAACTGGGAAACGGTTAGCCGAAGAGTGAAGATTTTCCCTTTACTAGTTCGACTTATCCTTTCCAAGCTTGCTGTGACGGAGTAAGTTCCTATTGTGAAAATGTAGACGAGATGGAAGTTTGCTAGAATGCCCATTGTTGAGATTGAGCCCCAGATCAGGGTCGAGACTCATGGCGAGAAGCATTAGGTATGCTACGGTGAACGATGTGGCGATTGCAGTTCGGGCAGCTCCCTTTTTTTCACAAAATCGTCCTTGCTCTCGCTCTTACCGTGCAGGACCTGTTACCGTGCCACAGCCTTGGTCTCGAGTGTCTCCCAAGGAAAGTTGTGATGACGCTTATAGTACTCGACAAGTCCTCCTTCCTGCATCAGACCCCTTAGGAATCCTGGAACCTTAAGCGCTGGGTGTATACTGCCATCTCGGGTCCTGACAGACCAGTCTTGCAGATTGACCTCGATCTCATCAAATTGCTTCACTTGTTTAGTGATTCCCGGAACTTCTAGGGCAGGGAGCCCGATTGCGAAGCAGTTACGGTAGAAAATGCGTGCGAAGCTTTCCGCAACTACCGCGGCCACGTTCGAGTACTTGATAGCGACAGGGGCCTGTTCCCGGCTGGAGCCTCCTCCAAAATTCTTTCCAGCGACAAACAGATCTCCAGCTTTCACTTTCTTGTAGAACTCAGGGTCGAATCCGTACATGGCATACTTGGCCATCTCTACCGGATCGTTGGTCCGGGCCTTGAATCGGAACGGTATGATAATGTCAGTGTTCACATCGTCGGGCCAGACCCAGGCCCGGCCTTTCAGAATACTCGGGGCTGTCATAGGTATCTCCTAGGGTCTGCGATCTTCCCTTCTATGGCCGAGGCTGCGGCTGTCGCAGGGGATGCAAGATAGATCTTGGAGGTGATCGAGCCCATCCGGCCAATGTAGTTGCGCGGTGAGGAGGATATGCAGACCTCGTTCTCTCCCAAGACCCCAAGATGTGTTCCTACACACGCACCGCAAGTAGCATTTGTGAAGACTGCTCCGGACTGCAAAAATATCTCTGCCAGTCCATTCTTGATGGCTTGCTCGAAAACACTCTTGGATGCTGGGGTGATGACGCATCTTGTTCCAGTTTTGACCTTGTGGCCTTTCAGTATCTTGGCTGCGACGACGAGATCTTCGTATCGTCCGTTTGTCGAGGACCCGATGAAAGCCTGATCGACCGGTGTGCCTTCGACCTCTCCGACCTCCTTTACCTTGTCGACATTTCCAGGCTCTGCAACTTCGGGGATTATCTTTCCAATGTCGATATCGTACTCGTCCTTGTAGCTAGCTTTGGACCCTGAGTGAATCTCGTACATTGACTTGCGATTTACCGACCTAAAGTATTCTTGTGTTGATGCGTCTACTTCGAAGATAGAGAGTTTGCATCCGCACTCCATAGAATTGTTACTAATACAGGCTCGTGAGGCTATGGAGAGGTCTTTGACGGCGGGTCCTTTCCATTCTATTGACCGATAATTTCCTCCGTCTTCCCCCACTGTTCCAATAAAGTGTGAGACTATGTCCCGAGCAAAGACCCCTTTCTTGAACTGGCCGGTAAGGTTGACCTTGATCGATTCCGGGACCTTTGCCCAGAGTTTTCCAGAAGCCCAGACAGCGGCCATTTCCGAGCTACCGATTCCCGTGGCAAAAGCGCCGACTGCTCCAGCTTGACATGTGTGAGAGTCAGCGCCGAAAAGGACCATTCCCGGGACGACGTGGTTCTCAAGAAGATGCTGGTGTGAAATGCTTCCTTCTACTAGTCGTACGCCATGCTTCTTGACGAACTCTCTCATCAGGTGATGAAGATTGGCGACCTTCTCGTCAGGAGCAGGGAAGGAATGATCGATAACCAGATGGATTTTGGACGGGTCCCAGACCCTCGGGACCCCCATCTCGCTGAACACTTTGATTGCAAGTGGCCCAGTGCTGTCCTGAGCCATAGCGAGGTCCACGGGCAGTACAGTAATGTCTCCCGGCCGATGGACCTTCTCGGCACCATCGGCTCGGACGCTAATGATCTTCTCTGCAAAGGTAAGCGTATCATCGTTCAGAATGTCTTGACGCAACGACGTTCTGAGGCGGGCGAGAAACTGGTCGCTATTAAACGTGAACGTTTAACCTAGACTGTGATATCATCTTATGAACTGGAGATGCTTTCTCCGCCCAAGAAATCTGAAAGTTTTTGAGTCTGAGTCGACTCATAATAGCTGTCATAAGACCTGTTTTAGGTGAGTAATGGACGTATGGCTGAGAAGAAACGCTTGCCACCATGGGAGGAAGCAAAGCTTGTCTTCAAGATGCAAGAGGAGACACGTAAGCGTAAGCTTCTGGAAGAAGACATGCAGCAGCGTCGAGGACGCGCCAAGCGTGTCGGTCCAAATACCTCTGACGAACTCGAAGAAAACAGGAAGCGGCTGAGGGCGTTACAAAAGCGAATCGATGAAGAAGACGATCGCTAGCCACTTTCTACAATCCCGAGACGAGGAGGCCGAGCCTCTTTAGCACAAGAAGCGCCTGCAGTGTTAACCACTTGCTGGGTTTGCCCGCTTCCTCGATTTGCAACGCTCTTTCTGTTCCCCATCCTTGGGTTATCAGCTCTCGCTCTTCGGGTCGGGAAACCGTCTCTTCTCCATGCATCGCGTGTGCATGTCGCCATCCTCTGTAGACACCGTCCAAATTCCATTTTCCATCGGGCGTTCTCTTTTCCAAGAGCAGGGCGACGGCATCGTTCATCCTAGGATCATTCTTGATGCCCAGCTCTGTCAGGACTCGCAATCCGTGCAGAAAATCGTAGCAATAGTGTATGGGGTAATGCAGCCTCAGAAAATCAAGCAGCACGACAGAATCATCCTGGTCAGACCGGTAGACGCGATGCTTCAGTAGAAACTCAGCTCCTCTCTTCGCTGAGACTTCCCAGCCCTTCCTCGCGTCGTGCGCCATCATCTCGGACAGAGCCCAGACTGGCTGAATAACCGACATGAAGGATCCATGCTTCCCAGAAGGCGAGCAGTTCCAACCGCCATCAGCCAGCTGTTTCGACAACAGCCAATCCATCGCGCTCAGGACTCTATCGTCCTCCGCGTATCCCATCTTTGCTAGAGCCCGAACCACGTTTCCGGTTGCACAGATATGAGGCTCAAATTTCGCATGCCCCTTTGGTCGAAGCGAGATGCCCCCTGTTTCCACATTGTGATGCTCAAGAAAATGATCAACAGCCTTGTCCACACGCTGGTCCTTGGATGAAACGCCCAAGTCCGCCAAGACGACTAGCTGCCAAGAGCACGCAGAGAATTTTGGAACATAACAAGACTTAGGATTGTCCCAGTAGATACCATCTTTCTGCCTCGCTAGAATCTTTGACGCCCAACCGATTCTTCCGATACGGTTCAGCGTGCTGATAACGCTTTGATCGTTCTCACCTCTCTCCTGGAGATCGACCAGAGTATGATAACGGGCTGACGGCTCATCCTCCTCTAGGAGCCAATTCAATACGCTATTCGAGACAGAGACTTTTGGGACTTGAACCTGTTGCAGTTTAGGAAACCTCTCTTATGGTCGGAAGGATTCTTCGAAATAAAGCTGGCGCGATCAATCAATAGCCCTTAATTATTGAGACGTGCCTGAAAGCGACGTGGATTCGCGCCTTGCCACGGAAGAACCCAGCGGCTGGCCAAAACAAGAGAATTCGGGTACTAGTCGCCAAGCCTGGACTGGATGGTCATGACCGAGGCGCTCTCATACTCTGCCGGGCTCTCCGGGACGCAGGGATGGAGGTCATCTACACCGGCTTCCTCGCTACACCCGAACAAGTATCCCAGATGGCCATCGACGAGGACGTAGACGTGGTTGCCATGAGCCTACTCAACGGCGCCCACATGACAGCCTTTCCCAAGGTCGCCAAGCTTATCCGAGAGAAGGGCGGGGATGATATTCTGCTTGTGGGTGGCGGAATAATTCCTGATGATGACAAGCCTCGGCTGGAGAAGCTAGGGATTACTGGAAATTATGGTCCCGGCACCACTCTGAAAACCATTATCGACCATGTCGAGAGGATTGTGAGAGAGCGAGACTCGAAGAAACCTGGACGTAACTAGACTACTCGCAGAAACAACTACAGATTTTACTTATCCAAAAACCTCGTACCGGGGAAGCATTCTCTCTACAGCTTCCGACATTGGAATTGTGATAATCTCTCCTCTTGCGTCGACGAAGCAGTTCCTGCAGTAATATTTCCTTCTACCTCTTGAGCAAGGCTTCGAGACAACGACTTCTCCGACGCCCAAGTCGAGCCCACACCTCTCACAGCTATGAGGTCCACTCTTACCGGAAAGAACGACCAGCTGAGTTAGTGTCTTGGACATCAGGTCTAGTTTAGTATAATGAGCGTGTTCGAGGATGAGAGTGCTCTGTAATTTTCAGTTGGGTTCGTGAAACTTTCACTGGGAGCGAGAAATATTGGCTCTGATGTTGCGGACGGAGTACCTGTATGAGCCAAGGCTGGGATAGCTGTGAAATTGAAGGCGGCGGGTATTGCGCCAACTGCGGTGGACGTGCTGTCGATCGTGAAGGTGTAGGTAACGGACTGGGCACAGCTTAAAGCCCGCACTGAGGGGTCGCTGAATATGACCGTCCCCGTCGCGTTTGTTATTGTGACATTCTCTGTGTTGTCGATTGTTCCGCAATCCCAGTTAGCGTGGGTGAAGGTTAGGGTGTTGTTTCCGATTACGATAACAGATGTGATGTTCAGGGCAATGGTTCGGTATGTTCCCGCATTCCTGGAAGTGTCATTGGTCGGTAAGCGTGCGAGCAGGTTGTTGTTGACCTTGATTGTCACTTCGTACGCCCCATCGTAATCGTAGCCCTGAAAAGTCAGTGTAAACTTGGACGGAGGCGAGGTCTGGACAATGGGCTTGTCCTGGAGTAAGCAGCCCCAGCCCTGAGGCTTGCTGTTACATTGTAACGCGCCAAGGGATCCTGCGCCTGGAGTGTTAGTCCAGTCGCCGGCAGTCCACCAGGTATAGCCTATCCGAGTCGGAGCTGAGTCGTAGAGATTTGTGAGTGTCTGGATGAATCTGAGTGTGATATTGCTGTACCCTGCTGAGCCGGTGAGAGTGGCGTTTGGGCCGCCTACGCCGACAAACGCATCGGCTCCACCTTCTGTGTTGAGGGCAGGCCATCCGGTCCGCGCGACCCCTGCAAGCACAGTGTTGTAGTAGCCCTGAGCATACGCGTCTGCGCCGCTGTATGTCCATGATGTTGGATTGTCTAGATAGGAATGGAGTGAGATGAAAATGTGGCCGGCGGAATCGGTGACATTTGGGTATCCGTTAACTGCCCCAAGAAGGCTTCCATCACCATTAGCGTCGAGTCCGCAGCCATAGCTGCAAATGTTCTCGACTATTATCCAGTGTGTGTCGCCTTGGGCGCGGGTCTGGTTGATGAACATCTGATACTCGTTCGAGAGGTATGGTACACATGCTATTACTCCCGAACAGGCCGATCCGGTGAAGCCGTATCGAGGCTCGTTCTCAGGCTCCCAAATAATCTGTCCATAGCTGTTCTTGAACTGATTTGTTACCCCTGCCCAAAAGCTCAGCCAGCAGGCGGACGCCGCCGGTGTGAACTGGTCTGTGTATCCGTGATAGTCGAGGATTATCCAGAAGCGGTAATAGCTAGCGATCTGGATTGCTGTCGACAATTCTGACGCTGTATAGTTTGCACCGATAGGACTAGGCGATGCCGTGCATGACGGATCCCAGGAAACTCTAATTCCGTTCATTCCCTTGGACTGGATCAGCATCACAACGGATTCCATGTCGCTTGCCTGCTGCCCCAGAAAGACATTGCTTGGAGGATTGCCCGTTGCGAACCTTGTGACCTCGTTTAGGGAGATGCCCCCCCAGCCAATCACGAGCGGCCCAAGGCCCCCACCCCCACCACTAGTCAATAGTACCATTATAGAACGGCTGGTTCTTGCTTGAGAACCTATGTTGTCCGTGACATTGAGCGATATGATGAACGTCCCGGCGGCACTGTAAATATGAGTTACAGTTGCTCCCGTAGCCTTGCTATTGTCTCCGAAGTTCCAAGTGAACGTGTAGGGTGAGATTCCATTCACGGCTGAACCAGTAAACGCGATCGTCGAATTGACGGTGGGACTCGCGGGCGAGATTGTTAGGTCGGCTGTCAGTTGCAGCTGAGATGAGACGGTTATGGGTTGGGAGATCACGATCGAGGTCTTGAGAAAGTCTATCACATCGAGCGAGACAGTGAAAGTGCCCGATGTCGTGTAGATATGAGACGGCGTTTGTCCTGTCCCTAAATTCCCGTCTCCAAAATTCCAACTGTAACTGTAGGGAGATACTCCTCCGGTCGCCGTGCCTGTAAATGCAATAGACTGGCTGGACAGAGGCTGGGTTGGGACGAAGCTGAAACTTGCTGTCAAGGCCGGGATACGTGTGATTGCTATCGTATGAGAAGAATTGGCAGAGCCGCCCGCAGAGTCAGTCACCGTTAGAGTTATTGTGAAGGTGCCAGTGGTGGTGTATAAGTGGGTCGCGACGGGTCCTGTTGCTGCTCCTCCGTCTCCGAAATTCCAAGAGTAGGTGTAGGGAGCTTTTCCACCAACTGCAGCGCCTGTGAAACTGATGAGGCTATTCACCAGCGGTGTTGACGGGAGATAGGTGAAGCTTGCGGATACAGGAAGGGGTGTCATTTTGCCCGTGATTTCTGTCGTAAGCCCGGTCGCAGCGGCATCGTAATTCGTGAGTGGGGACAAGCTCCAGTTGTCCTCGATGAGCCTCAGGAGCGAGTAGCTGTCGAAGCTGTTGCTCGGTGAGATGAAGGCCTTATTGACATTGTTGCCATAGAAGAGGATCGGGGACGGGTCATACTCGTCCCACCAGAGGACGAGCAATGCTCTATGCCCAGCACCGAAGAGGTTGCTTGCGAGGAGAGATCCTGAAGACGGGCTTGAGACTGAACCAGTGCCTACGAGGAAGCTCTTGAGGTATGAGTCTCCCGAGGAGACAGAGTTGTCGTGCATGTTCTCGCTATCGGTCGGAGTGTACCAGAGAAAGCTTGGGGGACTCGCCGAGTTGGCCTCAGCTATGAACGAGGAAGTAGTTACGCCGCTACCGGTGAACATCGTGTTCCCGCATGTTCCTGAGAGTGCGCAGGCATTAGGATCTGTGTTCGAGTATGCCAGGAACGGAAAATGGTCTGAACCTCTCGGACAGCCCTCCGCGCAGTAGGCATGCCATGATAGTCCGGCAGCAGTGAATCGGCTTATGATGTTCGTTGCGCTGAGACAGGGCGCTGAAGATCGGGGGCAGTAACTGTCGGCTTTGCCCTGGTCGGAGCCTGATGTTAATGCCAGGTAACAACCGGCTGAGCATCCATTGATCATGCGTCCTGACGCTCCTAATCCATGGAAGAATGGAATAGTAGAGCTGGACGGGAGAAGGCTTGCGATGAACGGCGCTATCGAGCTTCCCGTACCAGTCCCCATAACGCTGCCGTAGTTCTGATTCTCCATCGCGATAAAGACCATATTATCAAACATGGATCCAACTGGTGCTGTGTTCGGGGTCGACGATAGCGCCTCGTGAATGAGGAGCTGGGAGGCTACTGTGCCGCCGAAGAGCGCTAGCAGACAGAGGGAGAGCGCTTTGAGACTGTTCTCTATCGCCCTACTCAGTTGCCGCTATTCTCCAGGCCCTGAGGAGAGGGAGGAAGTCGAAGGGACCTATGCTTCCACTGCGAAATCATTCTCGCAAAGTATCCTACAGCGGAATCTGTACGATTCCTCAACCTGACGACCAAAAAGTCCGTATGTGGCTTTTGAAAATTTAACACTTGTGGTAATGTGTGTTGTTATGTCATACAACTGAATTTCGATCCGATTAGTCAAACACAGCCCGTATTTTACAGAAAAATGTAAACTTGCGGGACGTGGTAGAATCTCAAAAGCAATCTATAGGTTTCTTTCGAGAGCTATAATCTATTATACGGAGAACGGTAAGGCTCGAGCAGGGTCCCCAGGATATCTTGACCTGATGACCACCCAAGAGCGTCTTGCGACCCTCTTGGTTCGGGTTTCTTATCCTGGGGCCCTTCTCTTCCCATCTCAGGAAGAAACAGGGCTAAATTATCGACATGAGTCTGTCTGAGGCGTCTGTTTTCCCTGATTCAAACGCTGCGAGCACTGTGTTTCGATGCCGGAGTTTGGGGGCAAAGAAAGAGCTCCGGTGTTCGCCTCTGCATCTGAGTCTCTGGGTTGTTGAAGAGTTAGCATAAAGAGAATGAGTTGGAGTCTAGCATCGCGATTGACAGCGGCTCCGAAGGACGTTGAGGAGTGTCTGTCCATCGCTCACAAAACTGCTGAGAGCCGGTTTCCGCATATAATAGTTTGGATGTGACCCGAGAAAACCGGGAGGCTGGGGTTTCTTTGAGGTTGATGCCACTGTCTATCGTCGACCGTAGATATCTCGACCAAAGCATTTGATCAAAGGCGAGATCCTTGGCGTGACAGTGAGGTTGCCTTCCGGAGACACGTCACAAACCTCTGTGGGGGCATCGTTCCCGAAACCTGGCCTATGTCTTATAGCGACCTTTTGGAAGAACGAGACTCGCTAAACCTTGGACCTCAACAGGTCGATTCTAGAGGATGCCATCCGATCATTCTTGGCTGAAGACCTTGGATTTGGAGACATTACTTCGAATGTTTTGGTGGACTCCAAGCGTAAAGGCGAGGGAAGAGTCGTCTGCGGGGAGAACGCAGTGATCGCAGGAATTGAGGAAGCTCTTGTTCTTCTTGAACTCACTGGTTGCCGAGGAACAACTAGGGCTCACGATGGCGATCGGGTCAAGGCGGGGACCATGATTCTCTCAGCTCTCGGTCCTGCGCGTGCCTTGTTGGGTGCTGAGCGGACATTGCTGAACATGCTGGCTCACATGTCCGGCGTTGCAACCGCAACAGCAGATCTCGTATCAATCGCAAATAGAGAGAGTCGGGGCAAGGTCAGGATTGCGTGTACTAGGAAGACGCTTCCAGGTCTGAGATATTTTGAGAAGAGGGCTGTGGAGCTTGGTGGCGGCGATACTCATCGTCTGAGGCTGGATGATGCTGTCCTCATCAAGGATAATCACCTGGAACTCGCAGGTTCCGTAAGCGAGTGTGTTCGAAAGGCGAAGGAGACGGTGAGTTTCACAAGGAAGGTCGAAGTCGAAGTGACGACTCCGGACCAGGCGGTAGAGGCTGCCCATGCAAATGCGGACATCATATTGCTCGACAACATGACAGCGAAGGAAGTAGAGAGGTCAGTGACCTTGTTGAAGGCCGAGAACTTGCGAAACCGGGTTCTGGTTGAAGCGTCAGGCGGGATACGAAAAGAAAATCTTGCAAGTTACTCTAAAACGGGAGTAGATGTAATCTCGATTGGTGCAATCACTCATTCTGCTCCAGCGATTGATATGAATCTGGAGATACATGCTTACAGAAAGTGACGAAGGTGTTCTGGCTCGAATAAAAGCGAGCTGATCAGGAAAGCCGAAGTGCTCCGAGTCCGAGAACATCGACTCAAGCCCAGTGTCCGCCTGAAAACGCAAGATGAGATCGTTGAGTTCATCCACGCTAGAGGCCTTGTCTCGGCGCTGGGAGGTAACGAACTTCCAAGCTTCATCAGCGCAATACTAGGCAAGCCTTGGAAACCTTCTGCAAAGGGTTTCACCGGCTGGATGGACTGGTGGTCGATCAAAATTTCCGGCCAATCAGTAGCCCGCGTATCCCGAGATATTGAAGGGAGAAAGGATATTCTCGCGACCAGAATATTCCGACGAACTAAGACTTTCGTATCCAACAAACTCTGGCCAATTCTCGACCCCATCGTGAAACATCACCAAGACCCCGCGGTCAAACGACAGATTCTCTCAGACATCGAACTGAAGATACTCGAAACTATCAGGACCGAGGGTTCAATCCGAACAGACCGATTGAGAAAGAAGCTCAAGCTGGAGACCAAAGAAAACAATTCCAAGTTTCACCGTTCACTAACCCACCTAGAAAGCTACGCGCTAATAGTCGGCGTTGAAGACCCTCATCCAGAGAAACATCTACACGCCAACATCTGGCAAACATGGGATACAAGGACTCAGGAGGGAAAGAGTCACGCTAGCCTGCCCTACAGTGAAGCTTTGAGCAAACTCTTTGTAAAGACTATCGATGCATGTCTTCTCGCTCGCGAAGACCAGATACCCACATGGTTTGAGTGGAGCTCCGAGATGCAGTCCGCCAAGGAGCAATCATTGCTGGACGGCGCTGTTCTGAGGTCCGGCGACTACCTCGTTTCATCTAAGGTCCATAATGTCAACAGTTAATGACCGAAGACCCGCGAATTTGGCCGTATGGCAATCTCGCCAACCGAGGCATCAAATTCCGACCTCTCCAATAGAAGTCGAATCATAAACCGAATCGAGAGAGACGCAGGCGTCCATCACCTAGCCGATATTCTCTCTGATCGCCTCGCACCCCGCACCCACCGACCTGCAATCCTTACTATTGGAGGTGTACGCGCGCAGAGCAAAGAGGCGCGACCCGAAAGGGTTACTTGACGATCATGTCTCAAACCGGTTCACTCAGCCCTCGGCCTCTAATCCGACGCGCCTTCTTGAATGGGACAGCGTGGCATTCTCGAAACTACCCAAGGTCTTTCGACCTGTTGAACTCTCACCTGTCTGCCCGCTGGGAGCCGCCTCCGTCTTATCTCCAGTTAGTCAGGATTGGATTATTTCGACGATCCGGAACACTGAGGTTGTCGCGGACTCGACCAACGTGCTCGCGCTTGAATGCGCGGTTAGACGCCGCGAGCAGAAGGACTTCTCCACGGGTCATGCGGCTCCGGTGCATCTTGCAACAAGCCACCGCCTTCTAAGGGGACAGAAGATCAGTATCCGTCCCGGCGTCTCACAACACTTCAGACTCTTCTCCCTATGCAGTGCAGGCCGCGACCTGGGAAATCTTCGATTTGAGATCGAAAACGTGCGTCTCCACACAGGATTCTTCCTTACGGCGTTCAAGAAGTTTCTGGGCTCTAAGATTCGGCTTCGGGTCGCGGTTTCCGACTTCGGCTCTGAGGTTCCGAGGACACTGGTTCGATCGGGAATTGTTGACAAGCTTCAATCCTCACACAAGGGCGTAAAGACCGGATTTGACCAGGACAGGAAGCAGGGCCGAGGATATTATGCCGAGTTGTGTTTCAAGATTTTTGTAACTTCCTCCGAGGGCAAGGAGGAGGAACTCGTTGACGGGGGAGATGTTGATTGGACTCAGAAGCTACTGAACAACGCAAAGGAGCGCCTCGTCATCAGCGGTTGTGGCAGCGAGAGACTATGCGAACTCTTCGCATCGACCAGCGCTAAGAGAAGAACACGAACTGAACGTTAGATGCTGGCTCCAACAATCATCAAGACGAAGGTCACCGCAAGCAAGAACACTCCCAACCTTGCAGCCATGCCCAGTCTCTTCTGCAGGTTTCCGACCTGAGCAGACATCGCTGAATCGCCGCCGGGTGCGGCTTGTTTCTGCGACTGCTTCAGCAGCCCAACGAGCTTCCGACTGGTTGGTATTAGGACGCCGAAAGCGATCAGAAGAACGATGAGAGTCACGACTGCACCGATCTGGATATAGATCAGACCTGAGTTGGATGGCGCAAGGGAGGTCGCGGACTGAGTGATGTAGGCGTAAAGCGCGAGTCCCGCCACCGCGGCCACGATAGAGCTTCCCCCGATGAACCTCATGTAAGAAGGAATTACCGATAAGATGAATTCGCTTCTCGATGCGGGAGACATTCTTCTAAGGGCGGGAGTCAAGACAGAAACGAACAATGTAGCTCCTCCCATCCATGCGATTATCGAGCCAACGTGAAGAACGAGAAGAACGAGAAACACGGCATCAGCCATTCTTGTTCAGACTCGAACCTTCCTTCAGAGAGGTTTCTATTTATCATATGAGTCGCTTCTTTCTGTACCGTTAATTTATGGTCAGAAAAAGGAGTGCGAACTGTTCGAATGCTTTTAGATAGTGAACGGTTGAGGACTGCCAGCTGATTCGATGACTATCTTCAGCAATCCCCTTGTTCTCGACCTTCTAGCCAAGTACAAACCGATCGCCGCGATGACCCACACATCCGCTCTCTTACAGTGGGATGTAGAGATCAACATGCCAGAGGCTGGAGCTAACGCGAGAGGTCAGGCCCAAGCAGAGATCGAACTGCTACGCCAGAAGATGACCCTTGACCTGACAGGCCTTATCGAGAAGAGTGAAAAACAAAGGGACCTCAACGACGCAGAGAAGGGAGTAATCCGTGTGGTCAAGAGAGAACTCGACTTCTACCTGAAAATTCCACCGGACCTACTAGAGCAACTACAGAAAGCTACGACCGAGGCCGCTGTCCCTTGGAGGGAAGCGCGGAAGAAGGCAGATTTCCAAATCTTCCAGCCCCACCTCGAAAAAATAACCGAACTGAAACGGAAGCAGGCAGAATATCTCAACCCTTCGACACATCCCTACAACGCGCTGTTGGACCTCTTCGAGGAAGGACTGACAATTGACGATCTGGACAAGATCTTTTCCGTGCTCATCCCGCAACTCAAGAAGATCCTCGCCAAGACTCTTGCACAAGGAAAATTTCTCGAGAAGCATCCTTTGGAGGAAGCCGACTATGATGTTGAAGCGTTGAAGCAGGTAAACCAGAAACTCACGTCGCTTCTTGATATGCCGGGCAAGAGATTCCGACAGGATGTTTCCACGCATCCTTTCTCGATAAGAATCGCGGGGGATGACGTTCGAATCACCACGAGATATGAACCTAAGAACTTCAAGGCCTCAATGTTCGGTCTGATCCACGAGTGCGGCCACGCGCTCTACGAACTCCAAGTAGACCACGAGCTTGACTTCACGCCTACTGGGACAGGCGTCTCCTCGGGAGTACATGAGTCACAGTCCCGGTTCTGGGAGAACATCGTTGGAAGAAGCAGACAATTCACGTCGATGACTTACCCTCTCCTCAAAGCCAAGCTCAGCTTCCTCTCCCGCTACGACGAGAGCCAGGTCTACTCATACTTCAACACTGTAAAACCTAGCCTGATACGGGTCGAGGCGGACGAGCTGACCTACAACTTCCACATCGCCATGAGATACGAACTGGAGAAGAAGATGTTGCAGGGAACAGTCCAAGTCTCAGAACTACCCTCCGTCTGGAATGACATGATCGAGGAATATCTTGGCAAGAGACCACCCGACGATGCACAAGGTGTCCTCCAAGACGTCCATTGGAGCTGGGGACAATACGCCAACTTCCCAGGCTATTCACTTGGAAACGTGATCGCAGGAATGCTCTGGAGCACCCTCACAAAAAAACAGCTACTTCCAATTCGCGGAGACAAGAGCATCCCAGCACTCAAGGGATGGCTCGCAGAAAACGTCCACAAACCAGGAGCAACATATCCACCAAAGGAACTGCTCAACCGAGTCTTCCGCCATGGATACGACCCGTCGGGTCTTGTAAGCTATCTCGAAAACAAGTACCTCACAATGAGCTAAGCAGTCTCAGGGGGAAACTGATGGGGGTACTCAAACACATCGCCCAAAGAGAACCCGGGCAATTGATAACCATCCCTAGAGAAAAAATTTACTGAGCCTCCGGTTGTAGGCCCCAGAGAGTCAGTTCGTTCGCGCGCAAAGCAGTTGAACGTAAGATTGCGATTGCCGAACTTCTTTCTACTATCACTAAGCGTTGGAGCAACTCCATTGCTAGTTGACGCAGTCAGCGCCAAAGAGGTCCCGTGGATCTACAAAGCTCGTCCATTATACATTGGGAGAATTGGCAATATACGCGTTGGCGTCATTTGGGCTGCCCCTGGTGCGGCCCTGACTTCCATCGTGATGGAAGACATGATTGCTTCAGGAGTTACAACCTTCATAGGAGTAGGTACACTTGGCGCTATTCAGCCATTCGTTGAGACAGGCGACATCATCGTCCCATCTCTAGCAGTTAGAGACGAAGGGACCTCCCATCATTCCCTACCAAAACACGAAGCTGCTCGTCCTTCAAGAAAGACATTCAAAGCTATTGTGGATTCATGTCGAAAATCTGCTAGGAAGCACTACACGGGGCCAATCTGGACTACAGACGCTCCTTACAGGGAGACAAAGTCCAAGATTCGCCATTTCAGGCGAAAAGGAGTTCTAGGCGTCGATATGGAAACCTCCGCGCCATATTCTCTCTGGGCAAATATCGAAAAGTCGAAACTGGGTGCATCCTCGTTGCTGGTGAGAACTTGAACCGAACAAACCCGCCAGGTCCATTCTATCGAGATGAACTAAGAAAATCGCTCTCCCACGCAGTCGACATAGCAGTCGAATCAGTTATCAACTCTCAAACAACTATTTTGCGACAAACATAGGCGGTCTCGTGATCAATCAGATCGTTTCATAGCTCGTGGAGGTGTCTGGACACATTCTGAGGACCGGGCTTTGGTTGAGGTCGATGTCAAACCATCGTCGCAGCAACCTATCGAACTCGCCTTGAGTATTGACCGGCCGCTCAATTCGCCTGCGTCCTCTTGTAACAATGAGCTTCGTATCCGTCAGAGTTACTCTTCCATTCCTAGTTAACAGACTGCACACTCGCCCCTTCTTGAAATGCGAGTTCGGAGAAGTCTGCTGATAGAGGCATCTACGAACAAAATCCCCAAGACTTCGCGGTCGAAGACTGAACAGGTACTGGGGCTCCCAGAGATTCTTCTCGCGATCCCATCTTGACAGCAACCTCCCTCTGGCTCTCCGAGTGATACGGTAGATCCTCCCATTGTCGGTTTGTGGACCCTCAAAATCTAGTCGTTTTGGTTCGGTGAACGATTCTCCGAAACCAACATCGGCCAACCAGCGATCCTTCACAGTGACCATCAGAGTCATGTGATCAAATTCTGGAGTGAAACCACCATTCTTCCGGGCGACTCGGGCAGATAGCATGCGCACCTTGAAGCCCAAGCTCGTGAGTAGCGCTGCAAAGGATCCGTTGAGCTCGTAGCAGAAACCTCCGCGTCTGTGAGTAATGATCTTCTCGAAGAACGCGTCCTGGCTGAGAATTATCGGGCGTCCCAAGTGAATGTCAAGATTCTCAAACGGTATCGAAAGCAGGTGCTTCTTGTGAAGCATACGCAGAGTCTCGAAGCTCGGCGAAGTCGGCCAATGATATCCAATTCTGTCTAGGTAGGCACGAGTTGTGTCGCTGACGTGTCGCGTTTTCAGTGAAATTTACGATCCGTCCGGATTGATTACTGTAAAAAGCATCAAGTGCTTTCGGTCTAGGCTAGCTGGAGCATTCTCTCGATAGAGAGCCTGGCTCTGTCAGCGGTCTCTTTTGGAACTTTGACCTCGTAGACCATGTCCCTCAGCGACCGGTAGACCTTCTCCAGGGTTATGGTCTTCATGTACTGGCAGACAGCATCCTCTTTCACCGGGAGGAACGTCTTCTCAGGATTCTCTTTCTTCATTCGATGAAGAATGCCCGTCTCAGTAGCTACTAGGAACTTGTTGGCTGATGACTGTCGCGCATGGCGGACCATTCCTTCCGTAGAATAGATCTGTGTCATTGGAAGGTTGAAGTCGCCTTTCTCGGAGAAGTAGAGGAACTGTGTGACACACCCGCATTCCGGGTGGACCAGGAATTCCGCGTCCCGGTGTTCTTCGAGCTTCCGGTTAATGACGTCAGGTGTGATCCCAGCGTGGACATGGCACTCTCCCGGCCAGACCTCCATCTTCCGCTGGGTCTTCTCCATAACATAGGCTCCAAGAAACATGTCTGGCAGGAAGAGAATCTCTCGGTCCCGAGGAATACTGTTCACCACCTTTACAGCGTTGCCGGAGGTGCAGGCGTAGTCGCTCTCGGCCTTTACCTCGGCGGTCGTGTTAACGTATGAGACGACGACAGCGTTCGGATGCTCCTTCTTCCAAGCCCGCAATTTGTCAGCGTCAATAGTTGCAGCTAGGGAACAGCCTGCTCCAAGGTCCGGAAGCAGGACCTTTTTCTCAGGAGAGATTATTGACGCGGTCTCGGCCATGAAATGGACCCCGCAAAACACGATCACATCAGCTTCGGTCCGGGCTGCAACCTGAGACAATCCGAGAGAGTCGCCAACATAATCGGCGATGTCCTGGACATCCGGGACCTGATAGTTGTGCGATAGTATAACCGCGTTCCGCTCACGCTTGAGCCTCATGACTTCCGCTACAAGATCCTTCCTGATGCTAGGCTGGAGTGTAGCGGGCATTAGTTCCGACCTCTAATTGACAGGAGGCTAATCCTCGGTTAAAATGTTGCTTCGAAGTGCCTTCCTCCAAGAGACTTTGTTGGGGTGCCAGTAACAACATTGTTTTCCTCGACGGTTACGATACTATTCTTGGGTTCCTGAGATTCCAGAATAGCTGATGGATGAATTGAATCCCTCTACTGGATCCCGAGATGCGACGTGCATGCGTACAAAGCGGACGGCTGGGAGAGAGATGGTCCATCGATGAAGTTCAGCTGGCATGATGTGGCTGAAGACGTCGATAAGCATGCTCACAAACTTGCCGAGGACATTTTCGCGCTCGAGCCGGATGTAACAGAAGAGGTTGATCTCAAGGCATTATTCGAACGCATTCTTGGGAAAGAGGACTGGACAGACAAGCTAGCCGCACGGCTTGGACAGCTCAAAGGGCTCTTCCACCGACCTCAGAAAGACACTGAGCTCCCTGAGGATCTCAATCAACTTATTCCCGACATGCGGGACGTGGAGCGCGCTTACGTGGACATAACAAGCGGATACAAGGACTTCATCAAAGCCGTCTGGGTCGCGCAGCACGAGCGTCAGTGGCGCGAGGAAACAGGAGTCTAGTACATTGGAGATTGTAGCCGGGCTATCTGCGAGGATACACGATCAATGTACTCCTTCAACCTCGACAGCATAGTCTTAGCAGTGATTACCCCGAGAACCTTGTGATCCGAGATAACAAGGACCCGTCGTATTCCCTTCTGAGCCATTATCTGAGCAACCTGGTCAATGCCCTCGTTTCCATCGACCGAAACCAGGCTGCTGGACATTATGTCGTCGAGCTTCACTTCGCCAGGACCCTTACCCTCTGCCGTAATCTTGGCCAGAAAATCCCATTCTGTAACAATGCCCTCTGGGACGCCGCCGGCTGACGCGATTATTACGAAACCGTGGCCCTTCGCCTTCATCTGACGCGCGGCTTCAAGCGCGCTCGTGTTTATGGGAAGGGAGATGAAATCCTTCTCGACAATGTCCTTCGCGACTAGGACCATGATTGATGACCACACAAAACGGATAGATAATGGTTAACAAACCCTCCGCAGAAAACTACAGATGTCCCGGTTGCCACTTTCATGCTACTTGTTCACGGACCTCTAGTTTCTGGTCGACAACTACTCCAACTCCCCGACCTCTGAGGGCAGAGGGAACTATTGCTACCAGACTCATGATTGCCATAATCCAGAAAATGGTGTGCATTGGCGCGATGAAGAGATCCACGCTCGGAGTGGCTCCCGAGGGGAGCTGTAATCCGGCGAATATTGCCTGCAGAACGTTGATCGGTATGCTTGTTGCTAGGACGGCGAATGAGATTGAGAGGCTCAGAAGAGCTCCAGTAGTCACCAGAGTAGCAGACATTCCGGAAGCCACGCCCCTCCTAGTCACGGGGGCGGAACTCATGATAGAACTGATGTTGGGCGCTACGAACATTCCCCCTCCGGCTCCGACGAGGACCATGAGGAGCGCAAGAACTGTGTAGGAGACGTTCGCTGGGATCAGCGCGAGCCCTATCAAGCCAGCGGTCGAGATTGTGAGGCCGATTGTCGTGAAGAATCGAGGTCCATACTTGTCGGAGAGGTAGCCGCTTAAGGGTCCGAGACTGACAAACGCCACGGCGAACGGTATCAGGGCAAGCCCAGCCTTGAAAGCGTCATAGATTAGCACTCCTTGGAAGTAGATTGTTAGGACTAGAGATACACCGCTCCGGGCTATCGAAGCTAGGAAGTTGCTGAATATGCCTGCGGAGAAAGCTCGGATCTTAAACAGTGCCAAATCCATCAGCGGAGTGCGAGAGTGCAGTTCCACATACACGAAGCCGCCTACCATCAACAAGCCTGCTCCCATCGATGCAACATCAACCAGAGTGTATCCTGACAATGCGCCAAGAGTCAGCCCGACTAGGAACGCGGTTAGTCCGCCAGCAAACAGGATGTTGCCAGGCAGATCGATTCTCTCGTGATGGACCGTGCCTAGTTCTCGCAGTTTCTTGTAAGCCCAGAGGGTTGCGAAGGCGCCTATTGGAAGATTGATCCAGAAGATGGACTGCCAGCCCAACGCCACAGTTAGAATTCCGCCGAGTATGAGGCCGATGACTGAGCCGCTAATTCCCGCCACGAGGTTGACGCCGATCGCTCGTCCCCGCTCGTTGGGCGGAAAAGCGTCCGTCAGAATCGCCGCGTTGTTGGCCCAGATGAGAGCTGCACCTACTCCCTGGACGAGACGAAAGAAGACCAGCATTCCACCGTTGATCGACAGACTGCAAAGGCCGGAGCCTATGGTGAAAACCGCGAAGCCGAGATTATACAGCCTAACTTTGCCATACATATCGGCCAACCGGCCGAAAGCCAAGAGCAGAACAGCAGTCATCAGAATGTAGCCCATCAGGACCCAGAGAGCTTCGAAAGCTGAAGCGTTGAGACTCCGAGTAATTGTCGGGAGAGCGATGAGAACGATGTTGCCATCTAGCTGGGACATGAAAGCCCCGATCGTCGTATTGGTCAGAACAGTGTACTTGTACTGCAACTTGTAGCCCCGAAGATGGCTTAGCTTAGTTCGAAGACTTGTACTTGTAGGCCTTCTCTTTCAGACGGACTGCACAAGACTTGTTTCTGGAGTGCTAGGATGCTCTCTTGGCTCCGATGTAGTAGTGTTCTTTTGCGACCTCTTGGAAGACCACGATCGTCTGATCCCTCGGCGCCTTAGCGATGTTCTCGACGGCGTCGGTAATGGCGCGTGCTAGATCATCCTTCTGCTGTTGAGTCCGCCCACCATACATCAAGACTTTGACTATTGGCATAGTTTGACATCGGACATGGTCCGGAAATGTAGTTGAAGAAAGTTATCTTCGCAACATACGGCGAATGACCAATGAGACCTGTCTAGTTTAGCTTCTGGACGAGCCGAGATGTTGCTACGACAGTAACAACCGCGCCGATCGCGACGCCATCCACATCGCCTAGGAATAGGGCCAGGAGAGTTGTCGTCCCTCCCGCAACTAAGTCTCGAAAGAGCCCTCTGTTTCGCGGAGACTTGTCAATGACGTCAGCGGCGAGGACGAGGAGTAGGGCGAGGAAGTATGCTGGTTGCTGGGAGATTGCTGAGGTCAGCAGGAAGAATATCGGCCATGCTACGAACTGGCTGACTGGCAATAGGAAGGATCGTATTTCCGTCAGCCGTAGGGACAGGCCGTTCATACATTATAGGGAGGTAGCCGTATAGAAAAAGCGACCCAACTATTTCTACTACTTTTCAGTTTAATTTTTCTTACTGCGTCTCAGTCGAGACACGGCTCTGTCAAGACCCTTCAACACTATTTCTCTAGGTTCCATGCGGACTTGCTGTACTTGGTATCATAGAGCTCATTCGCTGTCGACAACTCAGTCTTCGTCAAAGTTCCCTCCTCCAATCGCACACTGTAAGAACTCTCTATTCCTCGAACCATTCCATCCCTCACATTCCTCGTCGTCACATCCTTCCCCAACTCATCACGAACCGTCGTGACTCTCTTCTGCACACTAGCAACATGCCTATCAGCGAGCTTCACCTGCGGAACATTCAAGACCCGTCCGAGAATCGACAGGTCAGAAGCCACCAAGATACAGCCATGATGAAAGACAGTTCCCCATCTGATGCTCCCAGCAGCACCTGAGACCTTCTTTCCTTCGACCTGAATATCGTTGATCGGTTGAAACTCAGCGTTTACTCCGAGACCCCGCAACCCTTCGACGGCGCCCTGCGAGAGTCTCTGAAAGACCAGCTGAAGATCCATATCCGGGACCAAGGGGTGACCCTTCCTCAATGAGATCGCGTAGTTCAGGTTACCAGCATCATGATAGACCGCCCCGCCCCCCGTAAACCGTCTAACCACCGTGGTCCCAGTCTCCTTACAGGCATCAAAATTGACCTCGAGTGCCGCGGACTGGAAGCATCCCAGAACTATCGTGTTTGAGTTATGCCAGAAACGAACAGTGTTCGGAGCCTTACCCTCACCCACCGCGCGTGGAATAGCTTCCTCCACGCTCATGTTCATGAACGGATCGTCCCGGTACTCCAAATCGACTAGTCGCCAAGTCTCCATTAGAACCCTGACTCTCCAGGTTTTGCGGCGAGTATTGCTTTGACAAAATCATCCGGCGTCACACCCAGACCTTGTGCGCTGGTTCCACGGAAGAAACGATCAACCAGAAGTTTCAACTCCTCTTCCTTCAACGGAACATCCTCC
>Ga0209805_1000167_pt1 | contig 38970 bp, 26 predicted proteins | sample GraSoiAngelo_148_FD_185905 | JGI IMG/M metagenome (GOLD analysis project Ga0209805, IMG submission 185905) | Grasslands soil microbial communities from the Angelo Coastal Reserve, California, USA - 14_1009_09_20cm (SPAdes) (version 2) | ecosystem: Environmental > Terrestrial > Soil > Grasslands ...
CGCTTTGGCGGAGCGCATTTATGGCGGCGTTGTTCGCCATTCATCCGTTGCACGTGGAATCGGTTGCCTGGGTCGCGGAGCGCAAGGATGTCTTGAGCGCCGTTTTTTTCATGCTGACTGTCGGCGCCTACACGCGTTATGCGCGACAGCCAAGCGTTGCCCGCTATCTCATTGTCGCGATCATTTTTGCTTGCGGTTTGATGTCCAAAGCGATGCTGGTGACGCTCCCAATCGTTCTTCTTTTTCTCGATTACTGGCCGCTGAATCGGCTTGAAAGATCGAGTGCTGTAAGACTCATCGCAGAAAAAATTCCGCTGCTTGTCTTGTCGGCTTTGTCATCCGCGCTCACATTGCTGGCACAACAAAAATGGGAAATCCGATTAGATGAGTTGTCGCTCTCGTGGCGAATAGCCAACGCCGCATCCGCGTGCGTTGTTTACATTTGGCAAATGCTCTGGCCGGTGCACCTGGCAGTGATTTATGCGCATCAGGAAAAGCTGCCGCTTTGGCAAACCATCGGCGCGCTCGTACTGCTGCTTTCAATCTCCGTGAGCGTTTTTCTTTTGCGGAGAAGCAGACCGTATCTTGCAACCGGCTGGGGTTGGTATCTGATCATGCTCCTGCCAGTGATCGGCTTGATTAAAGTTGGAGCCCTCGCCCATGCCGACCGCTACACCTATCTGCCGCAGATTGGCCTCTACCTCGCGGTGACCTGGGGGATTGGCGATCTTACAAGATCATGGCGGCGCGGCCGCGAGGTTCTGGCTGTTGCCGCAGCAGCGGTCATAATTCTTTTCGCAGGGTACAGTTGGGTCCAAACTTCGTTCTGGCGCAACAGCGAAACACTTTGGAGGCGAACTCTCGCGACCACCAAACACAACGATCTCGCGCATTTCGAGTTGGCCGAATTTCTCTCAAAACATCGGCGCTTTGAGGAAGCGGTATTGGAATACGAAACCGGGTTGAGCATCGATCCCCAGAATTCAGATGCAGAGACGAACCTTGCCAATCTTCTCTTGGAGCGAGGACGAACCGAAGAAGCTGTGATGCACTATAAAAGAGTTGTCCGACTGGAGCCCGCGAGTGCACTGGCGCATTATAATTTTGCAGTTGGTTTGCATCGTATTGGACGGCTGCCGGCGGCAATCGCTCATTATGAAGAAGCGCTCAAGCTGGAGCCCGGTTATCCGGACGCGGATTATTTTCTAGGTCAGGCGCTGTTGCAGAACGGCCAGCCGGACGAAGCAAGACTCCATTTGGAAAAACGTTGAGGCTGTCCTGAATTGCCAACGGTGAGCACCAAACACTCGCGCTGGACGTTGTTCGGCATCAGCAGTTTTTTGATTGCGATCACGTGGGCGGTGTTCGGCCAGACTTTTGGCCATCAGTTTATCAATTATGACGATCCGCTTTACGTGCTCGACAACGCGCACGTGCGCGCGGGCCTGACCTGGCGAGGCATCCTGTGGGCGTTCACCCACGTTCATTCCCAGAACTGGCACCCGCTCACGACGATTTCGCACATGCTCGATTGCCAATTGTTCGGCGTGAATCCAGGCGCGCATCATTTAATGAACGTGTTTTTCCACAGCATTGCAGCGGTGCTGCTTTTTATTTTGCTCGCACAAATTACCGACGGTCCGAGCTCGCCGCGGGACGAGTCCGTCCGATTGGCGGACCGGACTGGCGGTATTTGGATGAGCGGCTTCGTCGCGGCCGTTTTCGCAATTCATCCCTTGCGGGTCGAATCGGTGGCGTGGATTGCGGAGCGGAAAGACGCGCTCAGCGGAACGTTCTTTATGCTGACGCTGATTGCTTATGCTGCTTACACGCAGAAGGAATCGCTCGGCCGTTACCTAACGATGTCGACACTCTTTGCGTGTGGCCTGATGTCAAAACCGATGTTGATCACGACGCCGGTGATTCTGCTGCTGCTCGACTATTGGCCGCTGAATCGATTTCAACGATCGAGTGCTATACAACTCATCCGCGAAAAAATTCCACTGTTTGTTTTGTCGATAGGCTCGGCGGTTGCGACGCTGATCGCACAGCGCGGCGGAATCGTTCAGATCGAACACTTGCCGCTGACTTGGCGAGCAGCAAACGCAGCATCAGTTTACCTCATTTATATCTGGCAGATGGTTTGGCCCGAGAATCTCGCGACGATTTATCCGCACCCCGGGCGATTGCCGTTCTGGGAAACAGCGAGCGCGAGCGCACTGCTCGTACTGGTTACTGCCGGAGCTTTCATTCTCCGAAAGCGGCAGCCTTATCTCATTACTGGCTGGCTATGGTATTTGATCATGCTGTTACCGGTGATTGGTTTGATTCAGGTGGGCAGCCAGGCACATGCTGATCGTTATACTTATTTGTCACAGATCGGGCTCTACGTCGCGGTGACCTGGGGGATTGTCGATCTTTCGCGGTCAATTCCGTACCGCCGCGAAGGTTTCACCGTCGCTGCGCCACTTGTCATCACGGTTTTGGTCTGGCGCTCTTGGATTCAAACTGCCTACTGGCACGACACTGAGCGACTTTGGAATCGAACATTCGCCGTCACCAAACAAAATGACATTGCCCATCTAAATATGGGCGAATACTTGCTCAAATCTCACCGCTTGGATGAAGCGATCACACAGTTCGAGATTGTGCTGGCGAGCCATCCATATCAACCCGACGCGAATTTCCAACTCGGCTCGGCTTTTATGGAAAAGGGCGATCTCGAACTGGCGATCCGACATTTTGAAAGGACGCTAAAAATCGAACCAGACAATCCAGAAGCGGAGACAAATCTCGCAAATATGCTGCTAAAGTCCGAACGCGTCGAGGAAGCGGTGGAGCATTATCGGAATGTGGTCCGGCACGAGCCTTCCAGCGCGCTCGGCCATTACAACCTGGCCGTCGGCCTTCATCGCCTCGGTCTGCTGCCGGAAGCGATCGTACATTATAAAGAAGCGTTGAGATTGGAGCCCGGTTATCCGGACGCGGATTATTTTTTAGGTCAGGCCCTGTTGCAGAACGGCCAGCCGGACGAAGCAAGACTCCATTTGGAAAAACGTTGAGGCTGTCCTGAATTGCCAACGGTGAGCACCAAACACTCGCGCTGGACGTTGTTCGGCATCAGCAGTTTTTTGATTGCGATCACGTGGGCGGTGTTCGGCCAGACTTTTGGCCATCAGTTTATCAATTATGACGATCCGCTTTACGTGCTCGACAACGCGCACGTGCGCGCGGGCCTGACCTGGCGAGGCATCCTGTGGGCGTTCACCCACGTTCATTCCCAGAACTGGCACCCGCTCACGACGATTTCGCACATGCTCGATTGCCAATTGTTCGGCGTGAATCCAGGCGCGCATCATTTAATGAACGTGTTTTTCCACAGCATTGCAGCGGTGCTGCTTTTTATTTTGCTCGCACAAATTACCGACGGTCCGAGCTCGCCGCGGGACGAGTCCGTCCGATTGGCGGACCGGACTGGCGGTATTTGGATGAGCGGCTTCGTCGCGGCCGTTTTCGCAATTCATCCCTTGCGGGTCGAATCGGTGGCGTGGATTGCAGAGCGGAAAGATGCGCTCAGCGGAACGTTCTTTATGCTGACGCTGATTGCTTATGCTGCTTACACGCGGAAGGAATCGCTCGGCCGATACGTAACGATGTCGATCCTCTTTGCGTGTGGCCTGATGTCCAAACCGATGTTGATCACGACGCCGGTGATTCTGCTGTTGCTCGACTATTGGCCGTTCAATCGTTTTACAAAATCGACCGCGAGCAAACTGGTGATCGAAAAGATCCCGTTGTTTGCATTGTCGGTGGGGTCATGTGTCGCAACTTTGTGGGCACAGAACTTTGCGCTCGGTTCGACTCAATTCCTGCCGCTGCAATGGCGGATCACTAACGCGCTCTTCAGCTACTTTGAATATGTCCGGCAAGTGTTTTGGCCAGTCGATCTCATTCCGTTTTATGTGCATCCGGAAAACCGACTGGAACTGTGGCGGCTTTTGGTCGCCGCTGTTGTTTTAATTGCGTTGACGGCGATTGCCTTCATACGCCGCCGAAAAAATCCGTATCTGATCGTCGGCTGGCTTTGGTACCTGGTGATGCTGATTCCGGTTATTGGAATTGTGCAGGTTGGATTACAGGGGCACGCCGATCGTTACACCTATCTTCCACAAGTTGGATTGGACATCGCTCTCGTCTGGTTGATTTGGGATTTGACGAAATCGTGGCGACAGCAAAAAATTGTTTTGAGCGGTGCGGGCGCGTTTGTTGTGGGCGCGTTGTCGATCTTGTCATGGAAGCAGACGACGCATTGGCGCGACACCGAAACATTATGGCGACACACGCTTGCGGTAACACCGGACAGCGATGTGGCCCACGCCGGGCTCGGCGGAATTTTGTTTGTGCGCGGACAAATTGACGAGTCAATCGATCATTATGAGAGCGCGCTGCGTTTGCGCGATGGTAATGTCGCGGCCCATTTTGGTCTGGGTCGTGCGCTGGCGGCGAAACAGAAAATCGATCCCGCGATTTTCCATTTCCAGAAAGCGCTCAGCATTCAACCGGATTATATCGCGGCAAGCAACGATCTGGGTGTGCTGTTCGCCCGCAAAGGTGAAATCAAGAAAGCGATTGCTGCGTGGCAGCAAAGCTTATCATTCGATCCGGAGAACGCGGATGCGGCAACCAACATCGCGTGGGTGCGCGCGACAGCCGCTGACCCGGACTTGCGCGACGGCAGGGAAGCACTCGAGCTGGCGCAACGTGCCTTGCGAGGTGGTGGTGAGAACGCGGTTGTGTTGCGGACGCTCGCGGCTGCGCAAGCTGAGAACGGTCAGTTCGCCAAAGCGATTGCGACTTGCCAGCGTGGCGAGCAATTAGCGCAGAAAAATGGCGACCGCGCGATGATCGAAAGTTTGCGCGATTGCATCGAATCATTCCGGCGCGGCGAAGGATTGCGGGGAACCCAGGTCTCGCATTGAGATTGAGTTTTGGAGTCGTGGCGGATGCGGGCGCCGCAGGCTCCAAGTGACGTGCCTTAACGGGGACTTCGGCGGGCAAAAATTCTTTAATTTTTTTCTAGGCACGGGGCTGGAAATCCGATAGAACGCCCCAAAACGGGGATTGGGCCGGACAATTGGCTCGGTTCGCCCGTTCAAAAAAATTTCAAAAAACTGAAAAAAAACCTTGTCAGCTTGACGATTCTTCAATAATCCCTAGCGCAAACCTAACCAAACCCATGGAGAAACCAATGACTAGAAACGTGCAAAAAACGTTGGGAATTCGCGTCGCTCTTGTAGCCGCCGTGGCATTTCCATTAATCATCGCGATGAGCGCGCGCGCTCAACAGCCGCCACCGCCACCGCCTACGACCGGAACCAATGTCGCTCCGACCGGCGGGGCAGCCGCAACTGAGGCCACGGCGGAACGCGTTATCGTGACCGGTTCGAACATTCCGACCGCGGAAGAAGTCGGCCCAAACCCGGTCGATACTTATCGCCGCGACGACATCACTCGGTTGGGCGTGCGTACTCCGACCGACTTGGTATTGAGAATTCCATCGGCCACCGGATCAAACACAACCGAAAACAATACCAACGGTGGCGACGGCAGCACGCGTATCAGTTTGCGTGGTATCGACCCGAAGGAAACATTGGTTCTGGAGGATGGCCGTCGATTGGCGACCGCCGACAGTTTCGCCATTGATTTCAACCGATTCCCGCTTGGTTTGATCGATCACATCGATATCCTGAAAGATGGCGCTTCGCCGATTTATGGAACGGACGCTGTTGCCGGTGTGGTGAACGTGTTTTTAATTCACAAGTTCCGCGGGTTGGAGGTTTACGCCAGCTATGGCAACACGAATCTTGGTTTCGCCAACGACAGAGGGGAAGAAGCGGCCTACTTGCTCGCAGGTACCGGCGATGACAAAACAAACATCGTCGTTTACGCGGGCCTCTACAACGCAGCCGCGATTTTTTCGCGCGATGTCGAAATTTCGCACGACCCCGACAAGAATGCTTTTAACGGAGAGGACGTGCGCAGCGGTAACTTTGCTGGCCGCGTGACTACCAGGGAATTCCTTGGCTTGGCGAAGGAGCCGTTCAGGTCGTTAACAGTAGATGGTCTGAAGACGCCGACGCCGCACGCATCGGCCAATCAGTTCGACAATACTCAGTACACCACCCGGTTTGGCGCTGCTATTCCATCGGAGCGCTCGCTGTTCAATTTCGCGGATTTGACCCCGGACGTGGCGCCAACTGATCGCGAGTACCTGTATGGTTCGTTCGATCGAGATATCTGTGACAAGTACCTGACCGTGTTCGGCGATTTCTTGTATTTCCGTCAATTCTGGGAAGGCGGTTTGGCGCCCGCGCCCTTCGGTGCGCCGGACGTCTGGACCGATAGCAATCACCCAGCCGGCATTAGCGGAGCCGGTATCAGCGTGCCCACGCAGAATGCGTTCAACCCATTCACAGTTGCTGACTACAGCTCGCCTGGCGGACACGTTCCGGGCGCTAGCTTCATTACGATTGCGAGCGCCGCGCCTGCGGGCACACAATTTACAACCGGTGTGCGTTTCCGTTCGATCGAGGCCGGTTTGCGGGAGCAGAAGAATCTGACCAACAATTATCTCTTTACTGGTGGCCTAAAGGGTAATCTGGGCGAGTTTGCCAATGCCTGGGACCAGTTGAAGACTTGGGAGTGGGAAGCTGGCGTTCGCTACAACGAGGCTTACCTTACGCAGCGTCTGGAAGGCATCACAAACAACTTCGCCTTGCGGCAGCGACTCTTGGACACCGATCCGGCGACCGCTTTTAACCCGTTTGGCATAGGTGGTAACACTAAGTTTGTCAAAGACGCCGTCTATACCACTGCGCACAACATACTCGATGTGGTTCTGCTCACCGAAGACTTCACAGTGCGCGGCGACATGTTTAATCTTCCGGGCGGCGCTGTTCGGTTCGCGGTTGGCGGCATGCACCTTGGAAATACGTTCACGTCCGAACCCGACCCGCTAATCCGGGAGGGACAGACCACCGGGTTTACCAATGCGCAAGCAGCACGCGGCTCTCGCGACACCTGGTCGATCTTCGAAGAAGTCCGCGTGCCGGTAACCGGGCCGACTTGGAATTTCCCGGGAGCGTACAGCTTGGAATTCGGATTTGCCGAGCGTGAAGAGTGGTATAGCGATTTCGGCGATACGCAACGGCCGAAAATCGACGTTCGGTGGCAGCCGATCGATCAGTCTTTGACGTTGCGCGCTGCTTACATCGAGGCATTCCATGCCCCGACCCTGTTCGAATTATTCTCGGGACAATCGCAATCATTCCCCAATGTGCGCGATACGTGCGGAGGCTGCGGCACTGAGCCGCAGGTCCAGCAGATACTTGCGGGCAACAGGAATTTGAAACCGGAGATAGCGTACGAGTACACTTATGGTGGCGTGCTCACCCCGGGCAAGTGGTGGGCTCCGTTGCAGGGCTTAACGCTTTCGGCCGACTATATCCATATCGACCTACGCGAGTTCACTACAACTCTCGATCCACAGTTCTTAATTGAGCACGCATCCGGCGGATCCGGCGGAACCCAGTTTCTCGGTCCATCCTTTATTCAACGCGCTGGGGGCCCTGGAACTCCGCTTACGTTGATATTCACACCGTTTCAGAACCTCGGAACGGAAATCCTGAGTGCTTGGGACTTTGAAGCGGTGGAGATATTCGATACCACGCGCCTCGGGCACGGAGACTGGGGAACGTTTACTGCCACTTGGAACGAAACCTACCTGGCCGACGTTGATATAGCGGTACTCCCAGGCGGGAAACGAGTGACCGCTGTCGGAAAATTCGGCGGCGGCTTCCAGGGTCCAGGCGGAGGCGGCTCCTTCACGCACAACCGCTGGTACGCTAGCTTGTTCTACGACGGCCCCTCCGGCTCGTGGATGCAAGGCATCGACACAGGCGTTGTCGTCCACTACGTCGGCCAGTACTGGGACAACTCCGCCTTCACGTTCTTCTCGGGCCATGTCCACCCAGGCTTCGAGGAGTGTAACCCAGTTACTGGGTTCGGATGTCAGGGTACTTCGGACCGCAAGGTACGCGAATTCGTGACCTTGGATCTGATCATCAACTACACCTTCAACCTGCCACCGCCTGCGGCCCAAAACGAGGTAGCCGGTTACGCCAAGGATGGCGGCAAGAACGTGAAGATGAAGGACGGCAAGGAGAAGAACGTGATGCCGGTCTCAACGGCGGAATACAATCCGTGCGGATGGAGAGCGTGGCTGAACAATACCACACTTACACTCGGCATTGACAACGTGACCGACGAACAGCCGCCATTTGTGGCTGCGGCCTTTGAGAACGGGTTTGACGAACAGACGGCCAACCCAAAAGGTCGGCTCTGGTACCTCGCAATCAAGAAACGGTTCTAGCCACTCCTCAACCTCAACAATTCAGCGGCCGGGTTTCGAAAGAGACCCGGCCGCTTGTTTTCGCAGATGCGCGCGAGAAACTAGGTTTGCTTGCGAAAAAGCGGGTCCAGCTAGCGCTGCGAAGTAGTGGCTTGATTGATATCGCGAAGCGGAGACGCGTTTCGGAACAGAGCGATATTTGATTCCAGAGTGCGGGCGAGCGCGACATTGTTTTGACTCTCAGCTAACCGCAGCGCTTTTTCAGCAGCGTCGATCGCCGCATCGAAGCGGCCAAGCTCCGCCTCCGCGGCTGCGAAAAGCCTCCAGATACGAGGATTCGATTCCCCAGAAAGACGAAGCGCGCGCTGCGCGTGGTCCAAGGCCATCGAGCCATTTCGAATAGAGCTCGTAGGAGACGTTGCCAAAACCCACGCGAGATTGCTGTGAGCGTCTAAATTGTTCGCGTCGATCGAAAGCGTTTTTTCCCATTGGGCGACAGCTTCGTCCATTCGCCCTTTCTGCGACAGAGCGACGGCCAAATTGTTGCGTGCCTCGGCATAATTTGGCTTCAACTGCAACGCCTTAGCCAAATGATCGGTAGCCTGATCGAGATGTCCCTCTCGCAGAAGAAGCGTGGCAAAATTGTTATGTGCTTCGGCAAAGTTAGGGTCGATCTCCAATTGCTTTTGGTAATGGAGCGTGGCTTGGGCGGCGTCTCCTTTCGCGACCAAAACATTCGCAATGTTGTAATGGAGCCTTGAAAGATTGGGATCTACCTCGAGCGCTTTCCAGAAATGCGTGATCGCTTCCTCGGGCTGTCCTCTCCGGGCGAGAGCGACCCCAAAATCATTTTGGGCACTGGCGTTGTCGGCTTTGAGATTTATTGCCAGCTGCGCTTGCACAATCGCTTCGTCTGGCCGGTCCTTGTCCAAAAGCGCGCTGGCAAGCCTTTCGTGCGCCAAATCATTGTCGTCAGTAGCGGTGAGAGCGTGGTTCCAAAGAGACTGGCTGTCCCGCCAGAATGATGCCTGATTCCAGGCACGCCACATTGAGAGACCGAGCACAAACCCTGCGCTGATTCTTAAGATGAGTCGACCGTTCAGCCATCGCAGCGAGAAATCGGCCATGCCCCAGGTGGCAGCTAGATAGAGCCCGATTTGTGGCAAATATGTGTAGCGGTCAGCATGCGCTTGAGAACCGACCTGTATTATCCCAATCACCGGGGCCAACATGCTGACGTACCAGAGCCAGCCGCTCAAAAAATAAGGTCGCTGTTTACGGACAACGAACACTGCCGCAGTGATTGCGATGAACAACGCGCTCGAAATTGCAATTTGCCAGAGAGGAAGTTGGTCACCCGAGTGCGGATAAAAAACCGCCAGATCGAACGGCCATAGCATTTGGCGGATATAGATTAGCAAGCTCACAAACGCATTGCCGATGCGCCATGGCGGAGAAAGGTTTTCGACGGAATTGATCCCGTGACGCTGAATAAGAACAGTGACTGCCCCAACCGGAGCTGCCAGGATCAAAAGAGGAATTTTTTCCAGGAGTAATTTCGAAATTGTTGAGCGCGCGGTTTGAAATCTCCGCAGTGGCCAATAATCGAGAAGCAGGAGAACAAAGGGAACTGTGACCAGCATCGGCTTGGACATGAGGCCGAGAGCAAAGAAGATCGACAATATGAGGTAGCGAAGGAATGTGGGCCGACGCACGAACTGCACGTATGCGCCGATCGTGAGCATGAAAAAGACGGCGCTTAAAACATCTTTGCGCTCGGCGATCCAGGCGACTGATTCGACGCGGAGTGGGTGGATCGCAAAAATCGCCGCCACGAAGGCGCTTCGCCATAACGCGCCCGTCATCTGAAGCAACACGATCAGAAGCAGAATCGCGGCAATTGTGTGCAGCATCACATTGGTGAAGTGGTGACCGGCGGGTTTCAAATCGAACAGCTGGCAATCGACCATGTGTGAAATCGTGGTCAGCGGATGCCAATTGTGTGAGACGATGTGAGTAGACGCCCACCCGATCGCTTGCGCAGTCAGGCCCTGACTTACGACCGGATTGGCGTAGACATATGATTCGTCATCCAAATTGACGAACTGGTGCCCCAGGGTTTGGCCAAAAACCAGCCAGACCAGACTGGCGAGTAAAATACAAAGTCCGGCGATTTTCCAAACAGGCGTTGCACGGTTGCTCATCGTTGAATCGATAGAATCTTCATTGCTCTCGGTCAAAGCAAACGCGATCTACCAATAGGAAGATTTGGAAGTTTCGAAATCTCTTTGGAAGTCTCAACTAACTCAAATAACATCGCACCCATGGGTCGCTGCTTTACGAAGCCGCGTCGACTGGCATGTTTGGGCGCGGTAGGTCTCGGCCTGTTGACGATTCTGATCTACCGGCCGGCATGGCATGGCGGATTCATCTGGGACGACGACCGGTATGTCACACAAAATCGCTTGCTCACTGCGCCGGATGGTTTGCGCCGGATCTGGTTTTCACTCGATGCGCCATCCCAGTATTTCCCGCTCACCTACTCGGTTTTGCGGATCGAGCGCTCGCTCTGGGGTTTGAATCCCACTGGATACCATTGGGTCAACATTTTGTTACACGTTGCAAATGCCCTGCTGGTTTGGCGTGTTCTTTCTCGGTTGAAAATTCCAGGTGCGTCGTTGGCGGCCGCAGTTTTCGCAGTGCACCCGGTCCAAGTCGAATCGGTCGCCTGGATTGCAGAGCTTAAAAACGTGCTGATGGGATTCTTCTTTTTGCTCACGCTGTGGATGTGGATCGAATATGTCGATCCGACGAGAAGACATCGCTCGCTTTTCTACCTGGGAGCGCTCGTATTTTATTTGCTCGCATTATTTGCCAAAGCGACCGCCTGCACGTTACCGGCAGCACTGCTCTTGATCCTCTGGCTGAAAGAAAAACCGATCAGCTGGCGGGTGTGGTTGGAAATCCTTCCATTCATCGCGCTCGCTCTCGGTGTTGGACTGCTGGCCGTCTGGTGGGAGAAATACCATCAAGGCACACGGGTCCTTGTTTCACTGACGCCGATTGAACGAGTGTTGGTCGCCAGCCGGGCGGTTTGGTTTTACCTGAGCAAACTCTTCTGGCCATCGGATCTTATTTTCATTTATCCACAGTGGAAGATCGATCCAGGTAGCGCAGTTGCCTACATCGGGCTCATTGCCGCGGCTGCCACCGCGGCAGTAATCTATTTTGCGCATCGTTTCTTCGGCCGGGGAATTGAGGTCGCGGCCTTGTTCCTTTTAGCGACGCTGGCGCCGGTGGCTGGCTTCGTCATGCTCTACACCTTTCGCTACACCTTTGTGGCGGACCATTACCAGTACTTGGCCAGCATCGGTCCGATCGCGCTCGCTTCGGCCGGCCTCGTGACGTTAAGCCGGTCGAGCAAGACATTGCAGTGGCCCGTGGTCGCCGGAGGCTTCGCGATTTTGATCTGCCTCGGTCTGCTGACCTGGCGGCAAAGCGCGACTTATCGCGATTTGGAAACGCTTTGGCGCACAACGATCGCCAAAAACCCGAGTTGCTGGATGGCCTACAATAACCTTGGAGTCGTTCAATTTCAAAAAGGCGATCTCGACGACGCAATTGAAAAATATGAGCAATCACTTCGGTTGAATCCCGATTATGCGGAAGCGCGTTACAATCTCGGGAGCGCGCTCCTGCAAAAAGGAAAAATCGACGATGCGATAGCCCAATGCCAGAAAGCACTGGAATTAGGACCGAACGATCCCGACGCCCACGTTGTTCTCGGAAATGCGTTTATGGCCAGACGAGACATTGATGGGGCCATCAGTCAGTATACCCAGGCGCTGGCGCTTCGTGCGGAAGACTCTAACGCACACTATAATTTGGCTACGGCGCTGAGAGAGAAGGGCGAATTTGAACAAGCTGGTCGCGAATACCAAAAGGCTCGCGAGTTCGAACCACGCGAAGAGCGGTGAATAGACAGAATAATGTTAAGGCCAATAATGAGCTTGGTGCTTTCGATAATATTCCAACGTTGTCTTCAATCCGTCCTTCAAGGCGATGCGTGGAGACCAACCGAGTAACTTGTCGATCTTGCGAAAGTCGGCGTAGTAATCGCCGATATCGATTGCTTTCCGATCATCCGGGAATGGAACCAGCTCGAACTTACCGCCGCCGTTGAGCTCCACCAAGATCGCTGCCAGGTCTTGCAGACTGATATGTTCGTGGTGACCGAGGTTAAATACTTGACCGTTGGCGGTATCGCTGGCTGCTGCACCCAGGAGAGCGTCCACGACGTCAGCAACGAAATTGAAATCGCGCCGCTGTTCTCCGCTGCCGAAAATTCCAATTGGCTTTTGTTCAATTAGCCGGCGAATCCAAATTCCAAGAAAGGTTTGTCGCGCATCTTTGACCCGCATCCCCGGACCGTAAGTGTTGGTTAGCCGCAACGCGCAGGCGCGAATCTGATAGACGTCGTTGTAAAGCAGGTGGTACCATTCGCCTGCGAGCTTGTTAATTCCGTTTACGTCGATCGGATTGATTGGGTGTTTTTCATCGACCGGGAGATATTGCGGCCGCCCGTAGACTTGTCGTGTGCTGGCGAAAACGATTTTCAGATCGCGGTTGTGTAGCCGGCATGCTTCTAAAATGTGAAGTTGGGCGGCGGCGTTGATATTTAGATCGGTCACTGGATCGGTCATGGAATCGAGATGGCTCGTTTGGCCCGCGAGGTTAAAAAGAAACTGGCGTTTCTTGATAAGCGACGACATCGCGGCGGCGTCGCGGACATCGGTAAGATCGACCGTCACCCGATCGCGAATGTCGTGGATATTAAAAAGGTTCCCGCCGTATTCCGGGATCAAACTGTCGACTAGGGTCACCTTCGCGCCGATCTCGACCAGGCGCCGAGCTACGGCCGAGCCGATGAAACCCAGCCCTCCGGTGACGAGAACGTCGGAGGCGGCAAAAATGTCAGGATCCCAAGGCACGGGCGAATTGTAGGGCGCGGGACAAAAGATTTTCTATAACATTTCGCGCTTTTTTTGGCAGAATCGGGCAGCTTTGCCACAAATCCACCAAACTGCAATGGCGACCGGCCCCGAGTTATCGCTGGTGATTCCCGTTTACAACGGCAGCCGGACCATCGGCGCGCTCGTTGAGCACACGACAAAGATTTTTGGATCGACATCGTTCGAGATCGTTTTGGTCAACGACGGCTCGGAAGACGACAGTGAAAAGGTTTGCGCCCAACTGGCGGTAAAGTTTCCGCAGAACGTGACGTTTGTGCATTTGAGCCGGAATTTCGGCGAGCACAGCGCCGTCCTCGTGGGGTTCACGGAAGCGCGCGGCCGTTATATCGCGGTGCTGGACGACGACGGTCAGAACCCGCCCGAAGAAGTGGTGCGAATGCTGGACGAATTAAAGCGCAAAAACTACGACGTGGTTTATGGCCACTACATCGAGAAGAAACATTCGTGGTTCCGAAATCTCGGCAGCCGTTTCAACGACCGGATCGCGACGTTAATGCTCCACAAACCGAAGGACCTGTACCTCTCGAGCTTCAAAGTCATGAATCGCTTTTTGATCAACGAAATCATTAAGTATCATGGTCCGTATCCGTATACTGACGGTTTGATTTATCGCGTGACCCGAAACATCGGCCAAATTCCGGTGGAGCATCGCGCCAGTCTGAGTGGACCATCGCGATATACGTTCCGCCGACTGGTGAGGCTGTGGCTCAATATGTTTCTGAATTTTTCGATCAAGCCGCTGCGCATTTCCGTTTACGTCGGGCTGTTTGCTTCCTGTTTGAGCATCGTCGCCTTGATTGCCATTCTAATCGACAAGCTGTGGATCACTCCAAATCTCACCGTTGGTATCCCCACGGTCCTGGGCAGCGTCGTGTTTTTTTCCGGCATTCAACTCACGATTCTCGGGCTGGTCGGCGAATATCTCGGCCGGCTCTATCTTGATCAGACCGGCACGCCGCAGTACGTCGTGCGCTACGCGATACGCGAAGGTTCGAAAGACGAATCTTCCGCGAGCGGGCGATGAACGCAGTTGCGGTCTAAATCGTGGTAACGCCTAACTTGCGGCGCGTCTCTGCAACCACGTGGGCAGTGGCAGCAATCACTTTTTTGGCGCTGATTCCCGAATTAATTCCGCTCGGACCAATTCGCGCGATCGCTCGCTACCTTCTGGTCGCGTATCTGCCTGGTCTCGCAATCTGGAATCGCCTGAGGCCAAGTTCACCATCGCTTGTCGATGTTGTGCTTTATCCATCACTGCTGTCGATCTTGCCTTTCGCCTGGGTAGGCTTGGCTGGTGTCGCGCTCGGGTTTGATTTGCGCATTGCCGGGTGGATCGCAATCGTGTTCTTCCTCGTAATCGGATTCTGGCTGGGCTGGAGCGAGCCAATCGGCGAAGCAAGAGGGGACCGAGTGGCGCTCGGTCTTAGTGCCGTTCTGGTTATTTTTTTATTAATCGTCCCGTTCGCGGCCAATTCGTTTCAGGCGGTAGCGTGGGACGCGCCGTTGCATGCTGCGATCGTGTCACGAATTCTCGGTGGCGTGATTCCACCTGATTCACCAATGATGGCGGGGCAACCGGCGAACTATTATTGGATCTACCATTTCTATTCGGCGCTGTTACTGCGCCTGACAGGAATGTCGATCTATCAGGTCTTTGCAGTGCTGAGCGTGCATTCGTTAGTCCTGTTCACGCTTGCGGGATATCGGATTGCCGGCCGCTTAACTACCAATCTGTTTGGTCGGATCAGCGCCGCTTGGATGTTGGTGTTCGGTCTCAACGCTTTCGGATGGATCATTTTCTTCTCATACGGATCCCAAAACTTGGACCGGTGGTATTCGCTGGTAGTGCCTTTCGCGATGGTTCACGGTTATTCTCCCTCGCTCGGTAGTTTCATTCATGAATTTCTCGATGGTGGGCCGTTCGCGATAAGTTTCGCGTTTATCTTGATGTGGCTTGATGTCGTTATGGCACGCTCTCAAGGAAATGGCGGGTCCGCGCTCGTGACTGGTGCATTGATACTCGCGAGCGCGCTTTATCTCCACCCGCTGTCCGCTCTATTTGTAACCGCGGCTTCTTTGGCCGCCCTTCTCATGCTAGTTACGATTGATCGTCGTTCATCGTTTACGGAGCGCAAAAGAACGATAGTCGATACAGGAGTGATGGCGCTCGCCGCCGCGATCGTGACTGCGCCGTACGCTTGGAACATTCTGCATGCGAAGACAGGGAAACCGCTGTCCGTGCATTTCAACTTCGAATTTGCGAAAAACCAGATTTGGAGCATCGCGGCGACTTTAGGCGTGATGGTTGTGCTTGTGGTTCCCGCCGTTCGGCGTGCGATTCGCGACCGATCGCGCGCGGCGCTTTTTCTGACGCTTTTCGTTGGGGCAATTACAGCCGGAGCTTTGGTCGTGAAGGTTGCGCTAGATGCTGAATACAAGCTGGTTTATCTGCTCGTGCTCGGCCTAGGGCCAATCATCGCGCTTGCTTGGGACGCGTGGCGGCAAACACGAGCGACTCAATTTGTTTTCATTGTCGCGCTGGCTGTGTCTGTTCCTACCAGTGCACTTACCAGCTATTCCTTCACGACACGGCCACCTCGCGAGAAACGCGATCCTGCGAGGATCCGGCTTTTGCAATGGATCAGGGAACGAACTCCTGCCGATGCGATCTTGGTGGAGTATCCGTACTGGCTCGAGCAGCACGCGTCGGATGCAGATTATCTATACCGCGACCGTTACTGGTTTGACATCGCCGTTTACGCTAACAGGCGACAATTGATCGGTTATGAAACGGGTATGCTCGAGCAATGGGGGTACCGTGACATTGCGTTGCGGCAAACACTCGCCCGCAAGCTAACTGAAGGACAGCCGTTAGGCTCGGCGGATGTGTCCTATCTGACGTCTTTTGGCGCAGCAATTATTATGGTCACGAATTCTGCCGCGGTTCGTCCCGACACGTTGGATCCCGCAGTTTATTTCCCGGTTTATGAAGACGGCGACATTCGAGCTTACCGTGTTGTCGTGGTTAAATGATGCTGCCGAAACAAACGCGAGAGTGGTTACAATCGCCGATTTCGTTGCTGGTGCTTCTTTGCATATTTATCACGCTTTTCACTTTGGCGTATCAGCCGCGGAAGCGGTTGGATATTGATCTTGCTGCGCAAAGCAGCGAGAAATTTCTCGATCATTTTTATCCAGTTGAGAATGGCGCGCGCTGGACGGAAGCGCGCTCGGGCCTGTGGCTTCCCGGCCTGGGTGGTGGAAATCTTTCCTGGCGTGTCGGTCTAAGTCTCAGCGGCCCGCGTCCGGGCAGGTTCGGCATACCAGCTCATGTGATCGTGCGAGTGAATGGCGCAATGCTCGCAGAGTTCGACGCAAGAAATCAGGAGCAGGATCATGAGTGGGATATCCGCCCCTGGCAACTGGGTCCAAACGGTGACCTGCTCTTGGAGATTGATTCCAGCACGTTTAAATCTTCGGACGACCGTGAGTTCGGAGTCAGCATCACGCACGTCTGGCTAACGCGCTCGGGTGGTATCGCTCTTCCGTCGGTCCGAGGATTTCTTTTGACACTAGCTCTGGTCGGCTGCTGCGCAGCTCTTCTGCGAATGTCGTCCACCGCAGGATTGATACCGGCGCGCGCGATGGGAATGGCGGATTTTCTCAATCCGCTGCGCAACACGTGGGCTTGGATCCTTGTTGCCGTCTGGCTGCTAATTATTCTGGCCCGTAGCTGGAATCATCCTCAAGCAGCATGGTGGCTCCAAACTCTGACCTTTGGTTTGCTGCTAATTACGGCGCTGATCTGGTTGATCGCGCGCGTGGTGTCCGGGTCGCTCACGCGAGACCAAGTCTTGCGCACTTTGATCCTTTTCATAATCGCCGCACTTGTCCGGATCCCGTTTGACTTCGGACGCGGATACGAAGGCGATATCGCGAGTTATGGGAAACAAGGGGACATCGCGACTTACATCGCCCTGGCCTGGAAAACTGTGAGCTACGGGATTCACTCTGCCTATCTGCAGGTAAATGGCTCGCCGCCGTCTGACAATCCGCCGGTTCTGCTTTATCCGTTTTGGTTTCTTGGCTGGCTCTACGAACAGTTGATTTCTCCGCTGTTCGGTCGCACGCGATTGGGCGATCCAGACATGCTGCGATTCATGCTTCGATTGCCGGGGCTAGCGGCGGACTTGGTTGCCGGTGCAGTGGTCTTTCGCGTTTTGCGGCAACGCGGCTCGATTTCTTTCAACACGGCGCTCCTTGCTGCGGGCGCGTACCTGTTCAATCCGGCACTCATTTTTGATTCCGCCTACTGGGGACAGACCGCCGCGATCCACTCGCTATTTATGTTATTATCTGTGATTGCGACGGATCGACGTTGTTACGACTGGGCTGGTGCAGCTTTGGCCGCAGCGATATTGACCAAGCCGCAAGCGATCGCAATTGCGCCTCTCATTTTAATTCTGGCGATGAAAGAGCGTGGCGGTTTGCGGCTGGTTGCCGGCGCCGGCGTCGCAACCGTATTGATCACGGCACCGTTCATATTGGCAGGAAGCGAGGCGAGCGTTGTCCAAGAGTACGCACAGACGATGCAGTACCATCCTTTCGTCGCTCCGAACGCACATAATCTCTGGTGGTTCGTCACCGGTGGGCAGGGTTGGCAACGCGACACCAATTTAATCGGACTCGTGAGCTTTCGAATCGCTGGATTGTTAATCTTCAGCGCGGCGACGTTGCTCTCGCTCATTCTCGTTTGGCGCGATCGGCGATCGCTGTTTCTTGTAGCGGCATATCAAACGCTCGCCTTTTTTATGCTCAATACGCAAATCCACGAGAACCATTTGCTGGCGATGTTTGCGCCACTGGTCATTGCCTGCGTGTTGGATCGACAAATTTGGTGGTTCTATGGCGCATTTGCAGTGACGTCAGTAGCAAATATGACTTTGCACGATCCCAAGCTCTTCGCCTGGCTCGGGTATCCAAGTAACGAGATTTATGGCGGACCGGCGTTGGCAGCGCCCCGCTGGTTTAACGCGGCCGTCCAGACTCTGTTGTTCGTGGCTTTTACGGCCAGGCTTGTCATTCCTTTGGCGGCCGAGTTGCGGCTGACACGTAGGCGGATCCAAGCTTGATTTAGCGTACGCAATGCAACGAGCCGAATACGGAACGATGTTTCGCGTGGAGGAGACGCATTGGTGGTATGGCGCGTTGCACTGCCTAATCTTTCAAGCATTGGAAGCGGAGTTGCCAGGTTGGCGCGAGAAGGAAATTCTCGATGTTGGCTGCGGCACGGGTGCAATTCTAAAACAGCTCGGAAATCCGGAAAAAAATGTTGGAATCGATTTGGCGCCAGAGGCAATTACATTCTGTCGAGAGCGTGGCCTGAACAATGTTCGACAAGGAGATATTTGCGCGTTGCCATTTGCTGACGCGTCGTTCGATGCAGTAATTTGTTCGAGCGTTCTCTATCACCAATGGGTCAGCGACGTTCAAGGCGCGATCCGCGAGATGCATCGAGTGCTTCGGCCTGGTGGTGTGCTGCTGATCAATGTACCGGCGTTTCCACTTCTGCACAGCGCGCACGATGAGGCGGTTATGACCGCGCACCGATTTAGAAGACCGGAGATCCGACAATTACTCTTGAAACAGAATTTTAAAATTCGGCGCCTGACTTATTGGACGACGTTGCTATTTCCTCTCGCTGTGGCGGCCCGGACACTTGGCGGATCAAAAATGGGACGTGATTTCGAGAGGGCAGGAGGATCATTCTCAGATCGCGTGCTTTCGCAAATCATGGCGCTTGAGCTGCGTCTGCTCCGGAACGTTTCCCTGCCATTCGGGGTCGCTTTGTTGGCTGTCGCCAGAAAATAGGCGCCAGCTAAAATTTGTCGTTAAGCCAATCGACCCGGGCGATGCGTGAAGCCGGGAAAGTTTGCGGTCGAGGAAACAGGTAGGTGCCGTCGGAGAATCGATGGAGGTGAATGTCCGGGCTATTTTCGAAAACTGTCTCCTTCATCTCGAGAACGATCGTAATTTGACCGCCGCGCCGTACGATCTCGCGGGCGACGTCGTCCATCGCGTAACCAGGTGCAGTTTCCCAGGCTGACCGCCAGACAATCCAGCGAACATGGTCAACGCCGAAGACGAATTCCGGCATCCCGAGTTCGCGAGCTCGTTGATAGACCGGATATTGTGGCAGAATGCCCAACGCCTGGGGCAGTCGTGTATAAAAGTAGGTCGGCTCCCATCCGTAGTTTAGAATCAAAATATCCCCACGCCTGGCGTTCGCGCGAAGGAACTTGCAGGTAGTTGCAACCGTTCCGGGATTTTCCCGCCACAAATCGTGGACATATTTCGCGATGCCGGACCCGAGCACGCGATCGATGAGCCTGACGGGTACGTGAGTGCCCACCGAATATTTTCCGCAGCGAATGAGACCGCTCGGGTTCCAAGCCACCCATGGTGTCAGTTGCGCGATCTTGGTAAATCCGAAAACGAGCACAAGCGCAACACAAACCAGTATGTTTCCACGACTCATCTTAACGATCACTATTGCTGCGGCCATCGCCGCCAACGGAAGGACAGGTGAAGCGAAGCGCATCCCGGCAAGCCAAAGCGCGTCGCTTGATTGCGTCATCGCGGTAACCAAACCGTAGAGAACGATCGCTCCCATGACGCTGAGTAAGATCGAGCTCTCATTGGCACCTAGAAACACACCCGATGTCGCGTCGGTCTCGGCCGGCTGCTCCGAATTTTTGCGTTTCCAATGAACCAACGCTGCTCCGAGCAAAACTACTCCCGCACCGATTAAGGGTGTCACCGAAGTCGCTTCGATAAATGCCTGAAAGCAGCGTTCGACAAGATCGCCGAGCGTTTGGGGTGCACTGGTGTTGAGTGCGACTCCGGTGGAGGAAAGAGACGAAAGCGCCAACCAGGGCAGCGTCAGCAACGCGATCGCAGGTGCCACAAACCAGATCCAGCGCCGTTGTTGCGCGAATGGTCGGTAGATTAAGCTTATGCCGCCGAGCGCAACCACAGGCGCGAGTCCGTAAGGGTGCGTGTGAAACAGGAGAGTTGCTGCCAGAACGAAAAACGCGCAGTCCCGCGCGGATTTCATTTTGAAAAAACTCCAAAACAGCCAGCAAATGAGCAGCATGTTGAGCGCGCAGTAACGACATTGCCGGACGTAGAGCAGGAATTGAACAGAAAAGACGAGCAACGCGGCCGCGGAGAAAGCTATCAGTCGATTTCTGAGCAGTCGCCAGAGAAAAAAATAGACGATAAGGATCGACATCCACCCGGCGACCGCGAACGGGAAGCGCGCGGCAAAAGTGTTTTCACCGAAAATGAGGAAGGACGCTGCGGTTAGATAATACTGAACCCACGGGTGCGTCACCATGACGAGATCACGGTTAAGACGGGCGCCATGGTCCGAATCAAGAAATGCTGCGCCATCCCATGCTTTTGGGACCCCAAATTTCAAAATGTTCGAGGCGAGTGCGGCCGTGTCGCCCTCATCTTCCCACAAATAATCGCGGCCGAGATTCGTGAAGATGAAGACGGCACTAATGAGCGCGACGATTGCGAACGGCCAGTGTTGGCGAAGGGAGGTGAGCGCGTCCGAAGGTTTCATCAATCAACCATCTTTCATCGGCTCGGGTGCTGATATTGAAACTGGTTGACGCCGAAATGCGCGAATCAAGAAAGCGCACGCGCCAATGAAAAAGAATGAAACGGCTAAATTTCGAATAACAAGAACGAGCGATGGAAGAGCTGGATGTCCCAGGAAATGCCACTTTCCGAGTAGCCACCCATTCCCACAGAAAAGCCAGTGCAGCGAATACAGGTATGCGCTAGTCAAAGATACTGCTGGAATTGAGTACCACCAGCGAAGGAAAAACCAAAAGGGTAAGGCCCAGGCAAAATATTGAAATGCCCAATAGTCGCTAAATCCAAAAAGAACGGCGTAGGCCATGCCAATCGTGGCGCACACTTCTTGTGGAGACGTCCGATTTCTACGCAGCCAGGAAAGAACGAGCATTGCTGCAATCGCGATGGACGAGCTGTGTTCGAGAACGAAGAGAGTCGAGCGAAGGTATTTCTCTGGCCAGGCTTGGACCGGGACCAGAGTCGAGAAAAGTAAAACGCTTGGACCCCATAGCGGTACGCCCTCCGCAGTTTGTAGGATTAGTCCACGGTAACCAAAGACATTTGTGCAAACGACTTTGTAATCCTGAATCAGTGCCGGGAGATATGTTGATAATGCGGTGATGGCCGCCGCCAAGAGAAAGATGCCGCGAAGACGCCAGCGACGAAATAATATCAGCAGAGCTGGAAGAGCCAGGATGCCCGGCAGTTTGACCCAAAGACTTGCGCCGAGTGCAGCGCCGCTGCTCACGATTTGTTTATTGGTCGCCAGCCAGACAGAAAGTAAAAGGAAAAATGCCACCGCGGTATCGGTGTTCCCGTGATAAGCAGAGATAAGGATCGCTGCGGGACTCAGCCAGTAACAAGCGGTGGCGCACAAGCGCCAACGATTTTCCGGGAGCAACAAAAATAGGAGCCATGCGTTTGCGACGTCTAGGAACGCGAATGGCGTGCGGAAAAGAATCCGAAATGGAATGTGGGTTGCGGCTGACATTTGCAAGATCAAGGAGCCTGCTTTGCTGATAAAAGGAGGATGGTTCGCAAAAGCGTTCGCGTGGTAGTAGCCGATTAGTCCGCGATCATGCACTTGCTGCGCGTGATCTTCCCAATCGTCCATGTCGCTTGTGCCGTTGGTGAAGACTAGACAGTAAGCGCGCAGCGCAGCGCCGATGACCATTGCCGACCAAAACGCGGTCATTGGTTGGAGAAAGGATCGCGGCGATGCGGGTTTAGTTATTGTGGCCGATGCGTTGGATTGGCCTTCCATATTAACGTGTGGATTGTAGATGTCCGAGTTGCCTCCGCCAGAACGCTTTTCAATGGTTGCTATTGGCGGACCAACTCGCTCGAACTGCTAGAAACGGCCAACGCGGATGCAGTTTCCCCAAGCGCGCGACAGCATCGGGCCGTCTACGCCTTTCGGCGATAGATCAAAATGTGATCGGCGGTTGGTGTCACATTCGGTGGTCTGCCAGAAAGGTAGTAGTCGGTGCCACGATCGGAAATGTTAATTAGTCCGACCTCTTCGTAATTCGCATCACAATAGGCGTCCGCCCATCTAAGAATTGATTGGTCCGAGTCGCGCCCGGCCAGCCAGGACTTGTTTACGACCACCATAACGAGGAACTTTGGGTGTGCGGTTTCGATTTCACGCATCATTTCTTGCTGCATTTGGTGAGCGTAAGGCTGCGGCTCCATTAATCCGTAGGTATAAATATATCCGGTGGCAGAATGCCGCCGAGAATAGAAGTAAATTTGCGGCTCAGAGCCTAATACAGCGATCGTGTCTGACACGCTCGATTGCGCGCGGATGTATTCACCAATTTTAATGGATTCCAGGAATGGATTTGTGCCATTGACCATCCGATTGGCCTCAGCCAGTGGTCGCTCGAAGAAAAAGTCGGCTTCTGCCCAGATTGGCCATGCCAGAGCGAATCCGAACAGCAGGAGCACGACAAAGCGAAAGTTCTGTGCGCCGAAGCGAATGGTGTCGAGAGCGGCCGCAACTGCCAACCCCGCGAGTAGGGAAACGGCCGGCAGAACAAGAATGAAATAATGCGGACGAAAATAAAATCCTGGGCAAACCGCGAGTATGGAAAAAAAAGCGAACGTTGTAAGAAAAACGGCGCGAGTGCGAAGGGTTCGGTTTACCATGCACATGACTAGCCCTGATGCCGCAATCCCCCAGATTGGCCAGGCGGTTCCGACAGCGTTCGGCAGGTTGTTAGCAAGAATTCGGAGCCCATCCGCGATTGAGACCTGACTGCCGTATTGGCCCGCATATTTAATCGTCCAGAACCAGAATTGCTCGAACACGCCGACATTCCATAAAAGCAGGCAGGTAACAAGAAGTGGGACGGTTACGCCCAAGAGAAAGATCAAGCTGCGCAACGCAGATTGTCGAAGCTTAACATGTTCGCTCCGGCCGCGGCTAAAAAGGTAAACGATGCCAAACAGTACAAAAAACAATCCTGGCTGTTTCATCAATAAAGCCAGTCCAAACAGGCATCCGCTCGCAAGGATCAATATCCTCGATTGTCGATCTAATGCGCGGAGTAGAATCGAAGTACCAGCTATCGCCGGCAACACGACAAAATGGGTCGCGTGTGCCGCTTGGGCGAGCACATAGGGCATTAGCGAGATAACGCCATACGCAGCCGCGGCCGCCAACCCAGCGAGCTCGCTTAGGAGATACCGGCCCAGAAAGAAAATCAACCCGACGGTAACCAGATTGATCACGATCAGGCCGAGATGAATGCCTGTAGTGGTATCGCCAAAGATCGACATCAAGAGTGCGTAGGAGGCCGCCGTGCCTGGGAATTTCATGCTGTAGGCGAGCTTGTATGGCGGGATGCCCTGCAAGAGCAATTGGCCAGTGTAGGCGTACTCGCCCTCGTCACGCTCCAACGGCAAGCCAAGCAGGCGAATTCTAGCCCAGGTCACGGCCACTAACGTCGCGCCGAATAAAAGCCATAACGCGAGCCGGAAAACATTTTGGTAACGGGCTTGTTTGGGATTCACGAAGAGTTGGCGCAGGCAAAGTGAGTTTGGCGGATTCAGCGGCATTGCCAAGGCGACTTTGGGTTTCGAACGGTGGCACAGGCTCTGCTTATGGTTATTCCAATTATTATGGTTACCGTAAGCATCCGTCCTTATACAGCCAGCAAAGTCAGCTTTGTCGGTTTGACCCTTTTTTGCCTTTCCTGCCTTTCTACCTTCGCCCAGTCAGCTTACATCAGCGTTAATTCCACGCCCTACGACCGGCAGATGGCGCGGATACGTCCGATTCTTGCATCCGCCGCCGGGCACAGAAAGCAAGACCTTTCATTTGCGTTGGTAAATCACTGGATCGGAGATCTCCGGGCAATTCCGTACGGATTTTTCATGGAATGGAAAACACCGGAAGAAGTCCAGACTAGTGCATTTGCCGATTGCAAGGGCAAAGCAGTCGCACTCTATGACGCTATGCACTCGCGCGGAGCGCAAAATCTACGCCTCGTCATTGGCAGGCGTCTTCTAACCAGTCGAAAGACCCACGCCTGGGTTGAGTGGAGCACAACCGGCGGCACGTATGTACTCGATCCGACCATTAATTGGGCTGCGTGTCGCGCGGACCGTTTCGGCAGAATGTCCTACATTCCAATTTACGCTTACGCGGACGGGCAAAAATTTCGCGCGGCGACGACATCGATGCTTTACGCCAAGAATCAATCTCTAGTTGGGCGGCGAGTCGCGAGCAGGCTCTAGTTAATCGGTAGATCGGTTCGCGGGGGAAGCTCGAGATCTCTGTTTCTGCGCCGCCCGGCACGAAATGCGATTGCGAAAATCGGGCTCCTGCCGAGTCGAGGTTTATTCTCTCTGCGGAAAAATCTTCGATCGGACAAGAAATTTAAGAAATTTATATTGTCAAAGCGTGGCCGTTCCGGGTATCATCTTTTTGTAGTTTTGTAGTTGTGGAAATTACGGCCACATACTTTTCTCGCTTTTCCGGTATCGGCACTTTCACGTGCGCTCTCCTTCTCGCCAGTGGGCTGCAGCTTTTCGGCGGTGAGGCCATCTTCTTCGAACAATCGCCACCTTATGCCCAGAACGTCGCGCGCCTTAACTTGGGTGCTCGAGTGGATGACAAGATCGCAGAAGCGGCGTTGATCTCCGGTCGCTCGACCGTTGGCTACTCTCTTGCCGATGGGCGGACAGATTTGGTGCTGTCGCTTTCCAAGATTGAGAACATCGACATCGTCTCGTTCTTAAACAACGGCGCAATCGGCACAGTGACTATTGCAACTTCCAGTTCGAAATTGGCCGTCGGTAGTGCGCAATGGCACCAGATCGCGAAGCAAGATCTGACCGCAAAAGTTACAAGGATAAAGGTGGGCCCGACTGAGGCAAAGTATGTGAAGTTTTCTTTCAACGTTGCCAAGTCAGGCCGCATCGCTGACCTCGCAGTTTATTCAACATCCACCCTAACAGTTGCCAACATCACTTTGGCCGGCGGCGACGAGCGGGCTGTTGACGGCAAAGACGCCAAGGATTTCGGTGGAGGCAAGGAAGCCAAGGAAGTTGCGGAGGGACCGCCAGAGGAAGGACCGCCGCCAAATCTCCCCGAGCCACCACCATTTGTGTTTGTTCCCGAGGTCAGCCCCTAAGCTAACCGCGTCTCAATTAAAAAGGCCCATCCCAAAGAATGGGTCTTTCGTTTCTTAACAAGCGCAGCGACCTTAGAGTTCATCCCGAAGAATTTTGAAAATCTGAGTATTGTCGATTGTGCCGTCTAGCGCTTCGGTACCTGGGCCGGTTCCGAATGAGACGACATCTTCTACCGTGTTCAACGCTGATTTGGCGTAAAATGCCGCGGGTTCGGTTTGCTCGTTTGAGGCGCCTCCGTTTAAATCTCCCGGCGTTTCTCTTTCCGGAATTCTTGCAGCACCGTATGATTGCATACCTTTCGGGCCTGTTGCCCAAGTCATCCACGGTTCGCCCGACGGATTCAATCCGACTAACGCGATTCCACTGTCCTTGCGAAATGGAAAGCCGTTCAGGTGCAAACCGCCGATGGCCGTGTCGCCACACACGATGATTGTCGATTTTGCTCCGGCGTAACGCTGTGCTGTCGACAGCGTGTGATCCAGTTCGGCAGTTTCGGTCAAAGTTTTTTCCGAGTTATTTGTTTCGGCTGCTTTTCGCATGCGGGCGGCGTCGACAATGAGCAAGTAACCGCGCTGATTGTATTGCAACAGTTCAATGGCGCGTCGCACCATATCGGACAAAGCCGGTTCGTCACTCCAAGCCTGACCCTGGCGGCCGTCGTTATCTCTGTCTGCAAATGCGCCGAAAAGCTTCGGCCGACTCCAAACCGGAATAGATTCCAACTCCGCTCGGCTCCGGACGACATCAAAGCCGTTTTGGCGAAATTCCAACATGAGATCGCGGTTGTCCTGTCGTTGTCCTTGTTTTGCTTTTGGAAGAAATTCGGCCGCGCTCATTCCCAAGCAAATATCGATCTTGCCTCCTTCGACGAGTTGACGCGCGACTTGATCGATGTCGTTCGCGTTACTCGCATGTGCATAAAAGGCCGCGCATGTTGCGTTCGTGAGCGATCCATTTGTCACCAAACCGGTAGCGCGTCCACGGTTGCGCGCTAACTCGATAATGCTTGAGAGCGGTTTGCCGTTAGGATCGACTGACAAGGAGCGATTGTTGACTTTAACTCCCGTAGCGAGAGCGCTTGCCGCGGCCGCTTGATCTGAGACCGCGAAATCCCGGGAATGGTTGGTTACCAAAGCGAGATGTGGCATTCCATCCAGAGCCAAGTGCGCATCGGATCCCCCGAGGTAAACACGGGTCAGCGCTATCCTTTCCGGCGCGAGGCCTTCGCCGATAATAAGAATTATCCCAAACGGCTTCTGTACCACCCAATGCTGGAAATAAAGCACACCCAGCCCAGCAAAAACGGCGAGACACAAAAGCGCGAGCAGTTGATTGCGCCACTTCACCAGCGCGATGTATCTGCGCGCGAGTTCCATTGTCAATCCCGCAACAACGCGAAACGGCTTGTCCGACTTCATAATCGTCGGCAGAGTGCGCGCATATGGCCGGCCCGGTGATGCTCATCATTAGAGATGGCTGGGGCATCAATCCAGGCGGCAAAAAATTCAGCGAACAAAACGGAGACGCGACATTACTCGCGCGGACACCGTTTCACGACCGGCTTTATCGCGATTATCCGAGCAGCAAACTCAGCGCTAGCGGTTCAGATGTCGGCCTGCCCGAAGGCCAAATGGGCAACTCGGAAGTCGGGCATCTGAATTTGGGCGCAGGCCGCGTCGTTCTTCAGGACCTCACGCGAATCAATAAGGCGATTGTCGCTGGCGAGCTCACCCAGAATCAAGTCGCGCAGGAAACTTTCACGGCCGCGCGCGGGCATCGGCTTCATTTGTTAGGCCTCGTTTCCGATGGCGGCGTTCACAGCCATTACGATCACATGATTGCACTTGCCAATGCGGCCAAGGCCGCAAAGGTCGAAGAGATTTTCGTGCATGCCTTTACCGACGGGCGCGATTCCTCGCCCACCGGCGGACGCGAATTCTTGAAAACCTGCGAAAAGCAACTTCGCGAGAGCGGTGCGCGAATTGTGACTGTCGTCGGACGCTATTTCGCCATGGACCGCGATCGCCGTTGGGACCGCACCAAGAAAGCGTGGGACGCAGTGGTTCTCGGACGCGGCGAGATTTGCAAAGAATCGCCATCAGAAGCTTTGGATCGACAATATCGGGCGGGCAAGACGGATGAGTTTATGCCGCCCCTGATTTTTGCCCAAGCAAACGAGCAACGCGTTCGCGATGACGACGTCGTTTTGTTTTTCAACTTCCGGGCCGATCGCGCGCGCCAATTATCGCAAGCTTTTCTGTTCAAGGATTTCGATTGCTTCGACCGAGAAGTATCGCTGCATGTTAAATTCACTTCTCTAACAGAGTACGACGTTCGGTTTCCGTCGCCGTTCATCTTCCCTTCGGAAGACCTCAAAAAGATCCTCGGCGAACTGGTGAGCGTGGCGGGCAAGTCGCAGCTGCGCATCGCCGAAACGGAAAAATACGCGCATGTGACTTATTTCTTTAATGGCGGGGTGGAAAAGCCTTTTCCGGGCGAAGAGCGGAAGCTGATCCCATCGCCAAAAGTCGCGACCTACGATTTGAAGCCCGAAATGAGTGCGTTTGAGGTGACGGACGAGCTCCTCACCCGCTTTGACAAATTTGACCTGATTATTCTGAACTTTGCCAACCCCGACATGGTTGGTCATACCGGTATTGTGACAGCGGGAATCAAAGCGATCGAAACGGTTGATGAATGTTGCAGTCGAATTATTCCGAAACTGCTCGAGCTCGACGGCAAATGCATTGTCGCCGCCGACCACGGCAATTGCGAGCAGATGCGAAATCCCGACGGCTCACCGAACACTGCGCACACCACAAACCTTGTTCATTGCATTTATGTGGCGAAGGATGCTCGGCAATTCCGATGCGAAGACGGGATCTTGGCTGACGTTGCCCCCACGCTTTTGTTTTTGCTCGGAATGAAAAAACCGAACGAAATGACCGGGCGCAATTTACTGGTCAAGCGCGAATAAGATCGAGATCTCCTAAGGTCGGCAATCTGCGCCCGCGACGTCCTCGAACGCGATTTCGAGCTGTCGGTTCAACACGCGCGTGCCGGCGATGGCGATTTGCTGCAAAAAGCGCAGCCGACTTTCGGGTTCCGTTTCATGCCAAACCGGTTTGCGGGCCAGAATCAGTTCGCCGTTCGATTGAACCAACGCGCCCCAGCCAATCGGAATTTCCGGATCGCGAAACAATTCGTCCGGCAAAACGAGGAAAAACAAATTCGCACAGCGATAGCGAATTAGGGTTTCGAATTTCGTGCAATCGAAGAGGCGGTTTTGTAACGCCTGAATTTGCCGTACTACCTGTTTGTAGCCGCGGTGCTCAATCGCAGCGAAATTGTGCGAGTCGAATTCGACGAAGAGCGAATCGGCAACGCGTAAAGCCGGGTAGTGCACGCGCAAATTTCTCTCCAAGACTTCGCGGCGATGGTGAACTTTCTTAAGGCGCCGCATCGTCGTCGACGTGCAACCATTGTCGCGTCGGAGATCGACCAGCGCCTGTTTGCACTCGAAAATCGCAGTGGCGCCTGATTGTTTTCCATCCGGACGATACGCCGCCACATCTACGCGGTACCGACATCGCGGCAAGGCGACTTCCATCGCGCAGGCGGAGTAACATTGCCTCTGCGCCCAAACGAAAGCCAGGCGTTTCAGGCGCGTGTGCACCTCCGTTTCGCTGCGACGAATCGTTATGCGCTGATCCATTCGGCCAGTTCGCGCGCCCAGTAGGTCACAATGATGTCTGCGCCGGCGCGCTTGAGCGAAGTCATGATCTCAAGAACCGCGGCGCGTTCTTCTACAATTCCTTTTTCGGCGGCGGCTTTGATCATCGCGTACTCGCCGCTCACGTGATACACCGCGGTCGGTTTGCGAAAGCGCTCGCGCACGCGCCAAAGAATGTCGATGTACGGCAATGCCGGTTTGATCATGATGATGTCCGCGCCTTCATCGATGTCGAGCCCGACCTCGCGGAGGGCTTCATCCGCGTTTGCCGAATCCATCTGGTAAGATCGACGATCACCAAACTGTGGCGGGCTTTCGGCTGCGTCGCGAAACGGGCCGTAAAAAACGGAAGCGAATTTCGCGGCGTAACTCATAATGCCAGTTTCTGCAAAACCGTTGGCATCGAGCGCTTCCCGAATTGCGCCAATGCGGCCGTCCATCATGTCGCTGGGTGCGACCATGTCCGCGCCGGCCTGCGCGTGTGAGAGCGCCGTTTTCACCAAAAGATCGACACTCTGGTCGTTCAGCACATGAAAATGGTCGCCGTCAATGCGAGTGACGCCGCAATGGCCGTGACTCATGTATTCACAGAGACAAACGTCTGTGATCGCAACCACTTCCGGACAATTGTCCTTCAGCGCGCGCAACGCTTTCTGCACTATGCCATTCTCGGCATAAGCGCCGCTCGCTTGTTCATCCTTTATTTGGGGAATTCCAAAAAGGAGAACGGCTTGGAGTCCGGCGTCTTGTGCCTGTCGTGCTTCATCGACAATTTCACCGGGGGGGAGTTGAAACACGCCCGGCATGCTCGCGATCGGACGCCGTTTGTCGATCTTTTCGCTGACGAAAAGAGGCAAAACGAAATCGTGTGCGGTGAGATTGGTCTCGCGAACGAGATTGCGCAGGGCTGGGGATCGCCGCAAGCGCCGTGGACGATGAACCAATTTTCGCACGCAGCGAGGCTACGCGTTTGAAGATTGGCCCGCAAGTTCGCTACTTGACCTCGGTGCGTCTTGGCAGTGAAGTCGCACATCGTGCGTGCAACAAGTTATTTGCTGATCGATATCAGTAATTCATTCACCAAGCTTGCGTTCGCGACGCGGCGACGGATTTCAAAGCCTGTTCGAATGCCGACTGAAAGATTTGCCAGCGCGGCGCTCCAGCGATTTGTGAAGCAGCGCAAGATCGACATCTTTGTGGTTTGCTCGGTCGTGCCGACAAAAAACGGCGTCGTCCGGAAAGCGGCCAAGCGATCGAAGATTTTGTGGTTAACGCCGCAGCTGCGGCTCGGCGTTGGAATCGATTATCCAAATCCGAAAACAATTGGGGCCGACCGCCTGGCCAACGCAGCGGCGGTGGCGGATCTTTATGGAAGTCCGGCCATCGTGGTCGATTTCGGGACGGCAGTCACTTTCGATATCGTCTCGGTGCAACGAAATTACATCGGCGGAGTGATTGCGCCCGGACTGGAGTCGATGACGAGCTTTCTTTATCAGCGCACGGCACTGTTACCAAAGCTTTCTCTAAAAGAACCGCGGTCGACGGTTGGAAGATCGACAATCGACGCGATGCGCTCCGGTGCGGTGATCGGTTATCGCGGCCTGGTGCGCGAGATCATTGCCAGGATTAAAGCCGAGCGTTTTCCTCGGGAGAAAGTGCACGTTATTGCGACCGGCGGATACGCGGATTTGATCGCGGCACGTCTGCGCGAGATTGACGCCGTGCATCCGAATTTGACCCTCGAAGGTCTGCGAATTGTCGCAAATCTCAACCTTTAAGTCGGCGCGATTCTTTCTCCCTGCGACCGGAAAATCTTCCTCGAGCGTCAAAATTTAGGCTTGTCATCGGGCTCACGGAAGGGTTTTATATGGGGGAGGCCATGAAGATTCGCAAAATCGCGGCAGTCGCAGTGTTGGTGCTTGGTTCCTTGGCAGCGGACAACGTTGCCCCCTCGAAAGCGGAACTCGAAGCAATGTACGACAAAGCCTTTCGAGCATTCGACACCAATAATTTTCCGGATGCGCTGAAAGACTTGGACGCGATTGACGCGCGTCAGCCGGACCTCGCCGAATCACAGAATTTGCGCGGCGTAATCATGATGCGGCAGGGCATTTACGACAAGGCGGAAGCTGCGCTGCATGAAGCATTGCGGATCGATTCGAGGTTTTGGAACGCCCGCTTCAATCTGGCCGAGATTCCGTTTCTGAAAAAGGATTGGGCTGAGGCACGCAATCGTTTTCAGGAATTACTTTCGAGCAACGCGTCCGAACTGCAGGGCGAAGCGACTCAACTCATTCAATACAAAATCCTGTTAACTTATTTACTCGAGGGCAAAGAGAACATGGTCGATTCGATTCTGGCCAAGTTCGAGCTTTCTCCGGACACGCCGGCGGTCCACTACGCAAACGCGGCCATCGCACTACAGCAGAATAAGACGAAGGAAGCGAAGGACTGGATGGCGCAGGCGGAAAAGAATTTTTCGCCGCAACTGAACAAGCTTTTTGCCGAGTCGCTCTTTGAAGTGGGTTGGCTACAAAAACAGCCCGGCCAAACACGCGCCGCCCTTGAGTTGACCTCGGCAGCTGAGCGCGCGGCCAAGAGCAAGGCGTTTGCTCGCTCACGCGTCGAGCAAGCGCGACAAGCTTATCAACAGCGCGATTTTGTCGCCGCCCGCAAATTTATCGATGACGCGGACGCGGCCGACCCAAACCAGGCAGCGACTTTGAACCTGCGCGGCGAAATTTTACTCGAGCAAAAACAATTCGATCAGGCCGAGGCCGAATTCAAAAAGGCGTTGAAAGCGGATTCAAGATTCCGCCAGGCCCAATTCAATCTGGCGTTGGTGCCGTTGAAGGAAAAGGATTACGCCACGGCGCGCGATCGATTTGAAGCGCTCCTGGGCAAGACAGCTGGCGGAGAAAAAAGCGAAGCGGCACAGCTTATCAAATTCAACGTCTACATTACCTGGTTGCTGGAAGGCAATGACAGTCGTGCGCAGAAGCTGATGGAACAGTTCCAGTTCACCGGCGATACCCCGGCTCTTTATTATGCGCAGGCAGCGTGGGAGTTTAAGCATAACAATCCGACCAAGGCGACCGATTGGATTACTTCCGCCAAGAAAATTTACTCGCCCGCGCTCAATGTTGTTTTCGCGGACTTTTTTTACGATCTCGGCTGGTTGCAAAGCCCAGTGCTCGCGACGTCAACGGCACCAGCCGCGGAAGCAGCCACTGCTTTGACCGAAGGTCAAACCGAATCGAGTCCGGCAATAGAACCGAGCCCAATTCCTGGAGCAGCGGCCGCCAAGGGCAAGGTAGCCGACGCTAAGACCAAGACAACGGCGCCGGCGATTGCAGGAATGGAGGCAACCGGGCCCAAACCGGAAGAGGCAGCGGCCAGTACCGCAGTTACGCAACCCGCTGCCGTCCCGCCTGGATCGTATGCCGCTGGAAGCCCGGCCAAGCCGGAAGAGATTCCGACTTCGCCCGCACCGAATTTCTCGCCGGTTGTAGAGACTCCGGTCGCAGCAGCCCCAGCTCCAGCTGTGCGCGAGCAACCGGCAGTCGCGCAAGCGCAGCCCGGCAAAGCGCCTGTTCAGCCGGGGCCTCCGGTTGCTGCCGCGAAGGCGCCAGTAGTCGCGGCGGTATCGACTACACCGGCGACCGCGCTCGCGCCCGCGCGTGTTGGCGAGGTCTCCGGTGGAAAATTCGAAATTGGAAATTTGTTCGCTATCATTTTGGTTTTGGCCGGCATCGGGGTGATCGGGTGGGTGATTGTGTTCGAGATTCGTCGCCGCGGAATCCAATTCCCAAGTTTCCGGCGTGCCGCGCCAGCGACTGGTCCGCAGCTCGAAGGTATGGAATATGTAGCTCCGGCTCCGGTCCAACGAGAAATGAAAGTTATGCCACGATTGAGTGGCGGTCCGCGGCAAGTGTCGCTTAAGTTAAAAGCGTCCGAACCTTCGCTTCGCCGCGCCGTAGTTCCGCTCAGTAAGCCAGGCCGTGCTTTTGGCCGCGGAACCGTTTTAGAACCTGTAGTTGAGGGCAATGGCGAACATCAGCTCGAGCTGGAGCCAGTCGTGGAAACCTTCGAAGCAGTTGGACCGGTTGTTGAGCAGGGAGCGCTGCCGACAGAAGCGGTCGCCGAACCAGTCGCGCAACCCGAATGGTTCACGCCTGAGCCTGAACTGCCTGCCGTGGACATTCCGCAGCCGATCGTCACTCAAGCGGAAGAAATTACGGTGCCTGAAATCGAACCCGTCTTTTTCGAAGCTGCAACGATTGCGGAACCTGAAATCGAACCCGTCTTTCCCGAAGCTGCAACGATTGCGGAACCTGAAATCGAACCTGTCTTTGCCGAAGCTGCAACGATTGCGGAGCCTGAAATCGAGCCTGTGTTTGCCGAAGCTGCAACGATTGCGGAGCCTGAAATCGAGCCTGTATTTGCCGAAGCTGAAGGGATTATCGAACCTGAGATTGAGCCCGTCGGTCAGGGTCAACCGATTCCTCAGTTGACGCCTGTGGAGGAACCGTCCATCGTTGAAGTCACTGAACCTGAACCGGCCGGATTTGATACGCTTCGTCGACCTAGCGAGCTGTCTTTTGCTCCGGAACCCGTTTTCGAATCACGAATTTACGAACCAACCACACCAGTAAACATGCCTGAACCGATCCAAATCCCAACCGCTCCAGCGATGCGAGGTGGCGCGCCTCAATCAGGGGCGATGCAAACTTCCGTCCAACTCACTTTCGCCTTCGAGATTGCGTCAATGCAGCTGACTCCAACGTTCAAGATGGGTGCGTTGCAGTTACGACCGGCCTCAAAGGTCGTGACGATGCGTTTGGCTGGCTCGGCCCCGCAGCCAGCGATGAACCTCCAAGTGACTTTTGAGATCGCCAGGATTCAGCCTGCCGGAGGAACACTCGGAAGCGTGCGCCTTACGCCTTCACAACAGCAGCGTCCAACCGTTGTTGGATCGCCTTCGTTCACGGTCGGGGGTTTGCACCTGGTCTCGGATTTCGCGGCCGCACCACTTCAACTGACGCCATCACAGCAGGGACAAGCGGCCGTGCACGTGATTGCTCCGTTCCAGATTGCGACCGTGGAATTCTCGCCGTCGTTCGAGATTTCGTCGATTGTGCTCAATTCGAATGCGAAGCAGGTGTCGGTGCAAATGCCGACCGCTGGCGGCGCGCCAGTGGAGGGCGCTCCTGTGTTCGAGATTTCGAATTTGCAGCTGACCGGCAGCGGCGAAATCGGAATGATGCAGCTGAACCTGCTCGGTCACGGCCCCAAGCGCGCGGCCTAATCCCGCGCACAAGATCGACACCTTTCGAGGACATTCGACGAGTCGGTCTGCTCTGTTCGCGGATTACCCTCGTTTAACGAAGGCGCCACGGTTTAACGAACGCAGCGGCTTGGGCAGAAATTCGCCGTCCCGGCGGATTAATTTCCCGTCGAAATAAATCTCGCCGCCGCCATAGCTCGGCCGTTGGATATTGACCATGTCCCAGTGCACCTGGCTGCGATTCGTGTTGTCTGCTTCTTCGTAAGCCTGACCGGGAGTGAAGTGAAATGAACCGGCGATCTTTTCATCGAAAAGAATATCTCGCATCGGCTCGAGCACGCGCGGATTGAATCCAAGGGAAAACTCGCCGATGTAGCGCGCTCCCGCGTCGGAATCGAGGATTTTGTTGAGCTTTTCAGTTTGGTTGCTGGTAGCCTCAACAATCTTGCCCTGCCGAAAGTCGAGACGAATTCCATCGAAGGCAATGCTTTGATAAATTGTCGGTGCGTTGAATGTGATATGGCCTTCGACGGAGCTTTTTACCGGCGCTGTGAACACTTCGCCGTCCGGAATATTCCGGTCGCCACCGCAAATCACCGCTGAAATTCCTTTGATGCTAAATCGTAGATCCGTTCCCGGTCCTTTGATTTCGACCCGATCCGTTTTTTCCATTAACCCTTTGAGTGCTTTCATTCCTGGCTGCAGTTTCCGGTAATCGAGGGTGCAGACTTCGAAATAAAAATCTTCAAAGGCTTGGGTGCTCATTCCCGCGAGCTGCGCCATTGACGGAGTCGGCCATCGCAGCACGACCCATTTGGTTTTTTTGACTCGTTGATCCTGAACTGGCCGCATTTTTTTTGCGATGAGCTGCATTTTAGCCACCGGCACGTCGGATAATTCGGTGATGTTGTTGCTTCCGCGCAGCGCGACGTAAGCGTGCATTTTTTTCATGCGTGCCAGTTCATGGCCCGCGGCCAGCGTCAGTTGTCGATCCGACGCTTCCAATGCAAGCTCGCGGCCGATGCGGGCGCGCTGGACTTGGACGAACGGAATTGCGCCTGCTTTTCGTGCCGCGCGGATGAGAGCGATCGTCATTTCATCGGGAACGTCGAAAGCCTCAATCAAGACATTCTCATTCCGTTTGAGTCCGGTTGAATATTCCACCAGAAGTTTGGCGAGTTTGTCGAAACGCGCGTCGTGCATAGGACGCTACGATTCCATCGAGTCCGCGGGATGCAACCGCTTGGGAGTAATCTGAATTAATCCGTTCGGCGGAATCGCGCGGCGAACGCGCCGTCGAAGTTATCCCGAAACGGAAGCGAGGATCTTTCTTCCTCCAACTGCAAAATAGACATCGCCTGGACCAGCTGTTGAACAACGTCTTCATTTTCCTCTCGTTCAAGGCTGCATGTGCTGTAAACGAGCGTGCCACCTGGCTTCAACAACGGCGCCACCGCGCGCACAATTTCAATTTGTCTCCCTTGCATCCGGGTAAAATCTGCCGGATTCAATCGCCAGCGCGCATCGACACGCCGTCGTATCACGCCGGTGTTACTACAGGGCGCATCAACTAAGATTCGATTAAATGGGGCTTTCGAACCAACGTCATCCGGGATTAGAGGTTTCGTCCAATCGTGGCAAACGACTTTTCCAATCCGAACACCGAGACGGGCAAGATTTTCATCGAGCAAGCGGATTCGTTCCGATTGGCGCTCGACTGCCACAAGCAAGCCTTGATTTTCCATCAACTCAGCGATGTGCCCGGTCTTGCCACCGGGAGCTGCGCAGGCGTCCAAAATCTTTTCGCCCGGCCTCGCCTGCAACAATTTGCACGCAAGCGATGTGCTCGGGTCCTGAACATAGCAATCTCCCGCTTCGATCGCGTCTGTAGCTGAAGGAAGTGCGACAAAGTTCGAAACATTCGGCAGTGTCCTCGCGTTGCGATATCGCTCGAGGAAAGTCTGGCGGCCGATCTTCAATTGGTTAATTCGCGCGTAAATTGGCGGCGGCCGGTTGTTCCAGTCGCACAAAGCTTCGGTCGCATCGGTTCCAAATTGTTTTTTCCAGCGCTCAATCAGAAACTTCGGATGCGAAGCTCGCACATCGAGCGACTCTGAGTTCGCTTTTCTTTGCAACCCTTGCCGGTCGCGCGCTGCGGAGCGCAGTATCGCGTTGACGATTGCGCGCTGGCGTTTCGGAGCGGTCTCGACGGTTTCATGGACCGCGGCATGTTCAGCCGTCTTGGCGATGAAGAGCTGATACAGGCCAAGATGCAAAAGATCGCGAAGATCGACATCCAGGTGTGCCCGTCGAAGCGCGCCAATCCAAAAGTCGAGCAGCGTGAGGTTTCTTAATACGCCATAAAAAAGTTCGACGGCGAATGCTCGATCAGCCGGCTGGAGCGTGCTCTTCGAGAGCGCGCTGGAAATGATCGAGTCAGCAAATTGCCTTTTTCTGCGCCAGGTTCTCAGCGCGGCGAGAGCGACTCGGCGAGCAGAGGTCTGCGGCACGATCGTTCTAGCGCGGAATGACGCTGGCGCGGCCGATGGAATGATAATGGAAACCGAGTTCGCCCATCGTCTCCGGATTCAATAGATTTCTGCCGTCGAACACGATCGGCGTTGTCATCCGCTGTTTAACCGCGGCGAAATCGACATTGGCAAATTCATTCCATTCCGTGGCGATGACGAGAGCTTCGGCACCATCGACCGCTTCCAATGCCGACGCCGCGAATTTCGCGTCGGCGATTGCTTTTAGCTCGCGCGCCTTCTCCATTCCTTTCGGATCGTAAACGCTAACGTGCGCGCCTTCGCGAAGCATGGCATCCACTAACTCGATCGCAACCGACGAGCGTACGTCATCGGTGTTTGGCTTAAACGTCAAACCCCAGACCGCGATCTTCTTTTCGCGTAACACCCAGAGCGTATCACGAATAAGTTTCAGAAAGCGTTCTTTTTGACCAGCGTTAATCCGCTGCACTTCTTTCAAAAGGGTAAACGGAACGCCGAGCTGTTCGCTGATATGGATGAACGCGGCGACGTCTTTTGGAAAGCAAGACCCGCCGTACCCGATGCCGGCATTGAGAAATTGGCGGCCGATGCGGCGGTCCATTCCGATTCCGTCGGCGACTTTCTCCACGTCGGCTCCGCTGGCGTCACAGATCGCGGAAATGGCGTTGATATAGGAAATTTTTAGAGCGAGGAACGAATTCGCAGCATGCTTGATCAGCTCGGCGCTGTTAATCCCGGTGACCAGAACCGGCGCCATGAAAGGCTCGTAAACCTTTTTCATCAAATCAACAGCGTGCTGACTCTGGGCCCCAATGACAATGCGATCTGGATGCATTAAGTCGCGAATCGCGCAGCCCTCGCGCAGAAATTCCGGATTACTGACAACGTCAAACTTCGCTCCGTGCCGATTGTAGCGCTTGATTGTCTCGGCGACGCGCTCGCCAGTTTTCACGGGGACGGTGCTCTTATCGACGATAACCCGATAATCAGTGAGGATGTCGGCGATTTCGCGCGAAACTTTTTCGATAAAGCTAAGATCGACATCTCCATTTGACTGTGGCGGCGTCGGCACCGCGATGAAAACGATTTGAGACTTCTCTACACCTTCACGAATGCTGCTGCTGAAATGCAAACGGTGAGCGGAAACGTTGCGATGAACGATTTCTTCCAAACCGGGTTCGTAGATTGGAATGCGTCCAGCCTGGAGCGTCTTAATTTTTCCCTCGTCGTTGTCTACGCAAATGACATTGTGACCGACGTCGGCAAAACAGGCCCCCGTGACAAGCCCGACGTAACCGGAACCGATGATTGAAATATCCATGATTAGTTAATGGCGCTGGCTATCCGCTGCGCCAAAATCGCGATTCACCATGACAAATCACGAATGTTGATTGCAACCGGATCATTGCCCTTGATTTCCCGGATCAAAATTCAAATCGAAACCAAACTTTGGAAACGCTTTAAGTGTAAAGGTGAGGAGAATTCCATACTCTTTCTTGTTACCGGTGTTGTCCCGCATCACCGCACCAACCGAGGCAACCCAGTTCGTCAAGTCACGGTAGATGGCGTAGCGTTGTTCTTGGAAAATGCCGACTGAGCCTTCGTATTGCTCTTGAAATCCAAAAGCCCAGTTGTCGCTGATTCGGTAGTATCCGCCGGCCACGAAAAGGCTGCTGTGTTCGAAAAACGGGTTGTCGTTGAGG
>Ga0209805_1000172_pt1 | contig 38462 bp, 29 predicted proteins | sample GraSoiAngelo_148_FD_185905 | JGI IMG/M metagenome (GOLD analysis project Ga0209805, IMG submission 185905) | Grasslands soil microbial communities from the Angelo Coastal Reserve, California, USA - 14_1009_09_20cm (SPAdes) (version 2) | ecosystem: Environmental > Terrestrial > Soil > Grasslands ...
CAACAACGTCACGATCGCGGCGCTGCGCTACGTGCACGGCCGCATCGAGGCGGGCATGCGCAATTCCGACATCGTGAGCCTGATGGTGGCGGCGCACACCGCCCTCGGTGGCACGCACGAGTTCGCCTTGGTGCTGTTGAATGAGGCGAGCGCTTTTCCGCACGGCTCGATCAAGCCGCAGAGCGTCCACGAGGGCTCCATCATCCTCATCGACGCCGGCTGCTCGGTCCACGGCTACCAGTCCGACATCTCCCGCAGCTGGGTCGCCGGTACGCCCTCGCCTCGCCAGCGCGAGCTGTGGGACACGGTGAAGCGCGGACAGGAGCTCGCGCTGGAGACGGCGAAGATCGGCGCGCCGGTCGGCGCGATCGACAAGGCCGTCCGCGCCTTCTACGAGCACAAGGGCTGGAGCAAGGACTACGGCCTGCCGGGGCTCTCGCATCGCACCGGCCACGGCATCGGGATGGACGTGCACGAGCCGCCCTACCTCGTGCGAAGCGACGGCACGGCGCTCGAGGCCGGCATGTGCTTCTCCGACGAGCCCGGGCTCTATATTCCGGGCGAGTTCGGCATCCGCCTCGAGGATTGCTGGTACATGACCGAGGCGGGGCCGAAGACCTTCACGCCGCTCGCGAAGTCGCTGGAACAGCCGATCTGACCGCATCCGAGGGTCGCCGCCCGCGGGCGCGGCCCGCCGGGCCGCTCAGCTGCGCAGGTACGAGGCCCCATTCACGTCGAGAATCGCGCCCGTCATGCTCGGCGGCGCATCGAGTGCGCAGTACGTGACCACCTGCGCAACTTCCTCCGGCGTTGCGACGCGCCCGAGCGGCTGGTCGGCGAGCACCGTCGCGTCGCGCACGAAAGGAGCTACTGTCTCCGTCGACACCCAGCCGGGCGCGACCACGAACACATAGACGCTCTTGCCCGCCAGCGCCTTGGCGAGCGACTGGCTCAAAGCATTCAGGCCGGCCTTGCTCGCGGCGTATGCGGGCGCATCGGGCTCTCCCCGAAATGCACCCCGCGAGGAGATGTTGACGATTCTTCCGTGACCCTGCTCCGCCATGCTGCGCGCCGCGCAATAGGAAAGGTGGGCGGCGGCCGTGAGGTTGGTCGCCAGCGTGCGCTGCCACGCCGCGGTCCAATTCGAGTAGTCCGTGGCGAGCGGCGAGTGAAGCGAATAGATGCCCGCGTTGTTGACCACCGCATCGATCGACTGCCGCGCCGCAGCTTCGCGCCAGAGCTGCTCGATCGAGTCCGGATCGCCGAGGTCGGCCTGGATGAGGCCGTGGCCGGCGCCCGCGAGAGCCTGCCTGGTGGCCTCGGCCACAGAACGGTTGGAGCGGTAGTGCAGCAGCACCGTGACGCCCCGCCGCGCCAGCGCCGTGCAGATCGCGGCGCCGATGCCGCCCGAAGCCCCGGTAACCAGAATCCTGCTCATGCTTCAAGACCTGCGGTCTCGTGGACGCCTCGCCCATCCTTATAACCCCGTTTGGAACCTTTGGACTATTCCGCGCCGCACCGGTCTGGTTGATCATCGACCGGTCGGAAGCGACAGCATCGTCGAGAGGACTTCGGGCACTGTCGAAGTCTTCGCTCGCTAAGTCATTCACAAGGAGGGTCCGCAATGCTGCCAAGTTTCTACTCACAGTATTCTCCTTATGTCCCACAAGGACTATTCGCGCAGTTCTCTGGAATTCCGGGAGCGGGGTTGTCGCCGGTGAGTCCAGCCCTGTTCGGGCAGCCCGGCGCATACGGATTCAACGGGTCGCTCACTTACCCGCCCAGCTCGGTCGGTGTGACTCAGCCGCTCCAGCCCTTCAGCGGACTGCCGAATGGGATTTTCGCGAGTCCGTACATCTCGAGTCCGTACGTCTCGAGTCCGTTCGCCTCCTTTGCCGGCCAGGCGGTGCACCATCCGGCGCAACAGATGCTCCTGCTGCTTGGGCAGCTGGCGCAGCAGATCTGCGCCCAGGGCGTCGCGAGCCAGCAGATCGGCATGAGTCTGTATCAGCTCGCCTACCAGCTGCTCGCCCAGCCGCTCGCCGTGCAGGGCATCGCGCCTCAGCCGTTCATCGGTACCGGTCAGCCCTTCGGGCTGGGTGCCCCATTCTTCGCCGGCACCGCACCCGGAGGCTTCGGAATTACTCCGCAACAAGCCCAGGCGTGGGGAGCTACTCGACCGCAGACCATTCAGTAGACCTAGCCGCGGCCGCAAATTGAGACGGCGTGCCTCGGTGGGCGCGATGACCTCGCGAGTCACCGCCCACCGAGGTGACCCAACCAACGAGAACGGAGGGACATTCGATGGCTCAGGAAAAGGAGGAACGATCGGGCGGCAGAACGACAGCGACACACAGCACATCGGCGCACAGCCGCTCGGGGCCACGGGAGGCGGCGGGCGCGGCGGACAGCGGAATGACGGCGGCGGCTCCCGGCAGGCGACCTGAGCGTTACATCATCGGCACCCGCGCTCTTCCCGGCGCCCAACCGCTCGCCTATCCCCAGCACTCGATGGACGAGGTGGTCGAATACCTCGGCCGCATGGAGGACGTGGAAGTCGTCAAACGCATCCGGCTCGGCGGCGCCCAGCCTTTCACTACCGGCGGCGGCTTCCACGAGGTCGTGGTGGCGCGGTTCGACGAGGCCAGGGCGCAGAGGTTGCGGGCGGCGGCGCCTGCGCACCTGATCATCGAGCCCGACTGGCTGCTCGCGGGCACGGACTGTCTGCCGGTCACGGCGCGAGCCACGCCGATCGCGACGCTGCTGCCGCTCAGGTCTGTCGCCAGCGAAATTTCCGTTCGCGTGGTCGGCGAGCGCGATCAGCCGCTCGCCCATGCCATGGTGGTGATCGAGGGAGGCGGATTCCCCGTGCAAGCACTCACCGACGATTCGGGGACTGCGCGCATCACTTTCTTCGGGGGGCCGATCGATGCAATCCAGACGCTGTTCGTCAGGGCCGCCGCCAATCACTGGGATCGGCTGCTTAGCGCGCCGCGCCTCAGCTCCGGCACGAATACGGTGAAGCTGCGGCCTCTGTCGGAGCTGCACCCGAACTTTCCGGGCACGCGACTGCTCGGCTGGGGCCAGCGTCTGATGGGCCTCGATCCGACCGGGGGCCGCTTCACCGGGAGCGGCGTGCGTATCGGTGTGATCGATTCGGGCTGCGACAACTCACACCCCCTGCTGCGTCACATCAGCCACGGCAAGGACTTCACCAGCGGTGGAACCGATACCAGCTGGAGCCAGGATCTCCTGTCGCACGGCACGCACTGCGCCGGCATCATCAACGCAGCGAGCACGGAGCAGGGCATCGTCGGTTGTGCGCCGGGGGCGGAGCTGCACGTATTCAAGGTCATGCCACACGGACGGATCAGCGATCTGCTGGCGGCGCTGCACGAGTGCATCGAGCGGGAGCTCGATCTCATTCATATCAGCGTCGCGAGCGACGGCTTCTCCGAGCTCGTGGCGCAGAAGCTTCGTGAAGCCCGGCTCAAAGGCATCGCGTGCATCGCCGCCGCGGGAAACACCGGCGGACCGGTCGCTTTCCCGGCGATGCTGCCCGCAACGATGGCGGTTGCCGCGGTCGGCAGGCTCCGTGAATTCCCGTCCGACAGCTCTCACGTCCTCAGCGTGCTGCCGCACCTGATCGGCAGCGACGACGTCTTCGCGGCGGGCTTCAGCGCCGCGGGCCCCCAGGTAGCCGTTTCGGCGCCGGGAGTGGCCGTCGTGTCCACGGTTCCCGGCGGCGGTTACGCTGCCGCGGACCGCACCTCGGCCGCTGCTGCCCACGTGACGGGCCTCGCCGCGCTCGTGCTCGCTCACCACCCGGCGTTCCAGGATGGATTGCTGCGGGCGCGCTCAGAGCAGCGCGTGCACGCGCTCTTCGAGCTGATTCGCGCCAGCGCCGTGGCGCGCTTCGCCCATCCGCAGCACGGTGGCGCGGGGGTGCCGTATCTGCCGCGCATCCCCGGCAGTCACGGTCTCGTCATGGGGCTCGCGGCGGCGGACGGGGTAGAGCGGATCGCGATGCCCCAGTACTGGCCGGGACCGATCCAGGGTTGGCCGGCGTGGTTGCAGCCGCCGGCGTCGGGGTTCTTCTGAGGGGCTCAGTTTGCTTGGAGCGCCGGACTCGTGTCCGGCGCCCGAGCGGGCCACGACGCACCGGTGCGCAGCAGCGCACGGATTTTCGCTGCCACTTCACCGCGCCGATGCACCTTGAGCTTGTCGCACATGTTGTGCACGTGATTCTTGACCGTCGCCGGTTCGATCCCCAACTGGCGGCCGATCTCCTTGTTTGAGAGGCCGCGATCGAGCAGGTACGCGATCTGCAGCTCGCGCCGCGACACCGGCATCGCGCACACCTGGCGGGAAGCCGAGGGCGGCCGGCCACCCTGCGACAGCAGGGCCACGTGGCGATAAAGCAACGCCGCGGCTCGGGGTGAGCAGGGCAGCTCGTCGCACTTGACGTGCTCGAGCACTCTGACGACATCGGCACTCCCGGCGCTGTCGCGGATGTAGCCGGCCGTTCCGGCCGCCGCCAACGCCAGGATCTCCTTCTCGGACTCCTTCACGCCGAACGCCACCACCTTGGACTGCGGCGCCGACGCAACCAGAGCCTTCACGACCGCAGCGCCATCGAGCCGCGCGGCATCGAACAGGACCACGTCGGGGCGCAGCCGCGCGCAGCGCTCCGCCGCGTGCGCCATGTCGACGGTGCTGACGACGTCCACTCCGGCCTGTTGCGCGAGCGCGCACTGCAGCCCCTCTTGCACGATTCGCACATTGCTCAGCACGAGAACGCGCAGGGTCATCGGCCCGCCTCCTGCGTGATTTTATTCGCTGCCCGGTGGAGTGGAAAGTATGACCGCGCTCAGCCGTCAGGGTTCGCGGCGGCTGTCGCGGACCGTGCCGCAAGATGGCGACAGCCTCGATCGCGCCCCTCAGGCGAGGTGCAAGCGATGCGGCTGCACGAGCAGATACCAGTCCTTGTGCTCTTCGAGAATGAGCGCGATGGCGTGCCGGATCGAGACCTTGAGCGGCGCGACCTCGCCGCCCGAGGCGCTCGCCCGGGTGGCGGCACGAACACGATCGATCGCGCCTTCGAGCCTGCCTACCAGCCCCTCGGAAGTAGTGCCGAGGCGATGGGCTCGGACTGCGCGATGGCACCGTGGAGCGATGCGCCAAGCGCCGGGAAAAAGGTGGTGATCACGGACAGCCAGATCGAGTGTACGGACCGCTCGGGCCGGGGCACGAGTCTCGCGCCCCGGCCGCGGGGCTCGCCACCGTGGGCAGTGCGGTCAGCCGGCGCAGGACCCTGTGGTGACGACCTTCTTGTTGGGCTTGAGCTGGTACGTGAAGTACGGCACTGCGACGCGGAAGGTCTGCGGATCGTTGTTCGCGCAGTGCCCGGGACTCTGCTGCGAGCAGAGCGGGCTCGCCAGGTGATCGTCCGCGTAGGCGATGTTGGCGCGATGCTGCGGATCGAGAGCCACCTGGAAGAAGTCCGCAAGACTGCGACTGTCGCCGCCCGAGCAGCCCGTGCCGCTGGTACAGACCGTTCCCGAATGAATGATGTGGTCGCTCGCGACGTGTTGCGCGAACGACGGTACCGCGTCGTGGCCATTGACGCTCTCGGCCATGTAGACGTTCCACTTCGCCCAGCAGTCGGTGGTCCCGCCGGCGCAGGATGGCTGCATCGCGGCGACGCTGTTCGAATTCCCGGGAAGGCTCGAGCCGAGCCAGGTGACCACCACGTGACCGTTCGCGTCCGCGGCGACCCAGGGAAAGACGTTGGACTTGCCGGCGGTCGCTCCGCCGTTCACGCGCACCGGCACGGTCCAGTGTCCTCCCGCGTCGGAGGACGACGAGAGGAAGATGCTCTGGTTGTCCGACCAGACGACGTAGGCGTGGCCGAAGTTGTCCACTGCGAGCGCCGGAAAGATGTTCGCGGTGCCGGTGGTGGCTCCGGGCGAGCCGGCGGGGCTCGTGAAGACTTTGTGGTCCGTGAAGGTGAAGGACACGGCGCCGAGCTTGGCGTCGGTGGACACGCCGACGTAGACGGTGCCTTGCGGTGCGCTGTGGGCGTTATCGATCGCATTGTCGGGCGCCACGAATGCGGCGTAGAGATTCCCCTTGCTGGGGCACCCGCTCGTGTTGCGGTCGACCTTGATCTGTGCCGCCACGTTCGCGCTGTCCGTCGGCACGACGCTGCCGGCGGCGGGGAAAGTCGCCGCGTCGATGGCCTCGCCGGCGCCGGCGGCGTAGGTGAGTCCGCCGTCGCTCGAGCGCTGCACCTCGATGTTGAAAGTGGCCACATCGTGATAGCTCATGTACACCGTGGAAGGATCGTCGACCGCATCGTTCCACATGCGGTCGTCGCCCGGAACCGCCGCGCTGAGCAGGTTCGGCGGAGTGAAGAAGGTGTCACCGCGATTCCTGGAACGGGTCGCGGTCACGCCGGGAGCGAGCGTGAGGCTGGTCAACGCGAGGTTCGGAATGGCGGAGTTGTTCGGGTCGGGGGCGTTCACGGCGATGTCGGCGTCACCGCCTCCGGGCGCCACGCCGAGGTTGGTGGGACTGCCGACGTTCTGGGCGCATCCGCCGCCGCTCAGTCCGAAGATGCCGCAGTTGTCGGGCTGGCCCTCGTACTTGAAAGGCAAGGTGCCGTTAGCATTCGGCGAGCCGTCGATGGACGCATCCCAGCGCCACAGATCGACGCCCCCGGGCACGCCGCGGATCGACTCGACGTAGATCGTCCCCTGGGAATCGACGCGGTCGCCGGGCTCGACGCCTTGCACGATGAACGCGAGGGGGCTGAGCCCCGTCGGAACCGGAGCGAGCTGAGGCAGACACAGGCTCTGGCTGGGGCTGAAGCCGTCGATGCCCGGACCGACGAAGGCCGGGATGGCCTCGGCGCCGCCCCCGGCACCCGTCTGGCTCGGGCACAGGTGCTCGTTCGCCGGATCGGGATAGGAAGTCTGTGCGACGCTCCGGTCGGCGGAAGCGGTCCAGATCAACGAGGCCGACAGCGCACACAGGAACGGCCTGAGCGGCCATGACGCTAGGGGGTTGCGCATGGGTGTTTCCTCCGTGAAAGCTCCCCGCTGCGTCTTATAGGCGCCCGCGCCGCTTCCGGCAATGAGGTGTGTACGGTAGTCGGTCCGGGAACGCCGCGCCGTAGCCCGGGCGAAGGCTTGACCGATCGGTGCTTCGGCACACCAGCGCCGTGGCGCTCACTGGGGGAAAGAAGGCAGCGGGCTTCCCCTCCAGAGGGAGGCCCATTTCGAGGGTTGCGGGCCCATGTCGAACTCGAGCAGCCCACCGGCCTCGATCTGCGCGTAGGTGACGATCGGGACATCGAGCGGCCGGCCGTTCAAGCGCGCGGACTGGATGTAGAGATTGGCCGCGGAGCTCGCCGGCGCCGACACCACGAAGCGCCTGCCGTTCGGCAGATCGAGCGTCGCCTTGCGGAACAGCGGGCTGCCGATCATGTATTCGCCCGACACCGGATCGAGCGGATAGAAGCCGAGCGTGGTGAAGATGTACCACGCGGACATCTGGCCGCAGTCCTCGTTGCCCGCCACGCCGTCAGGGCGATTTTTGTAATAACGGTCGGCGATCTCGCGCACCCGCAGCTGCGTCTTCCAGGGCTGACCGCTGAAATCGTACAGATAAGCGTAGTGGTGGCTCGGCTCGTTGTCGTGCTGGTTGTGCCCGCCCTGGAAGTGCTCATCGAGCCGCGCATTGAATTTGTCCGGCCCGCCCATGAGCGCCATCAGCCCCGGGATGTCGTGGAGCACGGAATAGGTGTAGACCCACTGGTCGCCCTCGGTCCAGCCTTCCTCGGGGCGCGCCCAGGAGCCGTCCGCGTGCTTCGCCTGCATGAAGCCGCGCGCGCTGTTGTAGATGTTGCGGTAGTTGTGCGCGCGATTGAGGAAGAAGCGGTAATCCGCCTTCCGGCCCACGGCTCGCGCGACCTGCGCGACCGCATAATCGTCGTAGGCGTCCTCGAGCGTTTCCGAGGCCGACTCCGCGGTCTTGTCGACCGGGATGTAGCCGAGCTGCTTGTAGTAGGTGAGGCCGGGGCGGGCCTCATAGGGGACACCCGGCTGGCGGTCGTGCCAGTCGCGCGTCGTATCGCCCTCCGGCGGGGTCATCGCGTCCTTGTAGACGGCGGCGTACGCCAGCTGATAGTCGAAGCCGTGGAAGCCCTTGTTGATGGCCTCGGCCACCAGCGCGTCCGCGTGCGTGGCGATCATGATGTTGGTGTAGGAGGGATTCGGCCACTTCGGCATCCAGCCGCCCTCCCGGTAGTCCTGCAGGAGCGAGCGCACCATGTCGTCGATGCGCTCGGGGGCAAGGAGCGTCAAGAGACTGTTCTCGGCGCGGAACGTGTCCCACAGCGAATACGCGGTGTAGGACACGCCCTCGTGCACCTGGTCGTCGAAGGCGCTGTAGTAGCGTCCGTGCTCCGAGATGAGCTTCGGATAGAGCAGCGCGTGATAGAGACCCGTATAGAAGATGCGGCGTTGCTCGTCGGTGGCGCCTTCGATGGACAGCATGCCGAGCTTGCCGTTCCAGGTGCGCTCGAGCTGCGTGCGCACGCCCTCGAAGTCCCAGGCGGGAATTTCCGCGTCCAGATTCGCGCGCGCCTGCTCGATGCTGATGAACGAGGTGCCGACCTTCGCCTCCACGACCCGGCCGGCCGCGGTAGCGAAGCTCGCGTACGCGCCGACATTCGGCCCTGTGGCCGTGGTGCCACCCGGCTCGGCCGCCTCGCGCAGGTACACGCCGTGCGTGGCGAGGCTCCTGTTGAACCTGACCACGAAATAGCCCTTGAAGTTCGGCAGCGATACATTGGTGAGGTGGGCGTCCATGCGGTCGGGGTTGTAGCCGGCGATCTCGCGCGCCGCGGGATCCACGCGCACGAATCCCTCGATGTGCGGGCGCGTCGCCTCGACCACGACACTGGCCGTTGCATTCTCGGGAAAGGTGAAGCGCATGAGGCCGCAGTGGTCGGTTGCGGTGATCTCGGTGCGGATCTGCCGCAAGTGTCCGGCATCGACGAGCACCGAGTAGTAATACGGCGTCGCGATCTCGTCGGCGTGGCTGAACGGCAGCTTGCGGCTGTCGGGGGCAATCTTCACCGCGTCGACCTCGGGGGTGAGCGTGACGTAGCCGTAGTCCCCCATCCAGATCGCGGGCTGATGCGTGCCGATGAACCCCGCGATGGTGTCGTCTTCATAAGCGTACGAGCTGACGCTGATGCGGTTCTCGCGCGTCTGCGCGGTCCAGTTGGTCATTCCAAAAGGGGTGGTCACGAAGGGCATCGTGCCGCCGTAGTCCGATCCGCCGCCGCCGCTACCGGTGCCGATGTACGGGTTGACCCACTCGAGGGAGGGGGTGGCTTCATGGCGAGCCGCCGCCACCGGGGCTGGTACCCGCGGCTGATCGGGTGCGGGGTCACGAGCGGCCGCGGCGTCCGGCGAGAGCGCGATGCAGAGCGCCGCAGGGATCAATACGCCGGCGATTCGTCGCAGCGCGACGATGTCGGGAATCATGCGCGGGCTACGCTTTCAATAGAGGGTGGTCGGCGGGCAGCTGTCTTGCGTACCAGATCGCCAGCTTGTGACGGAGTGCGGCCTCGCTCACCTGAGACTCCGGCAGCGGCTGGATCAGCTTGTCGTGCACGAGCAGCCGGTACACATAGAGGAGTTTCTCGCTCGCGGAATCGCCGGGCTCGAATTCCACCGCGCCGCGTTTCTCGGCGTACTCGATGGCGGCGAGCAGCGCCGCCTTGAACAGTGCGGATTCGTTCTTCAGTTTCTTCATGCGGGCGGATCGCGTCGCTTCGCCTGATGCACGCGCGTTCCCTAGTGTACCTTGCAGCCCGGGCTCGCGTGGCTGTCGCGCTCGCTCCGCAATCGGGACACAATTCCGCTCATGACACTCTTGCTCGCGGAATTCTCCGCTCCCTGGAGCCGCTCGGTGCGCGTGGCCACAACGACTTCGCATCCGACGGCCATGGCGGCGTCTACCTCTCGGCCTCCGGCGTCTATGACATCAAGGCTCCGATCACCGGCGCCGTGCTGCACATGTCAGCCGACGGCAAAACGCTCACCGAGGTCGCCGATACCATCCACTACTCGAACGGGCTGACGCTCGATAAGGGTCAGCGGCATCTCCTGGTCGCCGAGATGCTGGCCGGACGCGTTCTCTCGTTTCCGATCGGCGCGGACGGCAAGCTCGGCCCCCGCACGGTGTGGGCGCGGTTGCAGGATCTGGCAGCGCCGACGCCGCACGAGGATGCCTATAACGGCCCCGACGGCCTCAAGCTCGGTTCCGACGGCTGCTATTACATCGCGCAGAACGGTTCCGGCCGGGTCCTCGTCGTGGACGAGGACAGGAAGCTCGTGCGCACCATCGAGGTCGCGACTCCCTACGTTACCAACATAGCGTTTGGTCCGGACGGAGCGAACATAGTGTTCGTGACGGGCGCTTTCGAGCAATGGAAACCTCCCTATCCCGGGGCGGTTTATCGCTGGACACGTTGAGCGCCCCCCGAATAGAAGCTACCCTCCGGCACGGCGTGATGACCACGATCGACAAGGCGCTGCTCGATGCCGCGTGGGAGACGGTCCGGCCGCTCGTGCGCTGGACGCCGATGCTGCGCTCCGACCATGTGGATTCGCTGGTGGGAGCGCGAGTCTTCCTCAAGGCCGAATCGCTCCAGCTCGCGGGCTCCTTCAAGATGCGCGGCGCGTGCTTCCGCGTGAGCCGTCTGTCGCCGGACGAGCGTGGCCGGGGCGTGGTGGCATTCTCATCCGGCAACTTCGCGCAGGCGCTGGCGCTCGCGGGCCGCCTCGCAGGCGTCCCGGTCACGATCGTGATGCCGTGCGATGCCCCGGAGCGCAAGGTGGAGCTGACGCGCCGGGCGGGTGCGACGGTCGTCCTGACGGATCACGGCGCGCGCAACCGGGAGGAAGTCGCCAACGCCCGCGCACACGAGATCGCCGCTGAGGAAGGACGGGTATTCCTGCACCCCTTCGACGATCCGCTGGTCGTCGCCGGTCAGTCGACGCTGATGCGCGAAGTGCAGCTCGACGCCGAGCGCGAGCGGGTGCGATTCGACTGCATTCTCTGTCCCGTCGGCGGCGGGGGATTGATCGCCGGCACTGCGCTGGCCGAGAAGCATTTCGGGAGCGGCGCCGAGGTGATCGCCGTCGAGCCCGATGCCTGCGATGACATGCGCCGCTCGCTGATTTCGCACCGCCGCGAGCGCAACGTCGGCAATCCGCCGACCATCTGCGACGCGATGCAGGCCTACACCCCGGGGGCGGTGCCGTTCGAGGCGGCGGCGCATCTGGTCTCGCGCGGCATCACCGTCGACGACGACACGGTGCGAACGGGGATGCGCATCGCCTTCGAGGAATTCAAGATCGTGCTCGAGCCGAGCGGCGCGATCGCGCTGGCGGCCATGGGGCATTCCCAGTACGACGGGGTGCGCGCTGGATGCTGCGTCGCCGCAAATCCTGTGGCTACCCTGGGGAATTCACCCCAATCGCGCGATGGGTCGGCTGTCCGAGAGGCGCACCGAGCCAGGTGGGCAATGCCCTCCAGGGGTGAACTTAGCGACAGGACGATATGGGATGCAGGCAGAGCTCGTGACAGAGCGTTCCGGGGTATCTGAGACGCGAGATTCAGCCCCAGCGCGCGTCGGACGCTCGGATTACGCTTACGGTCGCGATACACTAAGAGAGGGGGATTAATCGATTCGCTGACGGCTTCACGTGCGTGCACCCCGGAAGCGGGCGGGTCGTGTACAAAAGCAGCAAAACAAGAAGAGACCACGATGTTCCGGCAAGCCAGTGTCGTCTCGCGAGGACTCGCCTGCGTTCGAGCGATAGCGTTGTTCGTCATGCTGCTGTCGGCCACAGCCGTCGATAGCAAGCCCACTTCGGGCGCGAATTTCGGCGGGCTGGTGGCGATCGCCGACGGTGAGCCTTTCACGATTATCCGCGGCGCCAACCTCGAGACGGCGACCAAGGGCGTCACGCTCGCTGCCGGGGACATCATCGAGACCGGACCTGGGGCATTCCTCGCGATCGAGATGCCGGGAGGGAGCCTGCTGGGCATTGGGCCGTCCACGCGACTTTATTTGATGCAACGCACCGATACCCCGACGATCGTCGTGCTGTCAGGTTGGGTGAAAGTGGACATCCGCTCGAAGGCGGCTCCCTTACGGGTGTTGGGCCCGAGGATGGGGATTCAGAGCCGGCAGGCGGTGGTGGTGTTCTACACCGATCAACGTGCCGACCAGGTGTTCGATGAGACGGGGCCTGGAACCTTGCTGATCCGTGACGATGCGGCCACCCGGACGGGCAAGGAAACCCAGACCAATCAGTTCTTCGTGCGCGAAGAGCGTTCGGACCCGGTGACGCAACCACGCCCGGCGGCGGACTTTGTTGCGAAGATGCCGATCCCATTCAGGGATCCTCTCCCGGAACATGCCTCCGCAAAGTTGAGCAAGAAGGCCTCGCCGCAAGTGGTTCGCGAGGTCAACTATTCCGACGTCGAGAGCTGGATCAACATGCCGCGAGACTGGCGCTGGGGTTTCATCACACGGTTCCGCCGCCGGCTCAACGACCCGGCTTTCTTCGCGGCCATGGATACGCACATGTCGCAACATCCGGAGTGGCACGACATCCTGCATCCACCACCGCCACCCTACGAGGACGTCCCACCCGGTCCGCATGCTCCGCCTCAAACGAGTCAAACAGGCCCCCCCCGATGAAACTGCTCCTCAAAGTCAACATCGTGATGATCGTCGTATTCCTCGTTGGCCTGGCGGCGAGCTACAACGTTGCTGACCGGCTGCTGCAGCAAAACGCGCGCAGCGAGATTCAGGACAACGCCCGCATCATGATGGAGTCGGCGCTGGCGGTACGGCGCTACACCGTGTCGCAGATCAAGCCGCTGCTCGACACTCAGATACGCTACAAGTTCCTGCCGCAGACCGTGCCCTCCTATTCGGCCACCGAGTACTTCAACATCCTGCGCAAGAGCTTTCCGGAATATGCCTACAAGGAGGCGACGCTCAATCCCACCAACCTGCGCGATCGCGCCGTCGACTGGGAGGTGGACGTGGTCAACCATTTTCGCGAGAACGCCGACGCCAAGGAACTGGTGGGGGAGCGCGAGTCGGCCACCGGCAGGACGCTGTATCTGGCCCGCCCGCTGCGAATCCTCGATGAGAAGTGCCTGGAGTGTCATAGCAGCGTGAGCGCGGCGCCGCAGACGATGCTGGACCTGTATGGCACGGCGAACGGCTTCGGCTGGCAGCTGAAGGACGTCATCGGCGCGCAGGTGGTGAGCGTGCCTTACGACCTGCCGTTGAAGCGCGCCCAGGAGATCCTGCGCAACTTCGTCTACCTGCTGGTCGGCGTGTTCGTGTTTCTGTTCCTGGCCGTGAACATCGTGCTGGGGGCGATCGTCGTACGCCCAGTCCGCAAGCTGGCCAGGATTGCCGATGAGGTCAGCAAGGGCAACATGGACGCGCCCGAATTCCCGTCCGGCGGGAGCGATGAGATCGGCACCCTGGTCGCCTCCTTCAACCGACTGCGGCGCAGCCTGGTCGAAGCACTGAACATGCTGCAGCAGTAGGCACAGCCGCATCCCATGGCCATTCCGCGCACCGTTGGCAAGTACGAGATCGTCGATGCCGTCGGTGCCGGTGGCATGGGAACGGTGTATCGCGCCTTCGACCCGACGCTCGAGCGCATGGTGGCGCTCAAGATCGTGCACCTCGATCGTGTCCACGATGTCCCTTTCGAGCAGCTGTGCGTGCGCTTCCGCAACGAAGCGCGCGCCGTGGCGCGGCTCAATCACCCGGCGATCGTCACCATCTTCGACTATGACGACCAGGATCCGGTCGGCGCGTACATCGCCATGGAGTACGTGCAGGGCTGCGCGCTGGATGAGTACGTCAAGCAGCGTCCGGAGCTGCACTTGGAGGATGCCGTCAGTGCGATGCACCAGGTCCTCGGCGGGCTCGCTTATGCTCACGGCAAGGACGTCGTGCACCGGGACATCAAGCCTTCCAACCTCCTGGTCACTCGCGACGGCCTGGTGAAGATCACGGACTTCGGCATCGCGAGGATCGGTCCCAAGACCACCACGCAGACCGGATTGCTCGTCGGCACCCCGCAGTACATGGCGCCCGAGCAGTACATGGGCGGACTGGTCGATCACCGCTGTGACCTTCACGCCGCGGGCGCGGTGCTCTATGAGCTCCTGACCGGCACGCCACCCTTTACCGGCACCTCCGCGGAAGTGATGTACAAGATCTGCAACGAGGTGCCGAGACTGCTGTCGGCTGTAGATTCTTCGATCCCCAAGGCCTTGGATGCCATCGTGGCCAAGGCGTTGGAGAAGATACCGGCAAATCGCTACGCCTCGGCGCAGGAGTTCCAGCAGGCGCTGCGCTCGGGCTGGCAGGCGTTCTCGCCCAAGCCACCGTCCCCGACCCTGTCGCAGAGCGCCCGCGTCATCGCGACCGCCATCCACCGCCAGCCGGTCGCCGCGGCGGCGCCGCGCCCGGCAGCAGCGGCGGCCGCGGCGCAGGCGAGTCCCGGACTGCAGGCAGTCGCCGGCGCCGGCCCGCTGGCCGGTGGCCCGCCGCTGCCGCCAAGCCCGCCCGGTGTGGCGAAGAGCTCGCCGAGATCCCAGCCAGGAGCCGACAGCCACCCCGGATCCCTCATCGCCTGGTCGCGCGAGCAGCTCTCGGAGATCGAGCAGCAGCTGATTCCGCTCGTCGGGCCGATGGCGCGGATCCTGGTACGGGAGGCAGCTGCCACCACCGCCAGCCGCCAGGAGCTCTACCGGCTGCTGGCGAGCCACCTCAGGACGCCGCAAGAGCGGCGACAGTTTCTGATGACCGGCGAGCGCGCTTGGAGCGGCGCCGCGGGCGACGCGGCAGCGGACATTTCCGGGCTCTCAGCGGGACGACCGGTGACCCCGGAAGCGACGCAGCGCGCGGGCGAGGTGCTCAAGCGCTACCTGGGTCCGATGGGCCCGATAGTCGCGCGCAAGTGCGCGCAGAGCGCGACCGACGAGGCTCATCTCTATGCGCTCCTGGCGCAAAAGGTCGATCCGAGGGAGCGCGCGCGCTTCCTCGCGGAAGCTTCGAAACCCGCGCCCTGATCGCGTTCAGCGAGAGCTGCCGCGATCGGTCGCGGCTGCACCCCGGCTCCAACGGTTCGCCGCAGCGTCTCCGCAGCACCCTGCGCAGGCGTCTCGGGTGAGCCTAAAGTCAGCGGACCCACGCGGTATCTATTAAGGGCCTGGTTATGTCGGTCCGAACGCTGTGAGGAGTGCTTTCGATGACTTACGCTCTCGTATTTAGGCGCTATGCTCCTTTCAAGTCGTTCGGCGGTGGCTTCGAGGGCGATACGCGCACCGCCCCGAGCACATCGCCGCTAGCGTCCGCCCGCACCATCGACATCACCTACTTTGACCGCACCGGTGCCGGGCGCAGCATCGGCCTTTCGAGCGGCACTACGCATACCATATTCGGCGGCCATGGCATGTCGAAGGTGTCGACGAGGGTCTCAGGTGTGATCGTAGGGGCTACCTCGATCGCATTTTCCGCGGCGTCCGCTGGGGCCAACCCACTTGTGCCGCTTGCCCCGGATATCGACACCTTCGTCGACCTTCGAGTCACTTTCAGCAGCCAGCGGCTGGTGGTTGAGGGCCAGGTCCGAGGAGACACATTTCCGAACGCCGAGGTAATCCTCTACGACGGCAGCAGGCCGGTGCGCGCGGTGATGCTGTTTGATTTTCGGACGGCCGGGGGAAGAAATACCGGGCCGTTTGTGAGGCTCGAGGGAGCCCATGAGTCGACCGTGCTTGGCCGATTTGGACGTCCGATTTCGATCGACGCAGCTGGAAACTTCCTAGCCGCAGCGCCGACGTGTCCCCTGACCACGGGTCACTGAGAGTCCGCCCCGCGTGGCGCAAAAGGTCGATCCGAGGGAGCGCGCGCTTCCTCGCGGAGGCTTCGAAACCCGCGCCCTGATCGCGTTCAGCGAGAGCTGCCGCGATCGGTCGCAGCCTGCACCCCGGCTCCAACGGTTCGCCGCAGCGTCTCCGCGGCACCCTGCGCGAGCGTCTCGCTCGTGTGCCGGTAGCCGAGCTCGACGACGCGATCGAAAGCCTGCCAGTCGAGGAGATCGATGCGCTCGAGCGGCGGCTTGAGCACCAGATCCGCCAGTGCGCGCTGCGCGATCGTGGCGGCGGCACTGTTGATCATCCCGCAGCGCAGCAGGATCTGCACGATGTTAACCCGCGGCCGGTCGCGCCGCAGCCACGACCACGGCCGCCACGCCGGCGGCACCTCGCTCATCTCCGTACTGGTATCCAACATGCGATCGGCGCCCGCATCGACCGCAACAATGGCGCCCTCCATTGATTCGCGCATGATGTCGACGGGTAGATTGTTGATGGTGGCGCCATCGACGTGCACTTGCCTTTCGGTGAACACCGGCGGTAACACGCCCGGGATCGACACCGCGGCGCGCAGCCACAGCCAGAGCGTGCCGCGCCGGTGCACCGCAGCCTGTCCGTTGGTGAGGTTGGCCGACGTGCAGAAGAAGGGCAGTGGCAGATCCTCGATGTGCAGGTCGCCGAACTCGGCCCGCAGCAGGCGGCACACCCGGCCGCCCGAGACCAGCGACATCAGGGGAAGTGTGTAGTCCCCGATGGGGTTGCGGGCGACGAACGAGCGGCGCATGCGTTCGAGCACCTCGGCATAGCCCCACCCCGCAGCCCAGCCCGCACCAATGATCGCCCCGATGCTGGTGGCGCCGATGGCATCCACCGGCAGCATCGCCGCCTGCAGCGCGCGCAGCACGCCGATGTGAGCAAAACCGCGCGCGCCTCCGCCCGACAGCACAACCGCCAGCGCGCGACCGGTCAGCAGACGCACGACCCGCGCCAGGTCGTCGGCGTTTCTGACGTGATGGTGACGCCGCACCTGGTGCAGGTCGAGCCAGCGGCGCGCAGTGGCAAGCGACTGCGGCCTTCCGATGAGCACCAGCTCGATGGAGCGCCCGGCCGAGCCGGCGTCCAGGTGCGCCTCGAGCCCGTGCCAGGCCCGCGGCTCACCGTCGCTGCGGGCGAGCAGTAGCACGCAGTCGGCCTGCCTCAGACACAGGCGCGTCCAGTTGGTCTGCAGCGAGTCGGCGATGTAGACCACGAAGTCGTTGGAGCGCTCCAAGCGGTGAAACCAGTGGCTCGTCTGCTCGTGACCCTGGGTGCTCAACACCAGCTCGGTGCGCCCGAGCGCCTTGAGGCAACCCGCGAGCCCGGCAGCAAACTTCGCCGCATCGACGTCCTCGCCGCTCGGCACCACCACGAAGGTCTTGGGCGTGGCGCGGGCTTGAGTGCCGGCGTGCTGCAGGCTGTCGAGGCGCTTGATGACCACGTTGGCGATCTGGCGCAGGCTCCCCGGGTTGCGCACCACCAGCTTCTCGAAGGTGGCGACCGGGAGCCGCGCGACCTCGCAGTTGCGCAGAGCCACCACCGTCACGGTGCGGTTCGTTCCAGAGATGACTTCTGCCTCGCCGACGGTCTCACCGGCCGCGACCCTGCCCGAGGGGCGCGAGCCGCCGCCGGCCTGCGGCGCAAACAGACCGAGCGTTCCGTTCACCACGACGTACAGGCCGTCGGCCGGCTGACCGGCCTCGTACAGCGTGGCGCCGCCCGGCACCGAGAACCACTCGACTTCGCGTGTGATCTCGGCCAGGACCTCCGAATCGAGGTCCCGCAGCAGCGGCAGCGCCGCGAACAGCGCCGGGAGGTTGTGACGCTCCAGGGCGCTCAGGATCATCGTGTCGGGGCCGGGGCTCATGTCGAGCTTACCCAATCATCATCCGTTACCGACACGTGAGTTGATGATGATGGATGCAACCGGGTCAAGAGACTTATACGCGGCATCCTCTGCGCCGCCGCGAGTGAGCTTTGGCGCCGCTTGAGAGAGAAATCGCGGTCAATGGTGCGTCGCAGCAGGAATTTCCGCTGCCTACGAGCGCGCTTCAAGCGGGTGACGGCGGTGATGGTTCAGGAACTGCTCGGGATGCGAGCCGCGGAACCTGCGACGGCTGACTCCGAACAGTCGATTGATGGCACGTGTGAGTGAGCGCATGAGACTTCTCCGATTGGGTTTGTGCCCCAATGGTTAACGCGACGGGCGGTGCAAAACCGGCTCACGGAGACGGTCAGGGTGCACTTTCTGGCCGGGCAGCGATGGCCATCGCCGCGCTCACTAGCTCCACGAGCCTGCCCCGCTAGTCGTTTTCCAATCAGCGGGACGCCATGCTAGCTGTCGATCACTACGGCCGTGACGTTGTCATCGGTATGTGCCTGGTTGGCAGCGAACACCAGGCGGCGCGCGCACAGTTCCGGGTCTCGCTCGGCCGCCAGGAGCTGTGACAGCATGCGGTCGTCGAGCGCGCGCGTCAGTCCGTCCGAGCACAGGAGGAAGCGATCGCCCGGCTCGACGGCTTCCACCCGCAGGTCGAGCTCCAGGGAATCGGTCCCGCCCACTGCCCGCGTCACGGCCGTGCCGGGTGCGCCAGCGCCCGGCGCGCCTTCACCGTTGCTCTTCTCGGCCGGCGTGTCGGGCGTGAGTTCCTCGATATGATCGGCCGTGAGGCGCTCGAGCGTCTGGTACCGAAGCCGGTAGGCGCGGCTGTCACCGGCCCAGAGGATCGCCGCCCGCCCTTCACGGATGGCGAGGGCCACCACGGTGCTGCAGCTCTGTACAGGATCGAGCGGCCTCTGCGAGGCGCGGTACAGGGTCGCATTGACCTCATCGAGACTGCGGCGCACGTCCTCGATGGTGGCATCGAGCGTCGCGCTCGGCATGAGATTCGCCAGCACATCGCAGGCCATCTGGCTGGCGACCTCACCAGCACTCAGGCCGCCGAGCCCGTCGGCCACTGCCCAGAGCCCGATGCTGGTGCGCTCGAGGAACGCGTCCTGATTGGCGGGACGCCCGCCGCTATCCGTTAACCCCGAGGCGCGCAGCCCGGCTGGGAGGGCCGGCGGCTCCGCCGGGGCCGCGCGCACCACCGTCGTGGTCAGCGACGTCGAGGCCGCGGCGGACACGGTCCGCACGCTTCGCCACAGCCCGCTGTTCCACGAGCCATCCAGGAGCGACACGAAGGAGTCCGCGGACGGCATCCCTCGGATGAGGAGACAGCAGGGCTCGATCGCCGCCGAGCCGTCTGTCCACCAGATGGTGAGCGGCTTGTATTCCACATCCAGCGCGCGCGACAGCATCGCGCCGAACGCCGACATGACCGAGCCCGAGCTACCGGTCGGCACGTGCCACGCCACCTCCCGTCCGTGGCTCGCCTGATCCAGATCATCGCCTTCGAGCGGCTCGGCGGCACTGCGCAGCAACGCCTCCACCGAGGGACCCAGGAGACTGACCTCCTCGTCGAAGTGCTCGAAGTCGAGCGCCTCGGCGGTCAGACCATCGATGAGCAGCTGCTCAGCCGGCGCGAGCGCCATGCCGGTGATCGAGGCGTAAACAATCGGCGGCAACTGCGGGGGCAGCCGCCACATCAGCGTCAACGGAAAGAAGCGCCCGACCCGGTCGACGCTCGGCGCCATGAGTCCGGCGACCGCGACGCGCCCGCAGGCGCTCGCGGACAGCGCGAAGCGCCACACGGGGCTCGTGAGGTAGGTATCGGCCCACTGGTCGGCGAGCGCGCTGCGGCTTGCGGCGATCCCTGCCTGCAGCCAGTCGTCCCACGGCGTCAGGAACTCCGGCGGGACGCGGCGCTGCAGGAAGTCGCCATGACTCGGCAGCTTTCCGTAGATCCCGACCTCGACCGTGTCAGACACGACAATGATCCCAAGCTAGAACCGGCACGAGAAGCGCTGCAGCTCGTTCTTCTCGAGCGGGTTGAAGAGCGACTCGGCGTCGAGCGTGAAGGTGGCCGTGTGACCGCCGACCGTGTAGCTCAGACGATAGCGATAGTGCGCCGCCAGGTCCGCCCGCGGCTGGCCCTGGTCGACGAGGCGGAACCAGGCCCACGGCCCCTCATACGCCAAGTTGGGATGACCTCCAGCGCGCTCCTCGAAAAGGATCCCGGCGGTACCGTTGTTGGGACCAGGCCATCTGACAGGTGTTGCGCGAATGGGACCGTGGCGATATTCGACGGATTGTCCGTCGACTTGCAGCTCGACCCGCGTCGCCTCCGAGTCCAGTGTCGCCGGAGCCACGCTGAAGCGGAACTCCGGCGTGTCGGTACCGGAGCGGAAATAAACCTTGCGGATGGCTTCCACCACCTCGAACCGGTACAACATGCCTTCGGGCCCGGGCACCGCCCCGGACTCGCTCAGTTTCCAGCGCCACGGACGGGTTCGCGTGTCGGTGCTGTCCGCGAGGTGCTCCTTGAAGAACTTGTCGAACAAGCCGCCATAGCCAAACACGTGACCGAAGTCCGCGATCGGCACATCCTCCTTGCTCGCGGGGTTGAATGGATAGCGCGACCCGACCACGGTCTCGCAATCCTGCAGCACGTCCTGTTGGTAGCGCTCGATGAGGTCCCTCTTGTACTCATGGACACCGGCGCGGTCGACCGCGGTCGCCAGCGAGTCGACCAGGGTTCCCACGGCCGGCGGCAGGGTCTTGGCCTCCTGGCTCAGGGCCTTCACCGCCGTCGGGTCTTTCTTCATGCACTCCTCGGCGGACTTCTCCCCGAGGCCGCCACCGCAACCGCTGACCCCCTTGGCGACCTCCGCGATCTTGTCCAGCACCACATCGATCTTCGCCTGTCCCGGAGCTCCGGCCACCAGGTCGTGGATAGGAGCGAAGTGCTCGGTCACCTGGGTGCCGGGTTTCGGTCCCGCCTTGGCAGTGCCGCCGATCAATTTGTTGATTCGCGACGTGATGGCCTGCTGCGCCTTTTCCATCATGCTGGGGGCAGCGCCATCGTCCGGTTTGACCAGGAAGGTATTCTCGTCGATGGTCTTCAGCAGCCCGCGCAGCGGTGAGCCGTCCTTGCTGGCGAGGGTCATGATCACGTTCTTCATCCGGTCCATCTGGTCCATCGGCGGCAGCTGCAGGTCGTTGATCACCTGGTCCCAGGCCGCGATGTAGTCCCTTTCGTAGAGGTCGAGCACCTGCGTCTCCAGCTGCGGTGTGCGGACGATCGCCGACGCCGTGCTCTCGCCCACCACCCAGCCTTCGCGGGCAAACTGCAGCGCAAGCTCCTTGATGCCGAGGCCGGTCACGCTGACAAAAGTCGCCTTGGTGTAGAGCGCCGGCATGGGCGTGCTCCAGGAGCGGCCGCCCCGGCGTGCCAGCGCCTGGTTGAGGCCAACGCCGGCGGCGTTGTCGAGCCGCAGGGCGCCTTGCGTGTCTCCCGCGTGATCCAACTTCATCTCGCCGTACATGAGCGCGGCGAGCGTGGCGTGTCGGATGGTGCTGCGTGCCTGCTCGACCGCATCGTTGTCGACCGGCGTGGGACGCACTTCGGCGGCGAACAACCGCGCCGAATGCCCCTTCAGGTCCTCAGCCAGCGCCGGATTGGCGGCGTACACCTCGTCCCACTCGTGGTCCGCGACCGCCTTGAGCTCCGCGCCGTCCACCGGCCCCTTGCCAGCCAACATCAGGTACGCCTTGAGGTACTCGTACAGTTTCTCCGGCTCGCGACCATAGGCTTGGAGGCGCTGGCGGAAGAGCGCGGCGAGCCTGGGCAGCAGCAGCCCGTCGAGCAGTCGGTGGTAACTGTCCTCGGCGGCCTGCCCCAGGGAGTTCCCGGCGTACAGTCCCCAGCGCATGCTCCAGGGCGCGCCTTGCGGGTAGCGGTTGGCGACATCGGCCAGGTTGCGCACCTGATCCAGCCCGAGCGCCAACTGGTCCATCGGCGCAGCGGGCCGCAGCTCCGTGGCATCGACCTTGGCGAGCGCGTCGCGCACCGACTCGAGATAGTCGCTGTTGCCGGAGTAGCTGAGCATGAGTGCGGCGGCGAGGAAGACCGTGATGACCGCCAGTCCCGCATAGGTGACCAGCTGGGCGCCGGCGATCTGCAGCTCCAGACGGCGGTTCACGCCGGCGAGCCCGCTCTCGGGCAGGATGACCTCCTTCAACAAGCGCTCCACGAAGTAGGCCTTGCCGCGGCCGAGCGCCGCATGAGGGACCTCCTGCGGCTCGAATGCGAAGGCACGCCCGACCGACCCCAGGAGGCGATCGATCGGCGTGCCCTCCTGGGTGCCGCTCGTCAAGTGCACGCCGCGCAGCAGTGCGCGTCTGTCCATGCGGGTACCGCCGAACACCTCCGTGACGAACTGGTTGAGCACGTCCTTCAACGCCGCGAGCTGCTGCGGGAAGCTGAAGATCCTGGCGCGCCGCCGCGCCTCGCGCTCATCCTCCAGGCGCCGCCACATGCGCTCGTTGAGCCGCGCGACGAGCAGATCGAACTCATCCCCGAAGAGCTCCGGCGCCTGGCCGCTCACGGTCTGCTCGTACGGGAAGGTGACGCCCCAGACCTGCTTGCGCTCCTCCGGCGTCAGGTCATCGAAGTACTCGGTGAAGCCTGACATGAGGTCGCACTTGGTCACGAGCAGATAGATCGGCAGTCGAATCCGCAGCTCATGGCCGAGCTCATCGAGACGACGCCTTGCAGCTGCAACCTGCGCATCGCGTCCCGGGGCGGTGAGCGTGAGGAGATCGCCGACGCTCACCGTCAGGATGATGCCGTTCAGCGGCCGGCGGCTGCGGTACTTCTTCAGCAACGCGAGAAATTCCTGCCAGCCGCGGGCATCGGAGCCGGGATCGGAGTCCTGCGTGGTGAAGCGCCCGGCGGTGTCCAGGAAGATCGCATCGTCGGTGAACCACCAGTCGCAGTTGCGCGTGCCGCCGACGCCGCGCACGGCATCCTTCCCGAAGCGCTGCGCCAGGGGGAACCGCAGGCCCGAGTTCTGCAGCAGCGTGCTCTTGCCCGACCCCGGTGCCCCGATGATCACGTACCAGGGATCGGAGTAGAGGCTGCGATCGCGTCCGCGGCTCGCCTTGAGCGCTGCTATCGCCTCCTCGAAGCGCTCGCGCAGCTGCGCCTCGTCCGAGCTCGGGGCGGGATCGGGCTGGGAGGCAACTGCGTTCGCAAGCTTGGAGCTGGCGCTTGCTGCTTTGACGATCTTGCCGATCTTGATCGCCGCCCAGATCAACACCAGCAGCGCGACGGCAGTCAGTCGCGTCCACTCCGGGTTGAAGGGCCTGGAGTCGGCGAACGCGAAGTAGGGACCGGCAAACCAGATGAAGACCGACAGCAGGATGATGCCGAGGATCTCCAGCACGATGCGGGCTTTCACGAGCTTCAGCATGGCCGACCCGCTCCCCAAGGCTCCGCGCCGGCGCCGCGTCGGCGCCTATTGGTCGCGTACATGGATGATCTCCACGCGGCGGTTGCGCGCCCGATTCTCGGACGTGGCTGCTGGCTGGTAGCGCGGCTGCGAGGCGCCCCTGGCGACAATCTCGAGCCGGGCGGCGTTCCTCACCTCGGTGCTCAGGATCTTCTTCACCGTCGCTGCCCGCGCGCGCGACAGCTCGTAGTTGTCGCGGAACGCCAGCGTTCGCGGCGGTTGATCGTCGGTGTGGCCCTCGATCAGCACGCGCCCTGGCACCTTCTCCAGCGCCATGCCGATCGCGTGCAGGATTTGGCTGAAGCGCGGATCGAGCGTCGCGCTCCCCGGCGCGAACAGCTCCGGAGCCACGATGGTCACGCGGGTCTGCGGACCGTTCTCATCGATCAAGAGTTTGCCGGCGCTCTCCTCATCGGCGAGCAGCTGGCGCAGCGTCGGCCCGGCAGGAGGCGTGGCATGGGGTGCCGGCGCTGCCGGCGCCGCGCTTTCCGTGCCGATCTGCGCGAGCGCTGCGTAGATCGGATCCGCGCGGGTGTCCAGACGGTACTTGAGGGAGAGGAATGTCCCCATGACCACGGTGAGCGCCGCCGCCGCGGCAACCCACCAGGGCAGGTAGCGCACCATTCGGTTGCGCCGGTCCGTCACGCCCTCCCAGTGCAGTGACAGCTCGGGCTCCGCCGGCGAACGGACGCTGCGGATCCTCTGGAAGATGTCGTGCTGCACTTGTGCGAGGCGCGTCTGGCCCTGCTCGAGGAGCTGGAACTTGCCGGCGAAGCCGAGCGCGATGCACAGGTATTGAAGCTCTATCAGATCGATGCGCAGTGCCGGCTCCTGCGCGATGCGTTCGAGCATCTCGAAGAACTTCTCACCGCCGTAGGCCTCGCGGTGCAGCGTGTTGAGAAGCGTCTGCTGGGCCCAGTCGCTGTGTGCGCCCCAGGGGGTCGCGAGCACCGCTTCATCGAGCGCGGCGCACAGGGCATAGCGCCCGGCGATGATCACTTCGTTGGCGATGCCGGCTGCGCGCGCGCACTCCTCGAAGCGACGGATCTCTTCCAGCGCCTGGCGGCGCAGCGCCGGCACGTCTCCCTGGACGGTCGAGCCGCGCATGCCACCCGCCATGAGCAGCAGCGGCACGGCCGCGGTCAGCAGCGGATTGAGTCCCTGTCCCGGCAGTTGCCGCACCACCGGTCCGCCGCCGACCGGCTGCGGCGCAGGCGTCCGCCGCGGGGTCTGAGCGGTGGCCGGCGGCCGAGACGCTGGCGGGGTGCGCTTGCCCGCGCCGGGCTTCGGCCGCAGCACGGTGGCGTTGGCCGGCTTGAAAGGATCATCTCCGCCCGTCGGCATGCTCGCTCCTCAGGAGGTGCGGATCGCCCAGAACTCGAGCGCCAGGCCCGGCACGTCACCCGCCACGTGAAACGCCACACCACCCGAGGAGGTCAGCTGGCTCCACAGCTCGTGCGACTGGTCGAGCTCGAAGTACACAAACCCCGCGTGCACCGGAATCTGGCGCGGGGCGACCGGGACCGAGGTCACCGACACGCCCGGCAGCTGCAGATTGACGTAGTTGCTGATCTTCTCGACCGGGGCGATCTTCAGCATCCCGGGGAAGCGCCGCCGCAATTCATCGGCGGGCATGTCGGCGCGCGCCGCCAGCACGAAGACTGCGCTGGAAAAGAGCGTGCGGTCGGCGACGGTGGCGACGCTGATGCCGTACTTCTTGGCGACGATCGGGATCGGGATGGCGCTCGACTCGATCACCACGCTGAACGCCGCCCGCAGCGCCGCCACCACCGGCTCGAACGACTCGCGCAGGCGCTCGTGGCGGTAGCGCGGAAAGGGGGTGCGCCGGTGCGTGGTGCTGGTGAAGGTGGCCAGTTCGCCAGCGAGCGCGACGCAGAAGCGGTACAGGTCCTCGGGATGGAGCGTGCCCGACTCCGCCAGGTGCGCGAGCAGTGCCTCGCCGCGGTTGATGGTCTGCAGCAGCAGGTAGTCGGCGATTTCGGCGGAGCTGCTGCGGCCGGTGGAGGTGACGCGCGCGCCGAGGGCCTCGCCGCGCTGGTGCAGCAGTCCGAGGAGCTCGTTGATGAAGGTGGCGAGCCGCGGCGCGGCGCGCGCATCGAGCACGGTCGCGATGTGGCGGTCCTCCAGCATCACGCGCTTGTCAGCGCGGCACTCGATGAGATGCGCGATCGGGATGCGCGCAAAGCCGTCCGCCGCATCGCGCTCGGCCATGATGCGGGTGCGCAGCGCTGCGACCTCGAGCAGCGCCGGCTCGCCCGAGCCCGCGCTGCTGTCGCGCGCCTCGAGCTCGGTGATGGCATTGCGCACCGTGCTGTCACGCTCTGCATCGCGCAGCGCCTCGGTCGCCCCCGGCTGCCGGAGTGGCACCGCGAGATACATGATCTGGTCGCGCAGCTTCGGATCGACCTCGAGCGGGGTGGGGAGCGGCGTGTCATCCGGCATGCGAAACGGCGTACCGTCCGGGAAAACTCCGGCCGCGCGGGCCAGGCCCAGCTGTCCGATCGAGAGTAGGTCGCGCTCGAGCTCGAGCTCGGTGAGTCCCCAGCTGCTGCTGCGCAGTGCCTGACAGCGCGTCTCGACGTAGCGCTCGAAATACCGATCCTGCTGTTGCAAATGCTGGGGCCGCAGAAACAGCCCTTCCGACCAGACGATTTTGCTGTAGATAGACATGGCTCACATCATGGGGTGACTGCCACCGTCACGCGTGCTTTCTCAGCCACCGCCGTGACATGGACGCTCTTGCCCTTGCTGCCGGGCGCCGCCGCGATGGCACGCCAGTGCGCTTTGCCGGTGTCGCGAAAGCCGCCGACCAGTCCGATGAAACGAGTCTCCGTCGCGAACGGGATCTCGAGTGCCAGGCTTTGCCCGGGGAACAGCTCCTGCTCTTCGCGACTGACCAGGTCCTGACCCAGGACCTTCTTCTCGTCGTCGAACAGCGGAAAGTAGTCGGAGTTGGTAAAAGCGGCGTCCGCCTTCAGCTGATAGAGCCGGAGCACGATCGGCGAAGGGCGACCCTCCGGGCCGGGATTGGCGTCCGCCCGGGCGCGCATCGACACCAGGGCGACCGGCGGGACAGGTTTCCCAGGCTTGCTTTTGCATCCCGCCGCCGACCAGGAGAGGCCGAGCGCACACAGCAGGGCCATTGTGAAGGGTGACGCGCGCATAGGATTGTCTGGCCGTCAGGAGCGCCGGGTCACTGACCCTGCGGACCACGCTTGAGGAGGCGCGCCTGTCGTTCGTATCCCTCGCCGAAGGCCTTGCCGAAGAGCGTGCGGAAGCTGTCGTCGGCATCGCCCGCCATTTCCTGGAAGATGTCGCGATAAAGCTCCCAGTAGCGCTGCTTCGTCGCTCCGCCCAGGAGGCCGCCGCGCTTCGCGTAGCGCTCGAACTTCTGCTCGAGCGCATCGGGGTCGAAGGAGGCGAGCATGGCTTCATACCCCGCGCGCAGCCCGGCGAGCATCGCCATCTGATGGATCCGCAGATCGTCGAACGCCCCCTCGAAGGCCTCGACCGGCTCGAGGTACGCAGGGTTGTGTCTCACGAGGAGGTTGTGCAGCGCATCCTCGGTGTTGGCCGAGAATTTGATCGGGTTGTTCTCGCGCCGCCCGTAAGTGGTGATCTTGAGACGAAACTGATCCTTCAGCTCCTCGCGCGCCCGCAGCACGTCGCGCAGTCCGTCGACGACCACTTTCAGGATGGAGCCGAAACTGGCCGCCAGCTCCCGCGTGATCGGCACGCCTTCCAGTCCCGCGGCGGACAGCAGCGCGGCGAAGTCAAGCTGGCCACCAGCCGCCGCCGGGACCGGCGCCGAAGGAATCGAAGCGCGCGGCACGGGTGGCGGCGAAGGCGGTGGCGGTCGCGGTCGCACGGGCAGCGGTGCCGGCGCGGATCGGGGGCGGCTCGAGGCCACCGGCGGAGGTGGTGCGGATCGCTGCGGCGGAGGCGGCGGCGCGCCCCTCAGCGGTGGCGCCTCTCTCGGACCCGGCGCCCGTGGAGCGGAGCGCCGACTGTCCGATCGCGGTGCAGCAGGAGGCGGCCGAGGCGGAGGGGGAGGCGGCGCCGGCTTAGGGGGCGCGCGCTCGAAGTCCGTGTGCGCGAGCGGATTGTAGTCGGCCGGAATCGCCGCGGCTGGCCTCGGCTCGACGGCCGCCACCGGCGGCAGAATCTCCTGAGGGGGAGCAGCGCGCGAGGGCGTGATCCGCGGCAGCTCGAAATTGGAGCGCAGCGGTGATCCACGGGCCAGGTCCTCCGCGCGCGGGGCCGCCGGCCGCTTGGAGGCGTGCGGGAATCCGAGTGCCGCCATCGGATCGACCACCTCCTCACGCGGGTCGTCACTCGTGGGCACCAGCGATTCGCCACGCGGCGAACTCCGCGGCGACGGCGCCGGCAGGCTGCCTATGAAGGGCTCACCCTCGACGGCGAACGGATCGGATCCAAACGACGGCCGACTGATGGGTAGGGCAGGCGGCGGCCGCTCGACATCGCGGGTCTCGGGTGGCTCACCTTGCGGCGCCTCCGACTCAGGTGAGGTCGACTCGATCACCGACACGTGGATCTCAAACGGATCGATCAGCAGCCGGTCACCGGTCTTGATCGGGTAGGGGCGACCCTGCTCGAGGCGGAAGTTCGGGGCATTCAGGAACACTCCGTTCGAGCTGCTCGTGTCGATGACATAGAACTGACCGTCCGCGTATTGAATAGCGGCGTGCCGGCTCGAGACAAACTGGTCGGGCAACACCCAGTCATTGCCGGGAACCCGTCCGATGGTGCCGCCCTCGGTCGCGAAAACCACGCAGCGGTGCTCACCGAGCCTGCCCGCCTGAGCCCCGACTACTTCCAGCTTCAGGAGCATTCGGGTGACCTACCCGAGGGAAAACCCTGCCGGAAAAGGCAGACTGGCGGCGTGGCCACTGGATAGCGCACCGGCGATCGCGGCCGTGGGCCGGAGGCCTGGGAATGAGGCCGCCAAGGGAACCCCCCTTTGTTTGTGTGTACTAGGGTCCGTCCTTATCTTACCCCGACCGCACGAGCGCTCATATAGAAACATCGGGCCGCGAGCAGATCGCGCTTTTGAGCGGGGAATCCCTGCGCGAATGCTTTAGGGGCAGACACGTCTCGAGCCCAAAAAACGCGAATTGTCGCGTTTGCAGTCATGGGCGGTTTGTCCTTGAACCCGTTTGCCTGGGTGCCGGGTGCGTGCAGGCGTCCAGTTGACGCCTCAGCCAGGGGCGTTATTCAATGGTGCGGTCTCGCGCAGCCGTTCCTTCGGGCCGCACGAGCTGGGGGTGTGTTATGAGCGCAAAGAACGTTCAGATTGCCCGCTTCAGATCCCGCGTTGCCGAGACCGCGAGCGAGCCTGCAAGCCCGAGCCACACGACCTGCATCGGTCATCTGGTCTCGATCCTCGAAGACGACCGGGTGGGTGTTACCGTGCCCGGCATGGCCGCGACCCTCGCCGCGCGCCTCGCGGTGCCGCTCACCCGCACGCGCCTGCTCGAGGCGATCGAGTCACGGCAGAGCGCGGTAGTGATCTTCGAAGGTGAGAAATCCCAGCGTGCGATCGTGATCGGGCTCATCGAGGCGGTCCCGCAGGAAGTGCCCGAGGCGCCGCCCGCGAAGGCGACTCCCGAAGCGCCGCGTGTCGTCGAGGCCGACGTCGACGGCAAGCGGGTGCGGATCGTCGGCAGTGACGAGATCGTGCTCGAATGCGGCAACGCGTCCATTACCTTGCGTCGCAACGGTCGGGTCGTCATCCGCGGGACCTACGTGGAAACAGACTCCGCGGGTACCAACCGCATCAAGGGTGCCGCGGTCCGCATCAACTAGCTGCGGTACGTCGTGTCAGCCAACATCGCTGCAGCCGGACCCTTTCCGGACATCGTCGAGGAGAATCTCGATGAAGCGGCCTTCCTCTGGGGCCGTTGGGAAACCGAGCTCGCGAGCCTCACCCGCAACCTGGATGAGGTCTGGTCCTGGACCGAGGACCGCCTGAACGGCGCCATCGACGGAGTGCTGGTGGCGAGCGATCCATTGTTGACGCAGGTGATCGACCGGGCGCTGTCGCTCAGAGACCTCAACTTTCACACCGTCGCCGCGCATCTGCTGACCGTCGCACCCGATCCGCAGGCGCGGGCGCGCCTCGCGCAGCTCGTCTGCGAAGCGCAGGGCGCGAGCCTCGCGGCCATGGCGCGGGGCATTGAGGTGTCTCCCCTCGATGGAACGTTCAGCACGGTCACCCGTGCGCTACTCAAGAAGAGTCCCCAGCACTGCGCGGCGCTCGTGCGCGTGAAGAGTTTTCAGCGCGCCAAGCTCGGAGATGAGCTGGCCGCTGCCTATGAAGCGGACACCGTGCCCGAACAGGTGATCGTGATGCGCGCCGCCGGCACTCTCCCCGAGCCCGCGGTCACGGACTGGGTCGAACGCGGGCTCGCCCACTCGAGTCCGGCCGTGCGAATCGCCGCCGTCGAAAGCGGGCTTCGCCAGAGAGTGCGGGCTGTGTGGGGCACGGCGCGAGAGATCGCGGCCGCGCAGGAGCCAGGGTTCGGGACCTCGCTGCGACTGCTGGCGATGTTCGGCAAGGCGCCAGACCACCGGGTCATCGTCGAGGCGCTGGCGGATGAGAAGGCAGCCCGGGCGGCATTCTGGGCGCTCGGGCATGTGGGCACGCGCGAGGCCGTTGAGCAGTGTCTGGCCGGCATGCACGATCCGGCACGCGCGCGAGTCGCGGGTGAGGCCTACGCCTGCATCACCGGCATCGACCTGGCACGCGAGCGCCTCACCGCCAAGGAATCCGGCGACACGCCCTCGTTACCGCCATTCGAAGAGGACGATCTCGATGCGGATCTGGTGCCGCACAGGGAGGACCTGTGGCCCCTGCCCGATCCAACTGCCTGCGCGGCTCACTGGGGTCGCGAGGGTGCGCGGTTCGCGCCCAACACGCGCTACCTGCGCGGTAAGCCGTTTGACGTGAATGGCCTCATGGACGCGATCGACAAGGGTCCGATGCTGCGCCGCGCGGACTACGCCCTCGAGCTGTACGTGCGCACCAGCGGCGCGTGTGACGTCGAGACACGCGCAGCGAGCTTTGCGCAGCGCCGCATGATCGCCGCGGCCCATGCGCGCCTCGGCGCCGCGGGAAAATGAACCGTGCTGCAACTCGTCAACGAGACTCCGTTCAAAGCGACCATGGCGGTGCTCCCGGATCGCGCCGGCATCGACACCTTGTATGTCGTAGTCAGGGCGACGGTCACTCTGCAGCCGCGGATCGCGCTCGCGCCCGAGCAACTGCTGCCGGTGATGGCGGATGAGTACTACGGCGATCCCGGATCCACGAGCCTGAAGGCGGTGTCGGACCTGCACATTGGCAAGCCCGGCACCGATGTGCTGATCATCGGGCACGCACGCGCCCCGCGTCCGACCACGGAGATGACCATACTCGTCTCGGTCGCCGAGCGTCAGACCTCACTCCGGGTCCTGGGTGATCGGGTATGGCGCGGCGATGGCACGGCTACCGCGCCCGAGCCGTTCACCGAAATGCCTCTGGTTTGGGAGCGCGCCTACGGCGGACGGCATGCTTCGGGCGAGCGGGAATTGGCCGAGGAGCGCAATCCCGTCGGGTGCGGATTCCTGGGCGAGCGCGACCCCGCGGAGCTCGAGGGATCGCCTGCTCCCAACCTGCTGGATCCGAAAGCGCCGCAGGAGCGACTCGGTGATGAGGCAACGCCAGCATGCTTTGCGCCGAGTGCCGGGGCGTGGCTGCCGCGGCGTGAGTTCGCCGGCACCTATGATGCCGCCTGGCAGAAAAGCCGCGCGCCTTATCTGCCCGATGACTTCGATCTCCGGTTCCTCCACTGCGCGAACGGAGAGCTGTGTTTCGAGCGATTCCTTCAGGGGACCGAACTGGTGCGGATCACCGGCATGACGCTCGAGGGCCCGATCGAATTCGCGGTTCCGACGGTTCGACCGCAGATCGAGGTGGTCGTTGCCGGCAGCCCAGAGAGTCCGCGCGCCGAGCTCGAGACGCTCTGGATCGAGCCCGATGAGAATCGCGCCTCGCTCACCTGGCGGGCACACCTTGGCGTGGATCGCAAGGTATTGCGCGTCGAGCAAGTCTCAATTTGCCTGCCGCCCCGTGGAACTGCATCGTGACAACAGCGATCTCGGCAATGAGCGTCCTGTGTGCCGGGGGATTCGGGGCCCAGCAGGTATGGGCGTCGGCCCGAAATCGCCTGTCGCGCATCCGAATTTCCAGTGTCGTGAACAGCAACCTTGAGCCAATTCCGATGGGACTCGTGCCGGAAGACGCGCTCGACACGGACGATTCGAGTCTCGCCCCGCCGGAGCTACCTCCGCGAGCCCGCCGAATGTTGCGCCTAGCCGCGCCGCCCCTTCGCGCCCTGGCGTCGGCGATCGGCCAGTCTCCAGTCGTGCTGTATCTCGGACTTCCCGAGGTGACGCGCGAAGCATCCCGCTGGACGGAGGGATTTTCGCAATGCCTTTTTCAACGCGTAGGCTTGAGCCTCGACGAGGCTGCGAGCCGGAACTTCCCGCTCGGGCGCGCATCCGTCCTAGTTGCTCTCGAGCACGCCCTTTCCGCCATAAGCACTGATCCTTCTCGACCCATACTCATCGGTGGTGTAGACACTTTTCTCGACCTGCGGGTGCTCGGGACCCTCGGCGCCGAGGATCGGGTACACGGATCACAGGTGATGGATGGATTCATACCCGGTGAGGGCGCAAGCTTCCTGTTACTCAGACAGGTGTCCGATGGGGAGCCAATATCCCATAAGGCGGTGGTCCTCGCCGCGGCGTCAAGCACCGACACAGGTCATCGCTATAGCACGGCGCCAGCTCGTGGCGAGGGTTTGGCAGAGGGCCTGCAGCTGCTCCGCAGCCGCCTCCCAGCTCATATCGGACCGATCGCCTCTACGTTCGCCGGACTGAACGGCGAAAATTTCGATGCGAAACTTTGGGGAGTCGCACGATTGCGGCACAGCGATCTGTTTTCTCCCAACATGACTCTGGATCATCCCGCGGACTGCTTTGGCGACACTGGGGCTGCAACCGGTGCCATCCTGACTGCGCTAGCTGCTGCTGCAGTCTCTTCGGGGCATCGGCAAGAGCCCGTGCTGATCTGGGCCGCTTCAGATTTCGGCGAACGGGGCTGCACGCTCCTCGGTGCATCGGCATCCCGCAGCGGTTAGTGCGTGGCGTCAACTATTAACCCTGATCCGACAAAAACTTAGGCCGCACAGGGTAGCTCTCGTTCGATGCGCGTGAACAAGTTTTCTGTTGCGGGATTCTTCGCCAGGCGCAAGATCGACTTGCCCGCCGGGCGCACCAGTAGTGCCGCGCGATGAAAGAGCGTGAAGCGCAATGTCTGCACGGTCGAGAGGCGCGGGAGTGCGGTGTGTTTGCGCGAGCGGCGGCGCTGCTCGGCACCGGTGTCGATCTGGAAGTTCGTCAGCAGATTGTGCGTGAGGGCGACGAGCTGCTGCCAAGCGCTGTTGGCGGCGTAAGCGAGGGTGGGCACGGTATGGAAGGCGAGTCCGCTTTTCAGCTGCGCGATGGTCTTCTCGTGCGCCCCGCGGCCGGCCATAAAGTGCCAGAGGTTCGCGAGCGTGTAGTGGAGGTTGCTCGTGATGGCCGAGTACTCGTAGTAGCCGTCATTGGGGTCGAAGAGGTCCAACTGGAAGTTCTTCGCCGTGCGGTGTCTGACCCGTCGCCGATAGATCGCCACCCAAAGCGGCGCGCCCCAGGGATTGGCTACCGCCGGCACCACAAAGCCCGACACCTCAGCGGTCACTCGCGCCCACTTGGGAGAGCTGCGGATGAACTGCTGCAGATTGAGCCAGTGGTGGAAGGGGACTTTGATGGCGTAGCCGACCTCTCGCCACGCGAGCCACTTGAGCACATCTTGCTGGAAAAAAGCCCCGTCCATGCGAAAGCGGATCTGGCTGCTGGGCACGCCAAAACTTGCGAGCTGTCCCCACAGTTCTCGCAGAAAGGCCACAGCGCCCCTGCTGTCGTGCACGTTCCCCGAGCGATTTCGCACCCGCAGCACGTGCGTGGTCTCAGCCAAGTGCGCCGTGATCGGGTAGTAGCTGGGGATCTTACGACGATGCGGGTTGTAGCCGCGCTCGGCTCGTTCGACCTGAAGACCGGTCGAGACCACCACCCCGTCGACATCCACCGTGAGCGTGCGCAGCCGCAGTCTCGGCAGGATCTGCGTGATCACCGCGGCATTGAGCGCCGCCAGGCGCTCCACTGTCTTCATCGTGAAGCGCTTGAGCCAGCGGCTCACCGTACGCACCGAGGGCCACAGCCGTACCCGAGCAAAGCGGCGCATAAGGGGATCGGTGGCGAGGTAGGCCAGGTGATCGAGCCGCCGACCGCCGACCACCAGCAACCCGATCAACAAGCGCATCATCGTGACCACGCCGAAGTCCCCGCCGAGGCGTGCCCCGGAAAAGGCTGTCCGGACCAAATCACTGAAGCCCATGCGCCGCAGATACCGATCGAACAACTCCAGTCCCGCGTACGAGGTGAGCTTCGCCTCGGTGAACTCGAGTGGCAGATTCCTATTGACACGAGCATGCAATTCGGTGTTTCTTCGTCTCACTGTCGATGGCCTTTCGTTCGTGGTTGGAGGTTTGGGTGGCACCTCACTTTCAACCACAACGAAAGGCCTTTTTCAATTCGCCGCGCGCTCCTCAGCGCGAAAAAATTGTCGGATCAGGGTTAATAAGCGGAGCGCAAATGGGACAACGGCTAAAAGAGGACGAACATTCGCTCGCTGCAACACCGCACCGGCAGTTCGATTTGCTACGCGGTGCAGCGAAATCATGAAAGAGCCCCGTCGGGGTGGGGAACGCGGAGACGCGGAGGAGTTTTGAATGGTCACTACATTTGCCAACTGTCGCGGTATTGCTCACGGGGGAAGTAATGGGACGAGTCCGATTTTTCCCGATGTGTGCAAAACCCCCACGCCTGCAGGGCCCGTACCTATCCCCTACCCAAACATTGGCAAATCCGCGGATACATCGTCTGGGCCTACGTCCGTAACTACGGACGGTCAGATGCCCATGACTCAGGACGCCAAATACATGGTGTCAACCGGCGATGAGGCGGGATCAGCGCTAGGTGTGATAAGCAACAAGATTAAAGGAGTATGCGAGTACATGATGTATTCCTTCGACGTGCAATTCGAAGGAAAGAATGTTTGTCGTCTCGGTGATCCGCTGTTCCATAACGATAAGAACGGGATGGGCTAAGCGGTGGTTGCGGATTCACTTCAAGTCGCTGGCCAGAATTGCGGTTTCGCAACTTTGGTTTTTGTCATGAGACGCTCTGGCGCGCCGTGCAGCGTCCGATCTGCGCGGAACGACTTTAGAACTGAGTTCGATAAGCCCAGCCACCGTAATAGGCGTGTTGGAGTTCGCTGATGGAAATTGGAGAACCCGTTGCAGTCGTTCTCTCGGCGGCTCCCAAGCGCGTGAAGCGCGACAAAGTTTGGATGCTCCAAATCCTGGCGCTAGCATTCAAGACGGACCACGCACTTATCCGTGATAACGACGCCAACTGGACCAAGAGCGGAGCACTGTTTCCCGAGCCCGAATGGCAACGCTCACCTCACGTAAACGTACCTATCACGCACACTCGCAAGGAAAAGATCCAAGCCGATGCGACGTTCACTGTCCCGCTCAGCAAGGCCGACACCAAAAGCGCGACGCCACAGGGAAGTTCAAGCACAGCAGCACTCTCTTTCAAGGCATCTGCTGCCGAGTCGTTTGGTCCCGGGAGTAACGAAGTTGTCTCGGTGACGGCCGGGAGCGCACTACCCGATCTGATTGGAGTGAAGAAGGGAAATATTACTTGGCGAGCCAAGGCCGACAAGTTTTACCCCGCTGGCGTGTCTGGCATGCACGTCGTTTACGTGACGTACGATCTACCGATCGACACTGGACTAGTCGAGGACGGCGTCACGCTCCATCGTATGAAAAAGACGATCGCGTGGTTCGGGAAAGCTTGGGCAGCCGGTAAAAGGAAACCCGCTGATCTGATCGAGTCTGTCTTTGCGAAATTCTCCGGCTACGTACTTGGGTTCGAAATGCTTTCGCGCGCACAGCGCACCTATCTGGTGAGACATCCGGCGGCACTCGCCAAACTTGAAGACGCGGGATTCCCAACTTTCATGAAAGACGCAAAAGGAGGAGCCTGGCCCCTTGCCGAGTTCTCCAACTACGGAGGCGAATGCCAAGCCATCGTGCGCCTAACCCGGGCAATGGCCCACCAGGTCGGATTGCCGGGGACGTTCCAGATCAAGTATGTCAGCAGCCAGCCAGCTGATCCCTATAAGACACGAATTCTCGACGATCCCTCTGTAGACCCCGCCGGACCGCTCCCCGGCTGGGACTACGCGCTCGTGGACGGAGCGGTCAGCGTCGGCGGTCAGTACGGAGCTGCCGACGGCGTGGGGTTCAATCGATACGAGGCCTTCCTCAAATATACCGACGGGGGAGTCATTACGTGGTTTGGGGGCGGCATTGGTAGGATGCCGGCTAGCACAAAGGAAGACGATCTGGTCAAGGTCTTCTGGGGTCTCGCCGCGCTCTCAGCCGGGGATCCCGATCCGGCCTCTGGCGGCCGAAAGTTCAAGATCGAGCATGTTTGGAAGTATTGAGGTTGGCACAGCACAGAACGGACATCACAAGCGATGTCTCTCGGCTTTAGCTCTGCTCTTTGTTTGGTGTGCTGCGCCAGCGCAGTCTGAGGAAGTGACAATGTCGCCGCAACAAGACCCGATGATGAAAAGCCGTGACACCTATTTGAGCCTCGTGATGCTGGCACAGGCGGACGGCTTTCAATTGGTGCCGCAGGACAGCGCGGTCCTCGTGGACAGAGCGTTTTTCGCGTCCGCTAGCTGGTGTGGTCGGGTCTTTCGCATCCCTGTGCGGCCTCCGGTCGCGAGGGCGGAGTTCACCTACCATAAAGCCAATCCGCGAACGGCCGCTATTGACCTCTTCCAGTACCAGCTCACTGTCGATTCAGTGCGCGTCAAAATTTATGAGGCTTCCTCGTTCTTTGCGATCTTTGCACCCGCCGAATCTTTTCCTGGTCATGGCGGCGAGAAGGCTTTGCAAATGGTCCGCATGCTGCTGTCGGTCGAGGGTTCCCCAATTTTCAAACCGATCAATAATGACCCGAATGGGCCCTCGTTCTCTACCGACCCGAGTCTCACAGCGCCGCGCATCGGCGATTGGAAGCGACGGATCGACGCTGTCCTGCAGGATCAAAACTTAGTGATTATCGTTTACAAGGCAACCTACGACGATATGATGACGCTCGTTAGCAATCCCTCCCAATGGTTCGAAGAACTGCGCCAGGCGAAATGACGCTCAATGCCCGGGGCCGGGCTCTGTCAATAGAATGTCGCGAAGGCCTGCCCGTTCGATCGCTTGACGAACCTGACTGTCAACGAGTAGCAAATCGGGTGACTCGGCGAGCCGGAAGATTCGGAACGGCTCGGCTTTCGCCTGATCGATCACGAACCACTCTGGCTCCAAGTCGCTACGTTCCGCTGCGTCGGAGGGTAGCCCTGACGCTTTAAAATCCACAGCCGCCACCAGCCCAACTACGTTAACCGCCCAGTAGGGCCATTCCCTGCTGGACCGTACGTCTCGGATAATGGCAGGGTGGAGCTGAAGGTTGTCGACCCCTACTTCCTGCATTGCCCGCACTAGCCGATCGCTCCACAGCGGCAACACACCGTCGTAAATTGTGGCCGGTTCGCCAGCATCCGTTAATTCGATACTAATCTGAAAGGGAGCTTCTATCGTTGGAACTTCAATGAAATACCCCTCACACCAGGGTTCTTCCAGCTCTGGGCCCTCCACGATCGCGGAACTAGGGGCGCATTCAAGGACGAAGTGCACTGCGTCGACCTCTCGTGGAATTGATGCGTTCATCACCGCGCTGACACCGCCCGTTGTCATGCATATTCTGTGGCCGACGCTCGGGTTCAAAATCTCTTGCGCAATGCTATCCGCTTCGCCGCGGCCACCCGCGTCACGCGGACACGGAAAGCGGCAACTAGTTTTGCGAGATCTTGCTCCCCTTGACTGTCACGTTGCTCGACGCCTTTATGTTGATATTGCCGCTACCGTCTAGCGTGATGTCATTCCCCTTAATCGTAATCGTTCCGTCGTTTTTAAGCACGATGCTCGCCGAACCGGTCTGCAGAACAATCTCGTCGCCGGCATCGATGTGAAGCTTCTTGCCGACAGACAACTTGTCATCCTTGTCGACAGAAACTGTCCGATTGCCCGAAATCGTAACGGTTTGGTCCTTCGCGACTGTGATCGACTCGTTCCCGCCAACGTTCGCACTGCGATCGTGGTCAACGGACAGCGACTGGTCCTTGCCGACCGTCAGCGATTGCGATTCGCCAATGCTGATTTCCTCGTTCTTGCCGACGCTTTCGCTCCGGTCCTTCGTGATGGTGATGGACTCGTTGCCTCCCACCGTCTCAGTACGATTCGCACCGATTGAGATACTCTCATTGTTGCCGACCGTCTCGGTGCGATCGTGCTTGACGTCGGTCGTTTCGTCGTGGTCGATTTTCTTGGTCCGATCGTTACCGACCCAATGTGTCTCGTCGTGTTCGACCTCGATGTCCTGGTTTTTTTCTGCATGAATAAACAGCTGTTCCTGTCCCTTCTTATCCTCAAAGCGGATCTCGTTGAAGTTGGACGGGTCGCCTCCTTTGGTCGAGCGCGTCTTGGTGCCGGTCTGGGTCATGTTTGCCGGCAGGGCATAGGGCGGCATCTGCTCGGCGTTGTACACGCGCCCGGTGATGATCGGCTCGTCGGGATCGCCCTCGAGGAAGTCGACGATGACTTCCTGGCCGATGCGCGGAATCGCGATCATGCCCCAGTTCTTGCCCGCCCAGGGATGGGACACGCGCATCCAGCAGGAGCTGTTTTCGTTCTTCTTGCCGTAGCGGT